>Ga0206850_10226_pt2 | contig 15868 bp, 3 predicted proteins | sample Alteio_BWOrgCont_16_FD_152885 | JGI IMG/M metagenome (GOLD analysis project Ga0206850, IMG submission 152885) | Enriched cells from forest soil in Barre Woods Harvard Forest LTER site, Petersham, Massachusetts, United States -... | ecosystem: Environmental > Terrestrial > Soil > Temperate forest >...
CGTAAAGATTTGACGCCGCGGGACTCCATTGTTTCAACCTGCCATTAACTTTCGCTGTCAAATTAACCGTCTGTAATTCGCCCGGCGCGTACTTGGATTTCCGGCGACGGCGAGTGGGACGCCAACGGTCGGTTGCCGGTCATCAACATCCACTACGGCGGCGACGCCGAAATGCAACGCGCTGCAGAATCCGGCAAGCCGTGGGCGGTGGGTGAAACCAGCATGGCTTATTACGGCACGCCAAAACAGGTTTCCAAATTCAACGGCAACCGCGCCTATGAATCCGATCTCGGTCGCATGGAAGGACTGGCATACGAATGTTATGGCTTGTTGACCAGCCAGCAAAAGTTCGGCGCGAACTATCAGAGTGTTTTCAACATTATCTGGTATGGAGTCCAGCCATTGCCATTGGGCAAAACTGATTTGACGAAAGCGCCGTCCCTGGACGAAGGCATTTTTTTTGGCCAGTATCGTGAAGGTGTGCCCGGAATGCAGCCGGAACGGTTGGGACCTTACGTTTCCACTTTGAATCCGGGATACGATCCGTCGCTGCCGCGGTATCGTCCGTGGCCGATGTTCAACGCGATTCACGATGCGAATCTGAAAGTTCAAAACTCGCCGTGGGCAAATCATCCTGACCTCGCAACGCCAGCCGCGCCGGTCACGCCGGCCAATCAGGGCAGGGCAACCGTCACTTATCTGGCGGGCAATGGAAGTCTTCTGGCTCAAGAATTGAGCCGGGCGGGCGTTAGAGCGTCAGTTTTTTCTGATGACACAAAAGCCGGTTTTCTTTTGATTGATGGATCGAGCGAACCTGCTCAAAGCCTGTTGGACGAGCTGAAGAGTGCCGTTGATAAAACGCTCGCACATGGCGGCACGGTTTGGGTCTGGAATATCAAACCGGCCGGCGTGGCGGCATTAAGCAGGTTGCTGGGCGGAGAAATCTCGGTTGAACCGCGTGTCAGTTCTTCGTTTGTGGTCAAACAAAGCGACCCGTTGCTTGCCGGACTGGACAACGCGGGACTCTATTTTTCCGAGGATGATGATTGGCAACAGATCACTTACGGATTGGCCGGCGAATTTGTCAAAGGCGCGCAAGTTGTGCTGGAAGCGTGTCCGGCGGATTGGCGACAGTGGAATTACAAGGGCGAACCAGTCAAGACGGCGGCGCTTTACCGTTCCGAAGTGGAAAATCCACTGGCACGCGTGGCGATTGCCATCCGCTCCGTTAATCAAGGCCGTGTCATTCTTTGCAACCTTGATCCGGAAATCAAATCCACAAAAAAATCGGCGGTCGTCAGACGCCTCTTTCAAAATGAAGGAGTTCAACTCGGTGAGGCGAATGCACAAAGCGAGTTCATGGATGCGGGCGGGCGACTGGTGCGGGCGCTGGTTTGTGGAAGCTTTGGTGTCACTAATGTTCACGCGGCTTACACTGGAAAAGCGCCGATCGGAGAAATCAAAGATGGTGCTGACTTGGATGGGCGCAGGTGGACAACGCATAATGCGAACACCAGCGGCGTGTTTGATTTCAAAAACGGCCTGGTCAGGGGTCCGCAGGAAAATGCGTTCGCCTATGTGGCGATTTGGATCAAATCACCCAAACCGTTGAATGATCTGCTTTCTGAACCGAACCTGCCCAAGCTTGCCTTCACTTATGGCTCCGACGATGGCTGCGAATTGTGGCTTAACGGAGAACTGCTCGCCACGCATGATCGTCACGGCCCGCTTGATCTGGAAATGTTTTCGCAAAATCCATTGCTGCTGAAGTTGGGCTGGAATCAACTCGTGATCAAAGTGGTTCGGGAAAGCGGCGAATGGAAATTTGCCGGCAAATTCGGCTGCTCAGACTTGAACTTCCTGTCAAAACTTCAATTCGCGGAAGAAAAACCGGCGGCATGGTAATCGGCTGAAAATCCGATTGCCCGGCGGCGGCGGCGAGAATGCCGTTTGGCGGCAGATTTGTGCTGATGTTTTCAACGAGAGGAATCAATCTGCCGCCTCCCCGCTTTTGGGGATGCCGTTGATGATTTGCCTGTGCTAGATTCTTACCGTTGCCATGACTAGTTTCTACACCAATCGAGCATTAGCGTTGCTTGCAAATGCAACAGCCAGGCAATTGGTGTTACCGGCAATCCAACTAACAGACTGTTAAAAAACCGTTTTTGACCAAAAACCTAAAAACCGTAAACCCGACAAAAGCTAAACAGCTCTTATGAAAACCACCCGTCCTGGAAAATTAATCTTGATAACCCATGGGAATCAGCCGGATTGTAACCGCCGCTGTAATTATCAAGTGTTGCTAACCTTTTGCCTGGTGTTGCTCTCCCTGGTCACCGTACCTGCGGCGACGCAGGTATGGGATGGGCAAACGCCGTTGGTTGGGGCCTATGATGGGAGCGGGAATTGGTTTACGAACGGTGCGGGTTCGAACACGAACTGGTGGAACGGGACGAGTTGCGACACTGGGAATTGGGCTGGCGGTTCGCCTGATACTGCGATCATTGGTTCGGGCAGCGGGGCGGCGGGGGCTTACACGATCAATTTGGATGCGGTGGTTTCCGCGGCATCCGTGACCTTTACGAATCCTGGCAGCTATGCGCTCGTTGGCACGAATGCGTTGACGTTGACTGCGACCAGCGGAAATATTGTGCTGGTGACCAACGGGGTGACTGCGACGATTGCGGTGCCGATCAAACAGAGCGGGGCCACGATGCTGGTGGGGGCCAATGCGGCGCTTAATCTGGGTGGCGGTGCCGGCAGCATTTGGAACGGCAACCCGATTTTTCAGGGCATCAACACCAATGTCAGCGTGCTCAATATCACCAATGGGTATTACTTCAGTTCCAGCGGGACGCTGCGCTTTGACGGTCTGGTGGCCAACATCACCAACGCCACCGTCACCGGGAATAACCGGGTGGATATCGGGCGGAATAATCCTGGGGTGCTTAATTTGTGGAACAATGGTCAGTTGACCTCGGATCCGACGGGCAGTGCCAACGCGGGGAACAACATTGACATTTCGCGCGGTCAGCCGGCGATTCTGAACATGTATCCGGGCAGTCTGCTCAGTTCTGGTGGCAACAATAGCGGGCCGAATGGGGCGTTGTATTTGAGTCATGATTCGGCGAGCCAGGCGACCTTGAACATGTATGGCGGGATTGCCAATATCGGGAACAATTCCAATGGTGTTCCGGGCATGGCGAACTCCCTCCTGCAACCCGTCACTTTTCTGGGTGGGGCAAACACTTATAGCGCGAACAATTTAGCGATTGTCAATATAACCGGGGGAATCATGACGGCCTCGGCCCTGGAATTCGGCCTGGGGTCAACGTATGCCGGCAATCCGACGAACCGGTTCAACATGACGGGCGGGACGTTGTATCTGGATGTGGGCAGTATCAGTTTGGCCAAGAGCACGGGCACGAACTTTGGCATCAATCTTTCTGGTGGCATCATTGGCGCGACGACCTCGTGGTCACCTGCGTGCAGTGTGCCGATGACGTTGGGCACGGCCAATGGGAACATCACGTTCCAGACGGCGGATGCGAATAACGATGCCATGACGATGCCGATCTCCGGGGCGTTGACGGGTCCCGGCGGCTTGACCAAAACCGGTTCGGGCACCCTGATCTTGAGCGGCGCCAATACCTATGCCGGTAATACAACGGTCAATGCCGGAACATTAGCCTTAACTACCGACAGTAGTGGCGCTGGAGCATACAATGTGGCAAACAATTCCGCCTTAAGCGTGCAAGTGGCGAGTGCGGGCGCTTCGTTAAATATGTCCTCGCTCACGCTCAGCGGTGGTTCGATCTTGAGCTTGGATCCTAATACCTTCGGAAATCCGACGGCGCCAATGATTAATGTCAGCGGGGCGTTGACACCGGCCTCGACCGTCACCATCGACCTCACTACTTCGGCGATTACAAACGGCCAGTTCACCTTGATCAAGTATGGCTCATTGGGCGGTGCGGGCTTTGGCGCCTTTGCGCTGGGCAATCTGGCGGGCATGGCGACGCTGATCAACGACACAACCAGCAACAGCATTGACGTGAGCATCTCGACGGTACTGACGTGGGATGGGATGGTCAATGGCAACTGGGACATTGGCATGACTGCAAATTGGAAGACCAACGCCTATTACACGCAGACTAACGGCATGGGCCCGATAGTTATTTTTGATGATACAGCCAGTGGCAATAATACGAATATCACGTTGAACACCAAGGTGTCGCCAGCGGGGGTGCTGGTTAATAGCTCCACGAATGATTATAGCATGAGCGGCACGGGCAATATCAGCGGTGGTGGGAATCTGGTGAAACAGGGGACCAGCACGCTGGTGCTGGCGACGACCAATAATTACTCCAGTCAGTATAACAGTTACAATACAACGATTACCGGCGGCACGCTCCAGTTGGGCGATGGCGCGACGCAAAACGGCAGTGTGGTTGGGACGATTGATGACAATGCTATCCTGGCTGTGGCCAATCCGAATGGTCAGACCATGACCAATCCGATCACTGGCGCCGGCATGTTCATCGAATCGGGCCCCGGCGCGCTGACTCTGGGTGGAAACAACACCTACACCGGCGGGACGACGATCAATGGCGGGACCTTGATTTTGGGCGCGCCCAACAATGTTTCGATGGCTTACACCAACAATGCCACACTTCAGGTGAATGTCATGACGGCGGGAGCATCGCTGCCGATGAGCAGTCTGACCTTTGGCAGCAGCAGCCCGCAACTGACCATTGACATGGGCTACACCATCAACCTGAGCGCTCCCGTCATCAACGTCAGCGGCAACCTGGCGATGCGCGGCAACGTGACGGTCAATGTGACCAATGTTGCGACCACTGGAACCAATGTGCTGTTGCAGTATGCCAGCCGGAGCGGGACGGGCAGTTTTGTGGCGGGCAGTTTGCCGCCAGGAGTGACACTCATTGACAACACGGTGAGCAATAACGTGCTTTTGATTTATGTGCCAAAACCGCAGGCGATTGTTCCGACGTTGAATACGAATGAGATTGTGGTGGCAGCGGCGACGCCGCAGCAGTATGGTGCGGTGGGCGATGGTGTGACCGACGACAGCGGGGCGTTTCAGAATGCCATTAATGCGGTGTATAATTCGGGCGGTTTCGGCGGCGGGGTGGTTTATGTGCCGTCAGGTAATTATGCCTTCTACACGAACATCGTCATTCCGACGGGGGTGACTTTGCATGGCGATTGGACGGATTGGACGACCGGCACCGGCGGGTTGGTGGGGACGACTTTCAATGTATATTTTGGAGCCGGCCAATCCAACACCACGCCCTTTATCACCATGGACGCTTCGACGGCGTTGCGGAATGTCAACATTTGGTATCCGAACCAAAACCCGACGAACATCACGAGCTATCCCTTCACGATTGAACTTGGCGGCGATAGCGTGGTGCAAAACGTGGTGTTGGTTAATTCGTATCAGGGCATCGAGGTCGATAGCGCTGAATTTATATTGTCAACAGTGATTGGCACTCCGCTCTTCATGGGATTTACGACGGTGGGTACTATCGCTGATATCAGCCAGACTGAAGATGTTCGTTTCTCGCCAGCCGTGTGGCCGGCGTCATTGCTGCCCAACGCACCGGCGGCGGGAGGCTCGTATGCGACCTGGATGCGGACGTATGGCACGGGGATGCAAGTGTTCCGGCTGGACGGACTGATCAACGTCAACACGGAGATTAGCGGCTACAACCTGGGCCTTGATTTTGAAGAGAACAGTGGTGGGGAGTCGGGATGTGCTTTTTACAATGGCTACGTGACCAATTGCGCCATCGCCTTAAATGCGCAAGAAATGCAGACCGCCGCCGGTTTGGAGTTTTCCGACTTTACTTTGGATGGCGACCTTGCGGTCAATCGTACTCACACCACCAACGATGCTGCGGTCCAGTTCGACGATTGCCAGATTATCGGGCGCACTGGCACGGCTGTCTATTGCACTGGAGCCAATTGGCAATCGGCGATGGCATTTCAAAACTGCGCCATTTCCAATACGCTCAACCTTGCCGGCCCGGGGATTTTCAATCTGGTCAATTGCAGTTTAAGCGGCGGCACAAATTGCGTGATGAGCGCCAGCGCTACCAGGGCGGCCTTCACCGGCTGCACGTTCAGCCCGGCGCCAAACATTGTTAACAATGGCAATGCGGGCAACCTGCTGATGGATGCCAGGCAATCCATCTCCAATGCCATGCCGATGGTCAATTGGACGAACGTGACCAGCAACTATGTCTCGCGCCAGCCAGCCAGGACGAACCTGTATCTGGCGACAAGCTATGGCGCCACCGGAAACGGTGTTGCCGATGACACGGTGGCAATCCAAAATGCGCTGGCGGCGGCGGGGGGCAGCGGCGGCGGCATTGTTTATCTACCAGCTGGAGACTATCATTTGACAAACACCCTGGCCGTGCCCAGCGGGGTGCAGTTGCGTGGAGCCTATGAAATGCGGCACGGCACCGCGCCGGGAGCCGATGGCATTGACAAGGGGGCCATCCTCCAGCCGTATGGCGGGCAGGGGACGACCAACGGGCCGCCTGCGGTTGCCTTGGCGGCAAACGCCGGACTGGTGGGCGTTACCATCAATTACCAAAACCAGTGGACCAATTGCTTTCCCTATCCGCCAGCCATTCAGGGCCAGGGCGGGAACGTCTATGTCATTGGGGTGCAATGCCCCAATCCCTATATTTTTGTGGATCTTGATACCTACGCCTGCACCAACCATTTCCTCGACATGGTGGATGGGTGGGCGCTGAAGACGGGAGTTCATGTCGGCAACGGTTCCTGGGGTTCCATCGTGGATTGCCAAGCCAACTGGTCATACTGGGTGCAGAATTCCGCTTCCGCCGGCTCTTTGCAGGGAGCCGCCCAAGCTCCCGTGACGAGCTTTGCCATGAGCAATCTTCAATATTATGTGCTGGGCGATTGCTCCGAACTATTTGTGAAGGATTTCGCCATCCAAGAAAACATATACATGCACTGCAGTTCGGAGAATGGCGCGGGTCCCAGCGTGACGGGCATCAGCGCCATGTGTGACGGCACCTACCAATGCTTTGTTTTTGACTCGACGGCGCCCTGTACTTTCAATGATGTCAACCCGGAGTGGTTGGTGTCTTTGAACGGTGGTTATGTCGGCTTGACCAACCAGGCGATCTTGCTCAGCACGGCCAACTTCCAGGGTACGGTGCGTTTCTTTAACTCACCGATCTGGGGATCACATAATCAGGATTATCTGGTCAATGGCGGGGACATAGGATTTGAGCTGGCGCATCTGTGGCAATTTGCGTTTGCAGGAAGCCAGGTCAACGGCGGGGTCTTTCACCTGATCAATGCCGGGGCATTCAATATTGTTGACGGCGGCAGTGGCAGTTCGCCTTATGGCGTGACATTTGGCGCCAACTCGGGCATGGCTGGTAAAACCAATGAGGTCATCGGCTGCTTCTCCTACAATGGTCTGAATATTGACAACATCAATGTAAGCAATCCTGATAATGCCTGGATGGACTATGCCATAGCCGACTATGCCGTCCTGGACATTGGTCCGGTCATCATTGGCGATGTCTATCCGGATGGCGGGCATCAGTTCGAGCCGTCCAGCGCAATAACGTTCATGGCTTATTCGGCGAACGGCATCAATTCCAACGGGATCACGCTGCAATTGGCCGCCACTAATTTGTTGGGCCAAGGTTATGTGACCAATCTAACCGTTGCAAACGGGCTGGCCATCACCGGCTCCACCAGCACCAGGAGTACGGGTGCTCCGTTGGGGACCAACGCGCTTTATACGGCAGTTATTAAAGTCACTGACATGGCTGGCTATAAGGCGACAAACACCGTGTCTTTTGACACGATCAATCCAGCCTATACGTTTGAAGCGGAGGATTTTGATTACAACGGCGGAAACTACATCAATAATCCACAAACCGGCGCCTATGCCGGTCTAAGTGGCACCCCAGGAATTGATTTCAGTAATGGTATTCCAGGTCAGGGCAGTGCCAGTTATCGCCCCCAGGGACTGGAAACCGAGGGTGCGTCCGATGAACCGCGCCTGGCCTACAGCGGTGGCCTTCAGGATTACGATGTAGGATTTGCCAACACAGGGAACTGGGGAAATTATACCCGGTCATTTCCGACGGGAACATATAACATCTACATGCGCGTCGCCAGCCCCAGTGGTCCCACAACTGACAGTGCCAGCATATCTTTGGTCACGAGCGGCGTCGGCACCGCCAATCAAACCACCAGCCAGTTGGGCGCATTTTCAGTGCCCGATACCGGCAGTTATCAAACCTATGTCTGGGCGCCTTTGAAAACCAACACCACTACCTTTGCCACCTTTACCGGCGGATCAACGGAGACCTTGCGGGCGAGAACCGATCAAACCGGTTACAACGTAAATTTTTACATGCTGGTCACAACCAATATGCTGGCTCCGTGGGTGGTTGCGCCCGCTGTGCCGGCTGGCGTGACGGCGACTGCGGGTAACGCGCAAATCGTTCTCAATTGGGCGGCTTCGCCTGCCGCCACCAGCTACAACGTAATGCGTTCCACCACCAGCGGCGGGTCTTATGCACAAATTGCCGGCAACGTGGCCGCGCTGACCTTTACAGACAGCGGATTGACCAATGGCACGAAATACTATTACGTCATAACCGCCGTCAGCGCTCTGGGCACAAGCGGCAATTCCGGGCAGGTTAGTGCCGCGCCGGTGGGACCCATTATTTTAAGTGGCAGCAGCATATTGTCCCAAGGCCAGATCATCCTTGCGTGGCCGACCAATGACGGTGGCGCCGGATGGACGCCTTATTACAGTCCTAATTTGACGCCGCCGATAACATGGATGCTTTTAACCAACACGCCGGTTCTTTCAAATAATCAATGGATCGTGACGTTGCCGACCGGCACAAATGCCATTGGCTTTTATAGATTACAGTATTAGTGTAATATTCGATTAGATGATTTTTCAAGCAACGCTGTCTCGATTTTGGCATACGCGGCGTCACCTTGTGTTAATTTTTCCACGCTGGCACAACCTTATAAATTAAATGAACATTTTTGAAAAGTTGGCAAGAGTTGCGCTGACAGGGCCGGTCGCCCTATTGTCGCTTATCGTTTGCGTGTTTGGTTTCAATGGAATGATTTATGGCGCCGAACCAGGCGTGAATATGGGTTCTCCAGGCTGGTCCAACCGGTTCATAGCTGAAAATGATGTAGCCTGGACGACGTTGGGGACAAATGAGAATGATTCCATGCCGGCCGGTAATGGAGATGTTGCCGCCAATGTCTGGACGGAGCAAAATGGCGATTTGGTGTTGCTTGTGGCCAGGGCGGATGCGTGGGCTGAAACGGGAGCGCTGATGAAACTGGGTCGTGTTCGTGTTCAATTGAACCCCAATCCATTTGCAGGAGCGACCAATTTTACGCAAGTTCTTAAGCTGGAAAATGGAAGCATTGAGCTGAAGAGCGGCGAAAATACCCTCCGTGTTTGGATTGACGCAAATCATCCGGTGATCCATGTCGAGACGCATCTGGAACATCCCGGAACTTTGCAGGCCAGTCTGGAACTCTGGCGCAGAACGGACACAATTTTTCACGCTGGCGCGGATTGCATTACTTGGTGCCATTTTAATCAGAGCAGCATGTATCCTTCGTTATTCAAGCAGGAACATTTGGAGTCGCTCATCCAAAAATATCCCGACCCACTTTTGCATCGTTGTTTCGGAGCAACCCTGACCGGGCCGGGATTGGTCGGCAGCGATGATCACACGCTGAAATCTTCCGCTCCCGGCCAGAATTTCCGGCTTGATTTGATTGCCCTGACTCAACGGCAGGCCGACTCGCCACAGACCTGGCAGACCAGCCTCGACTCTCTGGCCGGGGAAGTCAATCGTGTCAGCCTTCAACAGGCGCGTTTGGCGCATGAGCAATGGTGGCAGGACTTTTGGAATCGCAGTTGGATTCATGCCACCGGTACGCCGGATGTGGCAAAAGTATCTCAAAGCTACGTCATGCAACGTTACCTGATGGCATGTTCTTCACGTGGTGAAGAGCCGGTAAAATTTAATGGCGGCCTTTTTACCGTCGGACATGATCTGTTCGCGGACGTAAAGACCACCGATGATGACCATGATCCTGATTACCGGCGATGGAATGAATGCTATTGGAATCAGAACAATCGCCTCCTTTACTGGCCGTTGATTGCCACGGGAGACAATGACCTGCTCAAGCCCTGGTTTGAGATGTATTTGAAGGCCATGCCGCTGGCAAAGGATCGCACGCAGCTTTACTATCATCACGATGGCGCCAGCTTCCCTGAGACGATGTATTTTTGGGGCCTGCCGAAACTGGGCGACTTTGGTGTGAACAACCCATCCAATGAAATACAAAGTCATTGGCAGCGTTATCACATACAGGGCGCGCTGGAAGTGATTGCCCAGATGTTTGATTATTATGATTACACCGGGGACGCTGATTTTGCCCGCAGTTCAATCGTTCCTTTTGCCGATGCCATCGTGACTTATTACGCCAAACACTGGCCGCGTGACGACGGCGGAAAGATCAGGATGTCGCCCGTCCAATCTTTGGAGACTTATCAACTGGATGCAGTGAACCCCACGCCGGATATCGCCGGACTCAAAGCCGACCTGTTCCGGCTTCTGTCGCTCCCAAAGGAATTGACCTCGCAAGCGCAACGGGCTGCCTGGGCCAAAACACTAAAAGATTTGCCGCCCATTCCGATGGGCAAAACCGCCCATGGAAAACTACCGCCATTTGGCATTGGCGATACGAATGGCATACCGACGATTCTTCCCGCTGAAAAATATGGCAAGACCAGCAATGAAGAAAATCCGGAACTCTACGTCGCCTTTCCCTATCGCTTATATGGCGTGGGTAAACCCGGTCTTAAGCTGGCGCAAAACACTTTTGCCGCCCGGCTTTTTCACCAAGACACCTGTTGGGGGCAGGATGGCACGCAGGCGGCAGTTTTGGGCCTGACCACCGAGGCGCAGAAAGCCGTCATCAACGAGTTTACAGACTATGGGGATGAGCGGTTCCCGTGGTTTTGGAAAGCGGGACACGATTGGATTCCAGATTTAGACAACGGTGGTTCCGGCATGATCACGTTGCAACTGATGTTGATGCAATGCAATGGCAGACGCATCCAACTGCTGCCCGCCTGGCCTGCCAATTGGACGGCTGATTTCAAACTGCACGCGCCTTACCAGACTACCGTGGAAGGCCGCGTTCAAGACGGCAAAATCATGAATTTGAAAGTGACGCCTGAATCCAGGGCCAAAGATGTGTGGTAACCCATCACATGTTTACATTGATCGGTGCCGCATTACCTGTCAGGAAATCGTTGTCGGCGGAGAATTTGCCCCTGTCGTTGGTCCTCATCCAAACAAGAAATGAGTGGCTTGCCTTGCAATAAGTACTGCCAGAAACAGCATTGTTTTTACTTTGGTTCCTCCCCGCTTTCGGGGATGGCGCGAACGATGCCGGTGACCTAAATTCAAAACATGACCCAAGCTTTTATCCGAAACGCAGCGCGATTGTCACGGCCATAAGAGCAAATAGTCAAACAATCAGTAATGACAAAATCCGATAAACTCCATCTATGACAAAAATAAATTACCTGGTCAAAATCCAGAAATCATTCAGAAAATCTCCAGTGCAATTCAGGGCGTTTTTTTATATGGTTGTGGCGGCCATGCTGGCAATGCTTTCTGCTTCCATCGGTCAGGCGCAAACATTGACTTGGGATCCTTTGCTCACCACCACAGGTAGTGACGGTAGTGGGACCTGGAATACCGGCACCACGGCCGATTGGGCTTCGGGCGGTGCTGACGTTGTCTGGGCTGCCAGCGACAGTGCTGTCATTGGAAAAGGCACCGGAGCTGCGGGAACTGTTAACCTCCCGGCGGCGGTGACGGTCGCAAATTTGACCAATAATGCCGCTGGAAGCGGTAATTATGTCTTCACCGGGAGCGCCCTGACGATCACAGCCGGTGACGCGGTCGCGGTTAACAGTAGCGTGACGTATAGCAATCAGCTCAATAATTCTGGAGGAGTTAACGGCACGGCAATTACGACCACTCTTGGCAACAACGCCGTGCTGACCTTGGCGAATATCGGCACGTACCTTGCCGGCACGATTTCCGGCGGTAACGCCAGTTCAGCGGTGTCGGTAACGGGCGGAAGCATGACTGGCAGTGGCCTGGGCAACGTGACCGTAAATGCAGGCAGTGCTTCTAGCAAAACTGGCGGATTCCAAATCAGTGGAACCGCTTCGCTTCTCTTTCAGGGAGGATTGCAAGTAGGCATTGCGTCGGCAGGAGGATATATGCAGGTTGGAACTGGAGGAACAGTGAGTTCGAGTGCCAGTGGCTTCCAGCTTACAGTCGGTCGCAATGGCTCCGATCAAGGCTATCTGTTGGTGAACGGTGGCACTGTTAACGCCAATGCTTCATCAGCCAGTCAGTCCATTGTCATGATCGGCCGCTCAAGTGGGCAGGGAACTTTGGAAGTTCAGAGCGGTGCTGTTACTGTTACCAACAGTTCTGGAATTGCCACTGCGGGTGGCGGTATTCTGACCCTGAATGCCGACTCCACCTCGGGATCCTCGACTGGCACATTGAAGATTGACGGGGGAACAGTAAAGGTGGAAGACCTTCGTTTTAATGGCGGAAACAATACGGGGACTGCAAGTGCGGGATCCGCGACACTTACCATGACCAGCGGGAGCTTATATATTGGTGGTTTGGTGGAAACATTGGTTGCAGCTGGCACGGTATCTGGTGGTATCACGAATTTAGGAACAGGAACTTCTGCCTACTCGATTACACTCTCCGGCGGAACTCTTGGTGCCATGACCAACTGGTCGTCTGTTTTGAACATGGATTTAGGCAGCAGTGGAGGACCTTTGACTATTCAAGCTGCTAGCGCGAATAATGTATCCAATAACATCACTCTGAGCGGCGTTTTGTCTGATTCACAAGGATTTATAAAAACCGGCACCGGCAAATTGACCTTGAGCGGTACCAATACTTATTCCGGCAGCACCGCCGTCAATGCTGGCACATTGGCTCTGACTGGCGCTGGTTCTATTTCTAATTCAAGCAGTATTACCATCGCGGCTGGAGCAACGTTAGATGTATCGGGTCTGACCGCGACGACTTTCAATTTGAGCAGCAGCACTTCGTTGGGTGCCAGCGGCACCGGTAACACGGCAGGCACGGCCGCCGCCATCAAAGGCGCTGCCGGTGGGACTGTCAATCTAGGATCACAGGCGATTACTTTGACCTATGACGGTTCGGATCCGGCGCTTTATGTTTCGCAAGGCACTTTGTCCCTGAATGGAAATGCGATCACGGTCAACAAGCCCGCTCCGTTGGGGCCAGGCAGTTATACCATCATCCAGCAGAACGGCGGAACTATCACGACGAATGGCACCTGCACCGTTAGCGGAACAGCGATTCCAGCCGGAGCGTATGTCGAGTCAATTTCGTTGACCAATGGCACGAATTTGGTTCTCACGATCACCAGCACGTCAACCGCGACCACCACCACGTTGGGCAGCTTGAGCGCCATAAATTACGGCCAGTCGGTCACGTTCGCTGCAACGGTGTCGCCGACGCCGGACGGCGGCACGGTGCAATTCTATGACAACGGCGTGGCGCTTGGCAGCGCGGCGGCGGTGAATCCCGGAACGGGTGTCGCTTCCTTGGCCGTCAACAATTTGAGTGCGGGCAACCATCCGATTTCAGCCGTCTTCAGCGGCACGTCGGATTATGCCATCAGCACGTCGGGCACCTCGACGCAGACAGTCAATCAGCTGGCGGTAACCGTTGCTTCGGGATTGAGCATCCAGAATCAACCCTGGAATGGCACGACGACGGCAACAATTCTTTCCAACAATGTGGTTTTAAGCGGAGTGCTTTCCGGTGACGCGGCCAATGTCAGTTTATCCACCAACGCTTACACCGCAAACTTTACGAGCTCCAATATCGGAACGGCCATTCCCGTGACCGTGGGCGGATTGTCATTGACGGGCACTGCCAGTGACAACTATAGCCTGACCCAGCCATCATTGACCGGCAATATTGTCATGCCGATGCCTGCGACATTGACGTGGGATGGCAATGCAGCGACCCCCAACCCGGACGATGCCAGCGGGTCCTGGAGTGGCACTGGCAATTGGTGGATTGGGGGGCTCAACACCAATTGGATTGATGGAAGCTTTGCTGTTTTCGGTGCGGGCACGCCGGGCAGTTACACTGTGGATTTGGGCGGCGGCAGTTTTTATCCCACAAACCTGACTTTCAATATTTCTGGCTATACCTTGACGAACGGCGCGGTGACAGTAACAGCCGCCACTGGCAACCCAATCACGGTGAGCAACAATGTCGCAGCCACTATCTCGTGTGCTTATACCTCTACTGTCAGCGGTCTTGTTTACTATGTGGCTAACGGCGGAACATTGACTTTCGCTGGCGGAGGATCGCTTGTATCTGGTAACGCAGAATTCGCCGCTGCCGCTGGTGCCAACGTCAACGGCACCGGCACGGTGGATTTTAAAAGTGGAACGTATGCGGGGAACTTTACGTTGTGGTTGCAAATAAACGCGACCCAAGAAGCGGGCACGTTGAACTTAAGTCGTTTATTGATCGGTTACGGTGCTAATTCCACCTTCACAATTAACAATCCCAGTGCCCAGCTTGTCGGGAACGGTGGCGGTGGCAACAATTTGCTCGGTCGTTCTGGAACTTCTGGTGCTTTGGATTTGAAACAGGGAACAGTAACGATGACAGCCTCCGGCAATGAAATGCGAATTGGTTACGATAACACCGCAAACAGCCAGGGCACCCTCACCGTAGAAGGGGGAACTTTTAACCTCGGCAGCACAATCAACAATCTATATGTCAACTATGGCGGCACTGCTTCCAGCGATGCGGGGACATTTAATCTTTCAGGTGGAACGGTGACGGCCAGGTCGATTTTGCTGGGCGGTGGCGGATCATACAGCTCCGGATCCACGGCAGCATTGAATGTAACGGGAGGGGCACTTTATGCTGGTGCCGGAGGCGTGGCAATAAACCCGACAAATACCGGAACACTGGCGGCGAGCATTGTCTTGTCAGGCGGCACCATCGGGGCAGCGACGAATTGGGTTTCATCATCGCCAATGACCTTAACTAACATTAATGGCAACATTACATTTCAGACGGCTGATACGAACAACAATCCGCAGAATATTACCTTGTCGGGAGTTTTGTCCGGCCCGCTTGGCGGAGTAATTAAAACCGGCAGTGGCACTTTGACGTTGAACAACGCCGAGACATATGCCGGAAACACCGTCATCAGCGGCGGGACGCTGGCGTTGAGCGGTTCGGGTTCGATTTCGGACAGCCCGAACATAGTGATTGGCGACGGTGCCGTGTTCAATGTATCCGGCCTTTCATTCACCTTTGCGTTAGGCGGCAGCCAGACGTTGAGCAATAGCATATCCACGGCGGTGCTCAACGGCAATGCCGGCACGGGTTCGGGGACGGTTGCGTTGACGTATGCGGCTGGGACGCCGGCATTGAATGTGACCAACGGGACGCTGACGCTGGCGTCGGGTACGACTTTCAACGTCAACAATATCGGCTCTGCTTTGGCTTCGGGCAATTACGAAATCATCTCCACCAACGCGGATGTTGCGGGGGCCGCCGCCGCCGTGGCGGGGACGTTGCCATCCGTGACCGTAGGCGGCGCCGGGACGGTCAGCGGTTCAACCAACGTGCTGCAATTGGTGAACAACGAACTGTATCTGGTGGTGGATCATCCCGTG
>Ga0206850_10230_pt1 | contig 15836 bp, 15 predicted proteins | sample Alteio_BWOrgCont_16_FD_152885 | JGI IMG/M metagenome (GOLD analysis project Ga0206850, IMG submission 152885) | Enriched cells from forest soil in Barre Woods Harvard Forest LTER site, Petersham, Massachusetts, United States -... | ecosystem: Environmental > Terrestrial > Soil > Temperate forest >...
AGGATGATGGCGGCAACTTCGATGACAGCGGGTCGGGGTTTGATGACTCGGGGAGCGGCGGCGGGTACGACGATGGTGGAAGCAGCGGTGGTGGGGATTTGCTGTAAATAGGGATGTAAGTTTTCTGTGGTGGTCCAATCTTTTCCAAAAGACTACCCGAAGAATGGGTATTCGATTTCTATCAAGCCGGCGAGGTTTCGATCTCTTGATGGGATTTAGACTTCGCCGGTTTTGATTTTTGTAGAGAGATTTTTCCCTCCTGTAGCGAGAGGGCCGTTACAATCAATCGGACTTTTCTCGCTTTTATTTTTATGGGGGAATGAATGCGGATAGGGTTTGGAGTTGCGTTTTTACTGATCGCTTCTTCGGTGGGCCTGACTGGGCTGCAGTTACCTGGGCCGGGTCCGTTTGGACCGCTGCGCAGGGGGCCGAGCGGCCAGCGTATCGGCGAGATGCACTTCGCGCCAGGCGGCAGCGATATGAACTATAGCTTGTATGGCGATCACTGCGAGCTGCATGGCGACAAAATGCTCTGCCTGTTTCTATTCATTGCGCATACGGGCACTGCGAAGGAGTGGAGTTCGCAGAAGGCATGGATGGAGAATTACGCAACGGATCAGTTCGGGGAAAAGCACTACAAGTCGGGGGCGTTTTTCCTGAGCGGACGGGGGAATCAGCAGCCGTCTGCGACGCTGGCTGGCGGGGACCGGGTCTATTTTGTGCAGGAATTCGAGAATGGAGAGCGGGCGATAACCCAGCTCAATATCGTCAGCCCGTTTGGGGTGATTCGAGGATTGCCGGTGCTGTAGAGCATTTTCGGAATGCGTGTGGTCCCTCTGATAGAGGGCAAGGTGGCTTTTTCTTGAGAAAAAAGCCACCTTAGGGCGTGGCTTTGGTCTACAGTAATTCCGAAAATGCTGTAGCGAATCCACAATAACCGTTTCTGGATTCGCCAGAATTATTTGGCAGCGGGAGCGGGTGTTGGGATGAGGGATTGGGCGCGCAGGATTTCTATGGCTTTCTGGTAGCCGATGCCGGGTGTTACCGGGGTGAAGTCCGACAAATCGAGCGTAGTGTCGAGTTTTACGGTTTTGATGAGGAAGCGGGCGTTCATGACCAGGACCATGTGGGTGGTGCGCCACTGATGGCCGCCTATATCGGCTTGCTCCAATAGCAATGTGCCGCCTTCGTCGAGCTTGCCTAAAATTCCCCAGCCGTAGTCCACGTTGTGGATGCGCTTGCCTTCGAGGCGGGTGACGCGTTGCTGGGCGATGTCGATCCAGAGTTCGCCGGCCATGCCTTTGAGGACCTGGGCTTCGAGGTCTTCGGGATCGAAGTTCGGGTTGGGTTGGAAGCTCATGCGATAGCTGGGGCCGTGGGGTGTGTCGACGATGCCGGCGTACTGGTAGAGAAAGGCGTCGGGCAGGGCTCGCATGACTTTGCGGGCGCGCTCGGCGTCGCCTTGTTCGCGTTCCTGGCGATGGCGCTGGAGGCTGGGATCGTTGAGCAGGCCTTGCAGGCGGGCGTCTTCGGTTTGCTGGCTTTCAGGGCTGAGCGGGGCGTCGTTGACGGCGAGGAGGCGAGCTACGTCGCCGTCTTTGGTTTCGACGATGAGCTTGGCGGTGGAGAGGCGTGGGCTCATCTTGCGCAGGTGGTACTGCATGGGGTGCGCGGCGTCCTGGGCTGATTCCAGCTCGGTGTGGAGGACGCGCTTGATCATGGTCTGGGCTTCGTCGTTGGTGAGCGGAGCGGGGGATTGGGCGGAGATTGTGCATGAGGTGCCGAGGAGCAAGCAGAGCAGCGAGGCCAGCCGTGAAAGGTGCTTGCGCGATGAGTCAGATTGCAATAAGTCAGCGGCCATGGCGGCTCGCTGAGGGGATGGCCTGAGGTATCTGGGTCATTCCTTTCTTAGACGCGGAAGAGGGAAGTGCGTTGCAGGAGTTTTGTGCGATATGGGTTGCGGGAAGGTGGGTGGGTGGGAATGCTATAGTGCGGGCAGGGTTCGAGAAAACGGCCCTCGAGGGATTTCGACTATGGCGGTAGAGAATACACCGGCGCGCATCGGGAAATCAGTGGTCATTCGCGGCGAAGTGAAGGGCAGCGAAGACCTGTTTGTGGATGGGCGCATTGAGGGAACGATCAGCCTTTCGGAGAGCCGTCTCACGATTGGACCGAACGCGATTCTGGCTGCCGACCTGACAGCTCGGGATGTGCTGGTGCTGGGACAGGTACAGGGCAACATTGTGGCCAGCGGGCGAGTTGAACTGCGCGCAGGCTGCCAGGTGACGGGCGATGTGCGCGCGTTGCGGCTGGCGATCGAGGACAATGCTGTTTTTCGCGGCAAGGTGGACCTGACGCAGGGTGCTGGCGGCGGCATTGTCGTGGGTGGAGCAGCAAAGACTGAAGGCGCGCCGGCTGAGGCTGCTTCGGGCGGGTTGTCCTAAGGGAGAAGCATTTTGGGTGCGCTTGGCGGAAACGCAGGAGGCGGCATGCTAGGCAGATTGTTTGACCGTCAGCCCGCGTCCCGGACTGTCTCGGGTCAGGCTGCGATGAGCGGTCCCAAGGTTCCGCGGCACTCGGGCGGATGGGGCACGCTGCGCAAGAGGCTGGTGGCTGAGCCGGGCTTGCGGGTGTTGGATGTAGGCAGCACTTCGCCAAACAACATCAACTACCTGACCGAGCTGGGACACAGCGTCTACATGGCGGACTTGGTCGAAGATTCTTCGGCGGGCGAGTGGCAGACGGGCGTGGATGAGGATGGGAAGCCGGTTTGGAATACGGAGGGTTTTACGCAGCAGAACCTCCAGTTTTCCGGACGCACCTTTGACATTGTGCTGCTGTGGACGACGCTGGATTACCTGCCCGAGGGGCTGGTGATTCCGGTGGTGCAGGCGCTGCATACGGCGATGGTTCCGGGTGGGCAACTGCTGGCGCTGTTTCATACCAAGCTGCAGCCGGAGCAGTCTCCGCATCACCGCTTTCACATTACTGCCACGGACGATGTGGAGCTGCAGTTTGCGAGGCCGGCGGTGCAACAGAGGGCACTGACCAATCGCAATATCGAGCGGCTGTTTTCGGCCTGGTCGGGGCTGAAGCAATTTTTGGCCAAGGATGGGGTTTCGGAAGCGATTATCGTGCGGTAATTGTACTTTTTCGGTGACAATTGCTCCGCCTGAGCCAAGTGCGCATCACATATTCGAGCCAAACTTTGGCCTACATTTCTTACTTTACCTGTGGAGAATCTGATGAGTTTGTTGAAGGGAACACGCGTGACCTGGCTGGGGCACGCGACGGTGCTGGTGCAGCTGACGAATGGCGTCAACCTGTTGATTGATCCGTTTATCGAGCACAATCCGAAGTATCCGAAGGGCTTTAAGCTGCCGGAGAAGATCGATTACATCCTGCTGACGCATGCGCATATGGACCATACGGCGGATACGATTCCGGTGGCCTCGAAGTACGGCTCGATGGTGGTGGCGATGGTGGAGCTGGCTGGGTACTACGCGTCGAAGGGGGTTGAGAAGACGGTTGGCATCAATTTTGGCGGGACGCTGGAGCTGCCGGGTGTCGCTGTGACGATGGTGGAGGCGAAGCACTCTTCGAGCATCGAGGAGGGCGGCCAGAGTTTGTATATGGGCGAGGCAGGCGGGCTGGTGCTGACGGTTGAGAATGGGCCGGTGCTCTACCATGCCGGGGATACGACGGTTTTCCGGGATATGGAGTTGATTCGCGAGCTGTATGCGCCGCAGGTGGCGATGCTGCCGATCGGCGGACATTACACGATGGGGCCGAAGGAGGCTGCGCTGGCGGTGCGGTATCTGGAGCCGCAGTTGATTCTGCCGGTGCACTTTGGGACGTTTCCGCCGTTGACGGGGACGCCGCAGCAACTGGCTCAGCTGGTCAATGATCCGGGAATCGTGGCGCTGGTGGGGCCTGGGGAAGAGCTAAAGGATCGATAGAGATATATAGATTCGAGCGGAGTAGTGTGGGGATTTGTGGTTCCCACCCTTGTCGTGGTGTAACAGCGACAAGGGTGGGACACCCCGGTCTTCGGCCGGTTGAGCGATGGATCGCTGCTACTTCGCGGCGGCCTTTTTCTGCAGTTCCCAGCGGCGACGGACTGCTTCGGCAATTCTCTTGCGGCCCTCGGGGGAGAGGTTGCGCTTCTTCTTGCGTTTTACGGGGGCTTCTACGCTTGCAGAGGCTGATTTGACCTTGCGGGTCTTGCGGACGGACGGTGCGCTTTCACCCGCGAGCAAAGTACGGGCTTGTTCCAGACGGGAAATTTCCACGTCAATTTCAGCCAAAATTTTCGAGAGTTGCATTCTTCCTCCTGGTTTCGCCAGCCGGCTCTGCGGTCGATGAATTCACTGACAGAGGACAGGTCGTATTTACTTTGTATGAAACATCGGTGCCATTTGTAAATGGGAATTCGCTATATTTTTCGAGAAAGTACATACTTTTTGCCTATTGCTATCAAGAGTTACAACAGTGTGTCCGATTTTGGAACGAAACAAACCTAAATCGCACGGGAAAGCTACTCTTCAGTCACGCATGGAAGGTGACGTCCGCGAAAGCTTCGCCGACGTCACCTTGGCGTAGGGGAGGTATGGAGCGTTGCCGCGAATGGGAGTCGAGGGATGGGGAAGTTAGGGCTATTCACCGTCGGTGCTATCGAAGGCGCTACGGCGACCGGGGCCTGTGCCTACTCCGGTGAGGGCCGAGTCAGAGGAGTTGAGCACGCGGCCAGTGGGTGCATCGGATGACTTGTAGCTCCGCAGGTCGCGGATGATCTCTTGTTTCTCGCGGGCGTACTGGCTGGCCAGGCGGGTAAGTGCGTAAGTGATGATGTCGCTGTGATGGAGATCCTGGATGGAGGGATCGCGGCGCAGGTTGAGCCAGAGGCGGTGTACTAACTGGACATCATCCGGACGCAGGGATGGCGCGTGTGGTCCAAGATAGTAGACCTTCGATTCGCCGGATGGATTGATGACATAGAAGTTCATCTGGCGCTTAGGCTCGGGCAGAGCTTCCCAGGCCTGGCCGATATGGAAGGCCTGATCTTCGGGAGACATCTTGGTGGAGAGGCCGGAGACTACGGAGTCGACTTCGAGAGAATTTGCAGTCTGGACAAGGGCGGCGAAGATATCTCCGGCGGGGACGACGAGCAGCGAAACCTTCTTGCCGAAGCTTTCAGCGACGGAGATGGCCTTGGTAAAGACCATCTGTTCGTGTTCGGAGAAGATCTGGTCTTCAGGGCCTAGAAACTCGGGGCCGCCAACGCCCATCATGCGAACGGTAAGTACTACGATATCTTGCTCATCGGTCGAGGTGCGGGAGAGTGCCCATTTGAGAGCGAAGGGATTGGCTGCGTCGCGCATGGTGACCATGACGCCGCCGGAGCGGACGCCTACGGTTTCCCGGCTAACAATATCTTCGTGGTCGAGCTGAAAGTGCTCCTTCATCTGGCGCGCGGTGAGGGCGTGCTGTTTCTTGTTTCGCTTCTCGGAGATAGAGAAGATGACGAAGAATGCGGCGGCGAAGATAATACCGCTGACGGTGGCGACGGACTTGGTGAATAAGTTAACGATGGCCGTGGTCAGCAGGACTAAGAAGACAGAGGCCAGGCCGACGGGGATCTCTGTTTTGCCGATGCGGATGTTGGGTGGAACTTTCCAGCCGCGCTCGCCGTGGTACTTCCAGCGCAGGACGAGCATAGCCAGTGAGTTGAAGGTGAAGGACCAGATAACACCAAAGGCGTAAGCCTCGCCGAGCATGATGACATCGCCGCGGGTGACGATGATAGTGAACATCTGCATGGCGAAAACGAGGTTTACTATCCGGTAACTGGTGCCGAAGCGTTTGTGTGGCTTGCGGAACCAGTCGGTGAGGACGCCGTCTTCGGCGACGCGCATCAAAACGCCGGTCGAGCCGATCATGGAAGTGTTGATGGCGCCGGAGAGGATGAGGAAGCCGACGATGACGACGAAGATGCGGAAGCCTATTTTGAGGACTTCGGGGCCGGTCATGTACATGGCGAGGCCGGCGATCAAGTTGTCCTGGTAGATGTGGGTGCGCGGTCCGTCGGGGATGAGCATGGAGGCCAGCAGGGTGGCTCCGCCGGTGAAGACGAAGCTGTAGATGGCGATGACGATGGCGGCGCGCTTGAGGTTCTTAAGCTTGGGGTGCTCGATCTCGCGGTTAACCTGGGCCAGCGATTCTTCGCCGGACATGGCGAGGACGGAGTGGCCGAAGGCCATGAGGACGCCGAAGAGGCCGAGGATAGGGACGAACTTTGTGCCCTTGAGGAAGCCGAGCGCGTCTTCGCTGAAGTGCATGTTGCTGGCGGTGGGCGGTGGCGGCAGGTGGGCGCCCTGGACGTAAACGGAGTAGACGCCCCAGATGAGCAGGATCACGACCATGACGGTGGTGATCTGCATGACTTTCATGGCCTTTTCGCTGGATTCTTCGATGCCCTTGGTGTTTTCCCACCAGTAGTAGATCGTCACCGCGGCGGCGAAGAGGGCCGAGGTGTGGTTCATGTCGAACTGGAAGACGCGGTGGGTAGTGGTGGGCGAAAGGGCGAGCGGGAGCCAGCCGTGGTTGGCGCAGACGATGATGAGTTCGTTGAGGAGGCCGGTGATGTACTGGCCTGCGGAGACGCCGGAGATGGGCCCGGTGAGGATGTAGTCGAACATCAGGGCGGAGACGCTGAGCTTGGCGAAGGTGCCGCCGAGGGCCTCTTTGACCACGCGGTAGACGCCGCCGCGGGTGAACATGGAGCAGCTTTCGACGTAGACGGCGCGGACGGCGAAGGAGAAGAGCATGACGCCGAGGATGAACCAGGGAGCGGCCTTGCCGACGGCCTGCTCGGCGATGCCGCCGGCGTAAAAAGCGGAAGAGCCCAGGTCATTGAGAACGATAGCGGCTGCTCGCCAGAAGGAGATAAAGGTGAGCATGACCGAGGACGCCACAACCAGCCGGACGCGATCAGAGATTGGGGCGTGCGTAGTTTTGGGAGTTGCCATGAGTGCGATGCGGCCGACCGGGCCTTGGTTCAGGGGCTAAAAACGGATTTTGCGTTCGAAATCCGGTGGGCAAAATGCACACGCCCAGCGGTGAGTCTAGTGCGCATTGAATGGTGAGTCAACCGAAAGTTGGGGATATTCAGGTTTCCTATCGCCCGACGCAGGCTGCTGAAGCAAAACCAGGATAAACGTGCCCTGAATGACCGTATGCAGGATTCTGATTTCTTAATGAAATCAGAGCTTTAGCGATTTACCTTGGGGTACATCTATCCTGATTTTGCTTTAATCCTCTCCAAAGAGCTCCTGGGCGTCTTCAATGAAGCTGATGACGACGACGATGGCGGAGCCGGCCATTCCGACAAAGAACATGACTTCGAGGATGTGCATGGCGAGGATTCCGAGAACCATGAGACCCATTGTATTCCTGATTGGAACTGATTTCCATTTTGCGCGGCGAGAGAACGCTGAAAGCGGGCAGGGTAGGGACTGTATCGGATTGGGACGGGATTTGCTCTGCTAGACTCAGCACGATGCGGGGTATTCCAGGGCGACTTTTGGGGGCTGCGGCGCTTACGGCGGTGCTGTTGGATTTGCCATTTCCGCTGGCGGGGCCGCTGCCGGTTTGGCGGACGGTGTTTGCGTGGTTTGCGCTGGTGCCGCTGATCTGGGGATTGCTGCGGTTGCCGACGGATGCGCCGGGGCATCGGCGGCGATGGTACTTGGGGTGGTCGCTGCTCGGTGGATGGCTGGCCGGGGCTCTTTGGTTCGGGTTGAACTGCTACTGGGTTTACAACACGATGCATCTTTACGGCGGAATGAATGAGCCGATGGCGGTGCTTTGCCTAGTGGCGTTCAGCATTTACCTGGGGTTCTGGTTTGGGGCTTTTGCGCTGGCGCTGGTGATGGTTCGGCAGGGAACTAGGGGGACACGGTTTGTCTGGGTTTGGCTGGCGGCTGTTCCTTTTCTTTGGGTGGCGATGGAGTTTGCGCTGGCGCGGGTTCCGGGATTTCCGTGGGACTTGCTGGGGTATTCGCAGGTGGATAACGGGCTGTTGATGCGGCTGGCTCCCTGGACCGGGGTGTATGGGATCAGCTTTGTGGTGGCTGGAGTGAATGGGCTGCTGGCGGCGGGGCTGGTGCTGGAGCGAAGCCGGGGGCGATTTTCGGTACGGGGGTATTGCGGACTGCTAGGAATTCTGGGGGCGTTGGTAGGTTTGGCTGGGCTGTTTATGAAGACGCCGCAGCTTGCCGCGGAGGCGACAGCGGTGCTGGTGCAGCCGAATCTGAATGTGGTGTCCGACGATGTCTGGGTGGGAACGGAGTGGGATCGGCGGATGACGCAGTTTCAAGGGCTGGTGCAGCACTCGTGCAAGGATGCGATTGCTGGAATGCCTGAGACAAATGCGCCGATGGCGACTTTTCCGTGCGGGGTTGGCGGACCGGATTTGAAGCTGATTGTCTGGCCGGAGTCTCCGGCGCCGTTTCGGGAGCCTGATCCGAAGTTTCGCGATTCGATGGCTGCGGTGGCGAAGACTGCGCCGGTGATTGTGGGCAATATCGGGATGGAGGACGACGCGGCGACGCACGAGACACATATTTATAACTCGGCATCAGTGTTCGCCACGGATGGCCATGTAGTGGGCCGGTACGACAAGATGCACCTAGTTCCGTTTGGGGAGTATGTTCCGCATCGGGAGCTGTTTTTCTTTATCCGCCAGATTGCTACGAGTCTTACGGATATGAGTGTGGGGACGGAGCGGAAGGTCTTTCGCATAGGCGCTTCTGGTGGTGATGCGCACCGGTATGGAGTGTTTATCTGCTACGAGTCAGTGTTTGGGGATGAGGTGCGGCAGTTCGCCCGGCTGGGAGCCGAGGTGCTGGTGAATATCTCGGATGATGGCTGGTATGGGGATACGAGCGCTCCGTGGCAGCACTTGAATATGGCGCGGATGCGGGCGATCGAGAATCGGCGATGGATTTTGCGGGATACGAACAATGGCGTGACGGCTTCGATCGATCCGTATGGGACGGTGCGGCAGAGCATTCCGCGGCATGAGGTCGATGCGCTTGCGGCGCGGTTTGGATACGGGACGGAGATGACGTTCTACACCGAGCATGGGGACTGGCTGGCGATGGTTTGCGCCATACTCTCGCTCGGAATGGTGGGTTGGGCGGCGAGGGCGCTGTTGTACCGCTGACGGCTGCTGGCGAGATTCACCCACTAGGTAAATTTCGGTCCTTGATTGTGGAGTTCAATTTGTGGGGTATCTTCCACATATGGAAACGATTCAGATCGTACTTGATAGCGAGCTTCGGATTGCCGCCGATCAGGCGGCGCGTTGCTACCGGCTGAATCGCTCGCAGTTGGTGCGTGAGGCGTTGCGCGAGTATCTGCTGCGGCTGGAGACCAAGGCGCGCGAGGAACGCGACCGCGCGGGCTATCGAAAGAATCCGCCTGCGGGTGAAGAAGCGCAAGGTTGGGAGAGCGAGGCGGCGTGGTCGGAGCTATAACCAGGGGAGATGTGCGCCTTGTTCACTTCGCCGCTCCGGACAAGAATCGACCGGCGGTGGTACTTACACGCGACAGCGCCATCGGCTATCTTGCAACAGTAACGGTGGCGCCGGTCACCGCCCCGATTCGCGGCGTGCCCTCCGATGTTGTGCTGGATGCCGAAGATAGGATGAAGGCCCCATGCGCGGTGAATCTGCACAATGCCGTGACGATCTCGCAGTAGAAGTTGGGCAGGCGTGTGGCAAAGTTGGATGCAGCGCGGATGGCTGAGATTTGCGCCGCGTTGGCCTTCTCCCTGGGATGTGGTCCGGAGGAGCATTGATGGGCTCCCGGCGCGTAGCGGCAGTATCCTGCTAATCTGTAAGCGTACGCAACGCGCTTTAAATCCATCTCAAAGTCAGGTCTAGAAGCCAAATGTCGTCCTTAAACGATCTTGAATTTGCCTTCGCTCCCTTGCGCGATACTGTGCGCGACCTGCGGGAGTATCTTTGACCCCGCTCGCCTGCATCGCGAACTAGAAACTCTCGGAAAAAAACTGGAAGATCCTGCGCTCTGGTCGAATCCGGCTGCGAGCCAGCCGTTGATGCGGGAGCGCAAGCGGCTGGAGACTCTGATTGCCGACGACGATGCGCTGGTAAGCCGACTGGGCGATATCGAGGCTTACTTCGAGTTGGCCAAAGAAGGCGCGGAAGAGGTGCTGCCGGAGCTGGAGCAGGCGATGAATTCGCTGCGCGAGTTCTGCGAGGCGCTGGAAGCGAAGACGATGCTTTCGGGCGAGACTGATCCGCTGAATGCGATTGTGACGGTGCATCCGGGCGCGGGCGGGACGGAGAGCCAGGACTGGGCGGAGATGCTGATGCGCATGTACCTGCGCTGGGCGGAGCAGAACGGCTACAAGGTAGATATGAACGACCAGCAGGATGGGGACGAGGCTGGGATCAAGTCGGCTACGTTTACGATCATCGGCGAAAATGCGTTCGGTCTGCTGGCGGGCGAGAGCGGGGTGCATCGGCTGGTGCGGATTTCGCCGTTCGATTCGGCCAAGCGCAGGCATACTTCGTTTGCGAGTGTGTATGTTTCGCCGGAGATCGATGACACGATCGAGGTGAATATCCGCACGGAAGATTTGCGCATCGATACGTACCGTTCGGGCGGCAAGGGCGGCCAGCATGTGAATACTACCGACTCGGCGGTGCGCATGACGCATTTGCCTACGGGCATTGTGGTGACTTGCCAGAATGAGCGGTCGCAGATCAAGAATCGCGACAAGGCGATGAAGATGCTCAGGTCGCGCCTGTACGAGTACGAACTGGCGAAGAAGAAGGCGATCACCAAGGACATTGAGGACGCGAAGCTGGAGATCAATTTTGGCTCGCAGATTCGGTCGTATGTGTTGCAGCCTTATCGTATAGCTAAGGACCACCGGACGAAGGTGGAAGTGGGCGATGTGGATAAGGTGCTGGATGGGTTCCTGGAGCCGTTTTTGCGGGGATTTCTTTTAATGAAGCGGAGGGGGACGGCTGTGGCATCGGATGGTGAGGATGATTTGGATGTTTAGGGTGTAGGGGATAGGAAGACAGAAGCGGGTTTTTCGCTCTGCTCAGGATAACAAGGTTAGTTTCAAGCTGAGATATGGGGTTGGGAATGGCTGAGAACTTGGATCGCACAGGATTGATTGACGAGATGTTGAAGGCGGCTAGGACGATTGCTGTGGTGGGGATCAGCAACAAGTCGGAGCGGGCTAGCTTTCATATTGCCAACTACCTGGGTAAGCATGGGTATCGCGTGGTGCCGGTGAATCCGGCGTTGAGCGAGGCGGTGGTGAATGGGCAGGTGCTGACAAGCTATCCGACGCTGGAGGATGCGCAGGTGGCGCTGGCGGCGGAGGGTGGGAAGATCGACCTGGTGGATGTGTTTCGCGCTTCAGATGCGGTACCGGCGATTGTCGAGGATGTGATCCGGCTGCATATTCCTTATCTCTGGCTGCAGGATGGGGTACAGCATGATGAGGCTGTGGCCAAGGCTGAGGCAGCTGGGGTGAAGGCGATTCAGAACGACTGCATTTTCCGGGAGCATGCGGCGCGTAGTTGAAGTTCTGCGGCTGTTACGTGAGTTGTAATTCGATGTGGAGATGATAGATCGGCCTTTCAGCCCTCTGTTTCTCGTCCAATACTCTACCCAGGCCGACGGCCTGGGCTGGGATAGCGGCGCGCCTTTGGCGCTGATTACATAAGTTCAAGAGCGAGGCAGAGAAGTTTGAATTCTGGAGCACTGAGGATTCGACGGAATATTTCGATTGGCCGCAAGCTCAGAAGGCCAAATTTGTTGAGCTGAAGTCCACGCTACGCGTATTTTCTGTACGACTGCAAGAGGAACGCGGCCTACAGAAATAGGTATGATGGTTCGTCATTCGAAATTAGGGGTGGTGAGTCGCATGTCTTCTAAATGCAATCTATTTCAGATCGTCAGAAGATTTGGTTCAAATTGTGCAGCGCTGTGTTTGTTGTCGGTGCTGGCGATTGCTGTTAACGCGCAGGAAGAGCATCCTACCCTGGCGCTGGGTGCGCAGGCGCCGGATTTTTCTTTGCCGGGGATTGATGGCAAGACGCATTCGCTGAGCGAGTACAAGTCGGCCAAGGTTTTGGCGGTTGTGTTTACGTGCGACCACTGCCCGACGGCGCAGCTTTACGAGGGGCGTCTCAAGAAGCTGGTGGAGGATTACAAGGGCAAGAGCGTGCAGTTTGTGATGATCCAGCCCAACGATCCGGATGCGGTGCGGCTGGATGAGCTGGGCTATACGGATGTAAGCGACAGCCTGGACGATATGAAGATCAGGGCGGCATACCGGCACTTCAATTTCCCTTATTTGTATGACGGGGCTACGCAGGAGACGGCGCGGGCTTATGGGCCGAAGGCTACTCCGCATGTGTTTATTTTTGATGCGGAGCGGAAGCTGCGTTTTGAGGGGCGGATCGACGACAGCCAGCGCGAGAACCTGGTGAAGCGGCAGGATACGCGGAATGCGATCGATGCGCTGCTGGCGGGCCAGCCGGTGGCGGTGAATCATACTGGCGTGTTTGGCTGCTCGACGAAGTGGAAGTCGAAGTCGGCGAGCCGGCTGGAGTATCTGGCGAAGGTGGAGGCGGAACCGGTGACGGTGACGGAGGCCGATGCCGATGCGCTGAAGAAGCTGCGCGCCAACGGGACGGGGAAGCTGCTGCTGATCAATTTCTGGGCGACGTGGTGCGGGCCATGCGTGGTGGAGTTTCCCGATCTGGAGACCACGTACCGGATGTTTCGCAACCGCGATTTCGACATGGTGACGGTGGCGGCGAATATGCCGGATGAGAAGGCCGGCGTGATGCGGTTTTTGCAGAAGCAGCACGCGAGTTCGCGGAATTTGATCTTTGGCTCGACGGATACGTACGCTTTGCAGGCGGCATTCGATCCCAAGTGGGAGGCTGGGGTGCCGTATACGGTGTTGTTGGCCCCGGATGGGAAGGTGCTGTATCACCAGACCGGGGACCTGGATGTGATGGCGCTGCGGCGGGTGATTCTGGCGAATCTGCCGGACCCGGATTACATTGGGCATCGGGCTTATTGGGCCAGCCGGTAGAGCAGGCTTGAATGCGGGTTGAAACCTATTCGAGGTGCGCGACATCAGACGAGCGGCTTCAGTGAAATTGCAGCTGGGGCGGATACTGATGCCAGGAACTGAGAAGATAGATTCAACGATGCGATATCTCCGACCACTCTTCGCTTTGCTGCTTTTGACCCTGACTGCGGGGTCTGCGGCGGTTGCTGCTACTTCGTCTGCCGATGCTCTGCACCTGCGCGTGCAATTGGTGGCGCCGGAGAGGACGCTGAATGCGGGCAGTCCTGCGGATGTGGGCTTTTATTTCAAGCTGGAGCCGGGCTGGCACGTGTATTGGAAGAATGCCGGGGATTCGGGTGAGCCTCCGCGGGTGCGATGGACGCTGCCGGAGGGTGTTGCGGCGGGGGAGTTGCAGTTTCCTGCGCCGAAGCGGCTGCCGCTAGGTCCGTTGATGGATTTTGGGTATGAGGACGAGGTGTTGTTTCCGCTGACGCTGCAGGTTGCGCCGGGGGCGAAGGCTGGCGCGGCGGCGCTACATGCCAGGGTGGATTGGCTGGTTTGCCGCGAGGTTTGCATTCCGGGGAAGGCGGAGCTTGAGGTTCCGGTTGCGATTGCCAATGGTGGCGCGAAGCCGGCGGCGGACGCCAACGATGAAAGCTTATTTAAGAGGCTGCTGGGGAGATTGCCGGAGCCGTTGCCTGGCTCGGCGAAGGCGGTGTTTGCGCCGACTGCTACTGGGTTCAAGCTGGCGGTGTTGACGGGGCAGCGGGAGACGAGCGCGGCTTTCTTTCCTGCGGAGCAGAGTGTGATCGATAATCCTGCGCCGCAGACGGCTGCTGCGGTGGCGAATGGGGTGGTGTTGGAGCTGAAGAAGGATGCCAATCTTGCGGCGAATCCGGCTCAGCTGGCTGGAGTTGTTGAGCTTTCGGGTGGGCGGAATTATGTGATTGCGGCGGTGCCGGGGACGGTACCGGCTGCGGCTACGGTCCAGATGCCGGTGAATGTTGGCGATCTGCTGGGAGAGGTGGGGCTGGCGTTTGTGGGCGGGCTGATTCTCAACCTGATGCCTTGCGTCTTTCCGGTGCTGTTTATCAAGGGATTGTCGCTGGTTAATTCTTCCGGCGAGGAGAAGCACAAGCAGCGGGCGCATGGGCTGGTGTATACGGCTGGGATTGTGGCTTCGTTCTGGGTGCTGGTCGCGGCGCTGCTGGCTTTGCGGGCGGCGGGTGCGACGGTTGGGTGGGGATTTCAGTTCCAATCGCCGGTGTTTGTGGCGCTGATGGCTGGGCTGCTGTTCTTCATGGGATTGAGTCTGGCGGGACAGTTTGAGATTGGGCTGACGCTGACCAGCGCGGGCGGGGAGCTGGCGCAGAAGCAGGGGTTGGCGGGGAGTTTCTTTACCGGGGTGCTGGCGGTGATTGTGGCCACTCCGTGCACCGCGCCGCTGATGGCGCCGGCGATTGGTTATGCGCTGGCGCAGCCGATTTCGGTTACGTTCGCTATCTTTACGGCTCTGGCTTTGGGGCTGGCGGCTCCTTATCTGGCTCTGACTCTGCAGCCGGCCTGGACGCGGTTGCTGCCACGGCCGGGAGTGTGGATGGAAGTGCTGAAGCAGGCTACGGCGGTGCCGATTTTCGCTACTGTGATCTGGCTGGCCTGGGTGCTGGCGCAGACGCGCGGAGCTACCGGCGTGGCGGCGCTGCTGGCGATGTTTCTGCTGCTGGCTGTGGCGGGTTGGGTTTTGGGACGATGGCCGGCTAAGCGGGTGCCGTCACTGGTGGGCGGGCTGGTGATTGTGCTGGCTGTGGCTGGCGGGATTTATGGCGTTACTACGCTGGCTGGGCCGGTGAGTGCAGCCGGTGGCGCGGCGGAGCCGGCGGGGAGCCGCTGGGAGGCTTGGTCCCAGGCGGCGGTGGACAAGTATCGGGCGGAGGGACGGCCGGTGTTTGTGGACTTTACGGCGAGCTGGTGCTTGAGCTGCCAGGTGAATGAGCGGGTCGCGCTACGGACTTCAGCGGTGGATGATGCGTTCAAGCAGCACAATGTGGCTCTGCTGAAGGCGGACTGGACTTCGCACGACGATGCCATTGCCCAGGTGCTGGCTTCGTATGGGCGGAGTGGGGTGCCGGCGTATGCGCTGTATTCGTCGAATCAAGGCGCGCCGGTACTCCTGCCGGAAGTGCTGACGCCGGGGATTGTGATCGATTCGTTGAACAAGCTGCCGGCTGCGACTGCGGCTGCGCGTTAGACGAACGCGCGGAAACTACTGCATCAGGGCTGGAATATCAGGGTTTGGACGCTTCCCACGCGAAGTGGGCGTAGGAGTCTGCATTGTCCATCGCGGCTTTGGCTGAGAGGCCGGCGTATTTCTGGGCTTGCTTTGGGTCGCCGGGGTCGTCGTAGGCGTTGTCATCGGCGCCGATGACGTCGTGGGCGAGTTCGTGGATGACGACGCTGGCCTGAAGTTCGGCGCCGGAGTTGAACCAGTAGGGACAGAGGTGGAGATCGCTCCAGATCGAGTACACGTAGGCGAGGACGTTGGTGTCGCAGGAGGTCTCGCACTGGAAGTCGATGGCCTGATTGATGGCTGTGCTGAGCTGGGTGTACTTGGCAGCGATCTTGGCGATGTCTTTCTCGTCGGTGGTGTGGAAGTGGGTTGTGAGCAGGGTGGCGAGCGGGGCGGGAATGGGCTTGGGAATAT
>Ga0206850_10231_pt1 | contig 15815 bp, 10 predicted proteins | sample Alteio_BWOrgCont_16_FD_152885 | JGI IMG/M metagenome (GOLD analysis project Ga0206850, IMG submission 152885) | Enriched cells from forest soil in Barre Woods Harvard Forest LTER site, Petersham, Massachusetts, United States -... | ecosystem: Environmental > Terrestrial > Soil > Temperate forest >...
ATGGGATTTCAATTGTTTGCGCCCTGGCGTCCTGGCGGTAAAAATCCCGGCTCAACCTCACATTTCCCAAATGGACGGTTGACGCCGCGCATTTCGGGAATATCCTTGCCAACTCGTTGTCGCCCGGCAAAAACCAGTCCGCCGGTCGCGGCAACGATTTTATTTCATGCTGACAATTCGCGATCTTAAAATATCGATGGGCGCGCGGACGCTCTTTGAAAACGCCTCGTTCCAGGTGAATTACGGCGAACGTGTTGCGCTGGTCGGGCCGAATGGCGCGGGCAAAACCACGTTGTTCTCCATCATTCTCAAACAGCGCGAGCCGGACGCCGGCACGGTCGAACGCGATGAATGGACGATGGTCGGTTACCTGCCGCAGGAAGCCGAAGCGCATGGCGACGAAACCATCCTGGATGTCGCCACCGGGCGCGTGGAAGAATTACCGCAACTCGAAAAAATGCTTCACGACCTGGAAAAAGCCGGCGCTGTGTCATCGCCCGAATATCTCGAAGCGCATGCGAAACATGACAAGCTGAACGATCCGCAGGTGGAAACGAAAGCGAAGAAAATGCTGCGCGGTCTCGGCTATCGCGATGCGGATTTCAACCGCAAAGCCAGGGAAATGAGCGGCGGCTGGATCATGCGCGCGCGGCTCGCCCGGCTGCTGGTGATGGAACCCGATTTGCTTTTGCTGGATGAACCGACCAACCATCTCGATCTGCTTTCGCTGCTCTGGCTGCAAAATTATCTGAAAAATTATGCCGGCGCGCTGCTCCTGATCTCCCATGACCGCCAGTTCATGGATGAAGTCATCAGCCAGGTCCATGAAATTTCCGAAAAGAAACTGATCGCTTACACCGGCAACTATTCCGACTTTTTGCGCCAGCGCGAAGAACGCTACGAACAACAACTGGCCGCCTACAAAAACCAGCAGAAAGAAATCGCCGACTTGCAGGCGTTCGCCGACCGTTTCCGCTCCATCCCATCGAAAGCATCGCAGGCGCAGAGCAAACTCAAGCAGATTGAACGGCTGGAGTTGATCGAAAAACCCATGGCGCCGCGCAAGCCGTTCCGCTTTCAAATCCCATCGCCGCCGCGCGGCGGACAGCGCGCCATTTCGCTCGAAGGAATCCACATGGCCTACGGCACGACGAAAGTTTATCAAGGCCTCGACCTCACCATCGAACGCGGCGAGCGGACGGTATTGGTTGGTCCGAATGGCTCGGGCAAATCTACTTTGCTAAAAATCCTGGCAGGTGTCGTGGAATTCCAAAAAGGCCAGCGCGATCTCGGCCACAACGCGAAGATCGGTTATTTCAGCCAGCACCGCGCCGCCACGCTCGATCCCGAACGCAGCGTGCTCGAAGAAGTTCTGGCCAGCGCGCCGCTCATGCGCGAAGACGAGGCGCGCGGCGTGCTCGGTTCCTTCATGTTCCGCAAAGATGACATTTTCAAGAAAACGGCGGTGTTAAGCGGCGGCGAAAAAAGCCGTCTAAACCTGGTGAAATTTCTTGTTGATCCGCCAAATTTATTGCTGATGGACGAACCCACCACGCATTTGGATATTCATACCGTCGAGTCGCTCACGCTCGCTTTGGAGCGCTACGAAGGCACGCTGGTTTTCATTTCACACGACGTCCATTTCATCCGCCATCTGGCGACGAAAGTCCTGCACGTCAATGCCGGAACCGTCACGCCGTATGTAGGCGGCTACGATTATTTTCTGGAAAAAACCGGCACCGCCGCCGATGCCCGTGCCGCACTCACGGCAGAATGAACTTGGTGCGCGATGGGAAAAATTCCATCCTGGTCAATCACCCGCCAGCCGAATGACCGCCGCGCTCGCGCTGGGAATTTTCACTGCGACCGAACCAGTTTTTTCCGTCGTCAGCGGCGTCCACGTTCCCGTCCAGCTTCCGTCATTTTGGATAGAAGCACCGCCCAGCGTTTCACCGGCCATCGCAGCGACATCGTTGTCTGGCGCGGTCAAGGAAATGATTTGTCCGCGCAAAAATCCCGCGCCGGTTTGGGTGATGGAAATTTCCGCCGCGCGCGCCGTCGCGCCGTGTTCCTTGTTGATGATCGTGAGATAAAGATTTCCGTCGTCGCCCAAAACGGGATAAACACTCAAGTTGAGATGATCGGGATTTGAAATTTTCGCCGGCATGAATTTTCCGTGGCTGCCCAGAGCAAACGCCTTGATACCGTAACCGAGCGGACGGACGTTGTAACCATTGGTCGCCGTGTAGTAAGCGGTATATTTCGACGGCTGCAAAGCACTTCCGGCCGCCACGCGGTCGCCGGTATGGAAGTTGACGCCGGCGGCATCGTGAGCCGCCCACCAATACATGAAATCCAGCCCCCACAACGCAGCGGCGAACGTGTTGCTCACATTCGTCGCGCCGCCGTTGAAATAATTATTCACTTCTTCGAGGCGATACGGCAGGCCGTTGGAAATTGCGAGCGGCACAAAACCGTCGTGCAGCTTTTCATAACGGCCGATGAAATCATCGCCCAACATCCGGTCGCGCCCGATTTCCGGCGATGGGATTTTTCCGCCCGCGCCACCGGGATAGAGATGTTCGGTGATCAATGCGACGTGGTTGGAATAACTGAAGTCGGCCATAAATTTCCGCGCCCAATCGGCATTGTTATGAACACTCGGCCCGCAAAATTTCACGTCCGGCACGGCGGCGATGATGGCGTCCGCAAATTTCTTCCATTCCACGCGATAGGTTGAATACTGGTATTTTTCGTTCGCCGCGCCCATGCGTTCTGAATTCGGGCGCGTGTCATTTTGCCCGGGCGGATACGCGCTCGGCTCCTGGCCGATGGAAAAACAATCCATCTGCGCCGCGTAACGGTCCATGATGTATTTAGCGGTGGCGGCAGCGGCCTGCGGATCGCCGTCGTGCAGGCGCAGGCAGTAAATGACTTTTACCCCGGCGGCTTTGGCGAACATAAAAAAACTGTCGAGGTCGGCTTCGCCCGGCAACTGCCGCACGTTGCGGTCGGCAGTGTTGCCGCCGATGCGCAGGTTTTTGATGCCGAGCGTGTGAAACAGATTGATCAACGGCAAATTATCCGGCCGGAAATAATAAATCCCGGCTTCGTTCGGCCGCAGCAATGAAATTTCGAAACTCAATCCCGTAAATCCCGGCGCGATGGTTGAGCCGGGATTTTTTGCGTCCACAGAAATGGCCACGGCAGCCGTGGCCGCAGGAACCGGATTGGTTTGCCCGTCAACGTGGAGGGGAAGCACAAAGGCAATAAAAAGCGCGGCGCGCAATATCTTCATTTTGGGTATTATTTCTGGAAAATGGTTTGGTTCAAGGTTCTTTATTCCGCCGGCTGACCGGTTCGCTCGTGAAATTTTATCACGGCCTGGGTGCGTGATTGGACATGCAATTTTTTGTAAACGGAATGCAGATGCGCCCGCACGGTGAAAGGACTGATGCCCAGAGCTTCGCCGATTTCGCGGTAGTAGAATCCCTTGGCCAGTTGTTCCAGGATCTCCTGCTCGCGCGCGGTAAGCCCCTCGATCGGCAATGCGGGCGGCTCGTTTTTTTGAAAACAGGCGATCACTTTGCGCGCGACCGACATCGTCATGGGCGCGCCACCGGCATGAACCTGTTCCACCGCCTGAATCAATTCCGTCGCGGATGTACTCTTGAGCAGATAGCCGTTGGCACCCACGCGCAGCGCATTGAAAATCAAATCGCTCCGCTCATACAGGGTCAGCATCAATATCTGCAAGGCAGGCAACTCCGTTTTAAGTTTCGCCACGCATTCAATGCCGCTCATGCCGGGCAGATGCATATCCATCAGCACGACGTCCGGCGGTTCCAGCGGGATTTTTTCCAAAGCCTCCTCGGCGCTGCCGTAAGCGCCCAGACAACGCAAGCCGGGCGCTCCATTCAGCAGCGCCACGCAACTCTCGCGCACTTCATGGTTGTCTTCGACCAGGCATACCGTGAGCGGCATAATTTCATTATTACTGGTGAAATGGACTTCGGGTGAATTCTGTTCAGATCAGAACCAAAAACGCACCCCCTGATTGACACAATCATACCATGGGTGCATTTGCTTGAATATGCGCCATTGGGCGTGACCATCCAAAAACAGGATGTTGCCGCCGCCAGGCTGCGTTTTAACCATGTGACCTGAATGAACCAGTTGATTTCCCATGCTCATGCCGGTATTAGGCACGTCCAAAAAATTGTAACCAACGGCGGCATCCACCGACGGAGTAGTGTCGGCATAAAGTTCCGTCGTTGACACATTCATGCCACTGGCAAACTGGGTGGTTTTCTTGACGAAGTTCCTTTGGATTTCACCAGTGGAGATGGCGGTGATATGCGAGTCCGTCGGTGGCAATAGTTTGATGTTCCCATCATCATCAGAAATCAGATTCGCGTTCCAGTTCGGACGCCAGCCCAGATAGGCGTAGCCGATGATCGCATGGGAAAAGTCCGGGGGCCAAAGTCCGTTGTTAGCCGCCACCACGTCCGCCTGAACCGCCGGATCATAAATGATTTTCCTTTGCTGCACGGAAGGCGTGGCGGTGTCCGGCGTGCCGGAAATCAGGACATTGGCGGTTTGATTGGTCAAGTCCCAAGCCCAAGGACCCGCGCCGGCAAAGGCCGGCATATAATCCTGATTTTCACCGGCATAAATAAAAAGGTTGATGGCGACCTGTTTGACATTGCTCATACAACTAATGCGATATGCCCGCTCCTTGGCGCTGGCCAGCGCGGGCAAAAGCAACGCCGCCAGAATCGCGATGATGGCGATCACCACCAGCAGTTCGATCAACGTGAACGCCGCCGGTTGGGAACTTCTCTTTTCCTGTTTCATAATCAAGCTCTGGCGGAAAATGCCGCCTTGAATTGATTGAACCGCCGGGCCGCAAGCGACCCGGCAGTTCAGGTTCGACTATTTATTATTGCATGAGGATGTAGAACTGATGCGGCACGGCGGGATTGATAATGTTGGTGGACAGGTTCAGGTTGCCGCTGCCGTTGAAGTTATTGGTCAATATCGGCGTCCACTGGCTCAAGGGCAGCGTCAGGTTGGTGGTGCCAAGCAGCACATACTGCCCGCCATTCGCACCGTTCGTCGCACTGATGGTCAACGTCGTTCCGCTCACGCTGATGCCGGTGATGTGCGGGGTCGGCAGAACCGAAAGCGTGATGCTCAAATCAATGCTGTTGTTGGCGGTGTCGTCAACCAGGCTCCCGGTATAACCCGCCGGCAAAGTCCCCAAAGCCAGACTATTGGTGGTCGGATCGGTTCCGCCAACATAGCTGATCAACGGTAAATCCACCGTGCCGCTGACATTGACGACCGAGCCGATGTTGATCGTGGTCGTGGCACCAGTGGTGACATTGGTCGCCACGATGGCGGCCAAATTGGCGCTGCCCACGGCATTGTTACCATTCACATTTAATTGCAACGTCGCGCCGTCTATGTTCAATGTGGTGAGCCCGGCACTGGATGACCCGATGGTGCCATTTAGAATCTTGATCGTGGATGATATGACGCTCAAGTTGCCGCTGCCCAGCGGACTGGTTCCGATAGTAATGCCATTGCTAACCACTAAAGTCGCACCACTGGTCAAGTTAAGCGTTCCTGACGAGTTCGTAACCGTTCCGATAGCCAAGCCCAACGAGTCGGCTATAACCGTGCCACCGGCGACATTCATGACTCCGACCCCAGCCCCACCCACCTTGCCATTGTCGCCAATGCCGATGTCCAAAGTCGTCACGTCCAGGTTGCCCGCTCCCATGTTAAAGGTGCCTTTAACCGCAGTGTTGATCTCATTACCTTGAGCACCCTGCCCTACAATCAACGTGCCGACCAAGGCGTTCAATGTGCCGGCGGTAAAATCATTGATAAAACCGCTTCCGGAATTGGCGTTGTTTATGTTCGCCGAATCATCTCCCAGCGACCAACTGGTCACGCGGCTGGAATTACCGCTGATCCCGCGAATGTAAGCAACTGGATTGGCGAACACCGGGTTGAATTCGATGAGGTCGCCGGTGGACGTGCTCGCACCCAAAACAATCCCGTCCACATAAAGCACGTTGGTCTGGCCCAGATAAAGCTCGCCGATTCCAGCGGCTGCACCAGAGGATCCGCCGACTACCAGTGCCGCCGCCGTCCCAAAATTGCCGACGCCCGTGGTAATTATGTTGGTCTTGGCCAGATACCAAGTGCCACTGACACTGGATCCGGCGCTAGCCGTGTTAAACCCGACTCCGATCTGGTTGACCGTGGCGATGAACGTGTCCAATCCCGACATATCCAGCGTGGGAGCGCCTGAATTTTCGACGTTGATATTGCCGGAATTATTGACTTGCAACACCGCGTTCGACCCGAGAATGGTGACCGTCCCGCCAGCGCCATCCACGGTCATCGAGCCATTCACCGTCAACGTCTTGCCGGAGCCAATCTGGGTATTATGATAACCACTGGTGTCATTGGCGTAGTTCAAGGCTGCGCTGGCAAGGCTGATGTTCACGAAGTTGTCAACATAGGACGGGTTGACGATGCCGCCAATGCCATCACCCACCGCGTTGAACGGTGAACCACCGACAACCGCGGCATCATTGAAGAAGACTGGTTCGGCGGCGGCCGGCACGCCGGGCGTTTGCCAGTTTTGCGCGTCAGACCAATTGGTGTCGCCCGTGTTCAGGGCGTCAACACCGCTCCAGGTGACGGCAGGACGGGTGTTCGTCGGCCCGCTGGTGAGCGTGAGCAGGACGGAGTTTCCATCCCCGCTTTCGGCGATGGTGCCGACATAGGCCGGACTGCCAACCGGCAGACTGCCCAGCCCAAAGTTGTATCCACTGATCCCACCCAGGGTCTGGAGCAGCGTGACCGTGGCCGGATAAACGGCGATGGCTGGCAGGGAGTGAACATTGATGGTATTGCCAGCTCCGCCCATGGTCAGCGAATTATTAACCGTGAGGTTCGTCTGCAGATAACCCACCTTCACATTGAGGCTGGCGTTTGAAAGCGTCAGACTGTTCAGCGTGGTTGAAACGGCGCTGACGCCGGCGACATCGAGCGTCGCACCGTTCACCTGCACTGCCGAACTGTCGGCGATGGAACCTGAACCGGCCAAAGCCAGCGTGCCGTTGTTGACCGTCGTGTTGCCGCTGTAGGTGTTGGAGACACTCAATGTGAGGGTGCCGCTTCCGTTCTGGATCAGCGCGCCGCCAGCGCCGCCGTCAGGAATGACCATCGCCACAGTCACGTTGTTCGTCTGGTCGAAAATGAGCGTCCCTTCGTCAACCAGGCTGCCGGAAGGCAGGGCGCCATTGGTGTCGTTGTTGCCGATCTGCACCGTTGCGCCGCTGGCAATCTGCAGCCCGCCGGAAATGGCGCTGCTGGCGTCATCCAGCACGAGCGTCCCGGCGTTGTTGGTGATGCCGAGGCTGAAATTATCGCCACCGGTTTCAGTCAGCTTCAACGAGGCCGAGCCATTCATGACCAAACCAACCGGACCACTGATGCTGCCCGTGCCGCTCAAGGTATAGTTCAATACACTGTTGTTGAACGCCAGCGTGCCGGGCTTGCGGGTGGCCGTGAGATTGACATTGTTGGTTTGTCCGAGGTCGTCAAAGGTCACGAAATCCCCGTCGTTGTATTTCACGGCGGAACTGTTATTCGTCCAGTTCAGGCTGGTGGTGTTCCATTGATTATTGACGCCGCCACCCCATTCGTCGGCCTTGGCTGTAGATGGACCGTTGGTGATGACCAGCCAGATCGTGGCGGTGGCGGTGTCGTTGGAAAGATAACCGGCATAGGCGCCAAAAGTGTTCGGCAGCGTGCCGAGCGCAATATTGGACAAGATGCCATCCGTGGCCAGATTCCCGCCCGGCGTCGCGTAAGTGATCACCTGGAATGTGGACGGATAGGCGGTGATGCTGGGCATGGCACCGATGTTGATGGTGCTGGTGGTGGCGGTGTCAGGATTGAAATTGTTCACAATGACAGCGGAGGCGGAAGTGACCGGCAGGGTCAACGTCGAGTTGGTGACGTTGAAGTTGTCAATCGGAAAACTGTTGACCACGCCAATCGTCCCGGCCAAACTTGCCATGTTCAAACTACCGTCATTCATCATAATCGTGCCCACGCCTGTGCCCGTGCCCTTATAAATGTTATTGCTGCAAATGACCGTGCCGCCATTGGTAACAATCAACGTTCCAGCACCCACACCGGTTGTTGAATAACTCAATAAAAGGCTCCCGGTTCCAACCTTAAGAACCCCGGAGCCGCCGACGGAAATGGTGCCGTATGCGGGGGCGGCAGCGACGTTCGTGGCCATGATAACAGTGGTCGCATCGACGATGCCATTGTTGAAGGAAAGACTGCCAATGGCTCCGCCTTTGCCACTGCCCGTTGAACGGTTTCCGCGATTTCCAACTATCAGGGTTCCCGCCAGAATGTTAACGGTGCCGCCATTGAAAGACATGGTGCCAGTGTTGGTCGCACTCGTAGTTCCTGAAGAGGAAGTGCCGCTGAGACTGATATTGCCGCGTCCGGTGCCTGTGTGATTCGCAATCGTCAAACTGCCGCCGGCATTATTCAGGAACTGCATGACGCCGACCGTTTTGTCTATGCCCATGCTGATGGTGTCGGCATTGATGATGTTCGTGCCATTGCCCAAATTCATGGTGCCCGTGCCGCCAGTATTGTTATTACCAAGACTCAACGTGGTGGCGGTGATATTGTTACTCCCGGCAGCCAGGTTTATTTTGCCAGAAGCTGAAGACGAACCCGTGCTCAAACTGATGGTGCTGCCCGCGCCGCCATAGTTAAAGGAAAAGTTGGTCAGCGTGGAAAGATCCAACGTAGCCGTGCCCGAAGTGCTTTGCACCGCCAAAGTGCTGGTGCCATTAGTGCCAGCGAACAACGAGCCGCCGCCCGTGAAAGACGCATAGACAGCGACGCCGGCATTGCCAATCGTCACGCCACCACTGACCGTGAGCGTGCTGCCGGAAGGAATCAGCGTGGTATCGAAATCATTAGCCGCGCCATTGTTGGCAAAAGTCAGGCTGGTGAGCAGCGTGTTCGCCGACACGATATTATTGACGGCGCCTTGAACATTGGTCGTGATGGGATAAGCGCCGTCGGGAAATGTCACCGAATCGTTTGCGGGCGCGCCGCCCGCCGACCAGTTGTTCGCATCAGACCAGGCCATACTATTGCCAATATCGCCGCCGCCCCAGGTACTTTGGGCGTTGGCCAGATGAACGCTGGCAAAGGCGGTAGAGACAGTGATGAGTGTTCGCAGTTGAAGAATTGTTTTTTTCATGAGTGCAATGGGATTCACTTTCAAATTTATCACGGATCATTCAGAAAGAACTACATCTCGTTTGGGTGATTTTTTGGGTGATGCGCCTCACATTGTTTTCCGGTGGCCGTATGGCTTGAAATCCATTCCGCGTGCGCCGCTGCCATGGGATCAGGAAAGCAGGAAGTCAGGAATTGCTTTTCCTAAATTCCTGTTTTCCTTATTGGAAAATTCCATCTTTGTTCCCGCCGGGTTGCTTTAATTGGGAAAGCGATTTAGGCTGGCCGGGTGATCCAGTTATCGACTCGGCTGATTCGGCACGGGCTTTTGATCTGCCTGATCTCAAGCTTTGTCTCTGCAACGCTGGCCGATTCCACCAATTCCGCCTGGTTCACGCGCGTCTGGCAGACCGATGACGGTCTGCCGAACAATCAAGTCACCTCTATTGTGCAGGGCCGCGACGGCTATTTGTGGGTGGGCACAGCGGTCGGACTGGCGCGGTTTGACGGCATTCATTTCACGCCGTTTTCCTATTTAGATTCCAACAGCAATGAGGATCAGGGCGTGATCGAGTTGTTGCCAAGCCGGGCCGGCGGTTTGTGGATCCGATCGCGCCGTGGCGCGATTGTCTGCTTGAGTCCGGATTTTTCAAAAACCAGTATCCCGGCGGCAAAAAGTTTGCCGACTGACAAAGTGCTGGCGACATTTGAGGACAAGGACGGCTGCCTCTGGATCGCCTACCCGGACTCGATCTGGCAGGTAAAAAACGGGCGGGCTACGCGGTTCGCTGACTATCAAAACATGTCCTCTTCAGGCATTGCGGGAAGATTTGCGAATGACAGCGATGGCAATCTGTGGTTTACCAAGGGCGTCGGCGTATATCTCCTGCGTAATGGGCAGTTTGAAACCGTGACCAACACCCCCTACCGGGCGCATCTGGAAACGTCCCGCTCCAAAGGCGTCTGGATCGCGTCGGGCAAGCAACTGTTCAAATGTGACACCAATGGCGAGCTCCGGGATTGCGGCTCGTTTTACCCTGAAGATAGTCATGCCGGCAGCACGGTCGTGTTGGAAGACCACACTGGGGCGGTCTGGATCGGAACCAGCAGCGGCGGCTTGTTCCGATACAGCGAATCAGGTTTTGAAAAAATTGAAACGTCGCATCTCGACATTTTGAGCCTCGCCGAAGACCGTGAGGGCAACCTTTGGGTCGGCACGGCTGGCGGTGGCTTGGATCGCATCAACACCCGCAGCGTGCAACTGGAAAGTTTGAATACCGGCCCATCGCCTGCACCCATCCAATCCATCTGCGAAGACGACAACAGCCGGCTGTGGGGCGTAACCCAAAACGGATTGCTCGTCTCCCGGGTGAATGGCCAATGGATCCCGGCCCTAACCAATGCGCCTTGGGTCGATGCGGTGGATTGTGTCGCGGCGGACCGTAGCGGCGCGCTCTGGATCGGCGCGCGCAACAGCGGATTATATTGCCTGCGCGACGGACAGTTCTTCAACTGGGGCACGGATAACGGCTTTACCGGACACGTTGTCCTGGCCTTGCTGCCCGCAGCCACTGGCGATTTATGGATCGCCGAACAGGCCCCCGTCGCCTTGCAATGCCTCCATAAAGGCCAATTACTCTCTTTGAAAATACCCCGGAACATCGGACGTATCACCGCGCTGGCGGAGGACGCCGCGGGCACCATCTGGGTCGGTTCAGAAATGGGCGCATTATTGCGGGTCGAGAGCGGCAATCTGGTAGATGCGAGCGCGCTTGTAAAATCGTCACCCCGCTCCATTCTTTGCCTCTACCCGACGGCCGACGGGTCCTTATGGATTGGTTACGAAGGCACCGGCTTGGGCCGGCTCAAGGACGGGCATTTCAACCAGATTCAAACCGGCCAGGGTCTGGCGGATGGTTATATTTCGCAAATGGTTGCCGATGACGAAGGCTGGTTATGGTTTGCCGGCGAGCATGGCATCTTCAAAGTCCGGCACCGCGAATTGGAATTGGCAATGGACGGTCAGGCCGACCGCGTTCGTTCCATCAGTTACGGTCAAAATGAAGGCTTGTTCAGCGTGGAAGCCGATTCCGCCAACGTCAGCCCCTACATTTTCCCCGTCGCGTTGCACAGCCATGATGACCGCCTGTGGTTGCCGCTGCGCAAAGCCCTCGCCGTGGTGGATCCAAAAATTCTTAACCTCTCCACGGAACCGCCGTCCGCGCTGCTGTCACAAGTGACCATGGACGGGCAAACCATCGCGTCCTACGGTGGCTTGGACACGGCTGAAACCATCGCCAATCTGTGCTCGCCGGACCTCACCCTGCGGCTGCCGCCGACGCACCGCCATTTGGAATTTAATTTCACCGCGTTAAGTTTCAACGCGCCGGAAAACATACGCTTCCGTTTCCGGCTGGACGGTCTCGACAACGATTGGGTGGATGCCACAACCCGCAGCGCCAGTTACTCGCGGCTGTCGGCGGGAAACTATGCCTTTCGAGTCGAAGCCTCCAGCGGGAATGGTCTTTGGAATAAAGCCGGGATTCCGCTGAGTGTCGTCGTGACTCCGTTTTTCTGGCAAACGTGGTGGTTCCGTTTCAGCCTGCTTGCTTTTTTCACTTTTTCGGTCATTGCCGTTGCGCGCTATGTTTCGTTCCGGCGCTTGCGGCGCAGGTTTCAGGCGCTGGCGCAGCAGGCGGCGCTGGACAAGGAACGAACCCGGATCGCCCGCGATCTTCATGACGATCTGGGCGGCAGTCTGACCCAGGTAAAACAGTTATTCGAACTGGCGTTGCGGAACCATGCTTCGCCGGAGAAAATGAGCCACTATCTTCGGCGGGGTCTGGCGAAAACACAATACGGCATCAAGTCACTGGATGAAACCGTCTGGGCCGTCAACCCGCATAATGACTCCCTGCCCCATTTGATTGATTACATTGGCCAGGCGTCGGTTGAATTCCTGCACGCGGCAGACATCCGATGCCGCGCCGATCTACCACCCAATCCTCCCGAACGCATCATCTCGGTCGAAGCGCGACACAACTTGTTCCTCGCGGTCAAGGAAGCGCTCACCAACGTGGTGCGACACGCCCACGCCAGCGAAGTCCAGTTGCAGGCCGGCGTCACCGAAGAATCCCTCACCCTGACCATCAAAGACAACGGGAAGGGATTTGAGCCGGCTCCCGCCGCTGCGGGCGCTGACGGATTGCGCAACATGCAGCAACGCATGGCAGAGATCGGCGGCCGGTTTCACATTCAAAGCCAGATCGGCGCCGGCACGACCATCTCGCTGACCTATTTCTGGGCGGCCCGGAAATTTTAGAATCTTTTTGTTGCGCGGTGGCACACTTGACAAGTTATCCGGTCGGATGAAAATGGGACGGCGACACGCCGTCCCTCCCAACTATGTATTCGCGCCATTGCTGGCTGGAAAAGCGGTGCTGAAGCAGCCGCAGTCCAGACGCTCCGCGAAGCTTGCTGGCGCGGGGCAAACGCGCCGCGTTTGGACTGCGCGCGGTTGACCGCCGCTTTTCCGGCCTTTTCTGTCAATAGTAGAGACTAATCCCTTTAGAAATCTCTTCAAAAGTGCTGTAGCGGCGGTCTGTGACCGCCGTTAGATGATGGTTGGCCAGAAAATCACGGCGGTCACAGACCGCCGCTACAAATAAAGATGACTTTTGCAGAGATTTCCTTTAGGGATAATAGAATGCACGATAGAAAAGCATGCTGTACGCCGACTCCGTTGTGTCAACAAAAACGTAGGGGCTGCTGGTTGGCGTCAGCGTCGTCAGCGTCGTCCAGGATGTCAGATTGGTGGAAGTTTGGATAGTCAAGGCGAGACCGGGCGTGTTGGTAATTGTCAGGCTCACTGTGCCATTGGTTGCGTAACTGATGGAACCGAAGCTTAAGGAAGCCGCGACCGGGGAAGCTGTGATACTGTTTGCGTCCAGCGTAACCGCCGTCTGCGCCAGCAGCCGGCCGTTTATTGATGCGCCGTTTTCCATATTGATTCCGGCTGCGGCCATGATGGTTCCCTCAAATTGTGAGGTTGTGCCAAGATCCACCCCGACACCGCCAGCGACCTGCCAGAATATATTCTGGGCCTGCGCTCCTCCGCTCAAGATGACCGACGTGGCACCGGCAATACTCAGGTCTCCAGCGATCTGGAAGACCCAGACATCATTGGAGCCGCCTGATAGCGTGACATCCGTTGGGATGGTCACCCCGGTGCTCCACTTGTAGAGACCGGCGGCGAGGGTCATGCCACCAATATTTCCGCTCCCCAGTTCAGTATAATCAGGCAAAGTTCGTCCGGCGGCGGCCGTATATGCGGTTTGCATGTCGTTCACCGCGCTGGTCAGGTTGACCGGGGTGGGCGACGCATAGTCGGGAGCATACACTTTTCCGGTCACTTGAGCCGATGTCGAAAATTGGCCCGAGCTATCCAGTATTAATGAAAATCCAGTTATCGCCGTGGAGTTGATTGGGCTTACGCCGAGATTGCCAGTCACAGCGGAAGGCGGAACGGTGCTGATACCTGATTTAGCTAGAATGACATAATTGCCGGCGTTTCCAAGGTTGACCGGTGCTTGAGCCCCCATGCCAAGATTGTGGGTCAGAAGAACAATGAACGCGAGCCAGGCGATTAACCGGACTGGCTTCGAATGGCTGGCTGCTTTAGTAAAGGTGTTGTGCATAGTATTAAATGTTGAGAATTTTTATTTCGTGGCGTGATCATGATTCTAAAAATGCGCCACCGCTATACGGTCTTTCCAGAACAAGCAACGGACTTCGGCCTTGCCGCTTCCGATGCCTCTATTGAGACTCGCATAATAGAGTGACATCAAGGCCACAATTCAGCTTGTTTATAACAGGCGGAAATAATCAGCCGGCGGCGGCGCATCCGGCGAAGTGCGGCGGTCGCTTCAAAACTGAGTTCCCAAGCTTTGGTCGCAATCAGGTTGGCAATCTCATGGGTTTTGAGATGCCCCCACATATATTCCACCGGATTGAGTTCGGGCGCGTAAGCGGGCAGCCGTTCGACGGCGAGGCGACCTTTGGTGGCGGCCACGTGATTTTTGACCAGCAGGCTCCGGTGGATGGGTGCGCCATCCCAGATGACCAGTATTTTCCCGGAAATATGTCGCTGGAGATGACGCAGAAACTTGACGACTTGGAGGCTTTTGATGCTGCCAGCATGAATCTGGAAATAAAACCGCCAGAGCGCCAAGCCGCCAATGATGGAAAGGCTTTTCCAGTTGAAGGTTTCGTGCAGCACCGGGGTTTGCCCACGGGGTGCCCAAGTGCGTGCCCGCGTGGGGCGGGTGCTCAAACCGCTTTCGTCGATAAAAACGATGGTTTGCCTTTGCTGCTGGGCCTTTTTTTTAAGGCCGGCCAGTCCGTCCGCTGCCAACGGCGGATCGCCTTTTCGTCGCGTTCCACCGCCCGGCGTTCGGGGCGTTGACAACTGAAACCACTGGCTCCCAGCAAACGCCAAACGTGTCCCGGATGATAACCCACCCCAGTCAGATCCTTGATGAGCGACGCAACGCGTGGCAAAGTCCAGAGGGCCGTCTTGTAACCGTGAGCGACCGGACCAGCCAGCAACGCTTCAGTGACTTGCTGGGTTTGCGCCACCGTCAGCTTGACCTTGGGCCCTGCCGACCCTTTGCTCGCCAACGCCTGACTTCCGCCTTGATCCCAGGCGTTTTTCCAACGGTAAGCCACCTGGCGTGCTACGCCAAGACGGCGGGCAACCTCAGGGGCGGAATAATCTTTGGCAAACAGCTGGCCCGCCTTTTTACGGCGCTTTTCCAGCGCGGCATGATCACGCGTTTTCGACATGCCAAAACTATACCAGACCAACCAATATGTGTTACCCTATTATGCGAGTCTCAATAATGACTGCCGTCATTTTTCTTTTTTCTAGAATAAGCTGCACCAGCAGCAACAGCCCCACCACATATCGCTTCGACTATATAATGATGAAGCGGCGTCCACAGATCCTTTTCCCCGTTAAAAATGTGGCTAATTGAGAAGCCATACAGCCCTAAATAATATGAACCATACATGACAGCAAATAATATTCCGCTAAAAAGAAAAAACGCTATCGCTGCTCTCTTCAGCGAATTCGAGCGCTTTACTTGTTCCTCGTCTTTATCACTTGTGTTCATATTCATTATGGCTAATAAGCAGGAGAATTATCATAAATACCGGGCGCATTGTTAGACGGACATTGTGGAGGAATTTTAGGAGGGCAACCACTCAAACATCCAAAGTAAGTGGAGTAACAGTCAGCTACAACAGTGCCCAAGCCTACTATTGCTCCATAGCCAGTTCCCGTAGATAAAATAGTCCCTCCTCCTAATCCACCGGCAAGGCCACCAGCGCCAGCTCCAATTATCGTGGTTCTCGCATTCAAACATGAGACCAACTGGTCAAAACAACCGCAACTATCAAGCCCAAATAAATCTACTTCTGAAATCGGAGAATTTTGAACAAATTCGTAAAGG
>Ga0206850_10208_pt2 | contig 15704 bp, 14 predicted proteins | sample Alteio_BWOrgCont_16_FD_152885 | JGI IMG/M metagenome (GOLD analysis project Ga0206850, IMG submission 152885) | Enriched cells from forest soil in Barre Woods Harvard Forest LTER site, Petersham, Massachusetts, United States -... | ecosystem: Environmental > Terrestrial > Soil > Temperate forest >...
GCTATGGGGTTGACTACGGAGGCACTTACCGATGCGTTACCATCGGCAGATTGGTCTTTTTGCGCCCAACTATTAGGATGGGTACAAAAAAAACAAAAAATAAAAATTAAATAAAATCGTTGAGAATTGTGCATTTTAATTATTTTCATCGATTAATTTTCGCATATTGTCCAAATGGCTTTTTATTTGCCCTAAAGTATCCTTGCTGATCGCCGGTGGTAGTACAGCCGGCTCTTCAACCTTTGTTTGGCTCTCGGAAGCTAATTCACTGAGTTTTACTTTTGACTCTTCATTCGATTCTTCCAAACGTTTAATTTCTTCTTTGGCAAGAGCAAGGTCACCTTCCAATTTTTGTATCTGCATTTCTGAAAGTGCCACAGTATCTTTAGACTCAGTGGTTTCTGCTGGCGTTTCAACAGCCTTTTCCTGGGTTTGCTTTATTTTTACCACCTCATTGCCCACCGTCATACGCTGAAAATCATTTATATTTGTTTGGAATCCTTCTACTTTTGAAATTCCTAATTTTGACAAAATAGGAGATGATTCCAAAACCTGCAAATAGAGAAATTCATCCGCGTTTAAAGAGACCTTTACAAGGTCTCCCTGATTTAAAACACGGCTGCCCAAGTCTGTAAATGCAATTTGATAATTTTGGTTGATATTAATGATTTGCCCATTGTCATCGGCAAAAAGAGGGCCGGCTAGGATAAGAAGGAAGGAAAAAACAGCAAATTGCAAGGTTTTCATAAGCCCTGCTCCAATAAGATCTTAGGGTTCATCTTTTTTATTTTATCAAAAAAAAGATTTAAAATGAAAAGTATCTAGATTATTTGGAATAGAAATAAAATAAAAAATGGTTTAGGCGTGGTGTCCCAAGGACCTCGTGCCTAAACCATGGATAGGATGCCGATAGGGCTAACTTATTATCTTGATTTCCTTATTTAAAATACTGTAAATCGGCTGTGATTTAAACCAAAGGAGAGCTGATTTACCAGGATGCTGGGTGAGGTATTCTTTAGAGTAGGAATTAATCCAGTCCCTAGAGGCCTTTTCAAACCCGATATCAAACCCGGTTTTTTCGCTTTCAAACCATTTGTGCTTGTTGATCTCATTGATAACGTCTGGATCTTTTAGAAGTTCCGAATTAATGTTAGCAGCCATAAATCATCTCCTTATTTGTAAAAAATCATATTTATTTTATCATTGGCTAAAAAGGCTGTAAATAAGAATCAATTTGTTTTTGGTGAAGGGGCACTATTAGGCAGGTTTGAATATTCATCAGCATCAGGATCAGCATCACCGTTGCCATTATCTTTTTGCTGGTCCAATTGACCTTGCATTTGCCTCCACTCGCTTAATTGATAGGGCTTTAAGTATTGGGATAATTCCTGGGTCTCCGACGCCTCCAGGTCCTGCCTTTGGCTGTCGATGGTACTCGGATTGATAGTCCCGTCTTTGATACTTTTCTGAAGGTCCCCAAATGCGGTGGTATATTTTTCAATGATCGGTGTAATATTAGTGACCTGGTCTTCTTGCAAATCCATATCCGTTTTCATTTTGGTTATGATATCGTCAGAACTCAGCTGAGTTTGGGCTCCAGCTGGTAATGCAGCTATAAAAAAAACAATTAAAAATGCACTAATAATTTTCAGGTTCATTTTTTTTAAAAGGCCCCCGCCCCAATTTACGGCGGGGGCTTTTGAGTTTCCTTACAAAGCAACTGGAAGGTTAACGGCCGCCATCTTTATGCTTTGAAAAACAGTCCTTACAATAAACCGGACGGTCTTCTCTTGGTTTAAAAGGGACTTCACACTCTTTTTTACAATCCGCGCAAACAGCCTTGTGCATTTCGCGAGGACCTCTGTCGTATCCACCTCTACCACCTTGTCCACCACCTTGAAATCCCATGTATTCTCCTTTGTATTAACTACATTCACTTAAAGACGCACTTCTTTAAGCGTTACTTCGCCCCCGCACCCGCGAGCGCTGCCTGAAAGACTTCTTCCAGGCTGTTGTGACATTGTTTATAAAATGATTGGGACCTAAGGTCTTTTCTCCAATTTGAAAGAGCAGGATAAATTGATAAATCCACCGACGATAATTCAGCCGGGTCCAAATTAGCCAACAAATTAATATCCGCCAGGGTCATTTCACTGCCAGCCAAATATTTGTTCTCTTTTAACTGTTTTTCTAAAATAGGCAGATACTGGCCCAAAAACTTGATCCCATCACTAAGGGAGCGTTCATCTTTTTCCACCTTTAACATTTGGTACATCACGCGGTTAAAGGTGACACGCTGCAAGGCCGTAGCCACATGGATATTAACAAAATCAATCCATTGGTCGACGATGGTGCGTTTTTGCAAGTCTTTAGGATAAAGGGGAGAATTGTTCTTTTGGGCCAAATATTTAATGATGGCCGAACTCTCAAACACTTTAAAGCCATCATCATCAATCGCAGGTACCCTGCCGATAGGATTTAATTTCAAAAACTCAGGGGATTTTTGTTCTCCGGCCAACAAATTGACCCGTTTATATTCATATTTAAGCCCCATGGCATTAGCGGCAAACCGGACCTTGTTAGCAGGTGAAGAAAACTCAAACCCGAAAATTGTTAACATACAACCCTCCTGTGGTTATGCTATTGCAAATTTGATACCCTGCCTGCCGCAGAGAACGGCAGGCGAATTAAATCAAATTAGTTTATAGCGCATTAAATTATCGTCTTAAATCTATCATCTGTCCAATTCTTTTTGTACCGCGGCCATAAATCCAGGTTCAACCCCAAATCCCAAACCCTTGGCTTTTTGCAAATCATCCATGGCCTTGGCATATTGTTTTAACTGGTAATAAACAATGGCCCGATTATTGTAGGCTTGGGACAACTTGGGGTTTATTTCAATAGCAACGGTAAAGTCAAATCTCGCTTGATTATAATCATCTTGTTCAATATAAATACTACCCCGATTGGTATAAGCCTCAGCATAATTAGGGTTTAATTTAATGGCTTTACTAAAGTCATTAATAGCATCCAAAAGCCTTCCTTGTTTATCATAGATAATACCTCGATTATAATAGCCTTCAGCAAGGGTTGGGTCTAATTCAATGCTCTTACTTAAATCTTTCAGAGCTTGGGTCACGTTACCGGCTTTTTCCCAAACAAGTCCTCGATTGTGATAGCTTGAGGCATAGCCAGGATCTATTTTAATAGCTTGGGTAAAATCAAAAATGGCTTTGGAATCAAAAGAGCCTATATTTGCGAAAGCAAGGCCACGATTGTAATAGGCATTGGCATCCTGGGGATTTAATTCAATGACCTTGTTGTAATCGACAATAGCTTGGGTGAATTGGCCTAGGCTCACATAGGCACTAGCTCGAGCCTGGTAGGCCTGCAAATCATCAGGATTGATTTTAATTGTTTGGCTAAAATCAGAAGCAGCTTTTGAAAAATCCCCTTGTTTTTCGTACAGAATACCGCGATCATAAAAAGCATCTGCCCCTTGAGGATTGATGGCAACGGCCCTGTTTAAATCTTCAATCGTCAGCGGATGATTGTCCCCGTAAGCGAATACAATGGAAGCGCTTAACACAACAATCAAGATTAAACAACATTTCATCTTTTTAATCATGTAATTCAATGTAAAAACAAATTAAGGAACCCCCTGAAAAATTTGGAAAACAATTTTTCAGGAGCGAGTCACTTAAGTGACTCGCTTGCCCATCCTCCACCTAAATATTGGATAAGCAAAACACAGGCATTCATGCGTTCCCCTAAAAGAGTGACCGCGGTTTTTTCATTAGTTAATGCGGTCGCTTGGGAAGTGATAACATCCAAAGCACTGACTGTCCCTGCTTTATACTGATTGGTTTCAAGCTCTAAAGCTTTTTGGGCGTCCTTGACAGCCTCGTCTTGGACTTGGTACTCTTGTTCTAAGATACGTAAAGCTGCTAAGTTATCTTCTACTTGTTCAAATGCGGTTAATACTGCCTGACGGTATGCTGCTACATCAGCGTCATAAACAGCCTTGGCTTGGGCAGTCTGCGCCTGCCTAAGTCCTGCGTCAAATATGGTTTCAGCCAATGCTGGACCAACTGACCACAAAGGATTTGGTGATGAAAATATGCGAGACAGATCCGAACCCCCATAGCTCCCTGAAGCACTTAAAGTCAGTGTTGGGAAATACGCAGATTCAGCAACGCCAATTAAGGCATTCGCTGCCGCAACAGTCCGTTCCGCAGCGGCAATATCAGGCCTTCGCTCAAGAAGTTGGGAAGGAAGGCCTGTGGGAACAGAGGGGACAACTGAAGACTGTGTTAAAGTGGGAATAGAAAAATCCGATGCTGGTTTACCGATAAGTAAGGCAATCGCATGCTCTAATTGTGAACGCTGCACGCCAATATCGATCTCTTGGGCTTGTGTGGCCTCAAGCTGGGTCTGGGCTTGGATAACATCTGATTGGGCAGCAACACCACTGGCATAGCGGTTTTTGGTCAAAACCAAAAACTTTTGGAAGATAGTTTGAGTATCATCAAGTAATTTTTTTTGCGCATCCAGGGAACAAAGTTGAAAATAATCTTGGGCTAATTGGGCCTGGGCGCTAAGGCGCGCATTTTCCAAATCAGCTCGGCTTGCTTGGGCATTGGCTTTATTAGCTTCTATTGTCCGACGGATCTTGCCCCAAAGGTCCAATTCCCAAGTCACATCAGCACTTAACAAAGTATCAGAAGAAGCACTCTTGCCTTCCTTCGTATTTGATGCGCCATGTGACCGGGTATACGAACCTGTAGTGCTTAAGATCGGGAAAAAACTTGATTTGGCTGCCTGGACCAATGCGTAGGCCTGGGCATACTGTGCCTGAGCTTGTGCGATATTCTGATTTGAAATATTAACTTCGGTTTCCAAAGCATCTAATTGAGGATCATTAAATATCTTCCACCACTCTCCGCGGATTATTTCATCCTGAGGTTGGGCTATTTTCCAAGCTCCTGCGAGTGTCCGGTTTGAGGACCAAGCTCCTGATTCTTTATAAGCCGTCGGTATCTGGGTTGAAGGTCTAATATATTTGGGACCCACCGCGCAACCGGCAAGTATTAGACACAAAAGACCAAAAACAGCTATTTTTATGTTGCACATGTTACGGCCTTTCGTTGATGGCTCTTTCGAATTTTTTCACACCAAAACTTGAACCGGTCCATATAAAGATAAATGACCGGTGTGGTGTAGAGAGTTAGCATTTGGCTAAAAATAAGCCCACCAATAATGGCAATCCCCAACGGACGCCGAAGTTCAGAACCCATACCGGTCCCTAAGGCCAACGGCAGAGATCCCAGTATCGCACACATGGTGGTCATCATAATGGGACGGAACCGCAAGAGACAGGCTTCATAAATCGAGTCATGAGAGTTTTTTCCTTCTAGACGCTCCGCATCCAAAGCAAAATCCACCATCAATATCCCATTTTTCTTGACCAAACCAATTAAAAGGATAAGACCGATCATGGCAATGATGGATAATTCTGTTTGGGTCAATAAGAGGGCCAAAAGTGCCCCCACTCCGGCGGATGGCAGCGTCGATAGGATAGTGATGGGGTGAATATAACTTTCATATAATATTCCCAACACTATATAAACAGCCAAAAGCGCTGTCATGATCAAGATCGGTTCATTCTTCATGGAAGTTTGGAACACCTGGGCTGCTCCCTGAAAGTTACCATGAATGGTTGAGGGCAGCATGATCTTGCTCATGGCTGAATTAACAGCATTGACAGCATCGCTTAAGGATACCCCTACCGGCAAATTAAAGGAAAATGTGATCGCCGGGAACTGGCCTTGATGGGCAACGGCAAGGGCCGTAGTCGATTTCACATAATGCGCGAAAGCGCTCAATGGGACCAGGGCCCCATTTGATGATGCCACATAAATATCCTTGAGCGTTGAAGCACGCTGCCAAAATTGGGGCGCTACTTCCATCACAGCATGGTACTGGTTTAATTGTTTATAAGTGGTTGAAACTTGCCTTTGACCAAAAGCATCGTAAAGGGTGCTATCAATCTCTTGCGGGGTAACCCCAAGCCTCGAAGCGGTTTTACGGTCTATGATCAGGTCCGTCTCCAATCCCTTATTTTGTTTATCACTGTTGACATCAGCCAATTGGGGTAATTTGCTAAGTGCGGCTTGTATTTTCGGCGACCAAGTCGTTAATTCTTCCAAGGTATCAGCCTGAAGCGTGTACTGGTATTGTGCGTTGGCTTGACGGGCACCTGGGATATTCAAATCCTGCACATTTTGAAGATAGGTAGGGGCGCCGGGAACCTTACTCAACTTTTTACGCAATCTTGCGATCACCTGGTCGGTCGTGACCTTGCGCACTTGGGGCGGTTTAAGCACAATAAACATACTTGCCGTATTTGAACTGCCGGTAAATGCAGTAACTGCATCTATCGCTGGGTCTTTCATGATAATACCGACAACCGCCCTTAATTTCTTACCCATTGCTTGGAATGATATGTCCTGGGACGCCTGGATGTTCCCGCTCAACCGTCCGGTATCTTGCTGGGGAAAAAGTCCTGTAGGAATAATCCTAAATAAAAAAATGGTGGTGAGTATTGCGGCCACGGTCAAAGACAACATGTACCCTTGATGGTCCAATGCCCATAATAACGTCTTTTCATAAAACCGATGCATCCTGTTAAATGCACTTTCGGTCACATTATATATCCAGCCATGCCTCTTTTCTGTATGTGGTTTTAAAAACAAAGAGCACATCATGGGTGTGGTTGTCAACGAAATCACCATGGAGATCAATATCGCCACGGACAAGGTCATGGCAAACTCACGGAAATAACGGCCAATAACACCTCCCATCAGTAAAATAGGTAAGAAAACAGCGACCAGGGAAGTACTGATGGAAAGAATGGTAAAACCAATCTCCTCTGCCCCTTTTAAAGCCGCATCATAAGGTTTCATGCCTTTCTCTATATGACGTGTGATATTTTCCACCACCACAATAGCGTCATCCACCACAAAACCAGTGGCTACTGTCAACGCCATCAGGGAGAGATTATCTAAACTAAAATGTAAAAGGTACATCACTCCAAAGGTACCGATAATGGATACCGGTACAACGATGCCCGGGATCAATGTCGAACGGAAATTACGTAAAAAAGTAAATACCACCAGGATCACAAGGATCCCTGCGATCACAATGGTTTTCTGGGCTTCTGCTACCGAAGCACGGATGGTTGGAGAACGGTCCAGCACGATCGAAACGTCAATCGCCGCTGGTATGGCTGCCTGCAATTGGGGAAGTGCTGCGCGGACAGCATCAACAGCCTTGATCACATTGGCCCCTGGCTGGCGAAAAATAATCACAGGGATAGAAGGTTTGCCGTTGACAAGCCCCAATTGACGGATATCCGCCACCGAATCCAACACTTGCCCCACATCTGATAACCTCACCACTGCTCCTGTGGGATCTTTAGCAATGATTAAAGACTGGTAATCCTTGGCAACATAAATTTGATCGTTGTCTACAATTTCCCAAGACTTGCTGCCATCAGACAATTGCCCTTTGGGCCGGTCCGCGTTGGTGCTTTGGATGGCAGCGCGGACAGTATCCAGACCGATACCGTATTTGTTCAAGGCCATGGGATTAAGTTCTACCCTTACTGCTCTTGATGCGCCTCCACCGATGTTGACCTGCCCGATGCCATCGATTTGAGATAATTTTTGCGCCAAAATACTATCAGCCACATCGTAGATATCTGCCTTAGTCATCGTATCTGATCTTAATGATAAAATCATGATAGGCGCTTCCGACGGGTTGACCTTACGGTAGGTTGGATGGATCGGCAGGTCCGCAGGCAAATAATCCTGGGCCGCGTTGATCGCCGCCTGAACATCCCTTGCTGCCCCATTGATATCCCGGCTTAAATCAAACTGTACAGTAATACTAGTTTTACCAAGGCCGCTGCTTGACGTCATTTCAGTGACACCCGCAATATGGGCAAGCTGGCGTTCCAGTGGTGTAGCGACTGTTGAGGCCATGGTTTCAGGGTTTGCCCCAGGCAGAGAGGCATTGACATTGATGGTGGCTAAGGTAATCTCAGGCAAGGTGGCGACCGGTAAAACACCGGCGGCAAGTGCACCAGCAAGGACCACTCCCACTGTCAACAAAGTGGTAGCAACAGGTCTTTTTATGAAAGGTGAAGATATACTCATTTAGTTGTCCCTAAACCAAGACGTTTGCCCACGCGGTCAAACCACAAATAAATAACAGGGGTTGTATAAAGTGTCAGTACTTGACTGAAAATAAGCCCGCCGATAATCGTAATGCCTAAGGGTTGGCGCAGTTCTGCCCCCATACCTCCGCCAAAAGCCAAAGGCACAGCCCCCAGGATCGCCGACATCGTGGTCATCATGATGGGCCGGAATCTCAAAAGACAGGATTGATAAATAGCCTCCTCAGGAGCTTTTCCCTCATCACGCTCGGCATCCAGGGCAAAGTCCACCATCATGATGCCGTTTTTCTTGACGATACCTATAAGAAGGATAATCCCGATAAGGGCGATAACGCTTAAATCCGTACGGAAAAGCAACAGGGACAATATGGCCCCCACACCCGCCGACGGCAAGGTGGACAAGATCGTAATGGGATGAATGTAACTTTCATACAAAACACCCAGCACAATATATACCGTTATCAGGGCCGCCAGGATCAACAGCGGTTCATTGCTCAATGAAGATTGGAATGCCTGGGCCGTGCCTTGGAATTGGCCACTGATACTATTGGGCATGCCTATGGTCTTGCTGGTTGATTCAATAGCATTGACCGCATCTCCCAAAGAGACTCCTGGTGCCAAATTAAATGATAAGGTCACCGCCGGGAATTGCCCTAAATGGCCGATAATCAAAGGCCCGGTGGTTTGCGAAAATTTGGCAAAAGAATCAAGCGGGATCTGCGCGCTACTGGTACCGCGCACATATAGATTGTGCAATTTGTTAGGGTTCTTTTTAAAATCAGGTTGTACTTCAAGAATCACCCTGTATTGGTTTAACTGGGTGAAAATCGTAGAGACTATCCGCTGCCCATAGGCACTATAAAGGGTGTTATCGATCACCGACGGAGTGATGCCCAAACGTGAAGCGGTACTACGATCAATCACCAATGACTCCTGCAAGCCCTTGGCCTGTTCATCGCTGCCCACATCGCGCAACTGCGGGAGGGCATTGAGGGCATCCACCAACTTAGGCGCCCATGTGTTAAGCTCGTCGCCATTGGGATCTTCCAAGGTATACTGGTACTGTGTCCGGCTGACGGTGTCATCAACAGTCAAATCCTGGACCGGCTGCATATATAACGTGATCCCCTTGACACTCTGTAAAGCTTTCTTTAAACGGCGGATGACATCGCTGGCAGAAATTTTGCGAACGTCGATGTCTTTTAGATTAATTAAAATCCTGCCGCTGTTTAAAGTGGTATTCGTACCATCGACTCCGATAAAGGTCGAAAGGCTGTCGACCGCAGGGTCTTTGAGGATCACCGCTGCCAATTGCTGTTGCCTTGTCGCCATGGCTGGAAATGAAATTGACTGAGGGCCTTCGGAAATACCCTGGATAATACCGGTATCCTGGATTGGAAAAAAACCCTTGGGAATAAAGACATACAACACGACTGTAAAAATAAGAGTCGCCAAGGCAACCATCAAGGTCAATTGTTGATGCTTTAAAACCCATTGCAGGGATTCGCCATATTTCTTAATGACCCGATTGTATATATCTTCTGAAGCATGATAAAACTTCCCTTGTTTTTCCGGAGGGATATGTTTAAGTAATTTGGCGCACATCATGGGTGTCAAAGTCAAGGACACGATCGCTGAAATAACGATGGTGACGCCAAGAGTGACCGCAAACTCGCGGAACAATCTCCCCACCACGTCCCCCATGAACAGTAACGGGATAAGCACCGCGATCAAGGATATGCTCAATGACATGATCGTAAAAGCCACCTGCCCGGAACCTTTCAGGGCCGCATCTAGTGGAGACATGCCTTCTTCAATATACCTAGAAATATTCTCAATCATGACGATAGCATCGTCCACGACGAAACCGGTTGCAATGGTCAGGGCCATCAAAGACAGATTATTGAGGCTAAACCCCAACAAGAACATGATCCCAAATGTTCCGACCAATGATACAGGAACTGCGATGCTGGGGATAATTGTCCCTGCCAAGGTACGTAAAAACAAAAAGATGACCATGACCACAAGCGCCACCGCCAGCATCAACTCAAATTCGACATCTTTCACCGAGGCACGGATGGTCGTGGTCCTGTCTGTCAGAACTGAGACCTGTACGGAAGCCGGAAGGGAAGATTCTAACTGCGGCAGCATTTTCTTGATGTTGTCAACCACCTGAATGACGTTAAAGCCAGGCTGCCTTTGGATATTGATAATAACCGCCGGAGATTTGTTCATCCAGGCCGCTTCTTTAAAATTCTCAACATCATCGATGATACTAGCCACATCGGATAAAAAAACAGGGTCACCATTTTGATAAGCAACGACTAATTTTTTATAGTCACTGCTCGATTGAAGCTGGTCATTGGCATTGATGATGGATGACTGCCGCGGCCCGTCAAAACTTCCCTTGGCCTGGTTGACGTTGGCCGCACCGATGGCCGTGCGCAAGTCTTCAACGGTCATGCCGTAGGCAGCTAGGGCCGTGGGATTAGCCTGGATGCGCACTGCCGGCCTCTGCCCGCCGCTGATACTGACTAAACCAACGCCAGAGACTTGTGAGATTTTCTGGGCCATGCGGGTGTCTGCCAAATCTTCAACCTGGGGCAAAGGAACGATGTTTGATGTCAGGGCCAGGGTCAGGATCGGCGCATCTGCTGGATTGACCTTGCTGTAAACAGGTGGATTAGCCAAATCTGCAGGTAATAAACTCGTGGCCGCATTGATACCTGCTTGCACTTCCTGTTCGGCAATATCAATATTTAAATCCAAACTAAATTCAAGTGTGATGACTGAACTGCCGCCGGAACTTGAGGAACGCATCTGCTTTAACCCTGGCATTTGGCCGAACTGACGCTCCAGCGGTGCAGTAATGGCAGTACTCATAACATCAGGACTGGCACCTGGGTAAAAAGTGACTACTTGAATGACTGGATAATCAACTTGAGGTAATGCGGAGATGGGAAGTTGAAAAAAAGCAACACCGCCGGCCAGGAGAATGGCCACCATCAATAAGACAGTTGCCACCGGCCGCATAATAAATATGCGGGAAGGGTTCATGGGGTATCTCCAGGAGTTTGCCCTGAAGAAGAACTTTTGTGATTATGGGCAGAGGATACGGTAACCTTACTGCCTTCCTTTAATTTGTCGGCCCCTTCCACCACCACCACTTCCCCAGTTGACAGGCCATCCTCAATGGCGATATTGTCTTCCTGGGTTGGGCCTGTCGTGACCTCACGGACAGTCACTGTATTGTCTGCTTTAACAACGAACACAAAACTACCTTGAGGGCCTGTTTGAATCGCGGCCACGGGAATGATCACGGCTCCTTTTTCAACATCGACGAGCAAATGAATATTAACAAACTGATTAGGAAATAAAGCATTATCTTGATTATCAAAAATGGCCTTGAGCTTCACTGTACCGGTCGTCTGATCGATCTGGCTGTCTATCGCAAGCAAATATCCAGTTGCTATTTTCTTGGTTTCTTCACGGTTATACGCTTCTGCAACCAGCTTCTGGCCAGCTTGATATTTACTAAGCACTTGGGGAATATTATCTTCGGGTATAGAAAAAACAACGGTAATGGGCTGCAGTTTGGTGATAACAGCCAGTCCGGTGGTGTCACTGGGAGTTACCATATTACCAGCATCTTCCAGGCGTAACCCAATTTGCCCACTGATTGGTGCGGTGACATGCGCGTACTCTAACTGTAATTTAGCATTATCCACCTGAGACTCATCGACCTTGACAGTCCCTTCATATTGATGGACTAGAGAATCCTGAGTATCAAGCTGTTGTTTGGGGATGGAATCTTGGGTGAGTAAAACTTGATAGCGTGCCAGGTCCAACTTGGCATCATCCAATAGTGCCTGGTCCTTGGCTAATTGTCCTTCGGCTTGGGATAATTGTATTTCAAAAGGACGGGTATCAATCAAAGCCAATAAATCACCCTGCTTGACAATCTGGCCCTCGTTGAAAAGCACCTTCATCAATTGACCACCAACGAGATACTTGACCGTGACCGTGTTAAGTGCCGTCACCGAGCCCAAGCCATTGAGATAAATATTGATATCACCATTTTTTGCCGTTGCTGTCACAATAGGTGAATCGGTTGGGCCACGGCTGCCTGTCTTACCGCCCCAGCCACCAGATTTTCTTGTTTGAGATGAATCTGATGAACCATCTGATTCATCTCAAACAAGAAAATCTGGTGGCTGGGGCTTTAACTGGCTTGGGCCAAAAATGAAAGGCTAGTGCGCCTATAAGTAATATTACCAAAAGCCAAATCCACCAAGGCCAACGAAACTTCATGAATTATCCCCACCATGATTAGAGTCATTGCCAGAAGCTCCGTTACCATCTTCGTGATGTTGATGCATCTGGCCTTGCATCTGTTCCCATTGGCTTATTTGGTCAGCACTTAACACTTGGGCTAAATCTTGTTTTTCGTCATCTTTCATTTGCTTCATCTGACTACGCATATCGCTGCGTTCAACAGTACCATCCTCAACACCTTGGCGAAGCTCTTGGCGCTTAGATGCATACTTTTCTATAATGGGAGTTATTGCCGTAACCTGGTCCTGGGTCAAATTTAACTTGGATTGCATTTTTGAAACAATATCATCAGCACTCGGTGGCTGTTGTTGGGCCAACGCCGGTAAAGTCATCAAAAAAAGCACCATCAAGCAGCCATAAATTGCTTTCATAATCATATTATATCCCCCTTAGTTTTGAATATAAATAATGAACTCAAATATTTTTTATTTAGAATACATCGCTTTTAATTGGGCCACTGATGGAAATTGTGGGTAAAACTCTCCCTGTGGGCCAACAAATCCATTTCCTGATTTTTTAATGACAACGGTTGTATATCCACCGCTATTATTAGGAATATTGACCGGGAATGAATCTTGAACAGGCTGGGCGTACACCACGGGTGCGACAACAACTTTGTAACCATGATGACGCGTTAAAATATAATAAACGCCATTGTCTGTATAATAGGTCCTGCCGTTAATGATCACCGGTTGAAAATCCGATGGGATCACTGCCACATACGCCCCAACCGGAGGACTGACCAACACATAATCACCGCCTACATTCGTATAATATAACCCATCATAGTAGTAATAATTATGCCACCCTACACGGACCGTAATATACCCAACCGGAAGAAGATGAAAATGGACACCCCAATGTGGATGGTCATGCCAACGGTAAAAACCAGGACCAGGGCCAGGAGAGCCAACACGGACCCCAATGCCCCAATCAGCATAGGAGGCTTGAGGAGCAAGGAAAAATATCAGCGCTAAGATTCCAGCGGAAATTCCAGATAATATTTTATTTCGCATAAGTAACCCCTTTCTCTAAGACGAACAAGATAACTATAATCAGCACTAAAATTAAGATATCCCAATTTTTTTTCATAAAATCACTTAATCATTATCTTCATCTTTATGCTTTGTGCCCCAATCTTTATGATCACCATCTTTGTGGCCGAATTGACCATGCATATGCTGATGCATCATCATTTTTCTTGCCTTTTCCAGCGCCATGTAACCAGCGAATTGCTCAGGCGTCAGGATCTTTTTAATATCTAATATTGAATTTAAATGGTTGTCAACCATTTGGCCTTGAATGGTTTTTAGCTGGGCTTGAAGATCATTGATCTTACTCATATCTGCTGAAGCTTTGACAATTTCGGCATTAAATGCTTCTCTATTAGACTTCATCTGTTCAAAAACGCTTTTCATGGTTTCCCTTTGTTTTTTCTTAGCGTCTTTCAACTGCTTGACTTGATCTTCACTCAAGTTAAGGATTTTGGCCATCATGTGCATATCTTGGGCCTTATGATGCCAATCCCCATCATGATGGGAAGCCTCTGGTGTGCCACCATTATCTGCATAAACTATTGGTACAGAAAACGCCATTAAAACCACTACCAAACCTGTAATTTTAGTCTTTACTGACATATTAACCCCCTGTTTTTTGGTCCTAAATTATTCGCTTCTTCATTGAATTAGACAACGTGGAAGGCCTAAAAGTTCCCTTATTTCTTCCAACCACCACCAAGGGCTTTGTAAAGAGAGATCAGATTAGTCAATCGATCAACGCTGACCTGTATTAGGTTTTGCTGAGCGCTATATAAGTCCTGTTGGGCCAAAAGCACAGTCAAATAATTATCAATACCGTTGTGGTACCGGGCACTTGATAAATCAAAACGCGCTTGCTGGGCTTCAACTAAACTCCGCTGGGCTTCAAGTTGCTGATTTAATGTGTCCCTGGCCACGATTGAATCAGAAACCTCACTGAATGCCACTTGAATGGCTTTCTCATATTGGGCAATTTCAATACGTTTACCCACTTCGGCGGCATTTAAATTCGCAAAATTGGTGTTTTGATTAAAAAGAGGCAAAGAAATTTGCGGAGAAAAATTCCAGACATTCGTACCGGGAGTAAATAACTTGGCTAATTGGACACTGGCAGTCCCATCTGAGGCTGTTAAAGTAATGGCTGGAAAAAAAGACGCCCTCACAGCCCCTATATTGGCATTAGCTGCTTTAAGTTGATGTTCAGCTTGCAGGATATCCGGCCTGCGCTCAATCAAATCTGAAGAAAGCCCAACGGGTAAATCTTCTATTAAATTTTCAGTCTCAAGGGGCATTGGAGCTGAAAGGTCTGAGGGTATAGGCTGCCCGACCAAGAGGACCAAAGCATCTTGGGCCTGGGCGCGTTGGCGCTCATAATTGGCAATGGCAACCTTGGCTGTTTGCACTTGAGCTTGGGCCAAACGAAGGTCCAATGCCGAGGAATTACCTAATTGATAACTTTTATTAATCAAATCATAGTAAGATTCAACCGATTTAAGCGTTTCTCGCAGTAATTCCAATTGTTCATCCAAGGCGCTTTCAGTCAAATATTGCATAGCTACTTCTGCCACTAAAGTTATTTGAGCAGCGCGAGAAGCTTCTAGGGTCGCAAAATATTGTTCCAAAGTCTGGGCTTTAAGGCTACGTATCTGTCCAAACAAATCAACTTCATAAGCGGTGTTCACATTGGCATTATAATTATGTAAATTAAGATAATTATTGCTGGTGCCAAGTTCACGTTCACGCAAACCCGAACCATTGAGCGCAAAAGTCGGCAGAAAGGCATATTGCACGATGCGGTATTGGTCGCGGATCTGTTCCACATTTAACAGAGCCACCCGGTAATCACGATTATTATTTAAAGCCATGCTGATGAGCTGCTGCAAGCGCGGATCTTTAATGAAATCCTGCCAACCAATATCAGAGGCTAACGCAGCACCTGTTGCCGTCTGAGTGCTCGTGTAAGAAAATTGCACCGGTACCGGCAAAGAGGGACGGTGATAGGCAGGGATCAAGGTGCATCCCGCCAAAAGCAAACATCCTAAAATAGAAAATAATCTTTTATCCATGTTTCTTATCCTTAGGCCCAAAGACTC
>Ga0206850_10232_pt1 | contig 15640 bp, 18 predicted proteins | sample Alteio_BWOrgCont_16_FD_152885 | JGI IMG/M metagenome (GOLD analysis project Ga0206850, IMG submission 152885) | Enriched cells from forest soil in Barre Woods Harvard Forest LTER site, Petersham, Massachusetts, United States -... | ecosystem: Environmental > Terrestrial > Soil > Temperate forest >...
TAAACCTTGTACTCAACGTTATGGGAAGATTCCCCAAAACAACCAGTAAGCAAAAAAATCGAGAGAAAAAATATACAGCGCATGGTAAGCTCCTTTTAAAAAGGACGCATTATGTCAAAGAGACCTATTTATTACGACACAGAAACCACCGGTATAAAAAATGACAAGGACAGAATCATAGAGATTGCCGCCTACGACCCCATAGGAGATCGATCTTTTGTGAAATTTGTCAATCCACAAATCCCCATACCTCTTGAGGCGTCAGCCATTCACAATATCACAGATCAAATGGTAGAGTCTGCAGGTACATTCAAAGATGTAGGACAAGCCTTCTTTGATTTTTGTGGTGCAGATGCTGTCCTCATCGCCCACAACAATGATGCGTTCGATAAGCTCTTTCTAGAAGCTGAAAGTAAAAGACATGGATTAACCATTCCCGGATGGCCTTATATTGATACACTAAAATGGGCCAGAAAATACCGCGCCGATCTTCCACGACACACTCTTCAATACTTGCGTGAAGTTTACGGAATTGCAGCCAATTCTGCCCATAGAGCGCTGGACGACGTCATGGTCCTCTTCCAAGTCTTCTCACAGATGATCGACGATATCCCCATCGAAAAAGTGATCGAGATGCTATCAGCCCCTACAGCTGCCCCCACTCGCATGCCCTTTGGCAAACACCAAGGCAAAGCCCTCTCTGAAATACCCACAAACTACGTAGAATGGTTAAAGGGCTCCGGCGCCTTTGAAAAAGCAGAAAACAAGGAACTCATGGAAAGCTTTGTTAAACTTGGGAAGCTCTCATAAAGATTCGCGTACGCGCTAAAACCTATAACCAACTCCCCCGCCTGCATTGATGCTGCTGACGTTGATGCCCGTAGATTCGACTGTATCAGAGGAAATAGAAGGAGCACCGAAGCATCTAAAGGAGCTGGACACAAATAGATCCAGCACAAAGTGTTCCCTAACCACGCCAATCGCTCCGACCTCGATCATCCCCCCCATTCCATTGACGTTGACCCTTTTCTTGACGTAGTCTGAGTGGTTTTTGGTATGGACAAAATAGTACTTCATTCCGCTAGCTACATAAACATTAACAGGGACACACTCTCCGAGCGGGGGAAAGAAATATTTCACCCCAAGTGTCACGGGGACGATCGTTATAGAGGTTTTATCTTTCAGATAAGTGGAATGACCGTCTTTTGAAAAATAGTCCGCCGCCGCAAAAAGGCTGATCCCGCGGACCCGCTCGTTCTGTCCCCAATAGACAGGACAAGAAACAGTCAATTGATAGTCTACTCCTCCTGAAAAAATCTTTCGAAAATGATTCGAAAGAGGATAGAAATAAGAGGGGCGGAACTCGATCATAAAGTTATTGAGTGAAACATCTGTGCATTCGCAGGTTGAGAAAGAAGATTCATCCTGAGTTGCAGAGAAGCCAGATGAGATTCCCGCAACAGCTAGAGTTATCCACAATGTTATTTTTTTCATAGTACCACCTATAGATTTTTATTTCACAAAGACTGTAGCTGCGCTACTTTCTTGTTGATTGATATTCACTGCGGTCACCCCGTACGTATAGCCGGTTCCTTTTTTTATAGGTCGATCGGTGTAAACAAGCGATCCGCTTGCTGAAACCGAAGAGATAAGGCTCCCATTTCTGTAGATGTTATAAGAAACAACACCGAGGCTTGGGCTAGAGGTCCAGCGTAGAGTGTTAACCAATTCCCTTTGGAAAGGGAAATTATTTGAGAATTGCGATCCAGTTATGCTTGCAGGAGGATCAGGGGTTGTTATTACACCCTGGATCGTATAAAATCTCGACTGGGCGTTGCCACTCGCATCAGCCCAAGTGAACAAGACTGTCTCGCCAACGATGCTTGCGCCGATGTAGTCACCAAGGTTACCAGAGGTACCAGATACACTTCCGTCATCTGTGATCAACACAGCCGGACTCCAGTTGGTCCCATTATCCGCTGAAATGCTCCCGTTGGCATTGTTATTAGTATCTAGCCATGAGAGCACAAAACCAATGTCGCTTCCAGTTACGTAAGGCCCTGGGATAGACCCAATCGCTGCACCCGTTGTAATGAGCAAAGGGGAGGCTTGCCACATTTGAGAGCTTAAATCATAGAAAGTTGAATACAGATTATTAGCCCCATCTGACCAGACAAGCATGAACCCGTTGGCATTTCCGGCTATCCACGAGTACCTCACAATACCCGAAGTAGAGAGCTGCTGGGGAGTAGACCAAGTCCCACCCTCATTACCCGTATAGCTTGCATAAACATTGTTGTCACTACCGATCCAGGCGGCCATAAATCCGGTGCTCATTGTCCCGCTAACATTAGCGGGATTGTTTATTCCACTGGGAGCTGGAATAGTGCCCGATGAACTCACAACCCAGTCAGTGCCGTTGAATGTTGACCAAAGCCAGAAAGGGGCCGTACTTTGCTGATAGTCAAACCACACAAACATATAACCGTCAGAGGATCCGCTAACGCCAACCAATGGTACGCCACCATCTACGCTCTCCAAAGGTAAAATTTGCCAGGAAGTTCCATTATTAGAGGTAAAACCTGCGTAGGCGTACCCGCTGTTGAATCCAACAGTGTTACCTAGCCAGGTGGCAACGGCAACGCTAGGGGAGTTACTAAGCACCACGGGGCCTCGTGTAAGATTGGTTGTAGAGGGTGCCGTCTGGACCAGGCTTCCCCACATTTGTGTGTTATTATCAAAAAACACAGTGTTAAGGTTATCATTACCATCTGCACAAAGGAGAAGAAAACCGGCGGATGTTCCACTGTTAGCAATTGTTGGTTGCACAGTCGTACCAATGGTCATAGAACTGATCACCTCATAAGCCGGGCCTTCGGGGGAAAGGGTCACAGTCCCTTCGACTCCTAACATGAATCCACAGAATAACACAAACAATGCCAACCACTTTCTCACAAATACTTCCTTGGTTATTTTTAAACGACCATATCAAGCAAATTTATTATTGTCCAGTAACTCTTGAAAACAAAACCCCAAAAATGTTAGCCTCGTTGTCATGAAGATTGGCATTGTTTCTAATACAGGCTTGGGAGATGCTTTATGGATGATGGTTGTAGCGAACAACTTTTATCTGCAGGGATCGAGTGTTGTCCTATACAGCGATTTTTTGTGCCACCTCTCTGGACTTTTTCCACATATTACTGTCCGTAAATATCCTAAAGAAGAGGAGCGAAAAAGGGAATGGGAGCAATTTGACAGGGTCATTTTGCAGCATCATTCCCCAGGATCCAAAGAGAAGAACCTCCCCCCTCATATGAGAGTCGTTTACAAAGAGGAATTGGACTTAAACAAGTCCTTTGTTTTGAATTTAAGAGATATTAGTAAACAATATCTAGAGAAGGCAACAACCGACTTAGGGATCTGCCTCCCAAAAGAATGGATCTATCGGTTGCATGATAAGCGGATTGTGATCCATCCCCTAAGTGCTGATCTTGCCAAAAACTGGTCTTTCGATAGATTTATTACCCTTGCAAAAGAGCTCCAAAAAGATGGATGGGAACCCACTTTTGTATTGCCTCCGCAAGATATGCCTTGGTGGGAAACGACATTATGCAAAGCTGACCTCCCAAAGCCCCAATGTTTATCCTGGATGGAGCTTGCCCGTTTTATCTATGAATCTGCTTATTTTATTGGAAATGATGCGAGCCCAGGGCATCTAGCCTCAGCTCTTAAAGTCCCTACCCTTTCGATTTTCAATCGATACAGTCGGGCAGTATTTTTGCGTCCAGGCTGGGGTCCCGGGGCAGTAGTATTGCCTTACGGAATACTCCCAGGCAGAATGCTTAGAATAAAATTATGGAAACACTTCCTGCCCGTCAAACGGGTCCTTCAGGCATTTAAAGAATTTAGCAAAATATAAACGATCCTCGTTTCACCCGTTGATTATATATTTTATTTCCTAACTAACCGCGAACATATCTCCCATCGGGCATTGGCACAGTAAGCATTCCTTTAGCTCCACAAACTGCAAGTGTAATTATAGCTGCCAAAAAAATGAGGACTAAAATGGCCATCATCCATGCTTGCTTCCGAAAAACGATCCGATCCTGTCCTGAAATAGGATTTGCTACTCGGGATGGTGCTTGTGGTGGGGAGTCTACACTACTAGCTCCTGCTTCGCCGATTGCACTCTGAGCTGAATTAAAGCCGTGATTCCGAAATGTGTCGACCTGACGCCACAGAGCTTCCGGGTCCCGCCAGGCCTGAAAATGGATGCTTAGGCCATCTGATTCTCGAACTGTCATAATTACTCTCCTGTTACATTTAGCTATATTTTAGGGTCCAACGCGTGGGCAGCCTCTACCTAAATCTGTAAACCCATGCGTTGCCCATGCTACCGCACCTACGATCAAACCTACCGACAGAATAGCAAATATTGCAAATTTAAGGTTTTCACGCCTTTGCCCTCTTGCACCTTGCCTTGCTGGAGGCAAAACATGATTAGCTGGATTTAAACCTGGTACCGCCATAATTACTCCCTTGTTTATGTTTTAGAGACCGCCGCCGGCGTATTGGTGCCCGCTACTACCTAAATCTGTAAACCCTTTAGTTGCCACCGCTACTAAACCTACGGCAAAACCTACCACCAGAAGAAAAATTAGTGTTACTTTAAGGATTTTACCCCATTCAATTGGTGTTATTTCCCTGACTGGTCTTTCTACAGTTGGTCTTTCTACAGTGGCTGCACCTGCGCCAGCGATTGCCCCTAGAGCTGAGTTACTACTTTGTGGGGTAGATCCTATACCTACAACACCCCCGACTCCATTTTCTCCGTGCCCGATACCTTGACCTTGAACTGGTGTTGTTGCTGACATAATTACTCCATTGTTTAAAGGTTGTTAAAATTAATAATATCAATTATATGTTTTATTATATTATAATGCAATATTTATTATTATATTTATAATCCTCTAAACATCAACGGTTTATATAATTAAAATAATTTTTATATGATTAGAAACTTCTTGATTTCTATGGTTTTTCAGGCGATTTAGGGACACTAAGATCACACACTTCTTCTCTTTCCCTCTTCCACTCATCGTTCATCGTTACAAAACAGCCTCGGAAGAGGCAGTTTTGTATAACGTTTCCCAGGTGTGACGGAAGGCCTCGCAGGATTGGAGGAGTTCGTCTTTACTCCCTTCGGCGATTTTTTCTCCTCGCTCTAGGTAGATGATTTTGTCGGCATGCTCGATTGTGCCGAGGCGGTGGGCGATGAGGATTTGAGTGACTTCGCCTGGAAGATCGGCAATAGCATTTTTGATCTTCACTTCGCTTAAGGCATCGAGGGAGGAAGTGGCTTCATCAAGAATGAGGATAGGCGCTCTTTTGATGAGGGCGCGTGCAATGGCGAGGCGCTGCTGTTGTCCGCCGGAGAGGTTTTGCCCTGCTTCTGCGAGCATCGAGTCGTATTTCTGGGGGAGGCGTGTGATAAATTCATCTGCATATGCCCTTTTAGCTGCGTCTTCGATAGCTGTTCTTGTAAAGTTTTTGCCAAACGAGATATTTTCTGCAATGGTATCGAAGAAGAGGAAGGGTTTTTGAGAGACAAATGCCATGAGCTCTCGAAGGGATTTCTGAGTGTAGGCAGCAAGAGGCTTTCCATCGATCCGGATCTCCCCTTTTTGCACGTCGTAAAGGCGTGGAAGGAGCTGAACGATGGTCGATTTACCGGCGCCAGTTGGGCCAACAATAGCAACTCTCTCCCCTTTTCGGGCAGTAAAGCTGACATCTTTTAAAATCCATTCCCCCTGATAGCGGAACCAAACGTGGTCAAACTCGATCTTATCATGAAATTGCTTAATCTCGATTGCCCCCTCAGAGTCTTCGATAAGAGGTCTTAAATTGAGAACATCGAACATCCTTTCGGCTGCAACAACCCCTTTTTGGATGTTGGCATTTTCGTCTGCGAATTTTTTTACAGGCTCATAGGCAAGTTGCAGCATACCGCAAAAAACAATCAGCTCAGAAAGACGCATTCCTAAAGTGTAAAGACCAAAAAGAACCACGATTGCCACGCAAAGTGTGGTGATCGCATGCAGGATGGGGCGGGTTAAAAGACCATATTTTGCTGTCTTGCTTTCAAGCTCTGCCATCCGATCGTTTTGCTCTTTATATTTACGGAGTGAAAAGGCCTCCATAGCAAAAATTTTTACAGTTTGGATTCCTGCAAGAAAGTCGATCAGAACGGATGCAAACTTTTCTTGGTTTGTCTGAAGCTGCCTTGTGATCCGCTTGACCCGCTTTGCCAAAAAGATAATAGGCATAATAATCAAGGGGATACCAAAAAAGACCACCATCGATAGCTTCCATGAAAGGCAAACACAAACAAAAAGACTTGTTATGATTGTAAACGGCGATTGCAAATAGTTTGTGATGCAAGAATTAATAGATGAAGCGATTTGGCCGGCATCCCCGACAACTCTTGAAGAGAGGCTTCCAATGTTATGCTGTTGATAAAAACTCATAGGTAGAGACTGAATATGCTCGAAATAACGCTGTCTAAGGTCTCTGCTAACACGGATGGAGAGAAGCTGGGTGGTATAGCGGCTAGCAAATAACCAGATCGCTTTAAATACTGCCACACTCACCAATACCAAGATAAGCGCATTGATGTTATTTGCAAATTTAAACTTCTGTTTAACTTCTTTAAGCGCCCACATCAGAGGGTTGATCGTCGTTTTGGCAGAGAGAAATTCAGAAGCTCTTTGTTTTGTAATAGAGCCAGTCCCTTGGGTATCGATCTCTTTCCATTTCTTTTGGACCTCTTCAAATGTCACAGAATCCTCTCCAGGAAGCTGCACCTGCTCTGTTTTCTTATCTCCTCCAAACAGAGAAAAGAAATCCACCCCAGTATTCGAAAGGACTCCCAAAGCAAACATCTCAAGCTGGCTTGCAATTGTAAGGGCAAATAAAGTTAAAAATGTCACGATAAGCAAAGAAAAATGCTTTCGGCTCTTAAGGGCAGCTTTAAGTAATAGTTTCATAGTGTCCCATCTCTCGGAATTTCTGATAGCGTCTTTCTATGAGGATATCTTTGGGGATACATTTCAATAGATTCCATTGATCCGCGATAAATTTTTTCACGTTTTGATAGATCACTTTAGTATCGTGATGAGCGCCGCCAAGCGGCTCCTTAATAATTTCGTCAATGACGCCAAGTTCAATGAGATCTTCTGCCTGCATCTTTAACGTTTCAGCTGCCAGAGCGTTTTTGCCCGCATCTTTCCACAATATGGATGCACATCCCTCTGGAGAGATCACGGAATAATAAGCATGTTCAAGCATCCCAATCACATCCCCAATACCCATTCCTAGAGCGCCGCCTGAACACCCTTCCCCTATTAAGAGGACGATGATAGGGGTAGGTAAACGGGACATTTCCATAAGATTATTAGCGATCGCCCATCCCTGTCCCCTTTCTTCAGCAGCCAAACCTGGATAAGCACCTGGAGTATCGAGAAAAGAAAGAACCGGCAAATTAAATTTTGCGGCGAGCCTCATAAAGCGCATGGCTTTTCGATACCCTTCCGGATGGGGCATCCCAAAATTACGGTGGATGCGGCTATCTGTATCACACCCTTTTTCCTGGGCAACAACCATGTATTTGACACCGTCTATTTTAGCAAGACCGGCGATGATTGAGGGATCATCCCTAAAGTTACGATCGCCAAAAAGCTCTGTAAAGCTCTCGCAAATATTGCGGATATAATCGATCGATTTAGGCCTTTGAGGATGGCGGCAAATAGATACCCTCTCCCAGGGAGAGAGCTGAGAATAAACCTTTTTCTTCAGTTGTTCTAACTTCTTTTCTAGCTTATGAATCTCCCCATCAGACCAAAGGTCATTCTGCTTATTCTGCTCTTTCACCTGAGCAATTGTCTTCTCGTATTCTAAAATTTGTTTCTCATGTGAAAGTATGGTCATATTCTACCTCTACCTTGTTGGTGTTGCCACTTCAATTCCAGGAAGTTTGGCATCGTGTATATCTTTCACTATGTGAACAAAAGCGGGCTTTGTGATCACAACTGCAAAAAGCTCTTCCATATCACTGGCTGTCATCTGCACACTTCCATCGCTTGCATACTTGCCCAGATAACCTTTATTTTCTGTAAGTTTGCCTTCCTTTTCAGTCCAGGGAACTCCGTGGATTCCACACCCCTTTGTTCCATCAAAAGGGATCCATCTTGTACCAAATACGCGTATCATCTCAATTTTTTTATCATGGAAATATCCCATGGTTCCAGGCTTATAAATGGCTACCTTGCTGCCCAAGGAAAAATCACCCACAGGAGTGAGACCATTTTGTCCAAGACCTACAGTATACGTCTTTAATAGAATCCTCTCATTTGTATCGTGGTCAAAATAATACAGAGCCATTTTACAGTGAGAAGCATCGATCAGGAGGTGAAAATCTATCTTTTTGTCTTTCTTAAAAACATTAAAGCGGCTGCCTGACATCACCTTCTGAGTAAAGTAATCAACTTTTCCATTAAGGCTGCGCGCAATAAAGTGACGGGAGGTCCTATAATAGGATGCGTAGTCGGCGATCCATGCAGGCCTTCCTTTAAGCCAAGAGACTTTGCTCGAATAGCTAATTGTCTCCACGATAGGAAGCTTTGAGGGGCCGGTAGTAAATAATTGATGCACACGATCGATATCGATAAATGCATCTACTCCCCCCTTCTTTGGAGCTGGCTCTAAAGAAACAGGAGGCTGCTCTACAACAACTGTAGGAGCTTTTCTCTCTACTACGACGGCAGGAACCAGCGTAGGAGTGGCAACTACAGTCGGCTCTTTATTCGCAGACCTCTTTGCATAGTGGGCAACACCAATCACAGAGAAAACGGCGAGGGAGCCTAGTAATAATAACTTAGGAAATGACATCATTAGGTCATATTATGCCACACCCAGAATAAAATTCAAGGATCAACACTGCTTGAGCAGCAGCCCCCGCTAGGAGGCGGAAGTTTTAGTTATTTAAGCCCATTAAAATAAGGTTGTTACGCTTTATACATTCTCTTGGATTTAAGGTGTATTCTTGTGTTTTTAGTCTCAAGAATAACTTAACAAAAACACCCAGATGACTTAATTGGGCGTTTTTGTTAAGTTATAGATAGAGGTCAGAATTATGAGATCAACCGCCGCCCTAGTTACTCTTGCGCCCCTTCTCAAAAAGCCCTATTTTACCTCCAAAGAAGCAAGGGCAATGGGCATACATCCTGCTGTTCTTAGTCATTATGTTAAAACAGGGCGCCTAAAACGGATACAAAGAGGAGTGTATCAACCGGCAGGTTACCAAAACTCCTCCGCATTCCGATGGGAAGATCTTGTAGAAGCTGTTTATTCGATAACAGGAGGTGTTGTTTGTCTCATTTCTGCACTGGCCATTTATGATCTAACTGAAGAAATTCCTCGTCAACATTGGATTGCCGTACGCCATGGAACATCCGTCAAAAGGGACCGGAAGCTAAAAATTACGCGCTATCGTAATATGGATCTTGGAAAGACGGAAATTGAGCTTGAGAGAACAAAGATTCCCATATTTGATCGTGAACGCACGATTATCGATGCCTTTCGACTACTTAGCCTTGAGATTGCAATAAAAGCGCTTAAAGCCTCTATAAGCAAAGGCGGAAAAAATCGCATTGACCTTATGAAACTCCAAGAGTATGCTAAAAAACTTCGATTTAACATTACTCCTTATCTTATGAGTATAACGACATGATCAATGCACAAGCCCTAAAAGATAGACTTCAAACTGTAGCCCGAGACAAAAATATCCATTTTAATGCTTGTTGGAAGCAACTCCTTCTAGAACGATTTCTAGCTCGACTGGCCGGTTCAACACATTCCAATAAATTCATCTTTAAAGGAGGTTTTCTCCTCTCCTATTTAATGAAAATAGGACGAGAGACAACAGATCTAGATTTTTTGCTAACACGTATGAAGGTTGAAGAAAAAGAATTGCAAGAGAGTTTTAAGCAAATTATCTCGGTCCATTCAGCAGATGGGTTTGCTTTTTCCTTCGACTCCATAGAATTGCTTAATCAACCGCATATGGACTATCCTGGATATCGTGTCGTTTTAAACACTGCATTCGCAAAAATGAAAGATAAAATTCAGGTCGACGTAGGCGTGGGAGATATTGTCGACCCGCTGATTCATGAAATCCCACTTGTCCATTATCGTGGCAAGCCATTCTTTGAGGGGACCATTTCTCTACTCGTATATCCAGTTGAAACTATTTTCTCTGAAAAACTAGAAACGATCCTTTCGAAAGGTGCAGGGAACAGCCGAATGAAAGACTACCACGATCTTATCCTCCTTATCCGAAATAAAAAAGTGCTTAATAAAGATAAACTAGGAGGGGCTATTATAAACACTTTTTCTAATCGCGGGACGCCCTTTCGCTCAATTGAATTTGATGCAACTTCCCTTAAGACTATACAGAAACTCTGGACAGCGCATCTTCATGGCCTTGGAGATAATGCCCAAGATTTGAATTTACCCGGTGACATTTCAATCATGATCGAAGAAGTTAACAACTACATCACCATTATAAGGAGGGGGGAACCCAGCTTTTAGGCGCGAAGGGGGGCCTCTGGCGCAAGAGAATGTTGAAGAATTCTTTTTCGTGACCGTGCCCGCGTGCGCAGGAGCACGAAAAAGAATTCTTTATTTGGAATTTTCAACCTTTAAGGCTACTTTTTTGGGTGTTCAATAAGTTTTTTCATTTTTTTACCGGGAGTGAATTTTACACCCGATCTAGCTGGGATAATAATAGGAACGCCGGCATTTTTAGGATTGCGTCCAATTTTTTGCTTTCTTAAAACAATTTCAAATACTCCAAAATCGCGAAACTCGAGTCTGTCCCCTTGCGCTAGATACTCTGTCATCTTGTCTAAAAAAGATTGCACCACATTTCGAACATCGTTTGGGTGTACTCCACGATCTTTAGAAATCATTTGGATGAGTTTCTTTTTCGTGATGGTCGCCATACTATATCTCCTTGGGGGTAAAGGTTTTGTTTTAATCTCATTGTTGTAATCCCCCGATTTAGAAGCAAGTAAATTTTTCAGTTCTCAAGAATTATAAGCATTTTTTTCTTTTTACCGGCCCCGATAAGAAGAAATTTTGAACCTATCATGTGAGACTGCTCGAGGCGAAATTGGGGATCTTCAATTTTTTCATTGTTTAAGTAAGAACCTCCATTGCTCATGAGCCTGAGAGCCTCCCCTTTGCTAGGAAGAAGACCTATTCTAACGACAAGATCAATATATTTTTGATCGATCACATCAGAGTGTTTTAAAGAGATGCTGGGCATATCGCCTGCAATTTTTTCTAATACTTCCACAGTTAGTTCTGATTGAGAGCCTTCTGTGGCCTTCAGGGCAGCCTCAAGCCCCTCTTGTCCATGGACAAATTTTGTCACCTCGGCGGCAAACCGCTTCTGCGCTATATTAGGATGATCTTTCATCTGTTTTTCGATGGAAGATATCTCTATCAGATCCATAAAAGTGAGCATCTTCATCAGTCTAATCACATCAGTATCAGCAACGCGGATTAAATACTGGTAAAACTCATAGGGGGAACATCTGTCTGGAGAGAGCCAAATAGCCCCTTCTTCACTCTTGCCAAATTTTTTTCCATCACTTCGTGTGACCAGAGGGAAAGTGGCTCCATAAACGCTGTGGCCTGAAATTTTGCGCACATACTCAATGCCGGCAGTGATGTTTCCCCATTGATCGCTTCCCCCCATTTGAAGGATCACATTGTCCTCTTTAAATAAATGGTAGAAATCATAACTTTGCAAGATCTGATAACTAAATTCGGTATAACTCATCCCCTCTTCAGAGGCGAGTCTCGTTTTTACACTCTCTTTTGCTAGCATAATGCCTAATCTGAATTGCTTGCCCACATCGCGCAAGAAATCGACAAAAGAAATTTTGGACAGCCAATCATTGTTATTGAGGATCACAGGATTTTCAAGCAGATCTTCAAAGTGCCTACGAATACTAGAGACGTTCGATTCTATGGTCTTATCGGCAAGAAGGGGCCTCTCCAAGCTTTTTCCTGAAGGATCCCCAATTCTTCCGGTTGCGCCGCCTAAAATGACTACGGGGGTGTGTCCAAAACGCTCAAACCATGAAAGGGCTACAATCCCTACGAGACTGCCCAAGTGGAGGCTATCTGCCGTAGGATCAAAGCCGATGTATACTTTCATCGGATGCCTTACCTTGTCACGCAACTCCTCGCTTGTCGTAGCATCGATAAATCCCCGTTTCATCAAAAAATCAATGACATTACCTTCCATTCGGAAAATCCTTTTTTATCTGCTCAGCAAATTCCGCAATCTTCTTACTGAGTTTAGCGGTGTTTTGATTCTCATCGAAAAGGGATATGTTTTTAGACTTGAGAGACACCCTATCTTGAGCATGCCTAGCAATCCATTGCTGGATTTCAGCGGATTTTTCTTCCAGGGCTTTTTCAGTTACCTGGGAATCGATATCACTCCAGTACTTAACAAGCTTTTCTCTCACTTTGCGCGTTTTTTGACTTTCCTCTGCGAGCGTTTTCCGGTCCTTCATTTTAATCCTCCCATTTCGTATGCTACTATATATCATCAATCTTAAATTGAAAACAGGTATATGCTAAAAGATAAAATTGGCGCCTATGCAGCAGAACTCATTAAGCCAGGGATGACCGTAGGATTAGGAACAGGCTCTACCGCAGCCTGTTTCATAGAGCACCTCGGCAAAAGGGGTCTAAAAATTCAAGCCGTGGCAAGTTCAGAGGCCTCCCTCAAACTTGCAAAAAAAGTGGGGATCCCCCTCATCGACATCAATTCCATCACCCATTTGGATCTCACTGTCGATGGGGCAGATGAGATCGATGAGAAAAAACGGATGATCAAAGGGGGCGGCGGGGCCCTCGTCCGTGAAAAAATCGTCGCAAGCATGAGCAAAGAGATGATCGTCATTGTCGATTCCTCAAAACTCGTCTCAAAGCTCGGCAAACACCCCCTGCCTGTAGAAATACTCCCCTTTGCCTACAAAGTAACAGAGCACGCAATCAACAAGCTTGGCTACAATGGCTCCTTCCGAAAACAGGGCAACCATTTTTACATCACCGACAATGGCAATTACGTCTATGACATCCATTTCCCCACCCTGTGCGAAAATCCGGAAAAAGACAACGAAAACCTGATCCATCTCCCCGGCGTCATCGACACCGGTTTTTTCTTCCACCTCGCGGGGAGGGTGATTGTAGGGTTTGAGGACGGGCAGATCGTTGTAAGATAAAGAGGAGAAAAGAAGATCGGGCACGCACGCGGGCACGGGCACGGGCACGAAATCCGGAAAGAGAAGAAACTTTAACATCTTCCCTCTTTCGTGCCCGTGCCCGTGCCCGCGTGCGTGCCCGATCTTCTCTTTCTTGGGTTTTGCGATTTTTGTTTTGCGTTTTGCGTTTATGTTATATAGGGAGAAATAAGAGGTAAGTAGACATGGAACTTGTCCCAGTACTGTTCAATAAGATCATGCAGTCGAGAGCCTATACGGTGATCATTCTAGAAGGGGAAAACAAGAAATTTGCCATTTACACCGATCCCCATGTGGGCAACAACCTGCAAGCATATCTCACGCAGGAACACAAGCCCAGGCCCCTAACCCATGATCTGCTTAATGCGATTTTTAAAGGGCTCAATGTCAAAGTCCTTCAAGTGGTGATCAATGATGTTGAAGACACCATCTATTTTGCGCGCATTTTCTTAGAGCAGCAAATAGGGGAGGAAACCCAAATTCTAGAGATCGACGGCCGCCCTAGCGACTGCCTCGTCTTGGCCCTCATGAACAACGTCCCCGTCTACTGCCGAAAAGAGATCCTGGAAAAAGCCGTCCCCGTAGAAGAGTAAAAGTGTAGCATTTAATACTCCATTAATTTATAACCTCCCCCTATAATATAATTTATAGGTTTATTATGAGCTGCGCAGTTTCTATATTGTCTCGACCTTCAAAAACACCTCACGTACACCGCTCTTTCCCTGAAGATACTCCCCCTAAACTCATCGGACCTGATCTAAAAACTTTGATCGGACAAGAGGTAAAAATTCGTACTGATGGACCTGGCACTCCAGGAGTAAACCGTAGAGGAAGTTTAGAACAAGACCAAAGAAATGTCGCGCAGAGGATTTCAGATGTTCAAAAGAAAGTAGGGCCTCATGCCCACACTGAAAAATCACTGCTTGAATATCGGGATAGAATCGAAACGATTAACCTTCATGTTCAAGAATGGCATACCTTAAAAGGAATCTTGACCCTTCACGAAAGAAATAAAATTTCAATGAAGCAAACTTTTAGAAAACAGCTTACTGCTTTTGTTGTTGGGGCCGGCCCTACTGGACTTGCTGCTTGTATACCGTTCTATATGCGGGGATTTAAAGTAATTTGCTTCGAGAGGTATGCAGAGGCAAAATTTGCAACAAGGGAACAACCGTTCGGATTGCAACCAACAAGTTATTTGGCTTTACATGCATGGGGTATCTCTAGCCATGATATTCTTACTTCTTTAGGTCGTCAAATAACCCAAAAAGATATAGATCACCAATTCGGGCGTCATCCAATTACCCGAAACTTTCTCGAAGGCTTAGGATCTAACCTCCTTTTGACACCCCTTATGAGAGACGCTAAGGAACAAAGAATCGGAAGCCAAGCAATAGACTATCAGCCTAATAGTCCCAGCTTACGCATCCGCGACCTTCAAACGATGTTTTTCCGCACCATTAAAGACCTTAAACAAATAGATAAGCAAGATTTATCTCTAATATTTAATATCGACTGCTCAGCAGGATGGGCAGTGGATACAAAGGGCCGAAAAACTTGTCATGGATATTCTTACGACATTATTTATAATGCAACCGGCGGTAGAATTAACAAGGCTCTTGGATTCACTATGTCTAATATCGGAAAATATTATGGCATGGGAGCTTTCTATCATGCACCTCCAACAAAACCCGATGCCTCAAAAATATCCCCTCTTTTATCCAGAGCAGTTCGAGTTTTTGCTTCTTTCAAAAAAGACGAACCTATCTATTGTAATATAGAGCTCAGTGAAGAAGAGTTTGGCAGCCCAGAGAAAAAACGAGAGATCATTGACATGGTTGCTCATGATGTAGGCTTAGGCACTTTCATCCTCTCATTCGATGTTCAAATTGATTTAGATAATGTAGAGGAAGCAGCCAAATTAGCAAATGGTCAGCTTACTATTTGCGGTGGAGATTCTCTATTAAAACCACACTTCATGACATTCTCTGGCGCAAACTTTGGATTTCTAGGTCTTATCGAGCTTGATCGACTACTCGACCATTGGGTCCACGGTGAAATGACAGAAAAACAACTGGTATCTGAATACAACCAAATGGCAAAATTACTCCAAAAACAATCCGCCCAAATGATTATGAATCTCTTTGCGCAAGAACTCCTTTAAAATCGCAAAATACAAGAGAATACGCGCTGTGGACAGTGGACAAGACTAAAGAATTCTTTCTTGCGCCGGCCCACTTGAGACAGTTGCATAAGTG
>Ga0206850_10233_pt1 | contig 15640 bp, 15 predicted proteins | sample Alteio_BWOrgCont_16_FD_152885 | JGI IMG/M metagenome (GOLD analysis project Ga0206850, IMG submission 152885) | Enriched cells from forest soil in Barre Woods Harvard Forest LTER site, Petersham, Massachusetts, United States -... | ecosystem: Environmental > Terrestrial > Soil > Temperate forest >...
GATCGCCTTCCTCTTGAATGGGTACCAGGTGCAAGTGCGCATGCGGGACCTGGAATCCTGCCACCATCAACCCGATGCGTCGACAGGGGACGGACTTTGCCAAAGCTTTGGCGATGGGCTTTGCAAAAGGCAGCATGTCCTGCAAATATTCGGATCCCAAATCGAAAAGGTTGTCCACTTCGAGCTTCGGAATCACCAAGGTGTGACCGGGGGAAATGGGGCGTACATCTAGAAATGCGAAGAAGCGTTCGTTTTCAAGGATCTTTTCGCAGGGGATTTCTCCCTGAAGGATGCGGGTAAAGATGGAGGCCATGGTCACACTCGCCTTGGGACGGGTTCCATGAAGTGTTGGAGGCGAAGGGTTACTTCACCTCGCGGTGCAGCGTGTGCTTCCTCATGAAGGGGTTGTATTTCTTCTTCTCAAGGCGTCCGGACTGTTTGGACTTGTTCTTGGTCGTCATGTAGCGCGAGGGCGGGACTCCCGCCGCACGGGCTTCGGTGCACTCCAAAGTCACAACAACGCGTTTTCCTTTAATCTGCGGCATAGCCTACTCCTGAAACCGGAATCAATCCGAAATTTTTTCGAAGGGGCCAAAGTTAGGTTTAATCAGCCCTAGATTCAAGAAATGTCCTGGGCCTTTTAAGCAAAAAAGCCTCCCTGAATGGGAGGCTTTTTTGCTTAAAAGGCGAATTTTAGAGAACGCCTGACGAGATTTTCTCGGTCCTTAGGGGCTGTAAGTGAATTTCCCCTGCAAGCTGTTCAGGATGTTCCCCTTGGCGTCTAGTGTCGAGGCCCGTACTAGGTAGATACCGGCTGGAACACCGGAGGATTTTCCGCTCCAGGTGAAGTCACTGGAATTTTCGGAGCGAAGGGTCTGTCGCCAGACGGTGCGGCCCCCAATATCCGCAATGGTCACGCGGATTCCGGATGCACCTGACGGAATGTGGAAGGTAAGGGAAGAGCCCGTGGTTTGGATCAGGAAGGTGCTGTTGTTGTGGGCGCTCCAAATCGAAACCGGCACGGTCAGGATAGCGGCGTTGCTGAGTGTGGCTCCGGCAACGTTTTTGACGATGACCTTGTAGGTTCCCGAATCCGTTGCTGCCACGCTCGCCAGTTTGAGCGTATCGTTCGTCGCACCCGGAAGAGTGTCCGCCGTTCCACCCTGGATGCGAATCCATTGATAGGAAAGCGGGGCGATGCTGGTAGCGCCCACGAAGAGATTGACAGACGTTCCCACTGAGGCCGTTTGGGCCAAGGGTTGGACCGTGATGACAGGCGCCACCACAAAGACCAAGCTTGCGGCCGTGCTTACCGCCGTTCCAAAAGAATTACTGACGATTGCCTTGTAAGATCCCGTGTCGGCCTGGGGGAGGGCGGTCAGTCTGAGGGTGTCCGAGGTGGCCCCGGAAATCGTGTCCGTGGAGGCGCCGTGAATGTGCACCCATTTCGTGGTTAAGGGGCCCTGGCCGGAAGGAACCACAATGAAGGAAGCCGAGCCGCCCAATCCGGCGAACTGATTGACGGGATTGACGAGAATTTTGACGGTATCCGAAGTGGCTATGGAGGCTCCCAAGGAGAGGGCCGTGGCCGCCGGTTGTTGTGTTTGATAGCTCAACTTGATCCAGTTCGAATCGCGTACGGTGGCTGCGACGTTTATTTCGTCGAGGAGGCCGTTCCAGTACCTCGGATCGCTGCTGCTCGGCGCAGTGTTGGGATCTCCCGGCGCAGGGCCTACGCTGCCGCTGGAAGGGTTCACGCCGATGTAGACGTTGGAGGCCGTCGTCGGATTGGAATTAGAAGAGCTAAGAGCCGACGTTTTCACCGGAAGCCCGTTCAGGTAAAGGCGCGCGTTGACGTTCCCCGTGGTCCCGCCCGGCCAAACACCGGTCACGTAGTACCATCCTCCGGCCACCGCGTTGGCCGGCGATATGACCTGCTCGTACGTGCTCGAATAGGTGGCTAGCTGCCACTTGAGGTCGTACATCTGCAGATTGTATTGCTTGTCTCCCTTGTTGATGATGGAGTTCCCGGAGGAGGTCGAGGTGCTGAGGACCGAGGCATTGACCCATGCGGATACCGTATTGGGGCTGGTGGAAGTGATGTTCAACGGGCCGGTTGCGGTAGTGGGGCTGCTGCCAATTAAAAACGTGGTGGCCCCGTCGAACCCGCGGGCGGGCCCTATAGCTCCGGAAGCGACGGCGGTAGGAACGCCACCGGTGAAGGCCACCATAGTGTCCCCGTTGACGGTGGCATCCAACTCATTGCCGTTGCCGTTCATATGCCAAACGCCCCGAAAGCCGTTGCCCGTATCGAACACAGATTTCCCGCTGGAACTGTCCGACACCCCGCTCTTTCCCCAGTACATGCGGAACTTGGTGATGGCCTGCCCTGGTATGCTCGGAATTAGAACCCAGAATTCCGCGACCTGGTTCACGGCATCCCATCTTTCCGTTTGGTGCTTATAGCGGGTCGTTCCGAGCGAGTCGGTAAAACGAATGTCCGCGGCAGCGGCGGACCCTTGAGTGAAGACGTCCGAATTCGCCGAGGTCAAGCGGACCAAGGTCGGAAAGTTCGTCACGGTTCCTTGTACATTGGCGGCGCCGTGGGTTGTGTCGTTGGTAGTGTTCACGCTAATCGTCTTGTAGGCGGCCCATTGCGAATAATTTTCCTGGGCGAAGGCGACGGCGGCCAATAACAGGGTTGTACACAGAATCTTTTTCATGACGTCTCCTGAAGTTTTGGAGTGACTTTAGTTCAATATATGGGGTTGCTCCTTTTCGTGTGGGGAATTTTTCCGACTCATCAAGAACGAGCAACAAATCGTTACAGTAAAGAATGTGACAAAGATCTATAAATGCCGATTCAGCAAGATTTGGCCTGTTTTCGGTATTTGGAGTCCCTTTCCACGGGGATACGCCCCTTGGAGGAAATAGCCTTTTCCAGAAGTCCCACAGATGCGGCCGGATGCGTCGGACCTCCGGCCATGGAATAGATGCGCGTGGTATCGTCCACCGTTCCGTCCAGATCGTCCACGCCAAAATCCAGGGCCTCGGTCGCTAGATCCAGGCCGAGCATGGCCCAGTAAGCCTTGAGGTGGGGGATATTGTCCAGGAAAAGCCGTGCCACTGCGTAGTTGCGCAAGTCTTCTTCCGGCGAAACTTCCTGAAGCCGGCTCAGAGCGTTGGATTCGTTTCGGTAACGCAGGGGAATGAAAGATTTGAATCCGCCCGTTCTGTCCTGAACCTCGCGCAGCCGCAGCATGTGATCGATGCGATGGGCATAAGTTTCCACATGGCCATAGAGCATGGTGGCGTTGGAGAAAAGTCCCAATTGATGCGCCGTTTCGTGAACTTCCAGCCAGGCATGGGCCGGAGCCTTGCCGCCGGCGATGACACGGCGTACTTCCGGATCGAAAATCTCCGCGCCGCCCCCGGGAATGGAATCGAGACCGGCTTGTTTTAATTGTTCCAAAGTTTCCCGTAGGCTGAGGCGGCTCTTCTTGGCGAAGTACGCGATTTCCACGGCGGTGAAAGCCTTGAGGTGCAACTCCGGCCGGGCGGCTTTAATGAAGGCGCACAGGGCCTCCGCATATTCCACGCCACGATCGGGATGGACACCGCCCGTTACGTGGATTTCGGTCAAGGTTCCCGCCGGATACTGGTCGAGCTTGTTTTTGAGATCCTCGAAGGAATAATCCCACGCACCCTGCTCCGCAGTGGATTTCGGCGGCCGGTAGAAGGCGCAGAACTTGCACGCGTAGACGCATAGGTTGGTCGGCTCAAAATGAATGTTGCGGTTGTAGTAAGCCTCCCCGCCATGTTTTTCTTCGCGGATTTTACTGGCCTGCTCCTTGAGCCAGGTTAGCGGGGCTTCCTGGTAGAGGAGGAGTCCATCCTCGGGGGTCAGCCGCTCTTTGTTCAAAAGTTTGGCTTCGATAGGGCCAAGAATACGGGCGAGAGTCGGTGTTAAAGTCATGGGGTTTCAATTTTACCAAAATTAAGGTTGCTATTAAGTTAGAGCCCCCCAATTCCCCAATGGGGGGAAGAAAAAGAAATAAACAGGAAGGTAAGAGCATGCCCAACAGTTCCGTGGAAGAATTGACGATCAATTTTCAGGATGAGAACGGAGTCCTTTTAGTCAAGGAGGCGGACAAGGAAATCCTGACCAAGGGAACCTGGGCCACCGTGATGTTCAAATATCAGGACCTGGACAAGGTTTCCGGACAGTACAAGACGCCCAAGTACGCCATCCGTCGTTATCAAAAACAGAACGGCGAATACCGGGTCAAGAGTAAGTTTACCGTCTCTTCGCCCATCCAAGCCAAGAAGATCTGCGAGATCCTGACGCGTTGGGTTGAGAACGAGACTTCCGATGCCTCCGGGGTAGAAGCCGAGGATTAGGCCTTGTCTTCCCGCGTCTCCCTTTACTGCGAATCCGGCGAGCGGATTCCCCGCCGGGAAGAACTGGCGAAGCTTGCGAGCCGGGTGATTCGCAGGGAAAAACTCCAGGGGCAAGTCAATATCGTCTTTTGTCCGGACGGGCGCGTTCGCACCCTCAATCGTCAGTACCGCGGATTGGATCGAGTAACCGATGTGCTCTCATTTTCCTGGGATGAGGAGGGGTTTGCCGGAGAAATATTCATCGCAAACCCTCAAGCCAAACGTCAATCAAAAAGATTCAACAACAATTATTTCAACGAGTTGCGAAGATTAATAGTGCATGGTTTGCTGCATCTTTGCGGCTACGATCATGTTAAAAGCAAAGATCGTGAAATCATGCGGGAAAAGGAAGGTTTTTACTTGGCGCCCTAGGAAAAAGCCTTAAAAAACTCTGAAAATGCTTATAAAGGGTTCAGATTTTTGAAATTTCGAAGGCATTGCATCGTCGTTCGAGAGCCACCCTCTTTCCTGTCCGAAGTATATTTTCGGGCAACCTCTATGGACTCAGACCTTACGGACAGACCTAAAGAGGGATTGGCCAGGATTCCCTAAGAATCCCCTATGGACTTTCCTTCGGCGCTCATCGCCCTCATTCTCTTTTTTCTTGCGCTAACCTTGGCTGGCGTCTTGAGCGGGATCAAGACAGTTTTGGGTTTTTACCAGAAGCAAAATTTGGATTTGGCCCTTTCTGCGGACTCTCCCCGTTTTCGCGATTGGCTGGACAAGGCCTCGAAGATATGGAAAGCACCCGGCTTCTTCGAGTCCTTGAGCGTGGGTCGTTTCATCCTGGAAGCGTTAGCGATTTTTTGCGGAACCCAAGCCGTGTTCGCCATGTCGCCGGCAACCTGGGGTTGGGCTTTCGCTTTTTCCGCCCTGGTCGTTTATCTGGTTGTTCACTGGGGCGTTCCGATTGTGGCCCAGGCTTATGCACCCTCGCTCGGAGGCCTGGCCATGTACCTCTATCGGATTTACGCCTTGGCATTCATGGGCTCGGTGGGTCGCGGCGTTTACCGGCTTAACGAGATGCTGCTGCGCCGTCTGGGTCACGAACCGCGGCTAAGCTTTTTGGGAGAAACCGGCATCAGCCATCTCCAGACCGAACAGGAGGACGAAAACCTGGATCGCAGTGGGCTCAAGGAGGAAGAAAAGGAGATGATTCGCTCCATTTTCGATCTCCGGGAAACCCAGGCCAAGGAGATTATGACCCCGCGCGTGGACGTGGTGGCCTTGGACATTCAGGTCGGCTATCGCGAGGCCATGGATCTCATCACCCACGAGAAGTACAGCCGCATTCCCGTCTATGAAGAAAACATCGACCACGTCAAGGGGATTCTTCACGTGATGGATTTGATGGGACTTCCAGAGTCCGCGGTCAGGGATCACTTCAAACTGGAAGATCATCTTCGCGAGGCCTTTTTCGTTCCGCGCACCAAGAAGATTGGCGATCTCATGCGTGAGTTCCGTCAGAAGCACGCTCACATGGCCATCGTGGTGGATGAATACGGAGGCACCTCAGGCGTGGTAACTCTGGAGGACATTCTGGAAGAAATCGTGGGCGAAATTCACGATGAAGACGAGGTGGAGACCTACAAGATCCGCCGGTCGGAGGATGGGGGATATCAAGTGGATCCCACCGTTTCCCTGTCCGACCTCAAGGAAGAGTTGGGCATCGATCTCCAGCCCGACGATCAAGAGGTGCAAATCGACACATTGGGAGGCTTCATTCTCTATGTGCACGGTCGCGTTCCCCGGACGGGCGACGTGGTCCGTTATAAGGGACTGGCCTTCGAAATTCTAGAGATGGACGGCAATAAAATAGAGCGCGTCCGCATGCTGACAGAATCGCACGCCGAACCCGCAAAGGCTAGAGCCGAGGCAGAAACAACGAAATAACGAAATAACTTAACGGGGAATGCGGATGCCGGTTTCCGCGAAGAACTCGTCGAGGTCGAGGAGCCTTTCTTCCTTTTCCATGCGCTCCGGGTAGAGAATCCCTTCCAGGTGATCGAATTCGTGCTGGAAAACGCGGGCTATGAACCCTTCCAGCGTAAGCTCGTGCGGCATCCCGGACCGATCCAGAAAACGGACCTGAACGCCGTGTGAACGCGGCACCTGGCCTCGGAAACCCGGAACGCTCAAACATCCCTCCCAATCCTTTTCCATCGGTCCGAAGCTTCCCAAAATGACTGGGTTCACAATGGGGGTGGGATCCATGCTAGGAGCCTGCGGGTAACGCTTGGAGGGTTTAGGCGCAAGAATGAAAGCGCGCAGATTCTTGCCCACCTGCGGGGCGGCGATGCCGACTCCCAGGTTTTCCTCGCCGCTGAGAATTAAGTCATCGAGGAAGCCTTGAAACTCTTTGCTTAAAATATCGGTCACTGGATCGGATCGCCTTGCCAACATCGGATTTCCGCGCGTCAGCAGCGCCAATGAACGGGGAACCAAGTAGTTAGTCAATTGGCCACTCAAGTGGCCAAGAGAAGGATGGGCCGAAGAGTCGGCTGGCGTCTGAGACATGGCTTTCTTAAAATACCTGATTTAAGCCGAAGATTCACCTGAGCGCTACAATTCCGACGGCTCAGCACCCTTCAATTTCACACCTAGACCCGGTTTCAAAGAAGGGAAAAGGAGTCCATCCAGAAAACGGGGGCCCTGGAAGGGATCGTCCGCCAACAGCCAGCTTCCATCCAGATCGGCCCAGTCGGCTTTTTGGGCCGCCACCAAACCCGCCGAAATCAGGACGCTGGATTCCAGCATGCACCCCACCATTACTTTCAAACCGTTTCGATGCGCGGCTTCCAGCATTTCCAAGGCGGGAGTGATGCCGCCGCACTTTACCAGCTTGATGTTGATTCCGGAAAAAAAGCCAGCCATGTTCTCGACTTGTTCCGGAATCGCGCAGCTTTCATCCGCGAGCAGGGGAAGAGGGGAGTTTTCACGAAGGATTCTCATCTCGCCGTTGAGCGCCGGAGGCAAAGGCTGCTCGATGGCTTCCACGCCCAAGGCCTCAAGCTGCGGCAGCAGCCTTAGGGTTTGCGGCACAGTCCATGCGGCATTCGCGTCGACGAGAAGGCGGGCTCCCGTTTTATGGAGTTTTTTCAGAGGCGCAAGATCCGCCGCGGAATCCATTTTCACCTTTACCAGCGGGAATCCGTCGACCTCACTCAAGCATGCGCTCGCTTCTTCCGGAGTCGAGAGGCTCAAGGTGACAGCTGTGATGACAGGGCGTGCGGGTTCTTTCCACGCCAGTTGCGCCGCCGTTTCATGCGTCATCCGGCCCCAAAGATCCCACAGCGCCAGATCCACTGCGCACAATGCGGCGCGTGAAGGCCGCAGAATCTGTTCAGCCTGTTTCCAGATGCGGGGAATGTCCGCGCGGGATTCAAGCCTTTGGCGCTTTAAAAAGTCCGCGAGTCCGAGCAGTCGTAGATGCACGTCCTCGGCGCTTTCATCGAAATAGCGGTTCGGGCTGGCTTCTCCGCAGCCCCGCACGCCTTCCTGTTCCAGCATCAGGAAAACGTTTTCGACACCGGACTTGGCGTCCCGGCTGGTTCGAAACGTGTGCCTTGTAGCCAGGAACTTCCGGGCCGAATAGGAGCGCAACATACCCGGAACGTAATTTCTTGGCATCAACTCCTTCAGAAGTCTTCTTCAGAACAGGTCTTTCCATCGCGTGATAAACTTCTGACATTGTGGGGCGATGAAAATCCGTTCTGGATGGAATGAACTAGGCCGGTCCGTTGAGGACAGGCCCATTCGCGCCTACTCCAATTTTGATTCCGAAGAACCGCATTCCATACCCTGGACGTTCATTCTCGGCGGCACGCACGGGGATGAACGGGCAACGGTTCCTTTTCTAGAAGCTTTTGTTTCCACGCACCTAGAAAAGGGTGAGGATCTAGAACGCCGGGGCGATTTCAAAACCAGGACGAGCCTTGGCCCAGTGATGGTTCTTCCCTTGCTTAACCCCGACGGCTATGCGCGCGACAGCCGTTACAATGCGCGGGGTGTGGATTTGAATCGCAATCTTCCCGAGCTATGGCGTCCGCAGGGAGACGAGCCGCCCGGATTGGCGCCGCTTTCCGAGCCGGAATGTCGCCTTTTGCACGATGTTTTGACGCTTGGGAAACCTGCGCGCATCCTGAGTTTGCACTGGGCTTTGGGAGAAATCGATCCGGATGGCGATCGCAGTTATCCCTGGGCGAAAAGTCTTTGGGAGAGCTTGGAAGCGCCGCACAGAAGCCTGTTTCGTTTGCGAAAGCCGGGCGACGCGGCATCCATGCTGCCCGGAAGTTTGGGCAGCTTTTGCCGCCTTCGGCTGCGGGAATCCGCGCTGCTCGTCACCCTCGAACTGCCGTATCATCCCGAGCCGGCGGCCGACACTTTGCCTGACCATCACTTTGCCTCTGTCTGCGCGCTTTGGAAGGCGGATCGGGAGCGCTACTGGAACGGCGTATACCCGGCGGTTGAGTCCCTGCTGCGTTTTGCGGTGGGCACTTCGGCGGAGAATTAAGCATGCGCGTTCTGGTGAGCCCTCTGGATTGGGGATTGGGACACGCCACGCGCTGCATCCCCATCCTTCGCGCGCTGCGCGTGGCGGGGCATGAAGTGGTGATTGCTGCGAGCGGAGCTGGCCTTCGTTTGCTGCAGGAGGAATTTCCGGACGTGGAAGCCGAGGAATTTCCCTCATATGCCATGCGCTATTCCAGGTCTCGATTCCTGCTGCCCGTGTGGCTGCTGGCCCAACTCCCGCTGTTCCTGTTTTCCATCTTGCGCGAACGAAACCGTCTCAATCATTTAATCCAAAGACGCGGCATCGAAAGGGTGATTTCCGACGGCCGTTACGGCGTGTGCACCCGGAAGGTCCCGTGTGTATTCATCACCCACCAGCTCTGTATTCTGCCTCCGGGCCCCCGCTGGCTCCAATCCCTGTTTGCAGGGCCTATCCTGAGGTTGAATCACCGTATACTGCGCGGCTTCAAAGAAATATGGGTTCCTGATTTCCCCGGAGAGGTGAATCTTTCCGGGATGCTCGGTCATCCGCGCTCAGCGTGGCCCGAAGTCCGCTACATCTTTCCGCTGTGCCGTTTTCGTTCCGAGACCTTGCTCTGGAGCCAGCCCATGGAAGCCGGGAGCGCGGGATCTCACGCGGGTGGTATCGAAAATCAGGATAGCATCGAGATACTGGCGCTTGTCAGCGGACCCGAACCTCAGCGCACCGTGTTTGAAAGCCTTCTTACACGTGCTTTGCAAAACAGGTCGGGTACGCGGGTGTTGGTGAGGGGGGTGCCGGGGAGGTCCATTGCAGGACAACCCAAGGTGCCTCAACACATCATGCAGGGTAAGCTAAACGTATTCGATCACCTTCCCGGGGAACAGATCTCGCAATATCTCGCCTCCGCCCGGCGGGTAGTGTGCCGGTCCGGGTACACTTCAGTGATGGAGTTGGCGGGCATGGGGAAGACGGACATCTTGTTTATTCCCACCCCGGGCCAGCCGGAGCAGGAGTATTTGGCAGAACATCTTAGCGCCATGGGGTTTGCAGTCTTTCAGACGCAGGAGCATCTCGATCTCGACGGGGAACTGCCCGGTTCGTCTCACGCCGATAAGGCTGCGGAGGCTTCCGGTTTTGCGAAACTCTTTCCCGTTGAATCCTCTCAAGTCGACCGGGATGCTACCGCGAATTCATGGGTGTTGGCGGATTGGATCCACGCGCACCCGCTCTTTCATATTCCCGAACATAGGATCAAAAGGCTGGCAGGCAAGTTCGTTTTATAATTTGCCCTCCTCATGTTTACCGCTCCCACGCTGGCCTCCCTCCCGTACCACCGCCGCAATCGCAATTTTTTCGGGTTCTCCCTAAGTGCTGCATGTGCGGTTTTCGCCTTTTCCGCCTCTTCTACCTGTGGCGCTGCGGAATCGCCCGACAGACTGGTGTCCTTTTTGCAAGGCGAAGTGCAGCGCAATTTTTCCGAACTTCGAAAACAGGATTCCCTCCCTCCATACTTCATCGCCTACCGTGTTCACGATTCGGATGCGGTCAGTTTCAGTGCCAATAAGGGCGGGGTTATACGGGATCGCCGTCAAAGTTCGCGCACGATGAGCGTGGAGGCCCGCGTGGGCAATTCGGTGTTCGACAACACCCATCCGCTCCGGGAGAATCTCGATTTCACCCAATGGACCGGGTATCAAAATGTGCCCTGGCCCTTGGAGGACAATCCGGAATATTGGCGGAAGTCTCTGCGCGTGGCCACGGATTATGCTTACCGCGCCGCGCGCGATGAGTACGCCAAGATTTACGCCAACGTCGGTGTGCGCCCGCCGGTGGGCGACACGGGCCTTGACTTCGCTCCGGCCGCGCCGGTCCATTTCTCTTTGAGTGAAAGCGAGAGCACTACTCATCTTCCGACCCGGGAGGCCCTGGATTCGCTGTACGCCCGCATTCTGCGCGCCTCGACCTTATTTTCGAACGATCCGCATCTCTATGCCAGCCAAATCGACTTCAACTACGGAACCGTGCGCAAGCGTTTCGTCTCCACGGAGGGCTCCTCCATCGAGGATAAAGAAACGCTGGCGAGCATTTCCATTTACGTAGAAACGAAGGCCGACGACGGCATGATTCTTTGGCTGTTCAAGGACTTTCACTTTCGCGCACCGCCCGTGGATTTTTCCGAGGACACGCTCACGGCGGCGGTGCGCCTGCTTATGGCCCGTCTCGACACGCTTCGCAGCGCGCCGGTGATGGAAACCTATGCGGGGCCCGTCATCCTGGAAAACATTGCGGCCGGCGTCTTCGTGCATGAGGTGTTCGGTCACCGCGTGGAAGGTCATCGTCAAAAGGCCGTTGACGAAGGGCAGACTTTCATCTCCAAAGTGGGGCAGACCCTCACCGATTCCTCGGTGTCCATCGTGGACGATCCCACCGAGGCGGTTTTCGGAAAAACGGCGCTGAACGGCTACTACCGCTTCGATGACGAGGGCGTTCCCAGCCGGCGCACCTTGCTGATGGAGAACGGAATTTTCAGGGGGTTTTTGTTCGGGCGCTCCGTGATCTCGCCGCAGGGTGTTTCCAACGGGCACGGTCGCGCCAATCTGGGGCTGCCCGTGGTGGCGCGCATGGGGAATACGATGTTGAGCTCCAAGCGGGGTATTCCCTTCGCGACCTTGCGCGACAGCCTGCTCGCCTTGCTGCGTGAGCAGGGCAAACCCTTTGGCCTCATCCTGCACGATATCTCGGGAGGCTTCACCTATACCACGCGTGACCTGCCGCAAAGTTTTCGCGTGGAGCCCCTGTACGTGACCCGTGTGTTCGCCGATGGGCGCCCCGACGACGTGGTGCGTGGGGTGGATGCGGTGGGAACGCCCCTGGCGAGTCTGGCACAAATCGTGGCGACCGGCGACGACCCGGCGGTGTTCAACGGCCACTGCGGCGCCGAATCGGGATGGGTTCCCGTGTCGGCCGTATCGCCTTCATTGCTGTTGCGCTCCATGGAATTTGAGAGCCGGGCCAAGGATCAGAATCTTCCGCCGCTGCTGGCGCCGCCCCGGAGGAGCCCTTGAAGTTACTCGGGATCTGCGTCCTCGCGGCTATTTCCCTGTCCTTGGGTTTTTCACCCAAAAGTCCGGATTCGACTTTGCTGGTGGCCATGCACAGCGAGCTCAAGCGCTCCATGGACAGCCTGCGCTTGAAGGACAATCCCGGCCCCTATTTCTTGAGCTATTGGCTCCTGGATATCCAGGGGTACGACGTGGAAGCCTCGCAGGGAGCCATCGAAAAAGCGGCACCGACTCCCCTGCGTTTCATTGATGTGGATCTGCGCGTAGGCTCCTATGTCCATGATCAGTCGCTGTACGAAGGCGGATTGGTGGGAGGGTCGGGCCTGCGGGCTCCCGTTCCCGAAAGCGACGACACCTTGCTTCTGCGCCAGGCCTTTTGGGCGGAAACCGACGCGCGTTACAAGGTGGCGCTGGAACAATTGGCGCAAAAGCAATCCTTCCTCGCGGCCCATCATGGAATGGACGCGTTGCCGGATTGGTCGCGGCAAAAGGTCCTGCAGCAGCGCGATATCGATTCCATTCAGCCTCCGGACACTGCCGCGTGGATTGAACTGTGCCGGAAGTTGAGCGCCTTGCTGGCGAAGAACACCTGGATGGCTGAGTCCCGGGTGGCCTACCAGTATTATTACATCACGTTTTATTACGTGGACTCTGAAGGTTCGACGTATATCCAATCCCTGCAGGAAAATACCTTGCTTGCGGCGCTTTTGTGCCAGGCTCAGGACGGTGCGCCGCTGTGGGATTACCTCCGCATGGCCGCGCGCGCGGGGCTTCCCGGCGGAGGTCATACGGGTGCAACCTCCTATGAGGCGCTTCGAGACAGTCTAGCCGGCATCGTTCAGCGGCTGGATGAGCTGCGGCACTCCAAGCCGCTCGAATTCTACCGCGGGCCTGTTTTATTCAGCGGCCCCGCCGCCGGAGAAGTAATTCAGCACGCCCTGCTGGATCCGCAAATGCAGTTGCGTCAGGCGCTGAGCGAGAACAGCGAGCAGCCCTTTCTCCTTGATCTTCAGGGCCGCAAATACCTGCCCGATAATTTTACCGTGCGCGATACTCCCGGCTTGGGCAACTATCAAGGCCAGGCGCTTTTCGGCTCCTATCATTTCGACCATCAAGGACAGCCTGCCGAGGAGGTGACGCTGGTGGATAAGGGGCGTCTGACGGATTTTTACCGCGGCAAGCTTCCCCTGCAAATTTCGTCCCAGCACGACAACGGTCATTGGCGTTACGGCGGGGGATTTCCGGGCGTGGTACAAGTCGAGGCTCCGGTAGGAGTGCCCGAGGGGGCATTGTTGGATTCGCTGCGAACCCGGACGGACGAGGAGGGCGCGCCTTTCGGTTTGCGGGTTTCAAAATTTTTGGACGATGACGCCGTGAAGCTCCTGCGTCATCCCCTGGCGCAGAGTATTTCTTACGGAAGTTTCGCCGCGTCGCGTGGATCCTTCAGCCTGCCAGCGCCGGTGGAGATGGACGCGGTGGACAACAAAACCGGAAAAGCGACTCCCGTACGGGGGGTCTTTTTCAACATGGTGGATTCCAAATCACTGCGCGATATTGCTGCAGTGGGGGATACCCCTCATCTTCTTGAACCCCAGGCTTCTTTTTCGATATTGTGCCCGTCGCTGCTGTTCAGCCTGCTGGATTTGGGCGGCAGTCACGAGGCGCAGCCCAAACTTCCTTTATTGCCTTAATGCTTCGATTGCCTTGAAATAGAGGCCTTATCTGCGCTCTTATTTCCATTCTATACCGGTCAAAAAAGCGAAAAAAAATCCCTCCTCGGTACGGTTAAAACGTATTTTAGACACAACTTTTACCCTCCGGAGCGTGCGATTTGGACACCGAAAAAGCGCAAAAAATCCGTGCTACTATTGCCGAGGTAGTCGGTTTCGACGCGAATGACATTCAGGATGAAGACCGCTTCATTTTGGACTACAGCATCGCTTATAACGAACGGAAAGCTTTGCTCGAACGCTTGAACGCTGAATTTGGAAAGAATTTGGACTTTGGCGCCTTTTGTCAGCTCGAAACAGTCGGCGCTGTCCTCATCGCTTATTTGCAATAATCCGCATTAACTTGCATTAATCTTCCTCCTAACAACCTTTGAGCCTTTGAGTAACAGGCTTCTTTTGGGTGCGCTGGGTCAAGACTCGCATCAAGACCTAAAGCGTTGGGAGCGCACAGCTCAAAAGAAATTTTGGAAACAACGCGGCGAAGAGACCGAGGCGCCTTCTTTGCCCTGTCGGTGTCATCCTGGAACCCACGATGCTCCTCGCCTTCACCTCGCCGTTTTATTGGCTCTCTTCGAAGGTGATTTGGCCCTGGTCCGCTTTACCCGTGATTCCGCACAACCGAATTCAAATGAACTGAATCAGGGTGCGGGAATTCGGCTGCTGCGTGCGGGCATCCCCTGGGAGGTTTGGCATCCCTGGCTCTTGCGGGCTTACCTGCGCGGGGCTCTGGTCCCAGCACCCTTTGTTCTCTTACGGCGTCTTCCACCCTTTTGGATCGAAAAGGCTCTGCAGTGGTCAGCGCCCCAGCAGGTCCGATTTTTCGCCAAGCTTCGGGAAACGGGTTTGCTGAAGGGATTGACCAAGCTTGATGCCATGGGTATTTCCACTTGGATGCGCTGGGAGGAAGTGCGGGCTAGCTTCCTGGATTTCAAGGAAACCGCGCCTGAAAAACTTTGAGGACGGACTTTAAAATTTTAGGGATACCGCACGGACTCGATGGAGTATTCGTGAACCCCTTTGGGGGTTTGCACCTTGATGGAGCCTTTGGGAATGTGTCCCAGCAGGACCTTGCCTAAGGGGGATTCACTGGAGATTTTCCCCAAAGTGGGATTGATTTCATCGCTGCCCACCAGTTGCACGGTCATTTCGCCGCCGCCTTTCTTTTTAAGACGGACTTCGGCGCCGAAATAGATTTTATCGCTCCGGCGATGGCCCTCCACCACCAGGCTGCGGCCTATCTTCGTATCGAGTTCGCGCAGACGTTTGTCGATTTCCCTCAACTTCTTGCGCCCATAGATGTATTCGGCATTCTCAGAGCGATCTCCTTGCGCGGCTGCGAAGGCGATTTCTTCCAGCAATTTGGGCCGCACTTCGCGGAAAAGCTGCTCCCATTCCTCGCGCAACTTGCGCAGGCCTTCGGCGCTGATGGGGAAGGTCATGATGAATGAGTAAGGTCTTAAAAAGACAGTGAAAAAGAAAAAGTGGTGCGCCCTTTGTTTTGCCGGAGATGGTTGTCAATGGCCCCGGTAAATGCACCGGTAATCTCGAATAGGCTTGGATCTTTGGAAACCGCCATTCCCACTCTTTGAAGCCGTTCGGCAAAGTTCCCCTTTTCAGCGGCAAGAGGAACTTGGGCGAGCAGCCATACGGCATGGACCAGACCGGGATCCTTTTCCGCTTTGCTGAGTCCGTCTTGTGACGCCAACCTGGTAGCAGCGGCCACTTCCGGCGTCCCAGCCCCATCGCCGATCAGGTCAAGGACCTGAATCCATTTACGGGTTCGGGGCAACCTTCCAAGCCGGGTATGGCCCATTCGTACCTCACATCATTCAGAAGCCAAAATGCCCTTCTTCTTCGGACAACTGTAATGGCCTTATTTCCTCCACCTACTCACGAAATTCAATAATTTCACT
>Ga0206850_10234_pt1 | contig 15575 bp, 13 predicted proteins | sample Alteio_BWOrgCont_16_FD_152885 | JGI IMG/M metagenome (GOLD analysis project Ga0206850, IMG submission 152885) | Enriched cells from forest soil in Barre Woods Harvard Forest LTER site, Petersham, Massachusetts, United States -... | ecosystem: Environmental > Terrestrial > Soil > Temperate forest >...
CGTTTAATCTTAATTGTCGCGACGGTGGTATTCGCGGTGTTTTTTAGTCCATTTGCTTTTATGATGGGGACTTTCTATATGAGTTATTTTCCTTTAGGGATGTATTTTGCCGTCCGTTTTTTTCAAGGGCTTGATAATCGCTTTCTGGCAGCGTTATTTTTATTTTTGGTCGTGAGTCTGGGCAGCGGCCTGCTTCATGGGGCGTATATGTATTTACCGATGCATTTTTTTATTATCGCAGGGATTGTATGGAAAATTTTTATCGATGGCGGCAAGAAAATTTCTTGGAGGAGCATCCGGTGGGACGCAAATCAATACAAGAGGTTATTATGGTTAATACTGATGGCCGTCTTGATAAAAGAATGATGTTAAAATAAAACTCAGGGGGTATTCCACACAATAATCTGACCACAACACAAAACTTGTTTTAAACGTAATGAATATTTCTGGATAGATGGCTACACTTACCAACACAGCCATCAGGAACAAAACAAACACAGCCACAAAATTTGATTGAAGGAGTTTCTTCATCTCTAATCCCTACGCTTAAGGGCGATTAAATATTTCCCTTGTTCAAAAACTTGATAGTGGGCTTTGACATAGGCAATGATGTCTAAAACCCTGGAGTTATTGTCTTGATAAGAAACTGGCAGGGAGTCCTGCATAAAAATCTTTTCCATGAATACATACGTTGGTCGACGGTCTTGAAGTTCATTGATGGTATCGCTTTCATAAGAAGGGATCCGTGCGGCATCCCCAGGCCATACCCTAAATGTCATTGGCCGTGACGTTAATAAAGGGAAATGATAAAAAAACGGCGCACGGTTGGCTTGGATCAAGATTTTGGTCTCAAAGCTACTGATCAGGGCCACCCTTTCTTCTTCCTTGGTCCATTTTTTGATCAAGGCTGCATCTTCCTTAAAATCAAATTGACCCTGGTAATAAGCAACCAATTCTTTATCGGACTTAAAATCATTCTCAGTGCGGATGTCCTCATGGGTTGTCCCCAAATCATTCACCGGTAATTTGTCCTGTTCTTTTGTGTTCTTAAACATATTGTTAAAATACCCCTGCCTGTCCGGAAAACGCTGGATGACCAAATTATCTGTCATAGGATTACGGGAAAAATTCAATAAATTAGGATACGCCAAATAATTTTGATTCGTCAAAAGCGCGTAAAAACTTAAAACCACCGCTGCTGCCTTTAGCCGCTTTTGCCACCGCACGGGCAAGGACTCAAGGCCGTGAAAAAACCAAAAAGCAACGATCAACACAAAGGGTAAGGCATTGACGTAATAACTGGTGATGGCTGACCTTACTACATAATACTGATAATTCGCCAATCCGTAAATGCAAAGTAGTGCTGTAAAAATACGCTCCTTGGGAATTTTTTCTAAATATAGCCCGACACCGATATACAAAAGAGTGGCTAAATAAGTCAAGGGCATGACCATACTCATCAAAAAGGCCCAAAAATGACGGTACTTCAAGCTTTCAAACATGGGCATCGCACCGGCATGGCTAAAAATGACCATATAATCCACTAATTGATGCCAAAATTCTTTTTGAAATAGGTGTCCCCCCAGCGTCATGGCCAAAAATACTGCTGCTGAGATAATGGGCAAAACAAGACTTAAAGCATAACTGATCCGCTTGGAGTGATCATCTATCCATTGTCGACGAAAGGACGGCAAAATAATCAAAGCAAACAGATACGCATAAAATGTCGCCATCACGCACAGGCCGCTGGATGTCATGTAATACAATGCAAAGCCACTGTAAATGCCCGCAGCTATCAACCATCGTGATTGGCCAGAACGTATATGCTGCAACAAGGCGAACATCCACAGTATGTCGAATCCAAAACGTATGGGTGACGCGGATGCCACGGACCAAATCAAGGGGCTTACGCCAAAATGGAACATTTGCAGCCGGAAGACCAATAAAAAAACCACCCCTGCCATCCAAGCGGATTTAAACCAATACTTCACAAAATAATACGTTAAAATAAAATAAATGATCACAAACCACATCATCACCCTAAATGCCGGCACATAATCAAAAGATCCCCCTGCCTTGATGATCTTTGCGAAAATAACCGGTAATCCAATCCCATACTCGCTAAACACGTCCACCGAGGGTAATTGACCATGCAGGGATGCTAAACCCACTGACATGATAAAAGCATCCAAATGATGGAAGTATTCCCCCATGAAAATCATGGCAGCGACACGCTCTAAATCAGGCATATAGATCATCAACACAATCAACGCCACCCACCACGCATTGGCATACGGTCCCCATGCCCTGCTGATGGCCCACTGATATAAATCAGTGATTAGCTTTCTTAATTCCGGATAAAATATTTTGGTTAAAACAGCAATGATGATCAGCGCCCACAAAGACCATTGGGCTAAATGGGGGCTGTCAAAATAAACAAGGATTTTAAAAAGGGCACTGACCATCAAAAAAGACACTACAGCTTCAAATACTAAAAACCAATGATTAAGGCCTTTGTGCCAGTATTGAAAGATTATTCTTCCTGCGATCAAGGCCACTGCAATAAACACTAGATAAATCAAAATATCCCATTTGGCCGCCATGCGGCTTACGGCTTCTGGCAATAATGAATCTTGGATTAACTGTGGGGTTTGCCAAAATCCTAAAATAACTGTCAAGCCCACAGCGACTTGAATAGCCCATAGGCAAGCCAGGAGGGAAATTAAAATTATATCTTTGTTCGATCTTTGCATATTTTTATCGACGCTGTAATGCCACTAAAAAACCCTGACGGGTGTAGATTTGATAATGATTCTTTAAATAATCCAATACTGCGTTTAATCCGGTGTTGGCCAAGGCCTGCGGTGACAAGGCCAGCAGGCGCGCGTCCACAAAGACATATAAGGCATTTTCATAAGCTAATTCATCAATCAATTTCAAACCTTGTTTTTTTGTTTTCAAATTCAACCCGCCTGGGGTATCGTTGATACTTGAAAACATCACTGGGAAATCATCAAACAAAGGCTGGCGATGGGCCTGCATTAATAAAGCTGTCTCAAAATTGCTCAATAAGGCAACCTTCTGTTCCTCCTGCGTCAAGCGTGATATCAGGGAAGCTGACTTTGTAATGGCATCAAAATGTTCCAAGTCTGTCTCTTCACGGAGAAACCGTTGTTTGTCTTGAAAAATAACATTCGGGTAAGTCATCATCAATCGATTGGTCATCAAAGAACCCAAAGACAATAAAAGGATTATGACACCTGCACTGCGTTGAACAAACAACGTCGATAAAGAAAACCCTTCTTTGAGCCACCAGAGTACGATTAATATCGCTGGCACCAACAATGATCCGTAAAAACCAATCATCGGATGCTCTAGATATTCAACAAAAATCATCAACCCATAAATACCAATGATGACCACTAGCGACCGCGACGGGGTGGTTTTTTGATTCATTAAAACAAGTAAACTAAAAACATAAAAGACAGGCACCAAATACCCCATAAAAAACGGAAAAAATTGCCTGACCCTCAATGGCGCCATCAGGGGTTGATTATCATACCCTAAAGCATCAATATACCCATTGGACTTAAACCACGCCCAAACAAGAATTGCCCCTGCTAAAATAGCAGCCGGATAAAACTTTTTAGGATGTTTTACAGACAAATACCAAAGGCCAAAAAATAAAAAAATGTCCCATCCATGGGCCAAAAAACTGTTAGCAGGATTGATCCAAACGCAAGGAGCACAGCCGTAATAAAACATCCCCATTTTAATGGCGAGTAATGCGCCCGTAGCTGCCAAAAGCCAGCTCCCCAGCCACAGACGAATAAAATAAAATAAACCGATGATGTACACAATGGCCATCCACACTAAAATCTGGATTGTCTGCTCATAGTTCACAAACCATCCTTGCTTAATAAACCACCCTGTGACGCGGTCCAGATGGTTCCACTGGCCCCAAGACAACCCAAGAGCAGTCACCTGTTGCGGTTTGGGAATATAGATCAGTGCGATCACCCCTAAAATAAAAAGGATTTGCGCGCCAAGACTGCACCATGAAGGCTCTTGTTTCTTATTGGCAAAATTTTGCCAGCGTTTATAAAAGATCTCTATTTCTGGAAAAAAGATTTTAGAAAGCAGCGCTAAACCGCTGACTGTACAAAAAAAAGGTTGTAGCCATGTTGAATTTTCATACGGCAGGACATTCCAAAAAGGATAACGGTAGGTCGACCATTTGAAAAAACAAAAGACCATTAAAAAACACCATACAAATTCCATCCCTAACCAAAGTTTGAGCTTCCGACGATTTTCTATTGATCCCAATTGGGGTAAAACCCATTTCACGCTTAATACCATAAGGACCATACTCGTGGCCAGGAATACTAGGTAAAAGAAAGTTTCCCTTTCAGGTTCAACGCCTTTGAGAAAAGGGTCACTCCAAACAGCAGGGTACGGGATGAAACTGTAGATATAGATGACAACAGCGATGATCTGCACTGAAAGAAACAGCACTGCTGTGATTAATAGGCACAAATTTGATTTTTTAAACATACACCCCAACCTGACCTCCCCCTTCTAGGGGGAGGAATTTTAAGATGGTATCCTTTTTAAAGCGACCAGGAATTTCCCTTGGGCAACCGGAGTATAATGGGTGCGCACATAGTTGATTAAGGGGATCAATGACGGGTATTCATATAAAAACGCATTGGGCACTTCATTGACCATGTAAATGCGTTCCATAAAAACGTAAGGAGGTTTTACCTTCTCAAACTTATTAATCGTCTTGGCTAATTGGTCTGTCGTGTAAATGCTGCAGACTTCAAAAGAACGCATCTTCATGGGCCGGGTTATAAGAAGCGGGAAATAGTAAAAGAACGTTTTACGATTAGCTTGCATCAGCATTTCTGTTTCAAAACCGCTGATCAAGGGCACCTCTTCTGAATGGGCTGTTAATGAGGCTATCAGATGGACGTCCTCGGTAAAACGGCTATACTTGCGGTAATAATCAACCAGGGCGGCATCATCCTTAAAATCAGTTTCCGCTAATATCCCTTCATCAGTACCTCCCAACGAGTTGAACTTTAATTTAAGCGCTGGGTTGAAGTTGCGGAACAAATGGTTAAAATAAAATCCACCGTCGGGCAATGGTAGGGCGACCCTGAGATCTGTTAAAGGATGATTGGAAAGGTTTATCATGTTTGGATATGCCATAAACATCCGGTTGGTCAAAAGTGCCCATGCGGCGAGGACTACCAACACCAAACGCACCGCTGTTCTTTTATTTTCTTTCAAACAACCAATAATCATCTTGCTCCAAAATCCCATCACAAAAACAAGGGGCAGGATGACGGCATAATAGCTCGTCCCCATCGAGCGGGCTATGTAATAATGATAACCTCCCAACCCATAAAAACATAAGACCACGGCCAGCCAATCTTCCTTAGGTGACAAATTAAACGCTAATCGGCTTAGCAATATTAATAAGGTCAGCACATAACCCATGGGCAGAACAAAGCCTAAAAGTGATTCTAAATACTTATGGTCCTGTAACGTCTTGTACATCGGCTCCAAACCAAAACCGCTTGTGAAATAAGTGATAAATTCACCTAGGTTATTCCAAAACTGGGCGGTCGCTATATGATACCCGATGGTCATTGTCAAAAATAAGAACGCCATGATAAACGGGAACACCCACAGCATACTGTCCCGCAGCCGCATAGAAAACCGTTTACGCCATTGGGGGAAAACATATAACAATAAAATATAGGCATCAAAAGAAGCTGTGCCGTAAAGCCCCTCGGATGTCAGGTAGTAAATCCCAAAACCACAAGCAGCCCCTGCCCCCCAAAGCCATTTTTTATGGCCTGTCTTAATATGCATCCATAGGCACCAAAAATAAACCACATCATAGATGTAGCGTATCGGTGTTGTACTGCCATACGTAAACACAAATGGAAAAACACCGGGATGAAACATCTGCCATTTGATGGCCAACAACATCACCGCTAATACCAACATGATCGAACCCAGCCATTGCCGTAGCAACAAATACCAAGCTATATAATACAAAAGAGTCCCTATCACCATAACACTCATCACATGTTCGTACGTATACCCGCCCAAAAACTGCGCTATACGACTGATCACAACAACAAAACCAATGCCGTATTGACTGATAATGTCCACATCTGGGACCTGCCCCGATAAATAAGCCCAGCCAGGCCCCATGATAAAGCTGTCATTATGATGGAATTGCTCCCCGATAAACATCCTGGCCACGATGGCTTCAATATTGGGAATATAAATCAATACAAATAAGATCAGGGGCACGGCCCATTCGGCTATGGGGGGACAATAAGGATTTGGGATTTTACCAAAACACCACTCCCAACACTTCTTTCCCCACGCTTGCCAGCGATGGTAAAATACCTTGCTGATCAATGAAGCTATTAATAGAATTTTGAACGCACCCGTCGCTAATTCTGGATGGTCCGCGTAGACGATCATCTTAAAGGCAGCACTTGTCCATAGGAAGGTCACGATGGCCTCAATGGTCAGATAGGTCTTCCATTCCTTAAACAAGTCCTTGGTGTCTACATTCCTGCGGTTGATCCACAGTAAGGCAATCTCAAAGACCACTGCGGCAATCAGACTCAAACGGTAAATGAATGGCTTCCATTCTGCTTTAAGCAGGAACTGCCACTCTGGCAATACCTGGGTGCTTAAAGCAGAGTGCGCTGGATAATGGCCCAACCCATAAGCCATGACCATCATCACCTGCCAAGCCCATAATAGGGCCAGAAAGGTCAAGAAAAATAAGTTGCGGTTAAATAGTGTTGGAGACATTATTTTAACTTAAACGCCGCGAGATATTGCCCGCGGTCCTGATATTGATAATGCTGACGAATAAACGCCATCAATTGTTTAAAGGCCAGATGATTGTCTTCATAACTTGGGGCCCAGGAAGCTTCTATCAGGCGCCTTTCAATAAAAATAGGTGATGGCATTTCATTTTGCAATTGATCCAGAGTGGTTTTAAGCCTTGAGTAGGTATACAGGTGCAGGCCACGTTTTTGCTCCACATCCATATGTTCAGACTCCATCAACGGAAAATAATAAAAAAATGGCCGGCGATTGGCCTGAATCAATATTTTAGTTTCAAAACTGCTGATCAGGGCAACAGGCTGGGTGGGTGATGTCAAAGAATCAATCAACATGGCGTCCTGTTTAAAATCAAAATTATCGACGTAATATTTATTTTCAGGCGTCCAATCATAACTCGACAAATTAAGACGATTGGGGTAAAAGGTGAACAGGACGCTTGTGGACAATGCTGTCAAGACCCATATAAATAAAATAATCTTTAAACCTGTTTGCCAATGGTCCTTGCAGAGCTTTAGCAAGGCCTGGGCCCAAAACATTAAAACAAAAATCAAGGGAATAACAGCAACGTAGTAACTAGTCACAGCGGATCGATAAATAAAATAATGATAAATCCCCAACCCATAAACGCAGATTAAAACCATAAATAAATGCTGACGGCTTTGGCGGAATAAAAATACCCCTAAGCAATACAGTAATGTGCCTAAGTAAGCCACCGGCATCAAAAATCCCATACAAAAAGCAAAAAACTGTTTGTCCCTCAAGCCATCTGTCATGGGTAAAGATCCCCATCCTTGAAGGAAAAAAGAAGCAAATTCAAACGTGTTATGCCAAAATTCAGAATGTAGCACCATCGGGCCATAGCACAACAACAAAATGCCAAGCGCAACGACTACAGGCATCAATAATATCGAAGCGCATTCGAAAACTAACGGGAGCGCTTTTTTAGAGAAAACCAATCTCTTCTTATTAACATAAGCATAGCCCAGTACGGCAATGCCTAAGGTCCCATACATATAGACTCCGACGTCCAGAGACCAATCTATTCCTATGCCAACAGCTAATGCCCCAGCAGCCAACCAGCGCCATTGGAACCCTTGGGCGAAACGTAATAGGAAAAATAAAAAAAATATATCCGGGAAATACCGCAAAGGATTAGCACTGGGATAAATCCAAATTAAAGGAAAAACGCCCCAATGAAAAAACTGTAACTTGATCGCTAAAATCGTCGCGATCAATGCTAATAAAGCACTTTTTAACCAATAACGCAGAAGACCATAAATCAATAAATAGTATATGCCAACAAAGCCTATCATCAGGCCCACAGCTTGGCCGTAATCGAATGTCCCCATCCATGTCATCAGCGTACTAAAAATGATAGGGATGATTAAACTGTAATTGGTAATGACCTGCCCGTTAAGTACTAGCCCGTTATGATAGCCCCAGGCCGGGGACATTAAAAAAATATCAAAATGATAAAACCTGTCATAACTAAACATCCGGTCTAATACCTTGCCCATATCCGGTGTAAAAACCAAAAATACCAACATCAATAGTCCGGCTGCTTCCATTAAAAAATATCCCCACCGAGGAATCGAGGCACTCGTCACTAATTTCCAAATCTTTGTGGTTAATCGCCAAAACTCAGGCCAAAAAATACGGATTAGAATGCCTAAACCTAAAAATGCATAAAACAAGTCCCTGGCCCACCAGGGATTGCCCCATAGGAATATTTTGAAAATAAAGAAGATCTGGGCAAAAATAATCGCCCCCATCGTGCACACATATGGTAAAAAATGATGCCATAACTTTTCTTCTCCCAAGCGGCGGCGATTGATATATAACATCACCCCCTGTAAGACCAAAGCTGTCAAAATCCAAATATGATAAAAATAACTCTCCCGTTCGAGGCGCACGTCATACTGCGATAAGGGGTAAAGTTTTTGAACAAACACAGGGACAGGGATTGGGATAAAACTATAGAATAACGCAACAATAATAAGGAACTGCAGGGCCTCAATAAAGACAAGCATTGAAATCGTTATAATATTTTTCATCGGCCGATCCAATGCTTGATGATACCGGCGATGGTATCAAAAATAAAAAATACGTTTCCTCGGCGATTGCACAGATAAAGACCGTCTTTGACTATAATATCACCTGAGCCCATAAGCCTGCGCAGACGAAGGTCAACGATTGTTTGGGCGTTGTAAGATTTCAAGAGTTCTTGACGGGATATGCCGCTTGCCGCCCCCTTTTGGATTTCGCGCACCAGGCGCATCCGCACTGAAGTTTCATAGGGCCCAAACACACAAAGCACATAGAAGAAACTTAATAACCCATTAACCAGCACGGCCAATACCCCCGCACACACCCATACCCCCAAAGAAGCCTGAATGAAATTCAAAAAAAACATAATGACCATCAACACCACCGGAAGCACCATGACAGCACCGATAATGATCTTCAATGAATTGAATAATCGTTCAGGGGACAGCCAACGAAAAGAAACCAGATGAATGAGCAAGAATATACCAAAAGAAAAAACACCTGTGCCTAATGTCAAAACATCCATGAACATAAAGATGACTTACCCTCCCATGCCGCGACCTAAAACAAACTGCATCATATTCAAAAAACCGGCAATTTTCTGCCCTGATGAACTTAATTGATAGCGGCCTTGCACCAAGGTCACACAACCGCTGGTGACCAAGTCATTTAAACGGGAATCGATAAAATCTTCTTTTTGCACGATATGCACAATGTCCCCGTGGGACATGCTCCCGCGATCAGCAATCGCCCGCAGTATTTTTTTAGAGGGGCTCTCTAACTGGGTCAGCACATAAAAGCAGAGATAAATTGGGATCAAAAGTAAATAAATAAACCCCGCGGAGAATATAAATGGCCATCCCCACAAAGACTGCACCGGTAATACCCCTGTCTGCTGTATGATAGATGTTCCCCAAGCATAAATGCCCAAAAAAAGACCAGCAATGAACAGATAAGCTTTGGCCTGCAGGCCAGGCTTAGCTGTCACTCGGCAAAAAAAGATATGCGCCATTACGGAAGCACTAAACAGGAATAAAGCCAAAAAAACATACGCCATAGGATGAATTGACCCATTTTTAACCCGTCGAGCCATGACGGACAATGCTTTTTACTATATATTTGGGGCGGGCTTTGACTTCTTCAAAGATTTTACCGATATACTGCCCTAAAATGCTTATCCCAAGCAATTGGATCGCTCCCATAAAAAGGACCGCGATAAGGATGGTGCTGTAACCGCGAGGGGTCGACGGATCAATGAACCGCAACACCAACTGAATGACAATCCCCAACAATGCGATAAAAAACACCATCAGGGAAAATAATGTCATCATTTCCAAAGGCACATAGGAAAAAGAAAATATTCCCTTGGTGGCCCAATTAAAATTCTTAAAGAAATTGTTGGTTGTTGTGCCGAACATCCGCTCTGGCCGTACATAGTCAACACCTGTCTGCTTAAACCCCGTCCACGCGCGCAAGCCCCTCAAGAAGCGGTCGCGTTCAGGAAAAGATTTCATGACCTCTATTATTTTCCTGTCCATTAATGAAAAATCGCCAGCGTTGAGAGGGATCTTGATATAAGAAAGATTATGAAAAATGCGATAAAATAGTTTGTATGCCATTTGCATCAGCAAAGGGGCTTCCCGTTTCGCGCGTACCCCATAGACAACGTCAAAGCCTTCATTCCACTTTTGGTAAAACTCTTCAATCAACTCTGGGGGGTCCTGCAGGTCACCATCGAGTAAAACAACCGCATCGCCTGTTGCAATATCCATGCCGCTGGTAAACGCCATCTGTGAACTAAAATTGCGGGAATGGTTGATGCCCACCACATGCGGGTCTTTGTTGACCAAGGCTGTCACAAGATCTTCCGTACAATCCGGACTGCCGTCATTAACAAAAATGATCTCATAATCAACACCGACCTTAAGAAATACCTTTGTCAGCCGTTCATACATGAGGGTGATCGACAGTTCATCTTTATAACAAGCTATCACGGCTGAAATCTTTTTCGACATATCCCTCCAATTGTCATCCCGGCGAAAGCCGGGATCTTTAAAAGATTCCGGCTTTCGCCGGAATGACATATTACGTACGATTATATTCCCAAATCGCTACTTTCTTAAATTCAGATAAAATGGGACAGGTCGTGCGAGCATCTCATCAATCATTCCTGGTAATTCTTCATTGCTTTGGGGCCATCGGGATTCAATGTGACCTAGCACTTTCAGGACTTCCTTGTCTTCATCGGCCCAATGGGAAAATCCGTCGTGGATATAATCACGCCCCCGGCCAGAAGACACTAACTTGACCGGTATTTTTTCATGGTTGACGTAATTTCGTAAAGTTTCAAAAGGCCTATATAATAAAAATGGGGTGATGGAATACACAATCGGGACCTTACCTTCAAGCGCTAAGCCCACAGCAATGCCCATCAAAGCCTGTTCTGATGCGCCTACATTTAAAAAACGTTCTGGATAATCATCCCGTACAGCGTCCCACATTTTATATCCGAGATCAGAGGTGATGACCCAAATGTTCTTGTTTTTAGCCATCTGTTGATACAGGATATCCGCAAAACATCGTCTCATGCGCACAGGTTGAGGGACTTGGTTCATCGCAAGACCTCCATGGCCGACTGATAATCTTGTGCGTTCATCACATAATAATGGGCGTCTTGCCCCTGAAGAAAAGAAAATTGTTCTACATCTGTCCTAGCAAATATGAATGATTCCCCACCTTGACATTCTTTGAGGGCCGATTCAAGTTCCAACAATGAATGCCCGTTGATCTCAATGGCTTTAACACCAAAACCTTCAAACTGTGCCTTCAATCTTTGTGGGTCAACTGTCTTATACGCTGCCCAGCCATTCACATTGACGATAAGCTTTAGGTTCTTGACTTTTTGTTCGACTAATATCCGCAAAGTCTCCCAGATGCTCCCTTCCGCACACTCGCCATCTGATACCATACAATAAATATTCCGTTTGGAATCAGCCATGGCCATTCCTAACGCGATCGGCAATCCTTGCCCCAAACTCCCGGAAGATACAAAAATCCCTTTTTCAGGTGACCTATCAGGATGGATATGCAGACCCTCTAAAGTTGATAAATCTAATAAGCCTTCTTTTTCAAGAATGACATACAAGGCCAGCCCCGCATGACCATTAGAAAGAACGAACTTGTCCTCTGGCCTTTTGACGCTGTACACAGCGACCATGATATCAAAAGCACTTAAGCAAGACCCCAGATGGGAAAGTTTTTCTCTATAGGTGATTTCTAACAATCGTTGCCGTAGTTCTTTTTGTTTGGGAGACAAGCTTTGCCAATTAAACATAAGGTTAATCTTTTTTTCGGGCGATGATACCCATATTGCCTAATCCTAACGTGAGCAGGATATTGCCTATTGGAGACTTTTGCAGGAAATCCAGCAATAATTTTTTTAGTCCCAAAGGTAAAGGCATTAATTGCAACCAATATCTTAACGGATAACGATTAAGAACGCTAAATTTTTTTTCCACGGTAAACCCATTGGCCTCAATGATTTTGAAGATTGTACGGGGGTTATAAAGGATGGGATGCTCAATATCGAGCATCGGGCAATGGGACCCTGTTATCCTTGCAGGCCATGAATTGATATTATGCAAAATTATAAACAATTTTCCCCCGGGCTTTACATACTCTTGGCAACTTTTTAAAAACTTTACGGGGTCTGAAAGATGGTCGAACATTTGAAATGCGCAAATAATATCAAAATACTCTTTGGGATAAATCCCACTGATGAACATCCCATTATGGATCAAACCTTTAAGCTCTCCTGATTGTTCAACAGCCTCAAGGCTTGGCTCAACGCCATGGACCTGTTGACATTCATGCTGTATCAACGTTTTTAAAAAATATCCGGGACCGCAGCCGATTTCCAATACCCTTTTCTGGAAAGGAAACGGACTAAAGTTCTCCTGAAAATATCGCAGATAGGTGTCCGCCGCTGCCTGGGACAATTGCCCATCGTGGCCATGGCTTCTTTTGTAAAGCACACTTAATGACTCTGAACTTAAAACAGGGTTCGCGCGCATCAAACCGCATTGGCGACAGATGACCATACGGTAATACAAATGGTCCGGCAGGCGACGCGCAGAAAAAACTTCGGGATTTAAATCTTCAGGACGAAAATTGGCCGCGTAAACTTCTTGATCAAAGGTATCGGTCGAACAGATGGCACAGCTCGTTTTCTGTAAATCATCCGATGAGATCATTGTTTCTTAACCCACTCCATGGTTAACTTTAATCCTTGCTCGAGCGTGGTCCGGGCTTTCCATCCTAGGGCCTTCTTTGCTTTTTTGACATCCCCCACCCAAATGGAACTGTCCCAAATACGGGACTCCATCGCGTTCCAATGCACTTGGGACTTAGATCGGGTCAACCCTAAGACTATCTTGGTTATCTGCTTTAATGTTGTTTGCCGGCCTGTCCCTAAATTGATGATTTGTCCCCCACAGGTTTGGAGGGCTTCAATATTTAAATAGGCATCTAGCAGGTCCTCCACAAAAATAAAATCCCGGGCTGTTTGAGGAGAGGCCATTGTCAAAGTTTCGCCATGTAAACAGCGACGGATAATGGTAGGCACTAAACGGCTGGGCTCTTCATAAGGGCCGTACACCGAAAATAGCCGGAAAGTTACAATGGGTTTTTTCTTTGACCTGGCCGTGTATTGGGCAAGCAAGCTCTGGGCTGCTTTGGCCACAGCATAATAGCTATTAGGCTCCAGAAAATCATCTTCCTGCATCGGCACTTCCTTAAAACCGTATTCAGACGAACTGCCAGTATTAACAAATAATTTATACGGGATTTTATCGAGCGCTTCCAGGAGATTGAGCGTGCCTAACACATTGGTGAGCAAAATACGTTTAGGATCTTTTTGCGTCGGATACGCCCCGTGCGCGGCCAGATGATAAATAATATCCGGCCTTACCTTTTCCATGACTTTACGCACAAAGGTTTCGTCCGTAATGTCGCCACGATGCAAGGTTATCTGGGGCAATACATCTTTAATGCGCCACAAATCCCCTGACGTCGATACTACGGCATGCACCTTGAGACCCATCTTGAGCAAACGACGGACCATATTAGCGCCCACAAAACCTGCAGCGCCGGTGACTAAAAATCTTTCTTTAGATATTGTCTTTGATAAACTCATGCGTGATGTGATGGGTTTTTAAATAATCTTGATAAACAATGCCGTCAGATTTGTTTTGATAATACCCGTTATAATATATCCCTAGCAAATATTTGCCGCGCTCAATGGTGCACAATCGCCAATTAACGCCTGTAGCCAATATCAAGGCCAATAGCGCGTACCAAAATATGTTGTGCGCAATGATTTTCTTAACCATTAAAGTCCCCATGATATCATGAACACTGCCCAGATCAAAAAGATAAAAAGCACCGCTGTGGCCATGACATACACCCAACTGTCGCCAGGCGGATGATAGGTAAATTCTATCTTGTGCTCTCCCGCGGGCACATGAATTCCTTTAAAGGCCCCATTGGCCCGAAGCAATTGGGTTGGCATTCCGTCTACATACGCCTTCCAAGAAGTGGTGTAACTATCATTGTAAACAACTGTTTGCGGCTTGGTAAAATCTGTCTTCATTTTAAGTGTATTAACATCAAAGTAATCGACGGAAAGCTGTGGGCTTGGGGATTTTATGGGTTTTCCAATAGAGTTATTATCATCATATAAAATTATTTTATATTGGGCATAATTCGCCAAAACATCCGCAGGGGTATGCTCTGATAAGTCGAATGTCCAACGGGTAGTTGATTGCGGGAAACCAATCTTGGCAGGAGCATCGGTCATGCTCATGTCATACCAAAAATCTTCGTAAGGGACGAATTGATAAATGCGCGAAGTGCTCACCGCGGGTTTGTCCGGACGCACCCAATTAAATACCGGAGTCACCTGCATAGAAGGCAACACTGACGCAAATTCTCTTGCATTGAGTGCATACGCCTTTAATACCCATGCTGGTTGAAGGATTAGAAGTAACGCAAAAATCCCTGCCCAAAATGGAAATGATAAACGAAAAATTCCAGAAAAATAAGCAACCCATGCAACGACGGAAATCCCTAAGGTCGCATAAGTAACCATGGGAACGCCTACAAGATGTTTAAGAAATAAAAACATCAACACATGCAGTGCGATTACTCCAACTATAATTCGCTTCTTGGAACTATTATTGTTTGGCTTAACACTCAAAAGCATTTGTAATTGATATACCCCCCCTAAAATCACGAGGGGAGCAAGAAACGCGCCAAGAAAAAAAAGATTGCGGAAATATGTAAAGAAATAGACATGCCTGTATAAAAAACCAAGGAGACCAGCGGCATTGCCAGAGGCAATGAACCCGATAAGCAATGTCATGCTGCTTAAAAGAACCGTCAATCGTGTTAACCTTAAAAAAAGAGAAAGCCCTAGCAAAATAAAAATCCACACCGGTATAAAAAAAAGTGAATCACTGCCATAACTGATTTTATCCAAGTTCCCAAAAAGATATTGCAGATCCACGCGCTCGCCCAAGGTGCCGCTTCGTGTGATTTCTTCATACGACATCCCGCCCTGCCGGCTCATGGTGCGGTCATAA
>Ga0206850_10235_pt1 | contig 15507 bp, 13 predicted proteins | sample Alteio_BWOrgCont_16_FD_152885 | JGI IMG/M metagenome (GOLD analysis project Ga0206850, IMG submission 152885) | Enriched cells from forest soil in Barre Woods Harvard Forest LTER site, Petersham, Massachusetts, United States -... | ecosystem: Environmental > Terrestrial > Soil > Temperate forest >...
GTTACAAATCGACACATGGGCTATTATTTACCCAGGATTAATTCAAGGATTTGGCATTGGATTTTCCTATATCGCATTAAGTACGATTGCTTTTTCTCGTCTACCTGAAGCATTACTCAATGAAGGTACCGCTTTTTTTAATCTCATGCGTAATTTAGGCAGCAGTATTGGCATTTCCATCGTTGAAACGATTCTGACACGCAATACACAAACCGTTCATGCAACACTTAGTGAGTATATTACGCCCTTTTATCATTCTCTTCATGCTATATCAAAAACGACATTAGCGGGACTCAATGCTATGATAACCAATCAAGCCGCTATGGTCGCTTATATTGATGATTATTATTTAATGATGATTTTAACTGCTTTATCCATACCACTTATTTTTTTATTGCATGCGCCAAGTAAAGAAAAAGAAGTTGAGGGAACTTATGAAATGTAAACAATATTTATATACACTACTCAGTGTATTAATACTTTTATCGGCATGTACTGTGGGCCCTGATTTTGTCAAACCTGCGGCCCCGCCCGTCAAGTATTATTCAACAAAAAATGATCCTATTTCTACCCAACCCATTTCATCTACATGGTGGAAATCTTTTCATTCAACAACATTAGATCAAATCGTACAACAAGGTATTCATGATAATTATACGCTAGCATCAATGCGAGAAACATTAAAACAAGCCAAAGAAATAACCAATGCTACGCGCGGACAACTTCTCCCACAAACCAGTTTTTCAGGCGATGCCGGCCGTCAAAAATATGGTGTTGCTTTATTTGGTCCAGCAGAATTTACTATTCCAACATTTAGTTATTATACTCTCGGCCCTAGTCTGAGTTGGGCCATTGATTTGTTTGGAAAAACTCAAAAAACCATTGAGCAAAATAAAGCAATAGAAACCTATCAACAAGAAATGTTAAAAGCTGATTTTTTGACACTCACCGGCAACATCGTCACAACAACCTTTGAAATAAGTGCCATTAATGATCAAATCACCCAATTAAAAAATATCATTCAACTCGATCAAAAAACACTCATTTTAATGCAAAAAGCCTGGAAATTAGGCAAAGCAACACGTTTAGATATTATCAATCTCGAAAATCAACAAACCATTGATAACAGCTATTTACCCTTATTATATCAACAAAAAAATACCGCTCACAGCGAATTAAATATTTTGTTGGGTGCATTTCCAGCCAATTGGCAACCACCCGCTTTGAAACTCGCTTATTTTACTATGCCTCGCACATTACCTTTAACATTGCCTTCTCAGCTTATTCATGATCGACCCGATATTTTAGCAGCAGAAGCATTATTACATGCCGCATCGGCCAATATCGGTATTGCAACAGCTAATTTATACCCACAAATTACTTTATCAGCTAACTCACTACAAGAAGCACTAGAACCGTATAAATTATTTAATGCAGGTAGTAATGCCAGTAGTATTTTAGGCGGCATCACAGTACCTCTTTTTAATGGTGGCACTTTACAAGCAGAAAAACGCGCGGCTATTCATGCCTATAAAGCCGCTTATGCCAATTATCAACAAGTCGTTATTCAAGCATTTACGCAAGTAGGTAATATTTTAAAAGCATTACAATATGATGAACAAGCTATTAATGCGCAAGCTCAGGCCGTTCATCTTGCGCAACAAAAATGGCATTTATCTCAACTAAGTTATCAAGCAGGGAATGCCAGTCAATTCGATGTTTTAATAGAACAACGTGCCTATCTTCAAACAAAATCCGCTTATATTCAAAGCATTGCACAAAAATATCAGGATATTACGCAATTATATCTTGTTCTGGGTGGTGGGACACATTCTCAACACTAAAGACAGCTATACTGTGCGCGGTCACAATCTGCGCTTTTATCGGAGCGGACATCCTTGTCCTCGACGCTACCTGAATCCCGAGTCGCGACGCCCTCAAAAGCGCAGATTGTGACCGCGCACAGTATATCATTTTGCTTGTATAGCTTCTATAACCTTTTTCATTACTTTAGCACTGACTTTTTCTTGATTCTCAATTTTACTGATGTAAGCTTGAGTCACTGACATTAAGCGCGCCAACGCTTCTTGTGTGACGCCTGACTCTATTCTCAATCGAGCAACTGGATTATCAACATAGTCAGCAAGATTAAAAAGCTCATAATCATCATGAGGCTCTGTTTTTTCTAATTGATCCATAATTTCATGACGTAAAATATTAAAGGTCTTTATAGGCAAAAGAACATATTCTACTTGTCCATGAATTGATTTAATTGTTTGTAAGTTCATTTGTATACATCTCCTCGTGGTTTAATTTTTTCAATAGATATAATTTTAATTTCATCTTCTCTATCAAAAATAATTCGCCATTTTCCTACACGTAATCGATAATACGGTTCACCCTGTAGTTTTTTGACATCTAAATTCACATCGTCAGGATCATCGCCCAATAACAGTATTTTTTCAGCAATTCTGTTTTTTTCAGGCCTTGGCAAACTCTGTAGCATTTTTTTTGCTTGCTTTTTAATCAATAACGTATATGACAATTTTAAAATCCCTATTCGTTTTCGGTTATTATAAGATATATTTAGTTATATTTCAATATTTTAGTAACAAATTAAATGCTACATAGGCTTCTGTCGGAACACAATCTGACGCTTTTCAAGCAAAATTAACACAAAGTCCAATCTTCAACGATCAAATTTGGTACACGAGAAAATTCTTTTACATTGTTCGTCACCATAATTGAATGAGTAGACAGTGCATGCGCTGCTATCATTAAATCCATCGAACCAATAAGCATTCCCTTTTTTTCAAGACTCGCTCGAATATGTCCATAACGATAAGCTGATTCAGTATCAAATGAAAGAATATCTAACGGCAAAACAAACTCTTCCAAAGCTGCTTTATTTTTTTCTTGATATTGGCTTTTTTCAACACCATACATCAACTCAGACAAAGTGATAGAAGAGATACAAACATCTCCAAGATTCAATGATTTGAATTTTTTTAATACATTTTCAGGTTGCTTTTTAATAATATAAATACACATGTTGGTATCTAACATATATTTCATTTAAAAATATCCTCTCTCTCTTGTTGGACTGGCTGCTCGCGCCTATTCATAAAATCATCTGAAAACTCATTAAGACTATGAAAAAGTGATTTCCATGGATCATTAACAGGCAACAAAATTGTAACATTTCCTATTTTTTTTATAAATACTTCATCTCCTTCAAAACGAAATTCTTTGGGAAGACGCACCGCCTGACTTTGACCATTTTTAAATAACTTAGCTGTTTTCATTGCAAACTCTCCATTTAATATATATTAATAAGTATATATTAATATATTTTTAAGTCAAGAGTATTATTGTCTGAACTATGATGAACGCAGATTAAAATGATGAAATATGATAGATTTGGAACATCACATTACATCATTTTAATCTGCGTTCATCATAGTTCAGACAATTACAGACACAGACACTTATTCACTTCCAACAATCCAAATAAAACTAGCCATTCGCCCTGTCACATTATCACGACGATATGAAAAATAACGTTCTCGACGTGCATAGGTACATTCATTCGAAAGATAAATATTCTGCGCTTTCACACCCAATTTTATTAAACGCTGCTGTGCTAATAAAGGTACATTGGCTAGCCATTTAGTATTATTATCTAAAACAACGGAATTTTGTAGGGGCGAATAACATTCGCCTTTTTTTGCATCAATTGAATTAGGGCGAATATTATTCGCTCCTACGTTAGATCGACTGTGCTTATATTCAAAAGCAGCATCTAGTTCTTCCTGCGTATGCTGTTGCTTAAAAGCCGCATAAAAATCTTCGCCTACTTCATAATAAGGCTGTGAAATAGAAGGTCCAATCCATATCATTAATGAATCAGCATGCGAATGCAAAGCTGATATTGTTTGTTCAATAACGCCATCTGCCAATCCACGCCATCCCGCATGAATTGCAGCCACTTCTGTCCCTTCTTGATTAGTGACCAGAATAGGCAAGCAATCTGCTGTCATTACAACACAAACAATACCTTTTTGTTGCGTATACGAAGCATCTGCGGGTGTTTCAATGCTTGATCTTTCAGCTATAACCGGAATAGTGCTGTGTGTTTGATTCAACCACCGGGGCTCCGATGGCAACTGTGCATAATGCATTAATGCCTTTCGATTGGCTAAAACATCTTGCGGATTATCCTGCACATGCAAAGCGAGATTAAAACTCGAATACATACCCCAACTATTACCAGGATGACGTAATGTACAGTAAGCGCGAATATTTTTTGGCACAGGCCATTTAGGTCTCATTAAGGGAACAGAGTTCATTGATTTTTTATTAACTCCAATAAATATTGCATATCATCTGGTAATGGAGCTGCCCATGACAGCCATTCTTGCGTCACTGGGTGCTGAAGCTTTAAACGCCACGCATGCAATGTTTGTCGATGAAAGTTGAGTAGTGTTTCACGAAGTTCTTCCGATAGATTTTGACTTTGCGATAATTGCTTGCCAGAAATGCCATACAAATTATCGCCCACAATTGGAAATTTTATATGCGCCAAATGAACACGAATTTGATGTGTTCGCCCTGTTTCTAGTGACACTTCTAACAATGAAAACGGCGCATAAAAATTCTTTGTTTTATAATGCGTTATCGCTTGTTTACCTGAAACACTGGATTCAGCGTACACCGCCATTTTTAATCGTTGCTGAGGATGTCGACCATATAATGTGTGAATCGTTCCTTTTATAGGTGTTTTACCATAAACAATTGCTTGATAAGTGCGTTGAATTTTTCTTTCTTGCATCGCTTTCACTAATGCATGATGTGCGACCAAATTTTTTGCAACCACCAATAAACCCGTTGTATCTTTGTCTAATCGATGAATCAAACCGGCTCGCGGTAATTGCCCTAATGCTGGACAATGATATAAAAGCGCATTAACAATCGTATGCGAAAAATTACCCTGCGCTGGATGTACCACAACGCCTGCCGGTTTATTAAGCACAAGAATATCATTATCTTCATGAATAATCGTTAATGGAATTGATTCCGCTTCCCACTGCTCATCTTCCAAAACAGCATGAATCACGACATGTTCGCCCCCTTTGACTTTATCTTTTGAACGCCCTGTCTTTCCATCAATCTTAATTTGATCTTGTTTTAACCATTGAGTTAAACGTGAGCGTGAATAATCGGGAAATATTTTTGCTAATGCCTGATCCAAACGCTGATGTGCTAAATCATCTGGAATATTACTGTTCAACGAAATAAGTTGTTTCATATATATTAATCCTACTGGGTCAGCAAGGTCACTCCTTTTAAAATATTTAATGCTTGATAAATCAGATAATCCTCATTTTGTGCCGTATCTTGTATTATTTTTCGATCTCGGCGAATATCATTCACCGTCAAATGTCCTGAAAGCTGAGCTTCTGATAACTGATTTGTTGGGCCAGAAGTCGCATCCATTGTTATCACAGCAGGCTGTATAACAATGTCTGGCGTAATACCTTCCGCCTGTATCGACGTACCATTTGGCGTATAATATAATGCTGTTGTTAATTTGATCGCTGTATCTTTTGTCAATGGAATTAACGATTGCACAGAACCTTTTCCAAAAGTTTTCATTCCCATTAAAATAGCACGATGATTATCTTTTAAAGCACCCGCTACGACTTCTGCGCCAGAAGCAGAATCACCATTAATTAAAATAATTAATGGTACATTATGCAACTTATCACCGGGCGTCGCACGCGCTGTAAAAATAGCAGCGGGATATCGACCTCGTGTTGAAACAATAATCGGCTTATTTTTTGAAGACACATCTAAAAAATTATCCGCCACCGCAATCGCAGCATTTAATAATCCACCCGGATTATCTCGTAAATCAAGCACAACACCTTGCACAGGTAATGTATTATTCTGAAAATCCTTAATCGCCTTATCCACTTCTTGCGGTGTCGAATATTGAAATTGACTGATTTTTATATAACCATAAAAACCTCGCGACGTCGTGTCTAAAATTTTATAGTGTACACTCGGAACATGTATCACTGCTCGCTGAATCTTAATCGTTTGAGGTACAACCGAAATTTGAGTTCCACGCATAAACGTCAATGTCATTATTGAATTTAATGGCCCTCGCATTTGCTCAATCGCTGATTCTAAACTCATACCCAATACCGGAATATCATTCAATCGTATAATAATATCACCTGTTTTCATTCCCGCTTTTTGCGCAGGTCCACCTTCAAGCGCTGTCATCACATATAACAATCCATTTTTCATATTCACTTCAATACCAATGCCTGAAAATTTTCCTTGATCATTATCGGTTAAATCTTGTAAATCCTGTTTATCTAAATAAGCACAATGCGGATCCAATCCATTTAGCATGCCACGAATCGCATTATCATTTAACGATTGATCTGTTGTCGGCATGACATAATAATGTTGAATATCTTCCCTCACCTCTTGTATTTCTTTGGGCATTTTTTGAGAAATGATATTCGCTTGCGCATTCATAATGCTCATCATTATCATTAATATTAATATTGACAATGGCCATTTTTTCATCGCCTTTTTCATCGCCTTTTTCATCGATTTACTCCAGGCGCGAGCCACTGTAATGGATTCATCGGTTTACCATTATGACGAATTTCAAAATATAATCCATCACGTTGCAAAATACCTGTTTGTCCAACAGTTGCAATCCGCTCATTCGCTTTAACAATATCACCGGCTTTACAATAAATACTTTGATTATCTGCATATAACGTCATATAACCATTTCCATGATCAATAATAATTAATAATCCAAAACCCTTTAATGTATGCGCAAAGACTACTTTTCCAGGATAAATAGCCACAACAGATTGTCCCGCTGGCGCCAAAATAATCACACCGCCATATCGAGTAGAAATTTTACCTTGTGTCGGCCACTGAAGATGATGTTGCATTTTTTGTAAAGAAACATGGGGTATATATGGCTGCTGCCCAAGCGCAATTATTTTTTTTGCTTGTTTCAATTGATGAATTAAATTTTCCAAGGCTATTTTATTTTTTTCATATTCTTTTAACTGTGACGCCTGCGTTTCAATTTTAAAATCTAGCTGATTAATAATCTTTTTTCGCGATTGCAGATGATATTGTAATGCGGTTTTTTGCTGAAGATCTTCTTGATATAACTTTTTCCAATCAGCCACTTGTTCACTGTATATTTTTTGATTATTTTCAATTGCTCTTTGTGTTTTCTGAATATCATTTAATGTTTGAAGACGCGCTTTATGAATATATTGATAATATACAAATAACCGATTAATTTCTGTGGGATCTTGCTGATTTAAGAATAATTGAAAATAATCATTTTGGCCTAATTGATAACTAGCACGCAATTGTTGTGCCAACAATATTTTTTGAACCCTTTGTTTTTCTTGAAGTACAAAATATTCTTGCTTTAAAATAGCCAATGCCGTTTGTTTTTCTGCCATTCTTTGATTAAGTTGATTAATCTTCGCTGTTAAACTCACAATAAGACTTTCTGAATATTTTAAATTTTTTAATAATTGTTGTCGCTCGGTTTGTGTTAATGCCAAAGTTTTTTTCAGCGTTATAATATGCGAATTAACAGTGTTTAAATGTATTTGTGTATTATTAGTATCAGCATTTTCTGCAAAAGCCAGCCCCCACTGGGTCGTCATTGCGAAGAGTGGAATTACGTAGCGAAGCGCAGTAATGAAACGACGTGGCAATCCATTCATGATAGTACGACACTCTGTATACAAACCAATGACTTCCCCGTCATTTCATCAGGAATCGGCACATTCAACGCATATAAAACCGTCGGCGCAATATCAATTAAAGAGCCCTTCGAGTGCGCAATCGTTACTTGATTTTCAGGATGATGATTAATATACAAAAAAGGTACCGGCAAAGACGTATGCGCCGTATGTTTCTGATGCGTTTCCTCATCAAACATACATTCAGCATTACCATGATCTGAGGTGATGATAATATCAACATGGGCTTTTTCACACGCATCATTAATCTTTTTAAGGCAACTATCTAAACATTCAACAGCCTGAATTGCCGCGGCAAGATCCCCTGTATGCCCTACCATATCAGCATTCGCAAAATTGGCAATAATTAAATCATATTGATGCGCCAAAATAGCTTCCACCATTTTTTCTTGAATCTGAACAGCACTCATTTCTGGTTGCAAATCATACGTGGCAACTCGTGGCGAGGGAATTAATAGGCGATCTTCTTTCGGAAAAGGTGTTTCAGCACCGCCATTAAAGAAAAATGTTACGTGCGCATATTTTTCTGTTTCAGCAATACGCAATTGTGTTAATCCTGCTTGTGACACGCACTCACCGAGCGTCTGTTTAGGCATTAAAGGTGGAAATAAAACAACTGATGGTATATCCGTTGCATAATGCGTCAACGTCACCAATGCATGTAATTTGGGTGTTCTTTTTCGTTTGAATTCAGAAAAATTCGGCGAAACCAATACACGAGATAATTGACGTGCACGATCCGAACGATAATTCATAAAGAAAACAATATCATCATCTTCTAACGGAACAGATTTACCAATGACTGTTGTTTGCACAAATTCATCACTTTCGCCACGAGCATACGCATTTTCAAGTGCCTGCAATACATTATCCGCTGAAAAAACACCCTTGCCTGTCGTCAACACATCATCAATACAAGCAATACGATCCCATCGCGAATCACGATCCATCGCAAAATAACGTCCACAGATACTTTTTATTTCAGCGCAAGGATATTGCTTTAATACGACTTCTAATTTTTCTAACGAGGCCTTTGCCGAACGAGGTGGCGTATCACGACCATCTAAAAAAAGATGTAAATAAACAGAATGAATATTATTTTCATGAAAAAAACGCAGTAATGCAAACAAATGATTCTCATGACTATGAACACCACCTGGCGATAATAATCCTAAAACATGAATAGCTTTACCCGAACTATACTGCCCGCGGTCACAACTTGCGCTTTTATCGGAGCGGACATCCTTGTCCTCGACGCTACCTAAATCCCGAGTCGCGACGTCCTCAAAAGCACAAGTTGTGACCGCGGGCAGTATAGTTTTTTTTATTGATAACAATGCTTCATTATGAAAAAAACTACCGTCTTCAATTGATTGATTAATACGCGTGTAATCCTGATTTAAAATACGCCCAGCACCCATGTGCATATGACCCACTTCAGAATTTCCCATTTGTCCTGAAGGCAAGCCAACAGCTTCGCCGCTGCAAGCTAATAAAGTATGGGGCGAAGACGCCAACCAAGCATCCCATTGAGCTGTGCGCGCTTTTGCGATAGCATTATGGGCTGTTTCTAAGCGATGGCCCCAGCCATCTAAAATAATGAGTACAATTGGATTGTGCATATGTGCTACAATGGTACAAGAAATTAATGATTGGGTAAATAATAATGACTGAAAATACGAAAAAGAATAATTGGATGTATTGGATTGCGACATGTTTTGGCTTAGGCTATCTGCCAGCCGTCCCAGGAACTTGGGGTACATTTGGCGGCATTGCGTTGTATTTATTATTAATCGTCATCTCTTCTTCATCGCTTTTTTATATTCTTGCCGTTCTTATCGCCTTTATTATAGGCTGTTGGATTTGTGAAAAAGTCGCTCAAGATATGAAAGTATATGATCATGGGAGCGTCGTTTGGGATGAAGTCGTCGGCTATTGTATTTCCATGTTTGCTTTACCGCATACTTTTTTTTGGATTACCGCTGGTTTTATTTTATTTCGAATTTTTGATATCATAAAGCCTTGGCCCATCGTGCTCGTTGATGAAAAAATGAAAAGTGGATTCGGCATGATGTTAGATGATGTTCTTGCGGGCATTGAGGTATGTTTCATTTTACATATTTTGCATGTATTTATAAGATGATTATACGATGACCAACCAACACCGTGATTTAATCAGCATTCTTTTAACAATTAGCATCGTGGGACTCAGCCTTTTTATTGCGCATCGATTTATTGGCCCCATGCTCTGGGCTTCTGTCATTGCTATCGCAACCTTCCCAGCGTATGAATTATTTGAAAAATTCTTTGGACGACATAAAAATACAGCCGCTTTTTTATTCACCACTATTTTAAGTTTATTAATTATTATGCCTATTTCTTGGTTAATTTCTATATTAATTAAAGAATCACATTTATTTGCAAATTATTTAATCCATTTAAATGCTTATGGCGATCATGCCCCTCAATGGATGAATAACGTTCCTTGGTTACAAAAAGAATTACTCACCTTCTGGGATACCTATATTGGACACCCTGGCCGACTTGAAGATCTGATGAAACATTGGAATTCCGCCATTACACCTGCCGGACACTATGTTCAACTCATCAGTGTTTCAGTCGCCCATCGTAGCGTTCAATTAGGTTTTTCACTCTTAAGTCTTTTCTTTTTTTATCGTGATGGTGCTGTATTAAATAAACAAATTGATAAAGTAGGCGAACATTGTTTAAGCAGTCGATGGCATTATTTTTCTAAAAACTTACCACAAGCTTTACGTGCTATTGTCAACGGTACTATTGTTGTCGGGCTTTGTGTTGGATTACTGTTAGGATTTGGCTATTGGATTTTAGGATTATCCGCACCGGTATTAATGGGGTTTATTACCGCCATTGCAGCAATGGTACCTTTTTTTGCTCCTATCATTCTTGTTCTCATCGTTTTAGTTTTTCTCGCTCAAGGTTCTTTTTTAAGCGCTGTGATTATTTTAATTTGGGGATCACTGATCATGTTTCTTGCCGATCATTTAGTTAAACCCCTATTAATTGGCGGCGCCGTACGCCTGCCATTTCTTGCTGTACTATTTGGTATTCTAGGCGGTGTTGAAACACTCGGATTATTAGGGCTTTTTATTGGTCCGATCGTTATGATTTTATTTGTTACGCTTTGGAAGGAAGCGCAAATGAAATAGCATCATCAATATCCACCGAAACAATGCGTGAAACACCGGGTTCATGCATGGTAACACCTGACAAATGCGTTCCTAATTCCATCGTAATTTTATTATGCGTAATAAAAATAAATTGTACATGTTCTGACATTTCTTTCACCATTTTACAAAAACGTTCAACATTAGCATCATCTAATGGTGCATCGACTTCATCTAACATACAAAAAGGTGATGGATTCAATTGAAAAATAGCAAAAACCAAGGCAATAGCCACCATGGCTTTTTCACCACCGGATAATAAATAAATTGAACTATTACGTTTCCCCGGCGGTTGCGCCATAATAGTAACACCGGCTTCCAGATAATCTTGATGCGTCAATTCCATTGTTGCCTGTCCACCACCAAAAAGACGCGGGAATAACACCTGAAACGCCGCATTAATTTTTTCATAGGTTCCCTGGAAACGAATTTTTGTTTCTTCATCAATTTGACGAATCGCTCCTTCGAGTGTTTCTAATGCTTTTGTTAAATCATTTGACTGTTCGTCGAGGACTTTTTTTCGCTCTGATTCCGTCTTAAATTCATCTAATGCCGCTAAATTAATCGGCCCTAATTGCTTTATTTTTTGTTGGCCTATTTGTATTTTTTCTTCCCACAAAGCTAATGTAGCATCCAATGGAATGTTTATTAATGCTATACTGTGCGCGGTCACAATCTGCGCTTTTGAGGGCGTCGCGACTCGGGATTCAGGTAGCGTCGAGGACAAGGATGTCCGCTCCGATAAAAGCGCAGATTGTGACCTCTCACAGTATAATTCGTCATAAATATTTTCAATATTTTCACATTTTATTTTCAACGCTTGCGCATCTAAACGTTTTTTTTCTAATACTGATTGTTTATCACGCAAACTATTTTCAATCTGGCCACGCTCTTGTTCTAATTTTTTTAAATTTTGATGAATGTCTTCGCGTACTTTTTCTGCTTCTTTTAAAGCTGCAGTTTCTGATTGATGCTGTACTTGCAAAGATTCCCATTGCGGCTGAAGATTAACCTCCGTCGCTTGTTGTTTTTCTAATTGCGCTTGATGTCGTTCATTTTGCTGTATTAATACATTACGCTGTTCTTTGGTTCGTTGAAGCGATTGTTCCAATGCCATTAATTCCGCCTTTAATCGCGTATATTGCATTTCTTGTTGATGCCATAATTCACGATCTTGCAGCGCTTGCAAGCGTGATGCTTGAACACGATCCAATAATATCGTTTTAGACTCCAACCACTGCTGTTTTTGCTCTTCATTTTTTTGAAGCACTTCTGACGCAGTCATTAATTCTTTCTGAAAGGCATCGCGCTGTATGATGAATTCTTGCAATGCATTTTTAGGTTCATTTAATGAAGACAATAATTGCTGACGCCGTTGCTGAATGTGCGTTATTTGATTTTTTTTAACCCGAATTTGAGCACCCAAATCAACCCATTGCCGATTAATCATTTGTGTCTTTTCAATTAATTCTGCACGGTTTTTTTCATAGTCAGCAATCATTGCTTGATTTTTTTCATAGTCTCTATAATTCGCCTGATCGTGTGCCTCTTGCTCTTCAATCATTTTTTGCAAATTTTTAATAGACCTCTCTCGCTGTAAAATACCTTGACGCGTATTTTTCTGACTATTTTCAGTAGTATTTTCGATATTCCAACGAATAAAGTGCTTCGCTATCCATGTGCCATCTGGCGTAATGATCGATTCATGATCTTGAATTTGAGATAAATAATGTTGTACTTCTTGATCATTATTAGCAATATAAATATTTTCTAAAAAAGGATATAACGTATCTGGCAAATTTTTTATTTTAGAACCAATGGAATTCAGGCGAATATTATTCGCCCCTACGTGTTTATTCATTAATATACATTGGCCTGGTGGTAATTTAATGGCATTAATCGCTGAAATATCTTCCACACAAAAACTATGCAACCAATGTTCCAAAACACATTCAACCGCTTTTTCCCAACCTGGTTCAACCTGAATAATTTGTGCCAATTTTTTTTCTTGAATAAAATGATGTTGTTCTAGCCATTCTTTTAATGATGCATCACGTGTATCTATTGTACCTAAAACCGTTTGTTGTAATGCATTTAATGCCGTTAATTCACCTTGCTTTTGCTGAAGTATTTTTTTAGCATCATCCATAAAACGCCGTTGCTTTTCTACTTTTTCACGTTGCAATGTCATCGTTTGAACACATTCTTCCAATAGAACTTTTAACGCATCCAGATTTTCTTTTAACGTACTTTCTTCATTTTCAGCCGCTATCACATCTTTTTCTAAATTTTCTAAAGAAGCCGTTTCCTCCAATGATTGTAATTCTTTTTCCAATGATAACAATCGCTTTTCAGCCGTTCGAATACCTTCTTCTTGATGTTCAATACGTGTCTGCAAAATCTTATTTTTTTGAATCACGTCCATGGCTGATTGCTGAAAACGATCCCAATTTTTTTGCCACTCTTGCTGTTCTTTTTCCGCTTGAAGCAATGCTGATTCAGAATTTTTTTTTGCCGATTCTAATTGTATAAACGTCTGTTGCCGCTGTTGAATATCATTCGATAGCGCATGATAATGCTGCTCCTCTTTTTCAAAACGTTCTTGCAAATGCGCAAGTTCCATTTTCACACGATCGATATCGCGGATTAATTGTTCACGTTGCAATTGTTGATGCGCCATTGTTTCTTTTAAACGCGCGGATTCTATGCCTAATTGATAATGTAATGCTTGTTTTTTTTGAGCATGTTCCGTCGCTTTTTCTTGATCATTTTTTGTATCAACAATATCACGATCTCGTTTTTCTAACTGTTCTAAATTTTCTTGCCAATGTTTTTCAGCAATATGAATATGCTCTTCTTTTTGCAATAATGCCGTATGCCATTCACGCCATCGCATACCATCCAATTCACACTGCAACTGCCGAATTTGCGCATCAACATCCGTATACTCTTGTGCTGCTTTCGCTTGACGCTCTAATCGCACCACTTGTTTATTTAACTCTTCACGAATATCCTGCAAACGTGTCAGATTATCACGTGTATTTTCCATACGCGATTGCGCTTCTTTTCGACGATCTTTATATTTTGAAATACCTGCGGCCTCTTCAACATACGATCGCAACTCTTCTGGTTTTGCTTCAATAATTTGTGAAATGGTATTTTGTCCAATAATCGCATAACTACGTGCACCCAAGCCTGTACCCATGAAAATATCCGCCACATCTCTACGACGACAACGTGTACCATTTAAATAATATTGAGATTGCCCATCACGTGAAACCACGCGACGAATTGAAATTTCAGTATATTGACTATATTCTCCCGCAAGTCGTCCTTCGCTATTATCAAAAATTAATTCAACCGATGCTTGTCCAACGGGTTTTCGACTGGCAGAACCATTAAAAATAACATCTGCCATGGTTGCACCGCGCAATGTTTTTGCAGAAGATTCGCCCATCACCCAACGAACAGCATCAATAATATTGGACTTACCACAGCCATTGGGCCCGACCACACCCACACGAGAACTTGGAAATAAAACAACAGTGGGATCAACAAACGATTTAAATCCGGAAAATTTAAGTTTTGTTAAACGCATAAATTTTTCACCTTTTATACTGCTCGCGGTCACAATGTGCGCTTTTATCGGAGCGGACATCCCTGTCCTCGACGCTACCTGAATCCCTAGTCGCGACTATATCTACCATTTATCTAACAGTTGCTTCAACGCTTTTTCGGCCGTTTTTTCTTCCGAAAGAATAGACAATACCATTGATACAATGGGTAACTCAAGATTATATTTTTCAGCTAAAACCGCCACTTGAGCGGCATTTTTTTTCCCTTCAATCGACTCACCAATACTTTCTTCTGCTGTTTCAATAGGGCATCCCTGTCCTAAAGCCAAACCAAAACGTCTATTACGCGATTGTGAATCAGTACACGTTAAAACTAAATCGCCCAATCCAGCCAGTCCAATTAATGTCTCTAATTTTGCACCCACTGCTTGCCCTAGTCGAATCATTTCTTGCATACCAAACGTCACTAATGCAGCACGCATATTCGCGCCATAACCCAAACCATCACTAATACCGACAGCAATAGCTAACACATTTTTTATAGCGCCGCCAATTTGCACACCAACATAATCGGATGTGGGATATAATCGAAAAACAGGCGATCGAAATAATGCCATCATTTCTTCTTGAAATTCTGAATTATTACTCGCAATGGCAATAGCCGTTGGTAATCCTGCTGCCACTTCTGCAGCAAACGAAGGACCAGAAATAATCGCAAAAGGAATCGCTTTAGAATAATATTTTTCAATTAATGTATGCAATAAAACATGATGCTGAGGATCAATACCTTTGGTCGCCACTAACATGCGCATACCCAAAGGAATATAAGAGGATAAATTTTTCAACACTTGCTCAAATACATGACTCGGTGTCGCAATTAACACATCCTGAGAGCTTTGA
>Ga0206850_10237_pt1 | contig 15451 bp, 18 predicted proteins | sample Alteio_BWOrgCont_16_FD_152885 | JGI IMG/M metagenome (GOLD analysis project Ga0206850, IMG submission 152885) | Enriched cells from forest soil in Barre Woods Harvard Forest LTER site, Petersham, Massachusetts, United States -... | ecosystem: Environmental > Terrestrial > Soil > Temperate forest >...
GCGATCGACGCTGCTTATCGCGCCAAGTATCGCCGCTACGCGAAAAGAATCGTCGATTCCATCGTAAGTCCTGAGGCGCGATCGGCGACGATCAGACTACTGCGAAGCGGTAGTTGATTCCGAATCGAAGGGAGGACGATGCAAAAGCGAAAACTTGGAAAGAGTAATCTCGAAGTCTCGGCCATCGGGCTCGGTTGCATGGGGATGAGCTTTGGCTTAGGTCCGCCGGCCGACAAGCGCGAGATGATCGCGCTCATCAAGACCGCCGTCGAACTCGGTGTTACTTTCTTCGATACCGCGGAAGTTTACGGTCCATTCGTTAACGAAGAACTGGTGGGCGAAGCGCTCGCGCCGTTCCGTAAACAGGTGGCTATCGCTACTAAATTCGGTTTCAAGATCGGTACTCCGGGGGCACTCGACAGCCATCCCGAGCACATCAAGCAGGTCGCCGAGGCTTCGCTGAAACGACTCAACGTGGAGGTCATCGATCTCTTCTATCAACATCGAGTCGATCTGGAAGTTCCGATTGAGGACGTGGCCGGTGCGGTGAAAGATCTGATTCGGGAAGGAAAAGTGAAGCACTTCGGCCTTTCCGAGCCGGGCGCGCAAACGATCCGCCGCGCTCATGCCGTGCAGCCCGTCGCAGCAGTCCAGAGCGAGTATTCGTTGTGGTGGAGAGAGCCTGAAAAGGAGATCCTGCCGACGCTGGAGGAACTCGGAATCGGTTTCGTTCCGTTCAGTCCGCTGGGTAAGGGCTTCCTCACCGGCGAGATCGACGAAAACACTACGTTCGACAGTTCCGACTTTCGCAACATTGTGCCGAGGTTTACGCCGGAGGCGCGAAAGTCGAATCGAGCGATGGTCGATCTGATGCGCGAGATCGCCGGACGGAAGAAGGCGACGCCCGCCCAGATTGCGATCGCGTGGCTGCTCGCGCAAAAGCCGTGGATTGTTCCAATACCTGGCACGACGAAGCAGGCGCGGCTGGAAGAGAACATGGGCGCGGCGTCAGTCGAACTTACGTCAAACGACCTGCGCGAGATCGAGAGCGCATCTTCCAGGATAACGGTGGAGGGCGCGCGGTATCCCGAGCAGTTGCAGCGACTGGTAGGTCGTTGAAGGCAGCACGCTCCCTCGATTCGTCCACGCTGACGCCGGAAGGCAGTTGCGGCGCGGTCAGTCAGGGGAGTCAGTAGTCGCGCCAGAGGATTGCAGCGATCGTACCCTGATCCTGGAACACCTGGATCACATTGCGCAGGAGCTGTTCGCGATCGGCGATGGGGACCTCGTTGACGACCAGCGCGAAGGCCAGTTGCCGGCCGCTTTTGGCCTTGATGTAGCCGGCGAGGGCCTGCGCTCTTAGCACGATCCCCGCCGGGCTGCCCTCGACGTAAGTTCCGGTCTTGGCGCTGACCTGCGCGGTGGCGCCCGTCAGTGAGGGGTCGGACTGGAAGTCCTTGACGAAGCCAAGAGAGCCGTCAACACCTAAGATTGGCAAAGCGGCAAAGAAGGAAGGAAAGGCCGGTTTCGCGACCATATCGAGCAGAATCTTCGTCACCGCGAAGGTGGTTGCGTTACTCGAACCCCCACCGCTGCCATCCACGAACTTGAACTGATCCCCGGGTATGCCGTAGTGCGCCGCCAGGTTGCGCCGTTCGGCGGCCAGGGCGCCATCCATGTCGTTGACGCCTTGGGTAAGGCCGTAGAGCAGGAGACTGGTGTCGGCGCCGATGTTGTAGCTCACTTTCAAGATGAATTTCGCATCGGCACTGTAGGGCATACCGGTGAGCTCAGCGATTTTCGCGGTGCCCGGATAGGAGTTCGGGGGTGGCAAGAGATCGACGGGATTCTGGGCGACCGGGGGCGCATCGACTTTGACGCCCACAGTGTGCAGGGCCTCGATCAGGACGGTGCGGGCATAATTGGAAGGCTGGACGATACGGACGGTCTGAACGAGCGGGAATTTGCCGGTGAGGGGCGGAACGAAGTCCATCGGCAGGTTGCCGTCGATCGAGGTGGTGCAGCCGACGACGCCGATGCATTGGGGAAGCTCGGGGTTCACTTCAAGGGTATTCTTCGAGCCCGGCCCGCTCATCGCCTGGGTATTCGCGACACGCAGTGCAGCAGAGACCGGACGCCAGACCACCGAGGCGGGGGAGCCGACGGCAGTTGGATTGATCGTCAAATCGACCACGTCGTCATTGACGAAGATCGGTCGAATATCGAACTGGCCTCTGAAGTTGAAGGGCGTGAAGAGGCGGTCATCGATGATGACGTTGCCGTCGATTTCCTTGATGGCGGCGGCAGCGATCCGGCGAGCCAGTGCACGGTATCCGGCCAGCGGATCGGGCGCGGTCAAGATGGCATTGCCGAGCGAATCGGCCTCGTTATGGTCGTACTCGGAGAAGGCGATGCTGCCGTCGGGATTGGTGCGGCCCCCCATCGTAAGGTCGCCGGAGGCTACCACGATCAGATTGCCGTGGAGGACGCCGGCGCGATCGAGGTCGCCGAGGCGATAGACCGGGGTGTCGAAGGTGTGGTCGGGGCCGATCTGATTGAGCAATTCTCCGACCGAGAAGATCTTGCGGACGGAGCCCACGAGAAAATTGTGGCCGGGCTGTGAATCGATCAGAACGTTGCCACTGGAGACGTCGACGACACGGAGTCCCCATAATGCTTTCTCATACAGGGGCAGGTCGAAAACGGCCTTGATGTCCTCGGGAACGACGGAGGTATTGGGGGCGGGCGTCCGCGAGCATCCGGCTGCAAGGCTGAGGAAACATCCGATCGCAATCGCAACAGCGAGGAAGAATCGTAGGCTTTTCAAGCGTAATCTCCGTTCCGTGAGCACCGATGTTTCCATTATGCCGGGCCGGGCGGGCGCGGTTGCAAAGCGCGCGGCGTCGGTGCGACTCTGAATCAGTATTTCACCAGAAAACGCACTTTACCTAGCGTTTTTGCAAATTTGTGCCCTTTCATGTGCCCTTTGCGCTGACTCTTTCGCGACGATACAAGCTCGCGAGCATCGCTGCACCTTCGCGCAGCATCACGGCGTCTGTGATCGCATATCGCTTGTAGATGGACTCAGTCAGATGCCCGCTGAGCTTCATCGCCGTACTGCGCGGCACGCCCGCACGCTCCATATTGCGCACGTTCGTGCGGCGCAGATCGTGAACTATCTTTCCCTGCACACCCGCTAGCTGACACGCGCGCTTCCATTGGTATCTGTAATCCGTAATTTGGCGTCCGTCGGGTCGCACGAAGACGTGCGGAATGATTTTGCCGTAAGCGCGTTCGAGCTTTGAGACATGCGCACGCTGCGCTTGCAGCAACTCAAGCAGATCGTCGGCGAGCGGATATTCGCGAGCTTCGCCGTTCTTCGATTCGTTCGGCTCGATGCGCATGATGTTGTTCGCGAAGTCGATATTTTTCCAGGTGCGCGTCAGAACTTCAGACTTGCGCCAGCCTGTGTAGAGCGACATTAAAATTACTGGGTGTAGATACTCGGGCAATTGCTGTAGGACGGCATCCAGTTCGTCGTTTTCAAAAAAACCTTTTCTGACGTTGTGCAGCTTGAGCAGCTTGATGCGCGGCATGACGGCAAGCTTGTCGCTATCGAGCGCGAGCTTGAATGCGTGGCGCAAGAATGAAGTCTCTAGATTCACCGTGCCAGCAGCGACGCCTTGCTCGAACCGATGCGCGACATACGCCACGACGCGGTCGCTCGTAATCTCTTGCGCTTTGCAGTCGCCGAAAAATTCGCGCAAACGCTTGATCGCGCCTTGAGCGCGGTAGCTGCTGCGACGACCGTTGACGCGATAGTCATCAAGTAACATCGTCGCTAGCGTGTCGAAGGTCACACCGCGCGAGTCGAGTGCCTTTCCTTCCTGCGCTTCGTTCAATTTTTTCTTGAGCAGGCGCAATGCATCATTGCGGTCAGTCGAGTTTGACGAAAACCGCATGCGCTTGCCCTTCACACTGAAACGCACCCACCAAATTTCGCCGCGCAGATAGACGTTGCCCATGCCGTGAGTCGCTTGCTTTTTCAAATGCTTTGACCTCCAAATTCAACCTATTGGCAGTCTATTGGCATTTCAATGTCCACGACGCGACGCGAGCCACTTCTCAATTCCGTTCTTGGAACAAAGTAGAGACTTTGCCGATATCCGAATCACCCACGGTAGAGTCCGCGCGTGTCTCCAAATCCACGTCCGACTGCGATGGATAATCGCCGCAGCCTGTTCGACCGTCAGCATTTCGTGGTCGTCAGCTTCAGGTGTGGCGCTCTGATGCTGTTGTTTAGCGAGTAGCGCGACCGTCAACGCACTCTGCACGGCCACGTTCTGCGACAGCAGAGCGATGATTTCTTCGGGCTCTAGACCGCGCGCACTTGCGGGGTCTTTCAAGACTGCATCGAGCAACGGCAGCGCGCGCTGAATGCGCTTCGGAACCGCATGCAATTTCGTGATCACGTAAAGTTACCCCAAAACGTATGTGCCTGCTTCGTTCGCAGGCCGACGTTTTTGGGGCGGTGCATGTTTAGATAGTTTCATTCTCTAGATCCGCACCCGTTGTCTTGAGCAACCAGCCTGAACTCGCGCGGACAACGCGTTAGATCGCAGACGAAATCCGCAGGTTTGTAGTGCCTGAGCATCAAGCACGTAGGACAACGCCACACCCTCGCTATCTGCATCTTTCTGATCACGGCGGCGCTAATTTTCCGACGGGCTGCTGGTGTGTGATGAGCGTTCATCAACGGAGCGCTTTTCGATAAGCAAGAGATATGTCGATTGCGCCATCGATCTTCTCGGCAATCGCAGCGCTAACCCCATAGTAAAGTTGTTCTGCCTCTGGTTTTTGCTTCTCAGTTGCAATTGTTTTTTTCATTTCCTGAACGCCACCTTTTTTGCGTCAGCAATCGATGCAACTTTTGATTTCTTGGGCTCGCCCTTAGTCAGTTCCTCTGGCTTCGTCGCTTCGTCCCAGTGCTTCTTGGCCTTGTCTTTCGTCGTGTTGCGCCATTGCTCTTCGACGTTCCGAAAAGCCCAAGCACGAATCCATTTGCCGTTAGCTGCTTCAAACTGTGGTAGCCGAACGATTAGCGTCGTATTAGCGGCTAGCGTCGCGAGCACGCCACCGACCACCTTAGCGTTGGTTCTTTTTTCGTCAGCGTTTAAACGGCCATTATAGAGATTCGCGATAGCATCAGTACTTTGAAAGTCGCACGGAGTTACCACTCCCAAGAGCGTGAAACATTCGTCATAGCGCTCAATGACTTCATCGGTGATGAACTGCTCGATTGCTGTTTTCGAGTCGTAGAGCATCCGCCGCTTCGCTTCGCTCATAGGCGCGGCGGCGTAAATGTCGAACCGCTTGCAATCAACTTCTTTCAACAGAAAATGCATGATTGCATTGCGTCCGCTCTCGCTGCGATACATCGCACCGAGCGCTTCGCGCTGCGCATCTGGTAGCCGTCTGTTCACATTGAAGATCGCAAAGCGACGGTCGCCGTCTTCCAAGCTAATTGGTTTAGGGTCGTTCGATACGATCAAATAGTTGGCGCGATCTTTAATCGTGTAAGACGGCTGGTTCTTTTTGTTAATCGAAACCGACTCGCGCGTGATCATCTGCTTGAGCTTGTTGCGATTGTGCCGGCGGTCGCTGGAAATTAGTTCGTCCGCAAGGATGAACTGCTTCTCAGCATATGGATTGAACTGACCCTCGATTAGCTCTTGCGTAATTTCCTCGAAATTATCTTTGCCGTACACTTCGCGCATGATGTAGCCGAGCATGCTTTTACCGCCGCCCTGAGCGCCGTGTATGACCGCAGCAGTCATGATCTTAGTGCCTGGGAATTGAATGGGATATGCGAGCCAGCGCAGTAGCCACTCCCGCATAGGCTTCTCGCTGTTCGCACAAAGATGATCGATATATTTCAGGAACAGATCGCGTTTGTCGTTATCCTTAACTGCGCGCGCTGCTCCCCAGCCACTCCAGCGATTGAAGTAACCCTTCGGATGCCGCTCTTCGTCGCCGACTTCGCGCGGCTCGTAGACTATCGACTCGACTTCATTGCGCTTTTTCCAGCGCAGCCACTCGGTACCCGCCTGCACGCTGGTCGGCTTACCGTTTGCCCACGACATATACGTCCGATTGAAAACGTCAAGCTCGAAAGCGGGCTTGGACTGAAGCGCGCCGTCGCGCTTGCGAACGATGCAGCCAGGATTCTGAGCATAGACGTACTCGGTATTGAGCATCGCAAGAGCAGCGGTCAAGTCGAACTCTCTTTCAGGTAGTCGCTTGAACGCTTCTGCGCCCTCATCCACAAGATAGTCATCGAAGCCGACTTTCTTGCCATCGCTGGATGGTGGTAAATCAACGCGAAAGACGCGGGCGCCCAGCTTGCCCAGTTGCTCGGCGATGCCGTACAACGACGCCACTAAATCATCTCGGCGAAAAGCATCTGAGTCGTAAACGATGCCGACTTCGCGCGCGAACTGTTCGTTTTTCCAGACAAACTTTTCTTCGAGGTCGGGGATTATGATTTGCTGACGCTTTTTCGAGCCGTAGTTCCAGACGCCACCGAAGCCAATAGTCTTGAAACCTTCGAGCGTGCCCTTTGCTGCTTTAAACTCGCCCTCTGTAATGTAGAGTTTTATCGAAGGGTCTTTGGCTACTTGTTTCCATGTCAGCTTGTCTTTTAAGAGAGGCGGCAGATATAGCTGCGGTGCGTAGTTCGGCAAACCCCAGTATTTATTTTTCTTCTTTTCGAGTTTCTTGTCGAATTCTGGGGCCAGTGAGCGTACACGATAATAGTCGATCTGCTTGCCAGCGAAATCGAAGTAGGGAATCTTGAGTGCAATATCGCTGTAGTAGTCTTTCGTGGCCGTGCGCGCTTCCTCTGCGCTCAGTGGCTTGAATAGCAGTTGCTTGACTACCGAGTTTAGACCGCACTCGGTGAGCTTCTTGACCGCAGCAGTGTACGCTTGTGCGGGCGAGACTTCTGCGTTATTCTTGGCCATGCTGGTGGTCGCTCTCTCTTCTGACGGGCGCTGAATTTTGACGGGTTCAGCGCCCTTTTTTTTCGTCCCTCACTTCTGAAGTCCCATCTGTAAGCTCTTAGTACGACGCAGCAGTAATAATCCCGCGAAGTACGCGATAGTCTGTATTTCGGCCTTAGCCGCTCGCAGAGCGGCGAGTAGTCTTACTTACGACAAAGTCAATCTTAGCCAGTTGGGCGTCGAGTGCAGCGGCTACAAGTGCCTTGATAGTCGTGTCGGTACGCGCCGATTCAATTTTGACGCGCGTTACCAGTTCTTTTGGAAGATCGACTGCGAGTATCTGTGTCTCACATGGTTTCTTCATAACCCTGCTCCTACGCTTGTTGAACGCAAAAAAGCCCCGAATGATCTATTACGATCAATCGAGGCTTCCGGCCTGTGCGTAGCTCTATGGCTACGCGAGCATGCTAGTGGTCCGAACGGTGTTGCGAGTCTCAGAGACTCACGTCACCTGGAGGCGTTCCGTTTCCATACCGTCGGCTTGGCACGCTCTATTTCGTATCTCTTACTTTCTTACTTATATGCGTAAACTAAAATCATGTCAATAAGGCGCTTTTAGTAATCAGGTGGTACGTGCAGCGGCTGGATGATTGCTAAGTGAATCGACTGAATCGCATGAGCGAAGCAACTATCTGTAGCAAACCGCATCAGTGTGGTGCGCTGAAAGTGGGTCGGAGAGCTTGCGCGAGACGTTGCAGCGTTTGAGCTATGACGAGCTTATGCATCAAACACGTCGAAGGGGTCAGCTCGCATCTGACTCCTTTTCTGTATCTGACTCCTTAATTTGTTCAACAGGCGCAAGCGCTTTTCGTGCGAAGGAGTCAGATAGCGATATAAATGCACTCTGCCATATATTTGAATATATTTATCTCTCTAAAACATTCGCGCGCGTAGACAACCTATATATATATCTGACTATCTGACTCCTTTTGGCAGCTCGGGCAATAAAATCAGGGGGTTTAGCAGGAGTCAGATAGCGCAAAACATCTGACTCCTATCTGACCCATCTGACTCCTGGGCATTGCGACGTTCGGCCTTCGCACTTCGGCGTTTGCATATACGTCTGAGCATGCGATATTCCGCACTTGGTGCTCTGACGATGCCTTGGCAAACACGACGAATCCGTCGAATGCGTTTTGAGGAAAAGAAAGAAACGCGTTGGGAGTCCATGTTACGAGTGTTCGGCATCAATCCGACGCATCTCGTGATCACAGCCCTCCTGCTGATTGCCACGCTCATTCTCTTGGTTCGCGCCTGCGTCTTGTCTTAACGATTGAACGCTAGAATGGCGTACCCACGAATCAGATTTCTTTTGACGCACCTAGCAGCCGCCTTGCTGGGCGCAGTTGCGTGCGCAATTTTGTTGTTTTGGCTAAAGCATTACGTTTCGCATGCTGTCGCGATGATGGGCTGCTACGTGGCGAGGCAATCGGACAGCGCTGGGAACCAGGACGAAGCGATCTTTCTGTTAGGCCAAGCCAGCGTTGAGGATCGAAGTTACTATGAGCCGTTGAATCTTGTTGCGGATATCTATCTGAAACGTGGAAACCAAAAACTCGCGCTTGAGACTTACAAGAAGGCCCTTGCGGTGTTCGACAGAGAGGGGGGCGATTCTGACCTGTCAGCGAGCGAGAATGCATTCGACAGAGATTTGTTGGTAAAGAAAATCGTTGATTTGCAAAAGAAGCTCGTCCAAAACGGAAAAGCCCAGAACACTTCTCACTAGCGCGTCCAACGAAGTGCAAAATGCTGCGTCCTACCTGTGAAGGGCTGCAATCCAGCCCAGTGTTCACTCGCATTGAACATACAATTCACCGAGGGAAACCTCTGAAATCGCTCTGTCCCTAGCCCGAAATCCTTAGCAGTTTGTCCGTTGTGGCTGCGCTTTGTGCCAGTCGTTTGTAGCATCGCATCGAGGACTTGCGCTAATAACACAGCCTAATAGCTGATTCTATTAGCTTTTCTGCACTTCGCGCTGATCTCGCTCGAAATCACCCGTTTTAAAGCTCTGTGACCCGTCTGGCGCTCAGAGCGTGTGCAAAGGACTGTCGCGCGTCTCGCGAACGGCTTGGCCAGCGTCTTATACGGATAGGGCGCGCATTCTGAGCGCTTCGACCTGAGCATTCGTCGTCGCAAAGACGCGCATTGAGTCTATCTTGCTAGGATCAAGCGCTTGATGCTTGGCCGACGACTGGGCGTGCCAGCATCTTCATTTATCTACCGCTTGATGATTACATGAACTAAGCTCTTTTTCATGCAGAAGGAATCACCGACAGCGCGAGAAATGGGCAAGATGCGGTGGCGCAACGTCAATGCCGAAGCGCGATTTCCCAGCGGCCTTAAACTTCGGCTGCTCGCTGCGAAGCAAAACGGATTAGACGCCTACGCGTTCGGCTATCGCCTTGGCGCTTCGCATCTCGATAAGAAGATACTCAATAAGGCAATTCGCGTGCTGCTGATCAGAAAGCGCAATTTGCTGAACGGCGGCCAGCTTTTGAGAAACTGGGAGAGCATGACTCTTGATGCGCTGCGCTCAGCGTTTGATCGATACCCGCTGGATTGCGCCAAAGCCGCCGCGTGGGACAGTCGAAAGCCAAGCGAGTCGATGCGTGCGATATTCGCCGAAGACCCAGCGATCTTCGTGCTGCTGCCTCTCTCTCGCCGTCACATTTTCTTGACTGGTCTGCGCGCTGGCGTGCTGGCCGAGGGCCTACGGTATCGCAAATCGAGGCTCAAGCTTGAGAACTGATTACTCGATCATCAAGCGCTGGATAATGCTAGCCCGATCCCCGGTCGGGCAAGCATAATCACGCCAACAGCCTTCGCGCTTCGTCGCCCGTCAATTTCCCACGCTCAAGCAGCGCATGCGCAATTGTGATGACCTGCCACCAATTGTCCCAGAGCAATGCTTGCGTTATCTCGAAGTGCTTTTGCAGCAACTATTCGTAGCCAGCCACTAAGGACAAAGCTTTCCCGAAATCGTACATCGAGTGTTGTACGTTGACCTCAGTTGGCGAGTAGTTTGCTTCTGCAAGAAAGCTCGCCATGTAGAACATTACGCGTTCATCGATCCATTCCCACGCGTCGCTATCGGCGAGCCTGTAGCTGACTCGCGGCTCAGAAGTCACTTGCGCAATGCGCACGTCTAGTCCAAGGTTCAACGCGATCACGCAATGACCCGCTTCGTGATATGCAACTCGCTTGTCGTAGTTCATCGAGACTCGCCGTAACACCGCCCGACTAATCTCAATGACGATTCGGTGTTGATTCGCAACTCGACAACGGACAGTAATTTGTTTCGGTGCTTAGTAGACGTGGGCTTAGTAGGCAGCCTCTCGCGCAGAGACTCTAACCACTCTCTGGGAATGCTGTCTAATCTTTCGCGCTTTTCTAAGCGCTGGGACGTTGCTAGACTTTTCACTGTACTGCCTTTTCCTTCTATCACTCTCTGGGTTTTGGGTTTGGGGCGCGCCGATGATATCTGGGTACTTCCCACAGGATCATCGGCGCGTTTCTTTTTGTCTCCTAGAAAGCCTTCGGCGCTGCCTCCAGTCTGCCAATGAAGCTGAGTAGTAGGGCAGTCACACCTATTAGATTCTGAATTAGCCGCTTCATAGTAAGTCGCTCTCCTTTCAACGTCGATTAGTACGAGCGTTGTAAGGCGCATGGTAACGGTGCTTTCGAGTTAAACGAAGGTGTAAGAGCACCTTTACACTACTTATCGGTCCCTTTAGCATGGCTAATGAAATCTCAGTTCATCGCGCCAAGTTCGTAGGGAGAGGGATTTAAAGAGTCATGGCTAAGACACAACCCATACAAGCCGAGCCTTCGCCCCGCGAGCTACGGCTTAAGCGGATTATCGAAAGGCTAACTGTACCAGTCACGCCTGAATCTCTCGTTCTGAGGCTAGTCGAGCAGTTCGCGGCGCTTGCTGTGCAACCGGGGCGCGAAGCGGAGATGGACGATTTGTTACTGCGATGGGATCGGTTCATCGCTGAGCAGCAGCTTAATCTAGCGCGTCAAGCGGCGCTCGTGCGCGAATCTGGCGACTTCTTGCGCGAAGCAATGTCGCTTGCTCGACCGATACCTACGCCGCCCCCTGGGGAGCAAGTGCGGGCCGTTTTCGGAACGCTTCAGGATATTTACAACTGGGCGTCGCCAACGATTGAACTTCTGCCATACGAATTGCAGCCGAACGAGCGCATTACGGGTTGCGACGCTGATGGCATCACGACGACAGTGCGTCGCATAGAGCGTGAGGCGCTGATCATCAAGTACCGTCCCAGAGCCATGACACCCGACAAATATGCCTCTTGGGAGCGGCTGCATACGCGGCACGAAGCACTCAGGGCGACGCGCTCAGGTCCTGAGTGATGGATAAGATCGCAGTAAACGTCCTCGCACTGGAAATTAAGGAGACTCAGATGTCACCAGAACTAATGCGGTTGCATAAAAATGCTGACGCGCTGCTGGCTCGCTTGAATCAGCGTAAATCGAAAGTCGCTCTTGCGACGAAGCAGACTGACGCAGACGCCCGTTCGATGGCGTGGCTCTTGAATCTTTCACCGAAAGAAGCCGAGCACGTCGCGCTCCACGCCGCCGACGGCGCGGATTATTTCTTGAAGCCGCAGAAAGTCGCAGAGGGCATGACGCTTCCCAATGGAAAAGGCGGCGGACTCGGCGACACTCCTGGAAACGAGCGTAGGCAGGCCAGCGACATGACTCCGCCCATGCACTTTAAATCTCACGACGCTGTGAGCGACGTTACTCCGATGGCGGACATAATTTTTCAACTCGGAATTACACCTGAAGAATTCGCTGCGCAACGGAAGCTAAACGCGGCCAAATAAGCATAGGGTGCCGAAGGCGAAGTCGTGTGGGATTTACCTCCGACGCATGACTATTCAGCTCGCCTTTAATTGCCCCCGGAGAACCCCAAGGGTGAGTCGTCGCGCCCTTGGGGTTTCTTTTCAGATCGACCGTATAACCGCCAAGCGCGCCCGCATGGAGTATCACTGATGCAAAAGACCAAACGGCGTAGCCCGAAGAAACCGAAAATCATCCGAGACAAGCCCTACGTCATCAGCAAGGAAACGCAGAGCGCTGGCGGCAAAGCGAAAGCCGAAACCATGCGCGCGATGCGCGACGCGCAGACTCGACGCGTGATGGCGCGACTCGCGAAAATCTCAAACTTGCCCGATCTGAAATACCGACCCGTACTGCTCGCACTCGCGAGAGTGTCTGTCCTCGCGTCGCGCGCATACAAACATTTGAAAGACCGCGATTCGCTGCTCGATGAAAAGGGACAGCTTTGTTCTTCGATAGATACCTTTCGCCGTCTGACTTCCACGCAACTGGATCTGTTCAAAGCAGTCGGGCTAACTCCGTCGGCGTTGCTGTCGGCAGATCGTAACGACCGCGAGATTCTGGCCGCAGTCCAGCGCATCGAAAACCTCACAGACGCAAGGGACGACGCCAATGGCAGCGCAGAACAAGACGCTTAGCCGCGCGTTCAACGATCTGGCAGCGTACGGTGCGGTCGTCGTTCGCAGCTTCGAGTTGCCGCCGCACCTGCGCAAGCTGGTCGAAGTGCTTGAAGCGGTAGAACGCGGTGAGATTGATCGTGTGTTAATCAGCATGCCGCCTCGGCACGGCAAAAGCCTGATCACGAGTCAGCTATTTCCCGCTTGGTATCTCGGCCGCAATCCGACGAAGAGCATTATCGCTGCATCTTACGGTGCAGAACTCGCCACTGGCTTCGGTCGCAAAGTGCGCGGCTACACGCACGAGAAACTGCATCGCCTGATCTTCCCAGACTGCAAGATCGCCGACGACAGCGACAGTGCGGCTCGTTTCAGCACGACGCTGGGCGGTAACTACTATGCAGTCGGCGTTGGCGGTCCCATCACTGGTCGCGGTGCTGATCTCTTCCTCTTCGATGATTTGATCAAGTCGTCTGAAGACGCGAACAGCCCAGCGTTTCGACGGTCGTTGAAAGACTGGTTTTCGAGCGTCGCTTATCCAAGATTAGAACCGAATGGCGCGATCATCGGTATCAGCACGCGATGGCACGAAGACGACTTGCACGGCTTTTGTCTGCGAGAGCTAGCTGAAGAAAACTGGGTGGTCGTTAATTTTCCGGCTATCGCCGAAACTGACGAAGGCTGGCGCGCTGAGGGCGAAGCGCTATGGCCAGAGCGCTACTCACTTGAGTCTCTGGCGCGTATACGTGAGGCCATCGGCACCAGCGCGTGGGTTTCGCTGTATCAGCAACGGCCAGCACCTCTTGAGGGCGCGATATTCAAGAAAGACTGGTTTAAGTCCTACGGTGGCCCAGTTGAATGCTCGCGAACGATCTTCAGTCTCGATTGTGCCTTCAAAACTGGCAAAGAAAACGATTACAGCGTGATTGCGATTATCAGCGAAGCGAAGAACGGATTTTATATTCGGCAAATCAGTCGTGGCAGATGGGAATACCCCGATCTGGTTCGGCAAGTGCAAGCGCTCTACGACATCTGGCGGCCGCATTTGGTGCTAATCGAGGATGCTGCAAGCGGCCAATCTCTGATTCAGTCACTAAAGGCAGAAACGCGATTGCCGATACTGCCCGTGAAGCCACTGGGCGACAAAGTATCGAGAGCGAACGCTGTCAGCCCGCTGGTCGAGTCTGGTCGTGTCTGTGTTCCCGAATCAGCAGCTTGGCTGGCTGACTTCATTGAAGAGATTACGAGCTTTCCTGCCGCGCCGCACGATGACCAAACAGACGCAGTTTGCCAAGGCTTGAACTACATGCGCGGCAGCGGCTGGGATTCGGCTACGTTTCAAGCGATGGCGCATGCGCACGCAGCGTATATGGCACAGCGCCGCAGAGTTGCACCGTCTTTCTACAACAATGTAAATGACATGCTCGCGGCAGAAGACGGGCCTACTGTGCGCGGCGGAAGTCGGTACACGATTGCTAGTCGCGTGGGACGTGGATTGAGAGGGTTCTAAGCCTTAATCCATTTAGTCCGTCAAAAGTGACGTGACAGCCCATGTTGATAGACGACGGACGATCTCATTGCGTAATACCTGGTGCGCAGAAACAATGAACCTATGGGTAAATATGGAGAGATCGAGTATCTAAAAATAGAAAAGTTGCGATGTCCGAAATGCAATAGCAAGCTGATAGAATCGCGGCCTGGCTCCACTCAACACTTGGCCGATGGAAGCGACCACCATGAGGTTTTATGCCGCAACTGCAACGATGGCATGATCCACAAAATCCATTTCTTTCCAAAAGGGGATCGGCCCTCGGAACCGTGCCCCGACTCGTGCCCCTGCCGAAAATATCAATGAGTTTCCGTTGATATGTCTAAAGCTTTGAGCCGAGGATCGTCGGCTTCGATGCAATAGAAAGCGTGATTGACCGGCGTCGGTGTCGCTGTTGGGCCGACCATCTGCGGCTGTCCCTTCACAGGAACTGGCGTTGCCTTCGCACGTGCTTCTTCACATTCTTTTGCCGTATCGAAACTTTGCACCTCGACAGACCACGGCACGTCATAGAATTGTGCAACCACTCCTCGACCAGTGGGCAAGAGCATCAGGTACCAGCCCACAAGCGCGAGGGCGGCGGTGTGACTCAGCTTCACTGCTTATTTTTTTTCGCCCGCTTTATCCCGGTGCTGGCAATTTCTTCTTCAGTCGGACCCTCGTTGCACTCTTTCAATATCGTGTTCACAAAATCGATTACGATCGGCTCGCAGCGCTGAAACTCGCTCCCGCGATAGCTGTCGCACACGCCTTCTTCTTCCATTACTTTCCAGATCGCCTTGACGATGCGCTTTTGCTTTTTGGGTTTCAAAGCCATGCGCAGCATTCTGGCTCAAAGCCGCACGTATCTGCAAACGGCACGAATTTACGGTGCTTTAACAGACGTTTGGTTGGACTGTTCGTTGGATGGAATGTTTGTGAGTTGAACTTTAAGGCCGTCTTCAGTCAATACCTTGGTAAGCGTCTGACGTAACTTTAGAGCGTCCGCCTCAACATCACCGAATGCTTTCGGATAGTAAACTTGCCGCTTAAAGTAGTCAGTGCCGTAATCATATCCGACTCGAAGTCCAATTTCTCTGAGTAGGTCAACTTTGAGGTCATTGTAACGGTCTTGCCAGTTAAGCTGAGTAGAATCGGTAGCAATATGAGCCAGTAGTTTGCTCCACCAATCTCGGATTTGTTTGTCTCGTTCGCCAGGGAACACTACATCAATCGAGTTCAGTGCGTTGATGTGATCCGGGGCAAGAGGTGTTGCTCGCGTGCGCATCAAAGTCACGAACAATTTCACTCTGCGTTCTTTATTTTCGCGAAGAAGATCGAGCAGTCTTTGCGCGAATAAGGCCAGCATTGGCCCAAGA
>Ga0206850_10238_pt1 | contig 15433 bp, 12 predicted proteins | sample Alteio_BWOrgCont_16_FD_152885 | JGI IMG/M metagenome (GOLD analysis project Ga0206850, IMG submission 152885) | Enriched cells from forest soil in Barre Woods Harvard Forest LTER site, Petersham, Massachusetts, United States -... | ecosystem: Environmental > Terrestrial > Soil > Temperate forest >...
GCCTCCATGTACGTGATGCTCGATAACTTCGACAAGCGGCGAGACCCGGATCGCAGTTCCACCGCGATCGCCGCGGCAATTCAATCGCGCTTTCGCACGGCGGTCAATGAAGCAATGCGCCAACGCATCAGGCTCGATGGGACGCAAGGGACTTCGTCCGATGTGCGAACGGCAAGTGAGCCAGTCTCGGAGGGAGCCCTCAATCTGATCGATTCGCGACTTGCGACATTTGGCGCGCCACCAGTGGATGGACTGGGTACGACCGGCGGTTTCAATCTGATCCTTGAAACGCGGGGAAGTACCGATCTGGAACAACTCGATCGGGTGGCCGAGCAAATTGTCGAAGAGGGCAACAAGACCCCAGGGCTCGATGGGCTGTTCACATCTGCCGGGGCCAATACTCCGTGGCTGTATCTGGAAATCGACCGCGACAAGTGCCGGCTTCTGGGTGTGCAAGTCAGCGATATCTTCAACACGCTTGAGGTCTACCTCGGTTCGTACTACGTCAACAACTTCAACGAGTTTGGCCGCACCTGGCAGGTCAATATCCAGGCCGATCCCAAATTCCGCAGCAAGACTTCCGATATCCTCCAGCTCCAGGTTCGCAACAGCCAAAATCAGATGGTCCGGATGGGGGCCATGATGTCCGTTCGCGATACGAGTGGGCCAGTAGTGGTGATGCGCTACAATCTGTATTCGGCCGCCTCAATCACCGGGAATCCGGGTCCAGGCACCGGGTCGGGAGACGCAATCAAGTTGATGGAGCAAGTGAGTCAGAAGCAACTGGGCTTCGGGATGAAGCTCGAATGGACCGAACTGGCCTACCTTCAGAATCAGGCCGGCAATACCGCTATGTGGTTTTTCGTTCTCGCTGTGGTGTTTGTGTTCCTCGTTCTTGCGGCTCAGTACGAAAGCTGGAAGCTCCCTCTGGCAGTGATTCTGGTCGTGCCGATGTGTTTGCTCTGTTCGATCATCGGAGTACAGGTGGCCGGAATCGAGGTGACGGTTTTCACTCAGATCGGCTTCGTGGTGTTGGTGGGTCTGGCGTGCAAGAACGCCATCCTGATCGTCGAGTTCGCGAAGCAGATGCAAGAGGAGGGCAAACCTCGGCGCGAAGCGACGATTGAAGCCGCCCGACTGCGGCTGCGGCCAATTGTCATGACCTCGTTCGCCTTCATCTTTGGCGTTTTGCCTCTGGTCTATGCTCAGGGCGCGGGGTCCGAGATGAGGCGATCACTCGGAGTGGCAGTGTTTGCTGGGATGTTAGGAGTGACTGCGTTCGGCATCTTCCTCACCCCGGTGTTCTACAACATCATCCAGTGGTTTGGCGGGAGTTCGTTGCGAGTTACGCATCCGGGTTCTGGAGCAACTCCGCACGGAAGCATCTCACACCCCACGCCGACCGAATCGCTCAATGGCACCTGCCATCGAGAAGGTGTTGCGAGTCCCGACAAAGCCGTTAGTGTGAATGGAGAGGCATCGCATGCGAATACAACATCTGGAACCGAAACTGCCGTTGTGCATAAGTGAATGGGCGAGGAATCGAGACCGGTGGTGTCGCTGCGCTCAACCACCGGCTAATTGTTGAGACCCCTCCGGGGTCTGTTGTTATGGAAAATCGTTCACGTCTCTGTCCAATTTATAACGATAATAAGGATGTCAGATCGTGGCTCTGAATCGCCAAATGGTTTTCCAGGTGATGATGCCAGCGCTCCTCGTAGCGCTTGCCATGTTCGGCATGAGCCTGTTGGGCATTCGTTCGATCAACCACCTTCAAGCCGATCGCGACAAAATTGTCTCCGAACACAGCAAGCGCCTTCAATTAGTGCAGGATCTGGCGACAAAAATGCGTCTCATCCGATTGCACAGCTTCATTTACATCATGGACATGACGCCGGAGCGGTGGAATAAGGTCGATGATGACCAGAACAAATTTGAGTCGCTACTGGCTCAAATACGCGAAGCTCCAACCGACGACAAGGAGCGGCCGGTACTTGAAGCCATAGAAATGCTGTACCTCAAGTATCACAAGGAAATTCAAGTATCCAAGCAATCGCCACCCAATCCCGACCGGATAACCTACCTCCATTGGTACGATGACCATACTGCGAAGGATGTTGTCCAGTTGTGCGATAAGTTGCTGGAAATCAGTCGCAAAGCCATGACGGAAACCGCGGAGGAAAGTGCGCGAGCTGCTGACCGGACACGAACGCAGATGATATTCCTTGGAGTTGTCGGGGCGCTGGGGGGGTTGGTCGGTGGGTTCGGTGTCGCCTGGGGATTGAGCAGGTCGATTACACGGTTGAGCGTTCGACTTCAGGATGTCCACGCCCACTTGGATCACGAAGTGGCATCACTCCGCTTGACAGCCGAGGGAGGCAATCTTCAAACAATGGAGCGGCAGATTGCTACGATTCTCAAGCGTGTGCAGGAAATTGTTAGCCAGATTCAGCGACAGGAAGGAGAGAGCCTGCGAGCCGAGCAACTGGCGGCGGTTGGGCAGTTAGCAGCAAGCATCGCTCACGAGGTTCGCAACCCACTCACGAGTATCAAGCTCCTGGTTGGTGCCGCGCTCAAGGGCCGCTATCCGAAGGGTCTCTCGGAAACCGATCTCCAGGTGATTCACGACGAGGTGGGACGACTGGAGCGAAAGGTCCAATCTCTTCTGGACTTCGCGCGGCCCCTGGAATCGGAACCTCACACTCAGGACATTGCTGGAATCGTCCATCAAGTGATCGATCTCGTGCAGGAACGACTCCGCCAACAGGGCGTTCATTTACACCTCGATATCCCCGACAAACCGCTCGCGGCGGAGTTGGATCGCGACCAGATCCAGGGGGTGCTTGTGAACCTCATCTTCAATGCTCTCGATGCCATGCCGAACGGAGGACGGCTCGATTTGCGCCTGGCCTGTCCCGTACAGGGACGCCTTCAACTCACGGTTGCCGACACCGGTCCCGGGATCGATGCGTCCGTCGCCGACCGTCTCTTCACCCCATTCACCAGCACCAAGACCACTGGCACTGGTCTGGGGTTGAGCGTTTCTCGCCGAGTTGTGGAAGCCCACGGAGGGCAACTCACCGCATCCAATCGGGATGGTGGGGGAGCTTGCTTCACGGTTACTCTCCCGGCTGCCTGATGAGGTTACACCCGTGCCGACGCTTCTTGTTGTCGATGATGAACCCAGCGTGTGTTATTCGTTCTCCCGGGTGTTCGGCGATGAGACCACCCGCGTCGTCTCTGCCGGTACGGTGAGCGAGGGATTACGGCTGTTCAAAAGCGAAAAGCCCGAGGTTGTGGTTCTGGATTTTCAGTTGCCCGATGGAACCGGACTCCAGGCATTCGAGAGCATCCGCTCCATCTCTCCGAAACAGCCCGTGCTTTTTATCACTGCACACGGTACCACGACCACCGCCATTGAGGCGATGAAGCAAGGAGCTTTCGACTATCTGATCAAACCGCTGGAATTTGGTCGAGTGGCTGATATTCTCAGGCGAGCATTTGAGGCAGCGTATCTCATGCGTGTTCCGGCAGTGTTGCCGAGTCTGGAGCCGCGCGAACAGTTTGTGGGTCGCGCACCGGCAATTCAGGAGATGTGCAAAGTCATCGGGCGGATCGCCGCTCAGGATGTGAACGTCTTGATTCTGGGTGAAAGCGGCGTTGGCAAGGAGTTAGTCGCCCGGGCTATCTATCACCACAGTCGAAGGGCGGATAAACCATTTCTCGCTATCAACTGTGCGGCACTCCCTGAAGGACTCATTGAGAGCGAGCTTTTCGGTCACGAACGAGGGGCGTTTACGGGAGCAGATCGGCAACGGATTGGCAAGTTCGAGCAATGCGATGATGGCACCATCTTTCTCGATGAAATTGGCGACATGCCGCTCGCAGCGCAAGCGAAAGTTCTGAGGTTGCTTCAGGAACAGCAATTTGAGCGTGTTGGTGGGCGAGAAACGATACAAACGCGCGTGCGGATCATCGCGGCGACCAATCAGGATCTCGAAAAGCGGATCGATGACGGGGGATTTCGGGCCGATTTATTCTACCGGCTTCGCGGCGTCACGATTTCAGTTCCACCGCTGCGCGATCGCACCGATGACATTGCGGAACTGGCCCATTATTTCCTTTATGTGTTCAACCAGGAACTGGGATTAAACGTGCAGGGTTTCGACCCCGAAACGCTGGTGTGTCTGAGGGATTATCGCTGGCCGGGAAACGTCCGGGAACTCCAGGGGATTCTCAAGGAGGCGATGCTACGCAGCACGGGCGCACTCCTACTTCCCGAGTTTCTGCCACCCGCGCTTCGTGGACGACCGCAACAAGGTCCAGCAGGAACAACGGATGCGGAGCGTGTGGATGTGAAGGGCTTGATCGATGAGCATCTGGCGCGGGGGGAGAACAACCTTCACGCGCAAGTTATCGCAGTTGTGGAACGGGCGCTATTCAAGCGCGTTTTGCAGGAAACCGGCGGCCATCTCGGCCACGCATGCGAGCGCCTCGGGTTGAACCGCTCGACGCTTCGCTACAAACTACGGGATTTGGGTCTGAGCATCGACAGGGTGGTTGGAGAGTAGAACATTGAGAACGCAGAGATCGTAAGGTTTCATTTCTTCTTTTCAGCATTCGCTGGCGGGTTAACGCCCTTCAGATCGTCGAGGATTGCTTTCAGTTCGATCGCACCTGCCGTGACGACTCGTTCTCCCAACTGGATAGTCTGAAACCCTTGCTGCTCCTGTTCGGCCGTGAGTCTGGTTCGGATGTGGACAACATCGCGACCCCGGCGCACGACGATGACTCGCCTTTGCTCATAAACTGGCTTTTTCGCATCGGGTTGCACAAAAACAAAGATCTGCTCCTTCTCTTCAACCAACGCTGCCGTCGAGACCAACATCTCATTGGTTGCAAGCGGCAGTATAACGCTTGCCGTAATAAACTGGCCAACCCACAACTTGTGATCCTTGTTATCGATATAACCCTTGACGACAGCGGTATGTTCTTTGGGGTCGATGAGGTTACCAAGGTCTTCAATTTCTCCCTCAACGGCTACATCCACGCCGGCGGTGGTCTTGACCGACCACCGCCGCTCCGCTTTCTTGAGTGCGATGAGGCTCGGAAGGTCCTCCTCATGGACATTGACAATGACGAGGAGTCGGTCCAGGTTTGCAATCTGGAATAGATTTACATTTACTTTATCATCCTCAACGACCTCACCCGGGGAGGCATTGCATTCGACAATGATGCCATCGATCGGGGCTCTCAATACAACCTTGCACCATTCCTTCAGTCGTGTCTTGCGCTGTTCTTCGGTATCGGGTTTTGGGTTTTCGACGGCCTGTTGACTTTGCTTGCGAACAGCCTCGATATCAGAGTCGGGGATTCCCCAAGTTTTAAGCGTATTCTGGCAGCTGGTTACTGAGTTGAGGTCCGTCAGGACGTTCCGCTTGGCATTGCGTAAGAAAACTTCGGACACGGCTCCAGCCGCCTGCTCGACCCGTTCGAGGATCATCTCGTCGAGCTTGAGTTGAATTGCGGCATCGAACAGTTCGTTCTTCTTCTTTCCGACGTTAGCGCTGGAGATCGTGGCCAGGGTCTGACCCTTTGAGACTTTGTCCCCCGGTCGCAATAGTCGGCTGCTCTTCTCTGGGTTGACCGCGTACAGTAACTGCCCCGGAGGAACCTTGTCCCCTGGTCGTAGTGGCTGCCTTGCCTTCTCTTCCTCGAACTTGCCGATCTCGATTATTTCAAAGGGGACTAACTGACTGGAGATCCGTGCCAACCTTAACGGATCCAGTGCCGTTGAGCCTGCCAATTGAAGTACCCGTGACTTGGCCGCTGTGCGTTGTTTGACTTCACCGACCTGGATGCCCAGCTTTGCAGACATATTCGCGGATAGATGGATGGAATCGCCGTTGCCCTTCACTAAAGCTGGCGATTCATCACCACCTGGGTTTTCCAGCCGAGTGGGTGCAGCACCGACCATCTGGTAGGTTGCGAGGCCAAACACGCTTCCCACAGTTGCGAATGTCACAAACAGGAACGCCGTCACTTTGATCTTGGTCAAGAACATGGCTTTGTTGACTCCTTGGATAAGGGCGAACACATTTTGGGGTATCGCTGTTGCAAGTGAGTGTCCTTCGGCCGCATGCACTGCGGCTCGTGCGACAGAGCCAACCAGCGAACTGGCCAAGACGGTTGGTGTAGCGGTCCCCAACACAGCGAGCCCCGCGAGGACAGCGCAGAGGGATACGCCGCGTCGGTTGAGTTGCGACTGGAGCCTCCGTCGTGCCTTCATGAGGCGTTTTCGGACAGTGGCTTCTTCGAGCCCAAGTTGGCTGGCAACTTCTGAACAACTGATTTGTTCAAGGCAGCAGCGGACGAATGGTTCTCGGTAGGGGCTCGGTAAGGCCTGGATTTCCTCATCCAGGATTGTCTGAATCTCCAGCCAGGCTGCTCTGTGGGCCGGATCTGCTGATGGCATTGTTCGTCCAGATTGCCTCTCATGATGACTTCGACGTGTTGCGGCCCTTTTCGTTTCACGAGCCATACGAAAACCGACTCCGTGAAGCCAACTGGCCAGAGACTCTTTCTTGCGGATGCAACCTGCCTGTTGCGCCAGGAGAATGAAAGTTGCCTGGAACGCATCTTCGGCAGCGTGAAAATCATTCAGAAATCGCTGGCATATTCCCAATACCATCGGCCCGTGTCGCCGGATAATGGTTGTAAAGGCAACTTGATCGTTGTTGGCCAAAAACGCAGTGAGCAATTGCCCATCGTCTTTGCTTTGACTCGGGTCTGTAACCATATTGTGAATATGTTGAACCGCCGCGCTGAGGTGTTTCGTGGCCATTGTTTGAGATCACCCTCGCCAAGTCATCATCTCAAGTAATAGTGGCCGACCGCCCGAAAACGTGACTTGGTATTTTGTAAGCTTCTTCGTGGAGAAACAGGTTTTGAGCCGACATCCCCCTGAAAGTAAACGGTGGAGTGTTAGCCAACCAATCTCTGAACAGTCTAATATATATTATGCCATACAGGAAGGAAGTATTGCGAGTATATCTATGATTTAAGTGATGATAATGAGTCACTCTGTTCGAGACTGTGGGCTGTGACACCTGACAAATTGTGACATGGACTGCTGTTTGAGACGGCGAGTGCGATGAAAAACGCCTTGTGCAATTCCAAAATCCATCGTCTGAACCAAACCAGATTAATGACAGCACTGACAACCCCAGCTAAAGTCTAAGTGTGCCTCAAATGACTGGCCGCCCACGCGTGGGCGAGTCCAGTATTGCTAATTCGTGAATTCAAGCACGCCGATTTATCGCTTGCGATCGTGGCTAATCCGAAGTAGACTCTAATCAACGTCGGAAGACGTTCCCGCCTGGACTTCGTCCCACCATCGGCCGCTCCCCATGTACTCTTCCCGCCTCACCCCGTTCTTGGGGTCAGCGTTTGTTGCCTTCGGGCTACTGGCTATGTGGCCAGCGGGCGCTGCTGCCGCGATCTCTTCTTCCGTTGCAAAAGTTGAGCTACCTGATGCCTTCGCCGGGCAACAACTCTTGATAGCCGACAATGGCCGCGATGTGACCCGCGAAGCAACTTACGCCAGCAGTAACACGGCTATCGCGAATGTGGACTCCAAGGGCTACATCACTCCCGCTGGCGATGGCAACGCAGTCATTCGCGTGACTGTTGGAAATGAGAAACTCGAAATCCCCGTGGTCGTGAAAGGCTTCGGCACAGGTCGGAGTGTAGATTTCCGCACGGAAGTCATGCCGCTATTGAGCAAGCATGGGTGCAACGCGGGCGGATGTCATGGGAAAGCAAGCGGACAGAACGGGTTCAAGCTGTCGTTGTTCGGATTCGATACGGAGTTCGATTACGCAGCGATCACCAAGGAAGCACGAGGTCGGCGACTCTTCCCGGCCGCGCCCGATCAATCGTTGTTTTTGGTGAAAGCAGCAGGCAAGGTGCCTCATGGCGGCGGCAAACGACTCGCACCCGACAGCGCGGACTATCAGATCGTGCGTCGATGGGTTGCGGTTGGGGCTCCTGCTTCTGCTCCGGATGCCCCCAAGGTCAGCAAGATTCGCGTCCTGCCAGCCGATGGAGTGTTGCGGCCAGGGCAGCTGCAACAGCTTGCGGTCATCGCGGAATACTCTGATGGCTCGATACGCGATGTTACTCGCCAGTCCGAATTCCAGAGTAATCTGGATGTGGTTGCCAGTGTCGACGCCGATGCATTGGTCAAAGCTGCCAAACAAAGTGGCGAAGCAGCGATCATGGCCCGTCACATGGGCTATGTCGCGGTCTTCCGGGCAATGGTTCCTCACGGCCCATCGCTCGCCGAGATTCCGGAATTCAAACCCAATAATCGGGTCGATGAACACGCTGTAACCAAGTGGATGAAACTGGGACTGCGGCCATCCCCCACATGCGACGATGCGACGTTTATTCGCCGGGTGTCTGTCGATTTGTGCGGTCGGCTCCCAACACCCGCCGAAGCGCGAATGTTCCTCGAAGATAAGTCAGCCGACAAGCGCGCGAAGCTCATCGACAAGCTACTTGATTCTCCGGATTACCCTGCTTATTTCGCGATGAAGTGGGGCAGCATTCTACGGAACTCGAATCTTGCTGGGGCGGATCAGGCGGCGGTTGCGTTTCACCTCTGGCTCAAGGACATGATTGCCCGGAACCGGCCATACGATGAGTTTGTCCGGGGCATTGTGGCAGCGGCTGGCGAGTGGCAAGATGCACCGGCCGTCAACTGGTTGTGGCAGAACCGCGACGACCAGCTTCACATGGTCACGGCTGATGTGGCCCAGATATTTCTAGGCACGAGGCTCCAGTGTGCGAAGTGCCATCATCACCCATTCGAACGATGGGGGCAGGCTGACTACTATGGACTCGCCGGGTTTTTCACCCGCCTCGGTCGCAAGAGTTTCGGCCAGCCACCGCCCTATTACGCTTCCGCCACACCAACCACTGGCGAACGAGACCCACTCACAGGCAAAACTCCCGAGCCCAAATATCTCGATGGTCCGGTTGCGAAGTTCACACCAGACGATGACCCACGCCACGCTCTTGTGGACTGGATGGTGAAGCCTGAAAACCCATTCTTCGCCAAGGCGCTCGTGAACAGGCTGTGGGGCCATTTCCTGGCCCGTGGATTGGTGAGTGAGGTCGATGATTTGCGGGAGACGAACCCACCCAGCAATCCGGAATTGCTCGATTTCCTAGCCAAAGAATTCGTCACCCACAAATATGATGTGAAGCACATCATCCGGACAATTTTGAACAGCAAGGTTTATCAGTTGTGTGCGGAGCCCAGTGAAGACAACAAGCACGACCACCAGAACTTTGCCCGCTACTACGCTCGTCGGCTCCCAGCCGAGGTCTTTCTGGATGCCGTCAACTTCACTTGCGGAACTCGCGGCGGATTCAATGGCGTAAGCAGCAACGCCAGAGCAGTTGACTTGCCGCACGAGGGTTTCGGCTCCTACTTCCTCGACACTTTCGATCGTCCGAAACGGGTAACGGTCTGCGAGTGCGAGCGATCCACGGGGGCAACACTGGGTCAGGTGTTGTTGCTGGCGAACTCCGACGAGATCGAAAGCAAGATCGCAGATGGGAACGGACGTGTGGCGAAGCTCTTCAAGGACAAGAAACCCGCGAAGGAAATGATCGAGGAGTTGTACCTCGTGGCATTCTCTCGCCTACCTGCACCTGCTGAGATGAAACGAACGATGGAGTACATTGAGCTGTCGAGCAACAAGCAAAAGGGAACTGAGGATGTGCTGTGGGCACTCCTCAACAGCCGCGAGTTTATGTTCAATCGCTGAACTGGCCTCTCCTCGCGAGAGAGGGCGAAAGCCGATCAAAGCACAGAAGGAGATCGACAATGCTCGAACTTACTACCAATCGCCGCACATTCCTGAAGGTCGGCTCTCTGGCTTTGGGAGGGCTGACACTTCCCGGGTTGCTCGCAGCACGCGCATGTGGGGCACAGTCACCGGGGAGTTACTGCAAGTCGGTCATCCTCATCTGGCAGGCTGGTGGGCCATCGCACATCGATATGTACGATCTCAAACCGAACGCTCCCGCCGAGGTTCGGGGTGAGTTCAAACCCATCTCCACGAACGTACCAGGTATCCAGATTTCCGAGCATCTGCCCTACCAGGCCAAGGTGTTCGACAAGATGGCCGTTGTCCGCTCGGCGTATCACACCAACGCGGGGCATGGAATGGGCTCGCAGTGGATGCTCACGGGCTATCAACCCACAATCGAGGTGAACGACAACATCTTTCCCTCAACTGGCTCGGTGGTTGCAAAGCTCAGGGGTCCAAACACGCCTGGACTCCCAGCCTACGTCAACCTGCCGCGGGTGTTGAGCCTTGGCAAAGCCGCCTATCTGGGTGCCTCCTTCAACCCATTCGCTCCCGATGCAAATCCCAATGAGGCATCGTTCCAGGTTCGCAATTTGAAACTCCCCGTGCGTGTGGATGCGGAGCGGTTGGAACGCCGCAAGCAGCTTGTTGGCGATCTGGATACCATTCGCCGGGATCTCGACACCAAGGGCGATATGAGCGGGCTGGACACCTTCTATCGCGATGCAATGGAAATGGTAACGAACACCAAGGCTCAACAGGCTTTCGATGTGAACCGTGAATCTGTGAAAGTTCGCGACCATTATGGCCGAAACGACCTGGGTCAGTGCTGTCTACTGGCTCGTCGACTCGTTGAGGCAGGCGTGACGTTTGTTACAGTGCAAGCCGGTGGTGGGTGGGATACGCACGGCAACAATTTCACCGAACTGAAGCGGAGACTTCTGCCGCAGTTCGATATGGGTGTTGCATCGCTGGTGGAAGACCTTTACGACCGTGGCTTACAGGATGATGTCCTGGTGATGGCAGTAGGTGAGTTCGGGCGGACCCCGAAGATCAACAAGGATGCTGGCCGCGATCACTGGCCGGGTGCGATGAGCGTGCTGTATGCGGGCGGTGGCCTGAAGATGGGACAGATGATCGGCACGACCAACGCGCTGGCAGAATACCCCACAACAAAGCCATACACTCCGGGTTGCGTGCTGAGTACGATGTATCACGCTCTCGGAATTGATCACAAGCATGTGTTCTACGACCAAGCCCAGCGCCCGATGCCGGTGTTGAGCGAAGGCGAACCGATCAAGGAACTGGTATGATTTTTAGGGCCTGCGCTTACCGACTCCGGAAGGCAACGCCATGAACCCTTTTATGTAATGTGTGGAATCGTTGCACGATACGAAAAGCCAGGAGAAGTGCGACAAGCCAGATTCTCCGAGCAAACAAATGTGGACCTCGACCGAGTTGCAGTTCGTATTGGAGCATACGAAGGCGTCTACTCCCGTGGGGTAGGTTGTTCAGAACCATCTGACTTGAATGTATTTCTGGCAGATCTGTGGATTTGACTTCGTTGGGCATCTCGATTGCACCTCCTTGTGTCAACACGCAGGGCTGAGTGGCGTAATCCACAGCTCATAGGTGCAGCCATGTTCCTTCCTACCGAAACCCAGATAGACCCGTCCTTCCCTATTGCGCTGATCGTTCTTGGGGCCATCTTGCTAGCCCTCTCTTCAGTCGTTTTCGTCCCTGATCGAGAATCGAAATCCAGGTCCGTCGATTGAATTGAGCCAACATCTCCACCATTCAGGACATCCTCATGAAGCATCTCCCTCTATTGGCTCTTGCGTCAATCATGGCCTTCATTTGTGGATGTGGCATCATCAAACCTGGCAACGAGCCAGTAGCCACTACTCCCACCACAATCGAGCGGTCCACTTTGACGATCCTTGTCAATCCGGGAGAACCATTTGCTCGAAACAGAAAGACGAATGAATTTGTTACGTTTCTTGACGCGGGTGCGACAGGTGGAACAAGTGTGGAGCAGGTTTTGGCGATCGACCGGAGTTTCAGAACGATGACTGAGCTAGAACAAGAGTGGTACGAGAATCCACAGAAAGCCAAATTGAAATACCAGGGCAAGCGCGTGCGCCTTGTGGGTCTACCTCACGGTGTAGTCCATTCCGACCAGGACAGCAAAGTATTATTGACACTGGATTATAACTATAACCAATGGGTTTTATGCGAATTCGCCGATACCGAGAGGCTCGATGAAGTGAACTACAAGAGCCTGCGGCACTACATCGTGATCGAAGGAACCTGGAGCGGCGATTTCTTGGGTAGGTATATCAACTGCAAAGTCCTTCAGTTGGAGGTGAGGGACTTAACAGAAATCCCAAATCCGTGACACGCGAATCCTGTAATGCATTACGAGCAAAGCCAAAGTTAACGAATCGGGGTCGCCCTCCACAGATACGCAGATGGAGGATGAGTAGGTGCCCATTACTCTTCGGTGACCCCGACAGCCTCACATTCTGGGCTGTCGTCGCTGGCGGTTGCTGCAAGGTAAAAGTTGTTGTGTCAACTTGGGTTGGGTACCTTGTCAATCGTAACCTCGATCTGCTTTTCCTTCTTCTCGCGGATAATCGTCATGGTGACCTTGTCCCCCGGCTTCTTCCCGCGGATGTAGGCAATGAAGTCGTCAACGCTATCGAACTCCTTCTTGTCCATCTTTGTCACGACATCTTCAGCTTTTACACCAGCTTTGTCCGCTGGACCACCATCGAGTAGTCCTTCCACCTTGAACCCCTTCGGGTCTTCGCTCAAGACGATCTTCATGCCGACGAACCCCTTTTGATCGTCGATAGAGCTAGACCGACACATCTGACCGGTGAACACAACAGCCACGATAAGTAGACCCATTCGCATCATTTTCTGACCCTCCTGGAAATCACCTCAGTCGCTCAGGATCGCGCAACCGAAGGCTCGGCAACATTAGATTCGGGCACGTTGTTCGCGTCAACAGGATTCCCGAGATGGTGCTCAAAGCGGATGCGGTCGTGAGAGTCCGATGGCGATCTGGTGGGTATTGCGAAACTACTGGGGATACCGTTCCTGGAGGTGGGGTATCCACTTTGACAAACTCACGGCACGTTGATTGCATCTAAAGCATCGGACACGATCGTGGTCCATCAAATTGGTTGAGGATATTACAATGAACGCGACAGCAAGAGAACTGGCCGACCAAGTGGTTGCTGCCCGTCAGAAGACGTGGGAGAAGTCGAATCCGACTGTGGCGGTGGTATCCACAGAACAACTCAACCCCGAGGACGAAGCAATTGTCCGGCGAGTGGTGGCAGAAAATGGCTATAAAGGAGAAGGATTCAAGGAGATGGTTCGCAAGGTATCATCTCTCATAGTTGGGAAGGTCGAGGCGATGGCCGATGATATGCCTGCGGATAACGCTGACTGATTGGTCAAAGCGGGAATTGCCGCTTTGAGATAATGTGGAATCGTTGGGGCGTGAGTCGGGGCATAGCATCTTGCTCACGTCGGCCGGATCACTTCAACCGTCCTCACCATTGCTCGCCAGAAGCACAACACGCCGACTTCTCCGCGATGCCATTCTTGCGGATGTACTCCAAGACGCCGGTTGCGATAACGCCGATATTCTCGACCATTGCCGTGGACCTGGCCCTCCGTGTTCGAGGGCGCTTTGTTGTGGATCGCTTGCTCGGAAAGAAAAGACGCGAGTCGGAAGATCCCGCGTTGTGGCATGGTGATCTGCTTGTAGGAATGGATTGGTGCCGCAGAACATGGTTTGGCATGGGTAGTGCAGCGGAACCCGGTTCCGGCCAATTCGACCGGAACCGTTCCAAGGGAGAAATGAACCATGAGTACGACCAAATGTACGACAACGGTCGCAGTTTTTAAAACCCATGCGGCCGCTGACAAGGCTATTGCCGAGCTAAAGAAAGCCGGTTATCGGGACGATCAGATAGGGCTTGTTGCAAAGAACGCCAGCGGCAAGACGGTCAAAACCGACGGCTCAGGGACGAAGCAGAATAATGCGGGAGAAGGCGCTGCAATCGGAGCCGCCACCGGTGCGGCAGTTGGTGCTGGAGTTGGGGCTGGGATATTGATGGGTGTTATCCCAGTGATTGGGCCGGTGCTGGCGATTGGAACACTGGGAACTATTCTGCTCAACGCGGCGGGCGGCGCGGCTATCGCTGGTGTCACAGGTGCCTTAATCGGTTGGGGTATCCCAGAAGAAGACGCGAAGTATTACGAAGGTGAAGTCAAATCAGGACGCTTCCTATTAACAGTCGAGTGTGGTTATGGAGATGATGCCCGTGACATCCTCTCGCGACATGGTGGATACACTCGAACAACAGCTCCAGTTATGTGATTCGTAAATCCAGAAGTCTGTTGAAGGAGCTGGGAAAAATCCCGGCTCCTTCTGTTTGTTGTTGATCTCTCGATTCCGCCAACCCGGTCATGATACATCTATCGACGGGGTACCCGGCACAGGAGTTGCCCATCCTCCACAACTGTTGCACGCCCAGAAAGTGGTCGAGCAACTTAGAACAGCTCTCAAACAAATTTGGAGGATGCAATGGCGAAGTCAAACAAGTCCGATAAGTCTGAGACATCAGCATTAGGTGCTGCTGGAGGGGCGGCTGCTGGCGCTGCTGCGGGATCTGTGCTTGGTCCACTGGGAGCAGCAGTCGGTGCTGTCATTGGCGGGATCGCAGGGTCGGGTGCAAAGGTAGATTCCATTAAGAAACAAATTCCAGACACCTTTAAGACCGTCAAGAAAGCGGTGTCGAAAGTCACTGCGAAGAAAGCCTCAAAAGCGAAGCCCACTTCATTAGTGAAAACCTCTCCGGCCAAGAAGGGCGCGAAGACAGCTAAGAAAGCAACCGCAAAGAAGTAGAACGCAAGAGAGCGGATTCTCCTGATGAGGATGCGGTTTGCGTGTGGATCATCCGCAACATGTTCGGAAGAAGGAACCTCACGACCTTCGCCAAGGCGGAACTGGCATTGAAGCTGGAGCCACTACTTAAAAAGAAGTACAAAAAAAGGAGTACGAACGGAAAACCACTTTGCCGAAATCAGCTTGCCAGATGAAGGAATCCTGCAGCCAGTATCCACCCGGTGAGTCCGAGTTCACCGGTGTTGGAAGACAGTCGCCAAGCTTTCGCTCGCGGATGACCCCACCCACCTGCATTATGAACCGCAGGAGTTCAGTGCGGAGTGCATTGTTCTGCACTATGCTAGAGCGGTTTCCGAATTGATGTAGCGACCGCCGACAGTACGCACAGGAATCGAAAGAGAATGCGATCCGACTAACCGCTACATCAATTCGGAAACCGCTCTAAGCGAGGAAGTGATTCAACCCCTCCCAGGCTTTACTCAACTCTTCAAGAGTTCGGCACTCTTCTGGACTTGCGCTTGCCGATTATCATGCGGTCGGCTCAGAACCTTCTTGTGATTCAAGAAAGCGTTGTCCCTGGAGATCGTCCCAGGCGCTGAAGTATTGCATCCGACCATTGATT
>Ga0206850_10110_pt1 | contig 15355 bp, 13 predicted proteins | sample Alteio_BWOrgCont_16_FD_152885 | JGI IMG/M metagenome (GOLD analysis project Ga0206850, IMG submission 152885) | Enriched cells from forest soil in Barre Woods Harvard Forest LTER site, Petersham, Massachusetts, United States -... | ecosystem: Environmental > Terrestrial > Soil > Temperate forest >...
ATGAGCAATTGACCCAGGGTAGCTCGCAACCCTGGGCTTTGATAAGCAACGCCTTCGGCGTAGGAATCGAGGTAAACGCCACAGGTATTAATGCACCAGCCGCCCTTATTGAATTGAGGGATAGACAATGTGCTACTCAATTGTTCAAAAAGACTGATTATTGATAGATTAACATTGGTAATTCGGTTTGCCGTTGGCGCGTTTCTTTGCACGGTTTTCGCCAATTAGCGATTGTATTTTTAATTCTGACGGCCATACTATCTCTATATACCTGCCATCGAATTAGTATGATATTCAAACGAATTATTCTTCCTTCGTGATCTTTTTCAACAATCCATCGCATAATTTCCGCTGTGGATTCCTTACCGAGAGGCACTCACACGAGATTTCCCAGAATAGCCTAAGAAGCTTGGTTTTTTGAAGGTAAACTTCATTGTGTCCGTGCCACAAAATAGATTCCTGCCACGGGCGTCATAATCGTGGAGATGATCCACTGGCGTTCTCTCGGAATGATCGAGGAGTCTTTGACCCAGATGTTGTTTTGAGTCTTCATCTTCAAACTTGAAGAGGTGTTGCAATGCGTAGTATACGACGTCGTGGTTTTACACTTATCGAATTGTTGGTGGTGATCGCAATTATCGCGATCCTCATTGGATTACTGCTTCCAGCAGTGCAAAGAGTTCGAGCGGCTGCTGCCAGGACGCAGTGCCAAAACAATTTGAAACAGATTGGGCTCGCGCTCCATAACGGCAATAGTCAGTTCGGCTCGATGCCGAGGTGGGGCCAGGCGGGATACAGTGCTTCGGGCGGGTTTTCGGGCGGCACTGCCGGCAGCGTTCAAAATTTTACTGCGAACACTCTGTTCTGGATACTGCCGTTTCTGGAACAAAGCACCATCATGCAGCCAGGGTGGGGTTCTGCCGCGAACAGCCAAGGAAATCTATCCGTTCCTCCTCCCAAGATGTATCTCTGTCCGGCCGATCCCACGTTGCCTCAGAACGGTATTGTCTTGTCTTCGCCACAGCTTGGCGTTGTCAACTATGCCGCAAATATGCAAGTTTTTTATGCCAATGGAGGCGTTGCCCCGCCGCCGAATCTGACCGGCACATTTGTCGATGGAACTTCAAATACGGCCATGTTCTTTGAGCGATATTCGGTCTGCTCAAATGCCACGCCGATGACCGATATCATGAATGGTGCCACGATTCCTGCTAGCACATATTCAGTGAGTGCATGGGGAATCGGGCCGCCACCCTCCGCGTCCACAGCAACCGCCTCGGAAGCTCTTGCCTACAACCTGGCAATTGCATATTGGACCCCTCCGGGTGGGTCGTTTGTAGTTGGTCAGCCACCTGCCAGCCCTCCTGCTGGAGTGACATATGTTCCACAGGTTGTGTTTCAAAGCTTGCCGCCGGTTAACGCGTGCAACCCTTCCAACATGCAGACACCTCACGATGGAATCATGAACGTATTGCTGGGTGATGCGTCCGTGCATGGCGTTTCTGCTGGTGTCTCCCCTGGCACATTGCAGGCAGCGATTACGCCCGCTGCAAACGATTATGTTGGCCCGGATTGGTGAGTTTGATTGCAATTCCAGGTGCTGAAGAACGGGGGGCATGAGCCCCCCGATTGCATTTCAACCGACCAGTGGCCGCATGAAACTAATTATATTCTCATTATAATTTTATACTTATTTCCTGACTCTGAAAATGACCGATTCCGCCAAACAAATTTAAATCACTAAAATGTGGTCCAAGGTGTGAATTCAGTTGAAGTTAGGTCACGCACTGAGACTGAGAAATGCCCAGCTTGACCAATGTTCATCCAGCGAACGCGTATCGCGGATCAATATTCTCGGAGGCAACTTGTTGCACCAGCGATCAGGGAGTGATAGCCTGAGCAATTGCTGTGGCACCACGGTCCAATACCCTGCTTGCCCCTTTCTCCATGGTGCTGGGTATGTCAATTCTCAGTCGCTGCCCATACTGCCACCGTCGAGTCCGCGTTCCCGATCGAGCGCTCGCCGCGAGTATGAAATGTCCTGGTTGCAAATCCTGGTATACGGTCACCGGGGATGCCGAACCAACACATGCTCGGCAGCACGCCTCCATCGGAATCAAAATCACCGATAGTGATATCGAAGCCAATTGTAATACCCCGTTGGAGAACACCCCGCTGGAGGTTGTCGAAAATCCTTCGCAACCAGTTGCCAGAACGCACCCACCCGCCACTTCCGCATCGGAAAGCACGCCAAAATCGGTTGCCAAGCCCCAACCTCCCGTCGATGACCAGACCCCGCTACCGACCTCAGTGGTCGTCAACATGCACCTTGGCACGACACCAGACGAGCCGGAGGTTTCGCGTCGCGGATGGAACCCGCAGCCCCTCGGCCTGGTCGCCTGCATTGCGGGCGGATTGGCGCTGATTGCCTCGACCATCACATCGACGACCGTTCTCACCCGACCATTGAGCGCGGTCGGACTAATACTCGGCCTGGTTGCCATCCTCCTCGCCGCGGGTGGTAGACCCATCCGGCTGTTATTTCCCATCATTGGCACAGTGTTGTCGGGATTGACGCTCCTGGTCGCCCTCTTCGATCCTTCGCTCCTTGGACTGCGCTAAGTGGGTAGCAAATCACATACATTCAGTCGGTGAGTATCGGGCGGGCAGTTCCCGTCCTCCAAACAGAACGGCCGGCTTACGCCGGCCGTTCGCGCATGTCGCAGGTATCTCACACTCGCGCTTTCGCTGGGAGCCGCCATGAGCCCGGGGTTGGGGCTGGAGTGACTGGAATGGTCATATCGAGGGTCAGATTCTTGGGCATCGTGTCCTCGTTCGCGGCCAGAGCATCGTCCCACTTGAGGTTCTTACAGGCGTAGGCTGCGTTGCGTCCGAAGATGGCGGTGAAGGTCGATTCCGTCACCTGCTTCAATTCGTTCAAAGGCTTGCCGGCCCGGATGCTGTTCAACAGGTCAATGTGTTCTTGTACGTAGGGCCTCGTATCGTCATCGGCGACTGATTTTCCGTTAATCAGGTAGTAGTTGTGGTCACTCATCTTGGCGTTCCCCTTTGTCCCCACAACTGCCTCAGACACATCGTTCTCTCCCGGGGTGTGACGACAGTAGGAATGCAGTTTCACTCCGTTCTTGTACTCGTACTCGACGGCGAAGTGATCCCAGATTTGGCCGACTTCTTTCGGGTCGCCAACCGGCCGGGTAGCCCGTCCACCCATTCCAATTGCCTTCACAGGGTGATCGTTCATGATCCAGTTGATCACATCCAGGTTGTGAACGTGTTGCTCAACAATGTGGTCGCCGCACAGCCACAGGAAGTGATACCAGTTGTCAATCTGGTATGCACCATCCTTCACGCCCTTTTGCCGATCGTGGAACCAGATTCCGTTGTTGTTCCAGGCGCACCGTGCCTCCACGATATCGCCAATGGCCTTGTCGTGAAGTTTGGCGACCATGTCGATGTAGGGTTGCTGGTGTCGCCGCTGTGTGCCCGCAACAATCGCGAGATTCTTTTTCTTGGACTCTTCCGCCAAAGCAAAGCACTTGCGGGCACCGGTGGCATCCACGGCCACGGGCTTTTCGCAAAAGATGTTCTTGTTAGCCTTGATTGCGGCTTCGAGGTGATACGGCCGGAATCCCGGCGGCGTGGCCAGGATGACCAGATCGACGCCGGCGTTCAGGAGCTTTTCGTAGGCATCCAGCCCATCGAAAGTGGTGTCCGGTGTGATCTTGATCTGATTGATGTACTTTTTATAGCGATTCTTCGCATCTCCATCTTTGGCTGTAAACCTCTTGACCGCCTCCTCACTCTTATGCTTGAACACGTCCGCAACGGCAACGATCTCAAGCTTCGGGTTTGCCCCGTTGATCTTTTCTTCAGCCTCCAGAATGTCCAAGACAGCTCCCGAGCCCCGGCCGCCGCAACCGATCAAGCCAACCTTGATGGTGTCGTTACCGGCGACGAACGCACTGGCCCCGCCGATGGAAGCAGCGACACCGGCCACTGCGGCCGATGTCTTCAGAAATTCTCGACGATTCGACTTCGACATGGGAGAGACTCCTCAGGTGGGAAAAAGGGACACTATTAGCTTGGAACTTGGAACGCGGAGAACATTCGAGCGCAAATCTACTCGCTTTTCTTCACGACTTTCGGCTTCAGCCCCACGAGTTCGGGCTGTTCCTCTTCGGCCAGCACGACGCGGAACCCGATCACATCCATCTTGGTCAACCACCAGATGCTTCTTGGTTCCTGCGGATCGTGCTTCTGCCAGTTCTCTTCGGATACCCGGCGCGATGCACTGCGGAGTTTTTCTGCTTTATCGGCCCATGAGCCGCCCCGAACAACGTGCGACCACTTATCGGCAGTTGGCACATTGACCGGGAAGAGGTTGAACTTGTTCGCAGCGATTTTCGTAAGTTTTCTGGTCGTATTGATCGAGCGTCCATTCCCAGACGTTGCCGTACATGTCGTAAATGCCGAATGGATTCGGCTTGCGCGTTCCGACCTTGTGCGTACATCCCTTCGGCAGATCAGGGAAATCCGGGTCTGGCGAGTTGTCCTTGAACCAGGCATATTCGCCGAGGTCTTTCGGATCGGTGCCGAAGAAGTATGGTTGATCGCCCTTGCCACCGCGAGCAGCGTATTCCCACTCCGCTTCGGTGGGCAACCGATAGGCCCGGCCAGTCCTCTTCCGCAACCACTGGCAGTACATCATCGCCGCGTGGTGGGTCATGCTGAGGGCGGGGTGACCATCTCGCCCGTGATCGTATGTTTCATCGAGGAACGTGTTGGTGGGACGAGTGATGGCATCCGGACCGAGCCCCTTGGCGTCCTTGTGGTCGGCCTTGAGGAAGTTTTCATCGAACCAAAACACATCGTAGTCGTTCCAGGTCACTTCACACTTCGCTATCCAGAAGTTCCCGACCTTGGCCTTGTATTGCGGTCCTTCGTTCGCCTGATGTCCGACCTCGGATTCCGGGCTTCCGACCGTGACTTCCCCACCAGGGATGAACACCATCTCGAACTGACCATCGAGCGGGATTTTCTGCTTGGTATTCTGATCGACCTTGAGCCCGGAAACCTTCTCAACGAAGTTTTTCCGTTCCAACTTGGTTGGAACAACCGGCTGCTCTTTGTCGGTTGGAGTGTCCCCAGGCGCAAGGCCGACGGCAGCCAAGAGGAAGATGGCAAAGAGCAAAAACGAATAGGTAACGCGACGTGGCATGTTAAATAGATTCTCCGATGCGCGGGGTTCTGTCAACAAACGATATCGAGGAATGTCAGGCCCCGATAGAAATGTCCGCAGTTTGTCACCGATAGAAGTCAAGTAGCACTCCGATCGCTGATCCACCATGCCCCTTTGTTTGAACCGGTCGCGCTTACCAAGAACTCAGGCTTTCTCAACGATTATACCAAATCTCGAAACAGTTTTTGTTCTGACCTAGTGACTTGGTATGAGAACCATCGTACACTGCTCGTTAGTCTGAATGGAATTACTCGACCAAACTCAATCGCCGCAAACTCGCGCAAGTTTGAACCATTGAGGTATTTTCGGTAAGCTAGTGGCGAAAGAAAACTCAGTTTTTTTGACCCGAGAAGAATAGTACGGTTTTCGCCCTCGGGATCTGACTTCAGTCCAGACTGTTCTATTCTTAGTGACCCGTCTTCGTTTCGGTTGAATCCGATCTGGAGGACTTCTATGCCCTTTTCATGGTGGCTACGGCTGGCTCATCGTCTTTCCCGGCCAATCTCTCGCGGACAACGACGCAAACAACAGCGATTTCGGAATGTGCCTCAGTTGGAGACACTCGAGGCCCGCGATGTGCCGTCAGCAGTCGCACATACGGACTACATCCTGAAACCAGGTGCGGATGGGGCCAAGCCCGATGGAGGGTCCAGCCCGAGTTCGAGTGCCTACACTCCAAGTGAAATTCGCCAGGTTTATGGATTCAACCAGATTTCTTTCAACGGCACGGCGGGCACTGGAGCCGGAACGACGATCGCGATCGTCGATGCTTACAGCGATCCCAATATCGCCTCCGACCTCCAGGGGTTCGACAAGCAATTTAGTCTGCCGGCGGCGAATCTCACCATCGTTAACCAGAGTGGCGGCACCACATTGCCGAAGGGCAACACTGGCTGGGCGGGCGAAATCTCCCTGGATGTCGAATGGGCTCACGCCATTGCTCCGGGAGCAAACATCCTCCTCGTCGAGGCGAATAGCGCTTCCTACAGCAATCTGTTTACCGCGGTTCGTTACGCGGCTGCTCAAAAGGGCGTCGTTGCTGTTTCCATGAGTTGGGGCGGCAGTGAGTTCGCCGGTGAGACAGCCTATGACACCAGCACCTTTGTACCACCTGCATCAAATCCCGGCGTTGTGTTCATCAACTCCTCCGGCGATTCGGGTGCGCCTGCTTCGTACCCTTCAACCTCACCAAACGTCCTCTCGGTGGGTGGCACCACTCTGAATCCCAATCAAACCCCCTCTGGTAACTACGTGAGCGAGGCGGCATGGGACGATAGCGGCGGCGGCATCAGCACTGTCGAGAGCCAGCCTTCATACCAGAATGGCATCGTTACTCAGAGTACGACGAAGCGAACGAGCCCCGATGTATCCTACGATGCGGACCCGAACACGGGTTTCCCGGTCTACCAGACCTACGGGAATAGCGGCGGTCCCTGGCTCCAGTACGGTGGAACAAGCGACGCTTCACCTCAGTGGGCAGGTCTGATTGCGATTGCCGATCAGGGGCGGATTGCCAGCGGAGAAACTGCATTATCTAGTTCCACACTATTACCGATGCTGTACAAGGCACCGAGTGCTGACTTCCACGACATCACGACTGGAACCACCTTGGGTTCGCCACATGAGTCCGCTGGCCCGGGCTACGATCTTGCCACCGGCCTGGGTACACCCGTTGCCAACCTCCTGGTGTCCACGTTGGTGGGATCTCCATCGAACGCGGTTACCCACTTCTCAATCAGCGCTCCCGCTACGGCATCCCAGGGGGTTAGTTTCACGATCACCGTGACACCTTTGAACGCCAGCAACCAGCAGGTCAACAATTACGCCGGGACAATTCACTTCACCAGTAGCGATGGCTTGGCCAGCCTGCCGCTCAACTACACGTTTAGCGCGGGTAATGATGGACCGCAAACCTTCACGATCACTCTGAATACCCCGGGGACAGATTCGATCACAGTGACTGACACAAGCAATAGTTCGATCACGGGATCGGCTCCGGTAAGTGTCTCTGCTCCCTATTTCACGGTCACGGGTCCCACGCCGACTCCGGTCGTCGCGGGAACATCGGAGACCTTCACCGTCACGGCCTATAGCGCCGGCAAAACTGAGAACACGGGATATAGCGGGACTGCCACCATTAGCAGCAGCGACCTGAAAGCGATATTGCCTCCAAGTGTAAGCATTACAGGCGGTGTTGGAACATTCACGGTCACATTTGAAACAGCAGGCTCGCAGAGCGTAACGGCCACGGCGACTGGTCCTAGCATGACCGGCACCGAGTCGGGGATCAGCGTCTCACCGGGCGCAGTCGCATCATTGATCTTCCTCCAACAACCTTCCAACGCATCTGTTGGGGCTGCAATTAGCCCCGCGGTAACGGTGGAAGCGCTGGATCAGTATGGCAACCTCATTACGACCGGTAGCATTCAGTTAACTCTGGTTCCCGGCTCAAACTTGAGTGCGACGCTGGGTGGAACCACCTCGGAGCCGATTATCAACGGCGTTGCCACATTCAGCAATCTGTCGGTGAGTGCTGCCGGAACGGGCGACAGTCTGATGGCAACCGATGGAAGTGTCAGTGTGGCTTCCGCAGCCTTCAACGTCACAACTAGCAGCGGGTCAGTGATCGAGAACTTCAACAACGGTCTGGGTAACTACTACTATGTGGGAAGTAGCTCACCGTTCGTTGGCATCGCATCCTTTGCCGCGCACCCGGGGACGGCAACAGAGGGCCTAGTCGATGAGGGCGATGGGAACTGGTATTTCCGCCAGGATTCTGGAGCAGTCATCAATCCCGGCGATACCGTCTCGGTGTGGGTGAACTTCTCTGGCGCTGCAAATGGGCGAGCCTACTTCGGCTTTGGAACAAACTATCCCAGTGGCCTCGATTCAGTAGTCCTGGCACCAAACACCAACCAGTTCATCATCCAGAATAACGCCGGGTTCAACACGTACACGAACCTGGCAGCCGTGACTCAAACGTACTCGGCAAATACGTGGTATCTCGTGCAGGTGCAGTGGGGCACTTCCGGCAAGGTGATAGCCGACCTCTACGCGAGCAATGGCACAAGCACAACGCTCATTAACTCCGTGACGGCTGCAACGGGAGACATCACAGCGGGTACGTTTGCGTTCCGCGCCACCGGATCCAATAAGTATTTCTCCACGGTCACGGACACCCCGGGGGTCAACAACTTCGTGATACAGGCCCCATCCAATGGCTCGAACAGTCCGGTCTTCACGGGTGGACAGGGCAGTTCTCCAGGTACCAGCGGTCTGACGGGTGAACTCCCGTGGCTCTGGTTCCCCATCAGCCAGCCCGGACAGAAGGAATCAGCCGCGGAAAAACTTTGGTTCGTAACAGTTGAGAAACTCCAACTGAGCGAGGAAGGTGGCTTGTTCCTGTTCTGAGTTGAAGTCGTGTCACACTCCGGTCGCTTACTGAGGCTGCCGGCTCGCCTAAAACCAACAGTAGCTTGGTTTTGGGCGAGCCGGCAGCGTCATCTTCATCTCGTTTCTGGGCATGGTTCAATCGAGGTAATATGAGGGTGGCAGGTATTGTCTGGAGTGTAGTCATCACGCTCCGCGTGATGCATCACGCGGAGCGTGATGACTACACTGAGGCTTCCTGCATCGCAAACCCTCTATCCCTTCTTTAAACGGCTCGGTCCAGACCCTGCGAAGTATAAATAGCAAAACGTGGTTGAACACCTCCCAGTGTTCAACCACGTTGGCTTTATCGCTCAACGGGCCAAGCAGATCTGGACCAATCTCTCACAGAGGTCGTCTTGCCAATTACGGTTTCGGCTTGTTGGTTGGGTCATCCTGCTTCTGCTTCTTCAGAAGTTCTTCGGCTTTGCGTATTGTGTCCCGGTACATTCTCTCCATCTCCTCTTTTCGCTTGAGATCTTCCAGTGCTTTCCTTTTCATGTCGAGGGCTTCCCTGAGTTTGAGTGCATCCCGTTCTTTCGCGGCGTCGAGTTCGAGTGCTTTCTTCGCTTTATCTCGAACCTCTTCTTCGATTTCATCGAGTGCTTTCTTCGTTTTGTCTCGAACCTCGACTTCGACTTCGATTCCATCGCGCACTCTCTTCATTTTATCTCGCAACAAGGCATCCGTATCCTCGATAAGCCGGTCGCGAATGAGTTCGTCTTTGTCGTATTTCAAGTGAGTTTGTGCGGTCCCTGCGGCCTTGCATACCTCAATCGCTGACGCCAGCATTTCGCGCGGTGTATTCTCCTTAGCGGCAATCCGGACTTCCTTGGGTGCTGCGGAATCCTTCATCGCCCGGGTCAAAAATCGACCGAGTACCGCGGCGTTCTCGAAGGCTGTCGTCCCTATGGCTTTCCCATCTGAACCAAACTCCTTGATCTGGAAGGGCCATGCGGCGTCTTTTGTCCCGACGGTCAGTTGGAAGTATGCTGCCCCTGTCGCCTTTGTTGCTGGCGGCTCTTTCGCGATTGCTTCCTTTTTACTCTTGAGAGCAGCAATTTCGTCCGCGATCTTCTTCAATTGATCCTGCAATATCATCTCGTTCCTCTTGAAATTCGCAGTCTCCAATTGCAGCTTTGCTTGCAGCTTCTTCAGTTCATCCAGTTTCTCGTCGAGGTCATCGGGAGCGGCTGGCGGAGCCTTCGTCTTCAACTGCACCTTGTTGGGAGCGGGTTCATCGGGTGGTGCCTTCTGCTTGAGCTTGGCGGCTTTCAGAGCCCCCGCTCTCTCCAATTGGTCCCTGTATTCTCTCAACATGACGATTATCTTTCTCGACTCTTCGAACTTCTTCTTGGCGTCATCAATGCTCTTCTGGAACCGGCCCAGCGTCTCCAGGTCCTTGTCGAGATCTTTTTGGTCGATCTTCTGTTGCTTGCCAAGTGCAACCTTGTCCTCGGCTAATTTGACAACTTCCATCGCCGACCGGTATAACAGAAACGTCGCACGAAGCTGTTCCTCAAGCTCAGCGAGGATCGCGTCGATATCGGGTTCTTCAACAGCGCCTTCCAACCTTTCCGACGGTGCCGCTGGAACCTCATATTTCAAGGGTGCGGTATTGTCTTGACCGCCCGATGCGGGAGCAAGCTGATGGGTACTTACGCCCACCCCAACACCAAACGCGAACACGGCAAACAGGGCGACCGTTGCAGCGGTCGCTTTCTTCACCCAGAACATGCGTATCACTCCTTCGACCAGTTGAGGAACAGCGGAAGACAGGGCCGAGACCATTGCTGTGGCTGCGGTTGCCTGAAACGCCACAGCCGCACGCACCACCGAACCCGACAAGCTGGCGGGCACTGCCACCGCCGCGATTCCCAGCGTCCGAGCTGGATCGAGATCGCCCAGTTTCGAGCGGAGTTTTGCCAGACCGCGCGACAGCCAGGCCGAGAGTGTCCCCTCCGGGCATCCGAGTTGGGCCGCGGCATCCGCGCGGGAAAAGCCCAGGAGATGGCAAAGAACGATGGAAGAACGGAACTTTTCAGGAAGGGCCAGCAGGGCGTTATCGAGATCGAGAGACAGGTCCCGGCTGGTCGCGGTGGCCGGGAGTGCCTCGGTAAGCGTTACACGTTTGGCAAGCCGGTGGGCATTGCGGCGGCGAACATTCCGGGCCGTCCACACGGCAACGCGGTGCAGCCACGGACCAATGGTGGGAAGCCCAACGAGCTTTTTCCCTCGCCGCACCAGGACCAGGAAGACGGTTTGGAACGCATCCTCGGCATCGGCTCGGTCTGGCAGAGTCCGACGACAAACACTCCAGACCATCGACCCATACCGACGAACCAGTTCGGCAAAATCCGCTTCCACATTGCGCGTGAGGAATCCACCGAGCAACTCGCCATCGGTGCGACGGTCGGCTGCGGCTGATAGCTGACGGATGATCTGTGTGGTGACGCCTCGCATACCCTTATCATGTCGTCACCCACCCCCGCGCGTGCAGTGAAATCTTTTGGGTATAACCGGCAGAGGCTGAGGGAAGCTTGGAAAATTCCTGGAAGTTCGCTCTAATGGCAAAATGCCGGGACGACTCCAACGAATAGCAGACAGGTCTGAGTTGCCTCGATTTCTTTACACACCCAAATTCCGGAGAGCATATCATGATCGACCTATTGAAAGAAAATCCGTGGCTAGTTGTGTCGGGCCTTGCTCTCCTCATTCCCATCTTCGGTATCGTATTTGGCACAATTACCAACTATCTGTCTGCCACGCGCAGAGCAGAGTTGGAAGCATCCTTGAAACAGGAAATGCTCCAGCGCGGCATGTCGGCGGAAGAGATCAAGATGGTCATTGAGGCAACCAGTGGCAGAATAGGGAAATACTGCAAATCCGAGACGGCTTCACACATATAGGTTCTGTCGAGACATAGGGATTGATCGCCGCCGACTGGTCATTCGGAAGATGTCACCGAGGGGCCAGACAGGGAGTATCGTTCAGCCAGTATAAATCACGAGTTTGTTTATGATTGAAGTGATTATTGCGATCAATTGTCGTGTCACGAGGTGCAGTGACACATGACAATTTGTGACATCGACTGGTGTTTGAATTTGTGATTGGGATGGAAAAACGCCTTGTTATCGTGCCAAAACGCATCATCGCAATCTCGTGAGATTACTGACAGCCCCGGCAACGCTGACAGACACGCCTGGTACCCTCAACTCAACACATTTGAGCTGCTGACAGTCTGCCCACGCGTGGGCAGTGGGTCAACCCAATACCAACTCCAAGCCTCATCACTTTCGTTGGTTTGCTGCAACCTCGGGGTTGACCCAGTGTGGCAGTGGATCGCCTTTCACGCCTGCCAGCAAGTTGTTCGCAGACAATCGGGCCATTGCTCCGCGAGTCGCCACGGTTGCACTTGCGATGTGAGGAGCGATAACGCAATTCGACAGCTTGAACAATTCGTGCTCCGGCGGCAATGGCTCGGGATCGGTCACATCCAGTCCTGCCGCGAAGATTGACCCCTCCCGCAGTGCGGCGGCCAACGCAACCTGATCGACCAACGGTCCCCGGGAAGTGTTCACAAACACCGCGGTTCGCTTCATCTTCCGGAATTGCTCCTGCCCGAATAGCCCCTTCGTCGTGGGGTTCAGGTCGGCATGGAGAGACACGAAATCGCTTTCAGCGAGGAGCGTATCGAGGTCCACTCGTCTGGCTCCGAGTTCCTTATCCGCATCCGGCTTGTCCGAACGTGCGGTGTAAAGCACTCGCATACCCCAGCCACGGTGCAATCGCTTCGCGGTGGCGAATCCGATCCGACCCATGCCAACGATCCCAAGCGTTCGCCCACCGAGATCCTGTCCCAGCCACCCGAGCGGTTCCCAGGTGATCCAGCGTCCTTCCTTCGCATCGGTTGCGCTCTCTCCCAGTCTGCGGGATGCGGCCAAAAGGAGCGTCACGGCAATATCCGCGGTTGCATCAGTCAATACTCCCGGCGTGTTCCCGACAGCGACGCCGCGGGCTGTGCAAGCTGGTACATCCACATTGTTAAACCCCACGGCAAAGTTGCTCACCACCTTCAGCCGCGGGGCGGCTTCGAGCAATGCCGCATCCACGCGGTCGGTGAGGAGCGACACCAGCCCATCGCAATCCTTCACCCGTTTCCGGAGTTCAACGGCTGGCGGAGGCAATCGCTCTGGCCACACATCCACCTCGCAAGCCGCAGCGATGGCATTCAAGCCCTCATCCGGGATTCGACGGGCGATGAACACCTTGGGGCGCGACATGGGTAACTCTCAAGAAGGATTCGGGTTATGTGAGTTTACAAAGTGAACGAAATCGTGGACAGAAAGGCCATCGCTGGAAGCGATGGCCTTTGGGGAGTTGGCGCAGACACGGAAAGAGCCATTGGCTATCTCCCCGGCTGAATTGGTAAGCAGGCGGCAACCCCTCAGGTGCGGATGCCTGTGGTTTTCCCCCGTTGTTGCCTCCAAGAGGGAGTACACCATGTCGTGGTCTCGTTGGAAAATGATGGCTGGGGTGCTGAGCGTGTCGCTTGGCGGTCTCGCCACTGTCGCTGGTCAGTGTCCAAAGCCCGACGCGAACAAAGGTAATAAGTTCCCTGCGGAAGTGCCGATCTCGGCGGATTTGCCAATGGCCCCAACGCCACCCGCACCTGGCCCAATACCGAAGGCGACTCCGCCTGGCCCATCCATCCCTGCCCCAGTGGTGGATTTGCCCCCAGCGCCGATGCTTCCGGCTGGCCCATCTATCCCGACCCCAGGGTCGCCTGGTTTGCCCCCAGCACCAAGTACCGAATTGCCCGGGTTGCCCGGCACGCCGTCTGTTCCAATGCCTTTACCTCCAATGCCGAGCACGAAAAAGCACGAGGGTACGATCCCTCCGCCAGTACCCCAGATGATTCCTGTAGGTGGACCCATTACGCCGCCACTTCCGACACCAAGTGTTGGAGTGATCGAACAGCCAGCGCCAGGGTATGTTCCCGCACCACCCCCAGCAGGATTGACCATACCAGGAGAGGGCAAACCGCTTCCTGGCCCGTCATCTGGCCCTCCACCGGCGTATGGCGGACCACCCAGTGTGCCCCCGTCTCTGAATTCGATTGATCCGCCGGCATATGGCCCAACGCCAACAGTCCCAAAATCGACTCCACCCATCGTGCCGGCCTCCGGCGTGAGTAACTCAACGACCAAGTTCCGGATCGTCCTCCGCGTTGGCGAAGGCGAACCGACGTTCGAGGTTCGCACAGGCGATGATCTGGTGTTGAAAGTGGTGTGCGACAAGGTGGATATCAAATCCCCTGAGAAGGGTTCGGGGCCATCGACTGTGAAGGCCGCGGGCAAGGTTCATTTTGTCGGCTTCGGAGCAGAAGGAACCTGCGATGAGCTGGCTTTCCTCGCCGGGACCGGCGAGGTTAGTATGACCGGGAACGTGAAAATCCATGTGAAGGACAAGCTCGGCCGGGTGGAATCGGAACTTTCCACCGAAACCGTGAAGTACAAGATCGATCCGTCTGCAATCAGCGGTTCGCTCAAGCCGTAGTTCTGAAAACTTCGGTATGGTTTGAGTGGGATGACAGATGACGAAGTGTAGCGGAAGTAGTTGGAGTCGTGTCGCACGACTCCAACTCGCAGACATTTCCATTCAGGCCGACTCAAATCCAAATGCTCGCGATTCTGCAAGGGAAGTGAGTATCACGCGACGTTTGCCTTCGTGGCGAACCCACCCACATCGACAACCCAACGTGCAACCTGTTCGAGTCGGCCTTCAGAGCATCGAGACGACCCGCACATCCCCGCCCGGTTGCCAGTCGAACAGCACTAACTCTGCCGGTTGGCCGATATCAATCGTGTGGACCGGCAATCCGAGTAACTGCCGCGGGCGAACTGTTGCCATGTCCACTGCTTCGGCCAGACTCACCCCGGCAAAGCGGATCACGTTACCAACACACAGATCGGTGAAATGACCGCTCCCGGCCAAATACGGTGTACCGGCTACCACGATCTTTCCGCCCGGCAGCACTTCCAGATCGGTTCCCCATTCGCGGTACTTTCCGGATGGCATTCCGGCCAAGCTCCCGGCATCGCAGGTCAGTAAGGTTCGAGATACCCCCTTCGCACGGACAATACTTTTGACCACCGCCGGGGGCAGGTGATGGCCATCCGCGATGATGCTCGCCCAGAGCCCATCGTTCGCCAACTGCTCCCAGATGATGTTCTCGTGCCGGGGCAGCACCGCATGGCAGCCATTCCCCAGATGCGTACTCGTCCTGGCTCCGGCAGCCACTGCATCGCGAATCTGCTGACCCGTTGCCGCAGTATGCCCAATCGCCACCACAACCCCACCTGCGGTCAACTTCTCGATGAACTCCAGCATTCCTTGCCGTTCCGGGGCAACAGTGACCATAAGGATGCGGCCACCGGCCGCATCCTGCCAGCGTTGGAACTCATCCCAACTCGGATCGCGAGTGTGTTCGCGAGGATGCGCTCCACGTGGGCCATCCTTAGCAGATAGATATGGTCCTTCCAGGTGGAATCCGGGGATACATGCGCGGAGTTTCGCATCGGTTTCGATTGCCTTGAAGAGGGTTGCAAATCCGTGTTGGATCGCCTCGAAGCTGCCGGTGATGAGCGTCGGCAAGAACGCCCC
>Ga0206850_10241_pt1 | contig 15321 bp, 12 predicted proteins | sample Alteio_BWOrgCont_16_FD_152885 | JGI IMG/M metagenome (GOLD analysis project Ga0206850, IMG submission 152885) | Enriched cells from forest soil in Barre Woods Harvard Forest LTER site, Petersham, Massachusetts, United States -... | ecosystem: Environmental > Terrestrial > Soil > Temperate forest >...
GCCGAGGAATCTCTTTCCGCTTCTAAATCACTTCATCAACGAACATTGGCATCCACTCGGCCCGCGGCATCACACGGTAATAGCGCGTCGATGGCTGGCATAGCAGCGTAGACATTCGCACAATAGTGACTTAGTGTACAACTGGATAGAAACCGCCCTAGAACCGCCCTAAGAACCCCGGGTAAGGAGCGGGATAGTTGCGGGACGAATAGGAGTTCTTGGAGTAAAGAAACGCCTGGAAAACAAGGTTGATCGTGGTGATTTGGCTTGTTTTTCTGACGATTCAAAAAGTATACACTAACTGATTGTGGATCTGGAACTCGCGGGTTCAAATCCTAACGCCGCGGTTCGGTAACCAACTCCCGCAACATATCGACCAATTTCCGACCGACTACACCATTCATGATGCTCCCTCTCCTCCGGTTCACGAATTCGCTCCCCTCGACCGAGTTATAACCAGAGGCTGGGTGGGTATTGAGACGCCGATCAGCGCTCGCTGAACCCGTCCCCTGAGTCTTTGCAGAATGGAGCCAACTGTGGCTGTGAAGTCGTCGTGACAAGACATTCGGCCCATTTCGGTTTCTGGCATGGACATTTTGTCCGTCGAGCCCAGCTTCTGACTCAATGAGGCACAATCGCTATCGACGTTCACCAGCGTCACAAATGCCAGCAGACATGTGAGAACTGGCCTGATCTGCTTGCTTGATCCAAGAAGTGTCTTCTGACGGGACACTGTGGCCCACTTGTCACAAATGCCGCCCGCCACCTGAACTGACTCCATTTTGGGAATGAATCGAGGAACGGACATGACGGGACACGATGGCCCATTTGTTACATTCTGGGCTGCAATCGCCTGCATTCGGGCTCTTTGGCTCAAGTTCTGAGCCCAGCGCCCGTTATCGATCGAACAAGCCCCCAAATCTCATGCTCACTGCTTCGGTCGGGCGGGCCGCCACGCGAAGTTGAGTGCTTCTATTTGGTCAGCGCAGGTTGAATGTGATCAGATGTCCTGACGTGCTCACCATTTCGCGATTACCGTACAATCGTGGTTCGAGACCGCCTCGGGGATAAGGCTTGACCACCTATGCGAACCAGCGACACTTAACAATCCATGATGGAGACTGATCGATGGTTACGCTCAGCACAGCGTTATGTCGAGAGCGGCCACATGATTCGATTGAGATTGTCATTTTTTCTGCGCAGTTCCCACCTGCGTTTCGGCCTCGCAGCGTAGGATCTGGACTTCCAGCCAATTGTGAGTGTGCCAACCTTGTGTCGTCGCCGCATTAGCCGGCATTTCATTGCCCAACAAGTCCAACAAGTTAATTGCCTTGTTCAGCCAGTTACGCGCCTGATCTTTGTCACCCATTTTCTGAGACGACATGGCAAGCCAGAGCCAGTTTGTGACCTTTGGGCCTTGTCTGGAATCGGCCTGAAGGCTCTGTTCAAGGCACCGCGTCGCTTCCTTGTATCTGTTCGCCCGGTAACACAAAGCTCCTTGTTCGGTAAGAGACCAGAATTCCTTTGTATAAAACTCCAACTCTTTGGCGCTGACTCGCAAGGGCAACGATGGGTCATCGGCTGAGTCAGGAGCCAATGTGCAAGCGCGGGCAGCATGATAGGAGCGCATCTCTGAAACCTTGGGCGCCAATTCCAGCATCCGCTTGCACGACTGGCGATATCCATTGCGATCTCCACACAGGAGTTGCACAGCGGCATATTCAAACCAAATCTCGCCATAGTTTGTGGTAGGCAGCTGGGCAATCCGTTGAGCGTATAGATCCGCGGCCTGACTCCATTGCTTCCGCGAAATGCAGTCGCGCCCCAGAGACAGTAGCGAGTCGGCCAGGCAATGCCGAACATCATTGTCGATTCCCTGGATGGTCTTAGCATCCAGACGGTACTTGACAGCAATTGCGGCCTTGTCACGCTCCAATGCCTGTATGACCCATTTGTATTCGGTGATCGCTTCCTTGTATTTCGCTTGCCGTAACCAGACACTTCCGCGGCCAACATGCCCCAGAAAGAATTCCGGGTCGACCTGAACAGATTTGTGAAAGGCTACGGATGCATCCTCCAAGCGATTGTCGTTTGCCAGTTCAACACCGAGTTGATGCCACGCCTCACAGAGTATTGGGTCTATTTCAGTAGCTCTGCGAAAATTCGTGATTGCATCTTCACGCTGCTTGAGACCCAAGCAAATATGGCCTAACAAAAAATATTCGGAGGCATTTTTTGGGTCGCTTTCGAGGATTGTTAGGCATTCGTTCTGTGCTTTGCGATATTCTCCCTTGAAAAAATAGTCGACAGCGAGGTTGTGGCGCAGGACGGTGTGCTTGGGTTTCAACTCAACTGCGCGGCGACCTACCTCGATGGCCTCGTCCAATTCGCCGGCGCTGCCGAGGGAAGTGGCCAGCCAGCCCAGCGTAAATGTGTTTTCCGGTCGTAAGGCCGCCACAATCCCAAAGTATCGCACCGCTTGCTGATAACTTCCGTTGGAATATAGCGCAACGCCCAACTCCCAATTGAGCCAGTAGTCTCGTGCGCGGTGGTTTACGGCACTGCGCAGCAGAGGCACATTAAACTCTTTCGCTTTGTCCTTGGGAAGCAACATGCCAGTGATCGCCAGCTGATGGGCGGCCAAGGAAGCCGTCAAGTTGGCCGCCTCGCCGGCTAGCTCGACACGCTTCCGCGGGTCCTGCCAAACGTTTGGGTCACGGAATCGTTTGTGCCAGGCAGTACCTTGATCCGCCAACTCGGCAATGCGAAGCAACTTCTTTGTCTGCAATGAATCACAATTCTCGGAAAACTCGCTAAATGCCCAAAGCTCTATTGCGGTTACGATATGCACTCGCAGGTCCGACAAACGGATTCTCGCGGCCGCGCTCTCGGCGTCTTCGATGTCGATGCTCGTCTGTGCAAACGCCTGAGCGTACCTCTTTGCAAGCATGCGGTAATCCGGTAGCGGATCCTTGGGTAGTATCATCCGGGCTGACGCGAGGTCTTGCCGAATGTGTTCGAGCAATTCGGCAAACTCGATATCCGATTGAGCCCGATCGATGCGTCTGCTCAAATCGTCGGATTCGGCCTGGGCTAGCTGATATTGCACGTCAAGCAGAACCCTTTTTGCGTCTTGCCATTTCTCTTCTTGCCCGAACTCAACTGCTCTGACTATCCCGTTCTCAATGTTTAGCCGCGCTGCTACCCGGCGCGAACTTTTTTGTTGGTCGAGCCACTCGGCAGTCCCGGCTGCCGCTGCCGAAACGACAAGTAGGGCAAGGACTAGGGTGGCCAATGCCGGCCGTCTTTTAGCCCATTTCATCGCTTGTTCTGCGATGCCTACCGGTCGAGCAACCACTGGATGTCCGGACAGGTAGCGGTGCAGATCGTCGGCCAGGTCCTGGGCACTCGCATAACGACGGCTAGGATTTTTTTGGAGGCACTTAAGACAGATCGTTGCCAGATCGCGCGGCACCTTGGCATTAAATCGAGAAGGCGGTTCTGGTTCGTCAGTAATGACCTGAAGTTCCGTTTCCGCAGCCGAATTCCCGTCGAAGGGAGGGCGGCCCGTAAGCAATTCATACAGGATCGCTCCCAGCGCATAAATGTCTACCGCCGGTCCAATCTCATGCGATTTTCCCAACGCCTGCTCGGGTGCCATGTAACACGGCGTTCCCACAACGGCACCACTCAGCGTTACGCTTCCTCCACCTCCCAGTCGCCGGGCCAAGCCAAAGTCTGTGATCTTGGGTGTTCCATCTGCGGTGAGGAGTATATTTGCAGGCTTCAAATCGCGATGGATGATGCAGCTACAGTGTGCAAAATGCACAGCAGCAGCCAGGGTCTCAACCAATTCCGCCGCTCTTCGGACAGGTTGGGGCGTCTCGGCAAGTTGCCCTGCCAAGCTGCCGCCTTCCACGAGTTCCATCGTGAAAAAAGGTCGTCCTTCGACGTCACCCACTTCGTACACTTGCACGATGTTCGGGTGACGCAGAGCTGCGACAGCCTCCGCCTCCCTGTGGAATCGGCCCAGTTCCTGCGGCCCTGCGTATGCGCCCGACAGCAGCATCTTGACCGCGACTGGGCGGTTTAGTGCGCGGTGCCGTGCTCTGAACACAACGCCCATGCCGCCATGGCCCAAGACTCCTTCAACATCGTGTCCATTGATTGATGGCAGTGACTTCCCGATTCGCCACAGATGATCGATTTGTTCAAAACTCGTCGGGCCGTGGAGCGGGAACAACTCGTCGAAAGCGAGTCCTAGACGGCGGATCTGATCCAATCGCTGACACACTTCCAACAGCAACTCAGGGGTGTCCGTGCACACCTCTTCTGGCGTGCGGTCTGACGCCAGGACATCTTCAACTAGCTGCCGGATTCGTGATTCATCTGACATCATTTGCTCGGCCGAAGGTCAGAGAGACTATCGTTCAGCATTGTCATCGCGCGCCCTAGCCGTCGCTGAATCGTTTTCGAAGAGACCTCGAGCAGGGTCGCGACCTCCCCATGGCTCATCCCCTGGATTCGCACCAGACTGAACACTTCCCGTTCCTCTTCAGGAAGGTTCTCGATGGCCTGCAGCATGCGGCAAGTGGTCGGAGTAATGTCCGATCCACTGCTCCCAGGATCCAGGAGAAGTTCTTCGTTGATCTCCACTGTTGCCGCCTGCTTATCTAGGCGCCGGGCCAGGCCATTCAGCTCCCAGATCATGTGCTGGTTGGCTAGCGAGAAGAATCCGCGGGTGTTCCGCGGCCGTGTCTCTCGAAGGGCCTTGAGCAACCTCGTAACTACTGAGCTGAGTAACTCTTGAGCCTGTAGATTCATTGGCGGCCGTGTCAGCCGGCGGTAACTGCGATTGAGCACAGTCAAGCACAGCAGGTGCAACCGGCAGACGGCCCGGCCCACCAGCGCCGATACGACTGGCTCCGACGACGAATCGCCTAGGATTCCGGCCAATTCGTCAAGATACTGCTGGACTGCGGCCGATGTCCGGATTTGGTCCATTTCTGGAGCCTCCAAGAATGACAATCTCAAATTTCATTTTCTATCCTTCCGCGTTCGTGTCCACCCGGAACGCCCCTCAATTGTAGGGGGGTCGAGGGGAACCAACCCCGAGACGCAGTCCGTAGATGTGCAAGAAAATGAAAGGCCACCACACCCAGGTTTTGCTCGACCTAACAAGGGAATAGGAAGTCTTACCGGGCGTGAACGGCAAGGCAAAGGAGGTATATGTGAGCGCCAAATACAAAGCAATGGAAGTATCGGCACCAGGCACTCTTCGCTTGGTGGAACGGCCAATCAAGGAACCCGGTCCCGGTCAAGTCAGGATACGAGTGGAAGCTTGCGGGGTTTGCCACAGCGACGCAGCAACAGTCATGGGGATCTGGCCGGGACTGACTCTACCCCGCGTTCCTGGCCACGAAGTAGTTGGCCGTATTGAAGCACTAGGCACCGGTGTAACACGTTGGAAGATCGATCAGCGAGTCGGAGTTGGCTTCTTCGGTGGCGAAGACGGTGTCTGCGAACCATGCAGGCGCGGTGACGTCGTGAATTGCCAAAACCCAGTCGTATCGGGAATTACCGTAGATGGTGGATATGCCGAGATGATGATCGCCGAAGCGCGAGGCCTCGCTGCCATTCCGGACGAACTCACTTCAGTAGAAGCCGCCCCACTCCTCTGTGCTGGCATCACGACTTTTAACGCACTTCGCAATGCCGGTCTCCGTGCCGGGGATCTGGTGGCTGTTCAAGGCGTAGGCGGCCTTGGTCATCTCGGTATCCAGTTTGCGAGGCAGATGGGTTTCCGCACCATTGCGATTGGACGAGGAAACGACAAAGAAAAGCTTGCGAAGAACCTGGGTGCACACGTTTACATCGACACGACTGTCGAGGATGCCAGTGCGGTGCTGCAGCGTATGGGAGGAGCCAAAGCTATTCTTGCAACAGCTCCCAGCGGAAGTGCTATGGGGCCACTGGTGTCTGGTTTGGCGGCGCGCGGCAAGCTGATCATCGTGGGTGTACCGGATGATCAGATCCAGTTGAGCGCTGTTCCACTCATTTTTGGAGGCCGCACGATTGAAGGATCGCTGACGGGGAAAGCAATTGATAACGAGGACACACTTGCCTTCAGCGTCCTTGCGAATATCCGCCCGATGATTGAAACAGTTCCACTCGAACAAGCCGCAGATGCTTATGCTCGCATGATTCAAGGCAAAGCGCGGTTCCGCATGGTGTTGGTTACAAAAGCCGGAGTAGCTCAGGGTAAGCCTGTCAAATGAAGCCTTCTTTCTCTCCGATTAACGAAAGGGCCAGACACCAACAAAAGGAGCAACTATGAACGCTTTTCAAGATGTGTTCGATAAACAAAAAGCATACTTTGAGACGAGTATCACGAAGAGCTACGACTGGCGAATTGATCAACTCGAACGCATGGTTCGGATGGTCTCCGAGAACGAATCCTGCTTGCAGAAAGCAATCGCCTCGGATTTCAAGACAGCCTCTCAAGAATATATGTTCGAAACGGCCTCAACCATTGCTGAAGCCGAATTTCATAAGAGCCAACTGAAGACCTGGATGGAACCCGTGGAAGTGCCGGTTCCGCGTTTTCTGGCCAAGACAGGTCATCGGGCTAAAGTCTATCGCGAACCATATGGCGTCGCGCTCATTATTGGTCCATTCAATGGCCCTCTGATGCTTCTCCTACGCCCTGCCATATCCACTTTGGCTGCTGGCAATACCTGCGTACTTAAGCTGATTGAATCACTGTCTGCCACCTCCGCACTCTTGCTTGAACTCGTCCCAAAGTACTTCGATCCGCGCGCTGTAACTGCAGTTCCAGGACGGCGTGAACAAGTCAACGAACTTTTGAAGCTGCCGTTCAACTTTATTTTCTTCACGGGCAGCACCAAGGTCGGAAAGATTGTGGCTCGGGCAGCGGCCGAAAACTTGACGCCGGTTCTGCTCGAACTTGGTGGCCAGAATCCTGCTCTGGTGGATCAAACGGCGAACATCCCCGACGCGGCGAAAAAAATCACCTGGGGTGCAATGGCATGGGGCGGGCAATGGTGTACATCCCCCGGCTATGCGTATGTCCACGAATCGGTCGTGGATGATTTCGTGGCAGAGGCCAAGAAAGCGGTCGTTGATATGTTTGGGGGCAATCCAAAGAACAATGCCGACTATTCACGCATCATCAGCGCACATGAAGTCTCGCGGTTGGCTGGGCTCATTGATCCTGCCAAGGTTGTTATCGGCGGCAAGTCCGATCCGGAGGCTCGCTACCTGGACCCGACGATCCTGTATCCCATCTTGTGGGAAGACAAAATCATGGACGACGAAATCTTCGGACCAATCCTGCCCATCATCTCGTACAGGTCGTTAGATGAGGCCCTGATGCGAATCGCGGCAACGCCACACCCGCTTGCCGGCTTTGTCTTCAGCCGCAGTCAAGACACGATCGATCGATTCACAAAAGAGCTCTCTTTTGGCGGGGGTGCGGTGAACCAGGTCAACATCAATGTGTTCATCGTGACGATGGCATTCGGAGGTGTCGGGCCATCAGGGATGGGTCATTATTACGGCAAGTATGGCTTCGATATGCTCACGCACGCCAAATCGATGCTCATTTCGCCGCCCGATGTTGCAATTGATCATCTCTTTCCACCTTACACCAACGAAAAAAACCAAGCTCTTATGCAATGGCTTGAGTATTGATCGTCGGGTTGCCGGAACACGGAAATCGATTCCTATACCCAGCTCCTGAGCTTGAACAAGCATGGTTACCGTAATGCTTTACCAGAATACGAACGGAATTATCACTCGAGTCGGCACTCTAGAGTTCTTCAGTCTGCCAGTGCTTGTAGGAGATGTCGCGGCGTGGCTGGAGTTCCATGGAGGTGAGTGTGGCGGTCACGTTCAAGTTCGACTTAGCTCGCCCGGGATCGTGACCCCAGCGGAGGTTGTGGCTATTGGCAAGGCTCTTTGTCGTGATGAGATGCAGGGACATGTGGGAATCTTCGAATGGCAGGGAGTGTAATCATCGGGATTTTTATCTGTGGTGATCTATGCAATCGACGTCAATTATGCGGGTTGGTTCAATGGCTTGTTTCTGACTTCGGGAGGCGCCTGGAACTGGAAGACCCCTTGAGATTGCAACCTTGGTTCCGGAGCTCAGACATGTCCACGCCGACTCCGACCGCAGCACCCACGACCATGCCGCCAGAGTCTGTCCCGACCCCGGCCGCCGCACCTCCAAGGGGTCCGCTCGCCCGACTACTCTGGCTCGGCGGACTGGTGGCACTGGCCGTGTTAGCGATTGTTCTTGCCTACCCCTGGTGGTCGTATCGCCAGACACATTCGATCACCGAAGACGCCTTTGTTGAGGCCCATATCGTCAACGTCGCCCCGCAAGCGGTCTCCGGCCACATCGTTCGCTTTCTGGTGGAGGAAAACGACCGCGTGAAAAAGGGCGACATCCTGGTGCATATTGACAAGGAGCCTTTCGAGGTTCAGGTAGCTATTAAGAAAGCTGCGGTGGAAGTGGCCCAAGCAAACCTGATCGCTGCACAGGCTCAGGTGCGCGCTCAGGTTGCCCAGACGCGCTCCTCTCGCTTCAAACTCGAGCACGCTATTGAGGATGTCGGCAACCAGATCGCCAACCTGCGCGCCGCCGTGGCGACGCTCAGCAGCCGGAGGGCAACGCTGGATCTGGCAGAGAGCAACCTAAAACGGGCCGAGGCGCTGGTGGCCAGCAGAGGTATCAGCAAGGAAGAAATTGACACGCGACGGCAGGCCGTGGAGGTGGCTCAGGCAAGCGTAGCTCAAGCACTGGAGCAGATCTATGGCATTCGCGTTTATCTCGGCCTTCCCGCCCAGCCCCCAAAAGGCCACGACCTGAATGAAGTGCCGCCCGACCTGGACCAAAACTTTTCGAACGTTCGTCAGGCGCTGGGTGAGTTGATCCAAGGCACGGCCCAGTTAGGCTTCTTGCCGATTACGTGGAATGGCACGCCGAAACAGGCCCTCGCGGAATTCCTCCAGCAGGATCCGGAAGGCAACCTTGATCGCGTCTATGCACACCTCATCCCCAACGCGCCCGCTGTAAAGCAGGCTGAGGCCCAACTTCTCCAAGCCCGTCGCGACCTCGACCAGGCCCTGCTGAACCTGAGCTACGCGGAGATCCGCGCTCCGTTCCCCGGAGTAGTGGTTAAGCGCTACCTCAACCTTGGCGATTTCGCCTCCCCCGGTGTCGCCATCCTGAGCATGTACAACCCCGATCTGACCTACGTTACTGCCAATCTCGAAGAGGACCGGCTGCCCGGCATCTCACCGGGGAACACCGTAGAGTTGCAGGTCGACGCATTCAGAGAACCGTTCCGTGGTCGCGTGGTCTGGATCAACAAGTCGACCGGGGCACAGTTCGCTCTCATGCCACGGAACGTTGTCGCCGGCGAGTTCACCAAGGTTGTGCAACGGGTGCCTGTGCGCATCGCAATCGAGAAGGACGAGCGATGGCCCTTCTTGCGCGCTGGCCTTTCGGTCCGGGCTGCCATTGCCCACGGCGATGGCGACGCGCCCTGGGCGGAGCAGGCCGCCCGGGAGATGAGGGAGCACGAGACGCAATTCAACCAACAGGACCGTCCAAATCGCGAAGCTGGTGCGGGGGACAAGCCATGACCACGCTACTGGCCTCTGCCCCATCGTCCGCGGTCGCTGAACCTACACTTGGTTTGCGAACCCCACCTCTGCTATTCGAACGCCGCCACTGGCTGGCGGCTCTGGCCGTCCTCTTCGTCTTCTTTGCGCCCTACCAGACCCTCATACAGACTGTCCTGACGGACGATGCCGTGCGAGATGGCGTCAACGTGGATGCATACGACATGACCTTGGTGCAGGTCGGCTACGTCGTCGGCCTCCTTTACGGGGCGTTCACGGGGCTGTGGATGTCGTCCCGCATCGGCTCGCGCTACACGATCGCCCTGGGCTTACTCTTGTTCGCCCTGGGCGCTTTGCTTACCGGGGCGGCTGTCGGGTTGGTCAGTCTAGCCTTGGGCCGGTTGCTGGACGGCTTCGGCAAGATGATGGTGACAGCGCTCTGCCGGACCGCGCTCTACAAGCAGTTCGACCAGATGCTACTCGTGGGAGTCGGCCTCTATGGGATCTTCGCCTATGCCACACGCAATGCGACCCCTCTGGTCATGGCCGAACTCGACGTGGGTCTATCCTGGCAGTGGATGTATTGGTTCCATGTCCCGATCGCTCTGGTGGGACTGGTGCTCGTCTGGCGCTACTTCCGTCCGGATCGCCCCTCTCAGCCGGTTCATCTCCCCATAGACTGGTTGGCGTTAACGGTCTTCGTGGTCTGGATCGTGGCCATTGTGCTCGCATTCGGCTGGTATCGCAAGTGGGGCGGTTGGACCTCGAATGCCTTTGCCGTCACGTCCATCTTGTGCGTCACCCTACCCGTCGTCCTGGTGGTGTGGGTCGGCTCGAACTTCAGCCCGGACGAGCATCTGAAGCGGCTGGCGCGGAGCCGCATCTTTCTCCTCTCCATGATGATTCGCGGGCTGATGCTCACGCAACTGGTTGGCGTGCTAACAATCGTGGGCCTGTACGCCACCGGGCTACGCTATTACCCTAGAGTCACCGCAGGCTGGGTATTCGTCCCGGTGGTCCTGACGATGGCCTCCACAACCTTACTAACGACCTGTCTACACCAGCGCAACCTGCGGCACGTCTGGCTGGTTGTTGGCGTCGTTGGCGCGGCGGCTTGCATCTGGTGGCTCTCGACGCTGGACAACTTCACGTCTAAAGAGCACCTGGCTTTGACTCTGGCTTGTTGGGGGGCCTTCCTGGGTTTGTTCCCGCCCGCTTTCCTGATAGACGAGGTTGAGGGACTTGATCCCAAGGACTTTCTGTATGCCGGTACCCTGGGTGTCGTGGGTCTCGTCGTTCCGCTCCTGACGGTGCCGACGGCGACAGGGACGATAGTCAAAGTATGGTCTGATCGGGCACAGGATACCTACCGCCTCAATGTAAGTAGCAACCGCCCGCCTGTGTCGGAAGCCTCGAACCGCATCGGGCAGCATTTCCGCCAGCGCGGCCTGGGAGGGCCGGACGTTCAACAAGAGACCAACACGGTCCTTGGCACCTTTGCCACGTTTGAGAGCGTCGCTGTCGGGTACCAGTGGGGTCTGCGGTTCCTGAGTCTGATGATGGTAATGCTCGGGCTAACTGTCGCCCTGCTCTTGTGGCGGGCAGCTCGGAACTTACGTGCGACGCACGGTGCTGGTTATACCTGACGCCTTTGCCTGAGTTGTCCTTTAAGTTTGAATCGCCAACGAATCTGTGAACATAAAGCGCGACTCGAAAGATCGGGAGGACGATATGGGCGCATCCACTTCGAGACCCAACCAGGACAGTAAATCTCACTAACGTTGCGGAACAAGGCGAACCAAACATGAATCACTCACATGAGACGGCACCTACGCAATTCATTGAAGGTGAAGGAATTCGATATGCTTATCGACGTTTCGGTAAGACTGGAAGCGTACCACTTCTCTTCCTGGAATACTTCAATTCAAACATGGATGGTTGGGATCCCATGGTGACCAACGGTCTTGCCGTTGATAACGAGGTGATTCTGTTCAACAACGCAGGCGTCGCAACCTCCGGGGGTGAAACGCCTGCGACTGTTACAAAGATGGCCGAGCATTGCGTTACGTTTTGCCAGGCTCTCGGGTTGGAGACGATTAATATCGTGGGCTTTTCCCTCGGGGGAATGATTGCGCAACAATTGGCTCTTGACTATCCACATCTTGTTAAACGCATCATTTTGCTCGGGACCGGCCCACGTGGCGGCGAAGGTATGACCTTCTCGGAACTATCGGCTGAGGAGCAAACTGATCCGATCAAGTTCTTGTTAGCTGCATTCTTTACTACCAGTGATACCAGTATCGCGGCAGGTAAGGCATACATTGAGAGACTCAGGTCCCGCAAAGAAGATAGGGACCCTCCTGTATCTAAAGAATCCGCGATGGCCCAGCTATCAGCCATTAGGGAGTGGGGGACTATTCCGTTCAGCAACCGATACGCGAGGCTAAAACACCTCAAACATCGCATACTCATTGTTCACGGTAATAAGGACATCGTAGTGCCCCCGATCAATGGGCTTATTCTTGCAGAACATTTACCTGATGCTCAATTAATTGTCTACCCCGATTCCAGTCATGGAACTCAGTATCAACACGCGGACCTGTTCCTTAAACATGCAAGAGTGCTCTTAAGTGAGTGAACCGTAACTACCGCGTTTTTGGCAGCCGTTTAAAGGAGTAAAGATAATGAAATCTGAAAGAGTTGTGACAAGAGATGACATCCGAAAGACACTTAACGTCATCTTCGACCAAGTCTTCAACCAGGGCCAGGCCGATCTGCTTACAGGTCTCGTATCTGGACCATACATACAACACAATCCGCTTTTCCCGAATGGGCTCGACGGCATCATGAGCTACATCAAGCAGGCCGGACGAATTCCTTGCGAGGTGAAGCGCATCGCGATCGATGGCGACCTGGCCTTTGTACATGTGCGTTACCTGGATTGGGGAGGTCAGGAAACCGCTGGTGTCGACATCTTCCGCTTCGATGCCGATGGCAAGATCGTCGAGCACTGGGATGTGCTGCAGCCTGTGCCCGCCAGTTCCAAGAACTCCAACACTATGTTCTGAGAGTCCGGCTAACACATACGGATATCGATATCTCGCTTAACAAATACAAATTGGGGCCACCGTGTTCGCTGTCTCATAGGGCCATCATGCTCTCTATCTCATACGGGAGAATGACTATGAAAAATGCACTGCCGCGCGAGATCGCCGGCGTAAGACTTCCCGATAGTGCGCTAGCTCAGAAAGCCGTTGACCTGGCCTACCGGGTTTCGCCGCCCGTTGTATGGACCCACGTGGTCCGGACCTTTGTCTTCGGCGCCTTGGTCGGTCAGTCGCAAAAACTGCGCTACGACGAGGAACTCTTCTTTCTTGCCTCTGTGCTGCACGACTTGGGACTTACTGCCGAATTCCGAGGCGCAGAGCGTTTCGAAGTAGTCGGAGCCGATGCGGCTGACGCATTCCTGAAGGATCAAGGCCTTAACACGGAACGGCGCGAGATTATTTGGGACGCGATCGCGCTGCACACCTCCATCGGCATTGCGTCGCGCAAACGTCCCGAGATCGCGCTCGTCCACATCGGTGCCGGCGTCGATGTTGTCGGTAGGGGACTCGACAAGCTGCCGCCGAATCTCGTCGCGGAAACGATTGAGGCGCTCCCTCGGCACGATTTCAACAACGCGTTCTACAAGGTGGTAGTCGACACGATCGCCCAATCGCCGCAGAGCGCGGCCATGACCTGGATGTGCGAGATCGCCAACGCGCATGTGCCGGGCTGTCCCTGTCCGAGCTTAGCCAGCCAGATGAAAGCTAGTCCGTTTAAAGAGTAAACGGACGGTTCCCACCGGTGAGTATGTGCGTCTGCTGCTCGGCCAGTACAGAAATCCTGACCCACATGAGAGGTTTCTGTGAATCGATTCGAGAGAATCTTCAAGACCCAGCAAACGTGTTCATCAGAGGAGTGACCCCATGACAAATCTAAGCCACAGCATACGCGTCGGACAATTGGAGATTCATGCTGAAGAAGTGGGCGAAGGCAGCCCGGCATTGGTGTTTTTTCACTACTGGGGCGGCTCTCGGCGTACTTGGTCTGAGGTCATAGCGCGGCTCTCCAATCGCTTCCGCTCCATCGCGGTGGATCTACGCGGCTGGGGCAAGTCAGCCCGCCACACCGACGACTACAGCCTCTTCACCCAGGCCAATGACGTCGAAGGTGTTATCAAGGCATTAAACGTGAAGGACTTTGTCCTCGTAGGACATTCCATGGGGGCAAAATCGCCCAGATATTGGCAGGTCGGCGACCGGAAGGCCTGCGTGCTGTTGTTCTTGTCGCTCCCGCGCCGCCGACGCCACTTCAAGTCCCGGACGCGCAAAAGCGAACGATGCTCGCTAGTTACACAATGCCGGAGGGCATCGGGGAGGCGCTCAAAGTCATCAGCCATCGGCCTCTTACCATCGCCCAGCGTCTGCAAGTCACCGAGGATTCGCTCGGTGGCGCAGAGACCGCGAAGGTTGCATGGTTATCGCAGGGGATGTTGCTCGACATCTCCAAGCAGGCCGCCTCTATCACCGTCCCAGTATGTGTGATCGCCGGATCAGAGGACCAAGTGGAGAAAGAGGATTTCTTACGTAAGGTGCTGCTTCCACTGCTACCGCACGCCAGGTTCAAGACCATCGAAGGGGTCGGACACCTTTCGCCCCTTGAGGGACCCGACGATGTAGCCAAAGTGATCTCTGACTTTCTCGCAGACCATTTGTGATTGGGAATGTGGGGAAGCGGTACTGGCACAACCGGACGCCCTCACTCTGATTCAATGCTAAGGAGGTATTGATATGGCCAGATCAAAGGCTCGCCAAATCGTCCTTGCTGACCGACCACAAAGGAAGCCTAATCTGACTGACTTCCGCCTTGAGGAGACCGAGATACCGACGCCGGCCGCTGGTCAGGTTCTGCTCCGAGTAGAGTATCTATCGCTCGACCCTTACATGCGTGGCCGGATGGATGACCGGAAATCGTATGCGCAGCCTGTCCCGCTTGGTGGAGTCATGCCGGGCGAATCCGTTGCGACGGTAATCGCAACACGACACCCAGGCTACTCGGAAGGCGATATCGTGCTTTCACAGACCGGATGGTGTACGCACTCACTCTCGGATCGCGCGGACCTCCGTAAGCTCGATCCAGCCTCCGCTCCGGTTACGACGGGGCTCGGAGTTCTCGGCATGCCCGGGTTTACGGCCTATGGGGGCCTGAACGTGATTGGCAAGCCTGCACCCGGGGAAACAGTGGTCGTGGCCGCGGCGAGTGGACCGGTTGGGTCGCTGGTAGGCCAGCTCGCGAAGATTGCGGGTGCGAGGGCGGTTGGCATCGCGGGGGGTCGCGACAAGTGCGCGTATGTTAGGGACGACCTCGGCTTCGAAGCGGGTATCGATCACCGCGACGCCAGCTTCGCCACCAAGCTGACGGAAGCCTGTCCAGACGGCATCGATGTCTACTTCGAGAATGTCGGCGGAGCGATTTGGCAGGCGGTATTACCTTTGCTCAACAAGTTCGCGCGTGTTCCCGTTAGCGGATTGGTCGCACAGTATAATGGAGTGGGAAAGGGCGAAGGCACAGACCAACTGCCTGCCACCATGCGTGAGATCCTTTCAATAAGCTTGACTGTGC
>Ga0206850_10242_pt1 | contig 15316 bp, 6 predicted proteins | sample Alteio_BWOrgCont_16_FD_152885 | JGI IMG/M metagenome (GOLD analysis project Ga0206850, IMG submission 152885) | Enriched cells from forest soil in Barre Woods Harvard Forest LTER site, Petersham, Massachusetts, United States -... | ecosystem: Environmental > Terrestrial > Soil > Temperate forest >...
CCACACGATGGCGGGCGGGCATCGCAGCTTGGACGTTCTCCATGTGGCGACGGCGTTGCATCTGGACGCGCGGGAATTTCTCACGTTCGACGCCAACCAGCGCAAACTCGCCGCCGCCGAAAAATTAAAGGTCAAACTGTGAAACTAACGGCGAACAAACTGACGCCGATCACTGCAATTGGATTGAACGGTAAAATCTCTGCCCTGTGCCAGTGGAACTGGTATCAACCCAAATGAAGGGGCTGTATGGCAACATGAAGTTTGTGAGCGTTTGCCATGTATTGAGGTCGGTGCTGTATTGGATTTGATAGACCGCGCCAGCCGTCCCGTTGATTGTCACACCCAGATATGTGGAAATTCCGAGAGTGGTGGCGAGTGAATTTGAATTGGTTGCAAATACTCCCGATTGATAAATGTTTCCGCCGGTAGTTGTCGTAGCGGTTGCCACAAAAGTCCCTTGGCCGTATGTGAAAGCATTTATTACATCAATGCTAGGCACAAAGCTACCATTGGTGTTCCATATGTATCCATCTGGACTTGTTAAAATAATGGATGGACTCGAATTGGGAATAGTAGTTATGAACTGATTTCCACCAAAGGCAAAAGGTATAACGGTTCCTGCAAAGGCATGTATTACACGCACTCAAAAATATGTGGTATTCATAGTGCCATTCTCCCGCCCCGGGTCCGGGTCCAGAAAATCCAGGAAGCGCTATAAGGCCATCAGAATCATATAAATTTATAGGATTATCCCACACGAATAAATATGGCGGTAAATCACTATTTTCTTTTAGAATTTGTTGAGTCAGCCATGATTTATCTTGTTCATAATTCGTAATAAAAGCCTTCTCTCCCAACGGGTCTCTATTTGGCCAGAGTTTGATCCGCTCGCGGGCGGCATCGAAGCTGTCGAATTGGGCTCGTGACAGGAACTCCTGCCAAATCGTCTCCCAGAAGCGTTCAACCTTGCCCAACGTCATTGGATGATGTGGTCGCGATTTAAAATGCGCCACACGATCTTTTTTAAGCTCGGCCTCGAACCGGCTGACGCCACGCCAACTGGTGTATTGGCGGCCATTGTCGGTGAGCATCTCCTTGGGTGGCTGGAACTCGGCCACTGCCACGCGATACACTTCGATCACCGACGGTGCCGTGGGACTGCGAAACAAGTCCGCGCCCACGATGAACCGCGAGTAATCATCCATGAAGGCGATGAGGTAGGCGTAACGTCCGCCCAGCCGGAACGTGAAGATGTCCGTTTGCCACATCTGGTTGGGCGTGGCCCGTTCAAAAAAACGTGGTCGGGTGAGGTTGCGCTTCTTGGGTGGGGAACCTTTTTCCATCAACTCGGCATCGTGCAGCCGCTGCCGCACCGTCTCCGGGCTGGCCGGCAGGAAAAAACATCGGCGCAACAACTGCGAGATGCGTTTGATGCCGAACGTCGGGTTCTCCCGCTTCAACTCGATGATCTTGTCCGTGATCGGTGCTGGCAACCGATCCGGTCGTGGACCGGGCACTCCCGGTTGCAATCCAGCCTCGCCCTGTTCGCGATACTGGCGTCTCCAGCGGCTCAAGCCGCTTTGCGCCACGCCAATCTCGGCGCAGACATCCTCCAGACGGAACCCTTCCTCCAACCGCAACCGCACAGCTTTGAGTTTTTCGTCCGGCGTGAAACGGCGCAGTTTTTTCGCGCCGCCAGCCCCCCGCGGGGGGCTGTTCCTCTTCTTCTCCACTACTGTTTGTTCATTCATGTTGACACTCCATTTATCATTGGAGTGTCAACCACTTTCCGGCTTAAATCAGTCTCATGATCCGGTCGTTAGCACACTCATCGTCAACCGCCAGCAGGTTTGGTGCATCATTCCGACCGGGGCGTCCAATATGCCAGCGAAAGTTATCGGCAACGGCTGGCACTGGCGGGCGTCGTTCCAAGCATGAGCCGGCGCGGCAACTGCTACGACAACGCCGCCATGGAAAGCTTCTGGAGCAGTCTCAAACGCGAGTTGGTGCATCGCTGCCAGTTCGCCACCCGAGCGCAAGCCAGAGCCGCCATCTTTGAATGGATTGAAGTCTTTTACAACCGCGAGCGGCTCCACAGTGCCCTCGGTTATCATTCCCCTGTGGACTTTGAAACCAAACTCAACTAAAAATACCCATGCCTCATGCACTCACTCTCTGTCCACACAATCGGGGCAAGGCCAGGTTTGCGTTTTCGGCCAAATCTTCCTGCGACCAGCCTTTAGCTTCCCTCAATCGCCGAACATTAGTGCCCAATATTTGTTGCGGCTTCATCCCGCCGATTCTGGCAGAAGTAGCCGATTGTTCCACAGCCAATCAGTCACAATCATTTTTCGGCGGTAGATAAAACCAGCCCGTTTTTGAAGCGATTTTGAGGGGATTTGCGTTGCCCCAGCCGTCCAAAAAGCGCAAGCAGCCGCTCGCTTTTAGCGTGGCAAGCCACCGCGTCAGCCGTGAGAACAAAAGTCTAAGCGGGAAATTTTACTTTTGTCAGTGCCAATCAATTCACTTTCCGGACACCATTCAACAGTAATTGCTTGAGTCGTTTTGCGGTGGGCGCTTTTGATCCTGAACTTTTGGGCGCGGATTCGTTGATTTGTTGGATTCGCACCAAAAAAACGGCCATCCCCGATTTCGGGGATGGTTTTGACCGGGATTTAAGTTCAGAGTGCATCGACAGCCCTCTAAACAAATGAAACACAAAACTGTTCCAGCTTATATTTCAAAATGAAACCCCCCGTATCAATAGTAGCCGGCGTGGCCGCTGCCTGCATCATGTTATGCGGCAGCATTGTTCAGGCGCAATCGGTCATTGGCAGCGTTTACCCAAACGGAGCCTATCAATTCCAGTCGTCCAGCGCCTTGTCCTTCACTGCCAGCTCGCTGGCGGGCATTACCAACATTTCAGTGACGTTGACCGCCACTACGTTACAGGGACAGCAAGGTTTTCCAGAAACATTAACCCTTGGAAACGGATTGATCGTCACGGGGCCATCCGCCGGTGAAACCGTGAGTGCTGCGCTGGCAAGTAACATGCTTTATTTGGCTGACATTCAAGTGACCGATGCCAATGGCAATTCAGCCAGCACCAACCTCTCTTTCGACACCATCAATCCAGCCTATACTTTTGAGGCAAGAGATTGGGACTATACCAGCAACGGAACCAGTGGACTGTTCATTGATAATCCGCAGACCAATGCTTATGCCGGCCTGGCTTCCGCTGCCCGCAGTGATTTTTACATAGACAATTCAGGTGGAAGTGCCTCATACCGTCCTCAAGGATTGGAAACAGAAACCGCCGGTGATGTGCCGCGGCTGGCGTATATCGGCACGACCAATGTGGATTTCGATGTGGGATATAATAACGGTGGCAACTGGGGAAATTACACACGTCATTACCCGGCTGGCACTTACAATCTTTACCTGCGCGGCTCCGACGGCAATAGTTCTCAGTCAGATGCGGCCAGCCTGACGGTGGTGTCTGGCACAGCCGCTTTAAGCGGCACCGGCCCGTACCAGTTTTCCGTTACGGCGAAGGGCTGGCAAACTTATGGCTGGTGTCCTTTGATTGACGGGAGCAGTGGTAATCCCGCCCAAATTACTTTTGACGGCTCGGCAAGCACGTTGCGGGTCAATATTGATAACGGCAATTGCAATGAAAATTTCTATATGCTGGTGCCGGTGGACACCAACGCGCCGGTTGTTGGCACAGGTGTTGTTACCGGTGCTTTTCCCAACGGCGCGTATCAATTTCAACAGACCAACACGTTTTCCTTCACCGCCGCCTCGGCAATTGGCATCAATAATATTGCAGTGGAAGTGGCCGACACTAATTTGTTGGGACAGGGTTCTGTAACAAGGTTGACTAGTGGAAGCGGTTTGACAATCACCGGCCCAGCCACCAGTGAAAGTGTGAGCTTTGGGTTGACAACCGATACGCTTTATTCAGTTACAATTCAGTTGACCGACGCAAGCGATAATTCCTCGGCCACCAATATCACCTTTGACACCGTTAATCCTGACTATTATACCTTTGAGGCGGAAGATTTTGATTATAATGGCGGAGATTATTTTGACAACCCGCAGACCAATGCTTATGTGGATTTAAACGGCGAGAGTGGCATCGACTATAATTGCCCAAGTCCTCCTCAAAACAATCCATACCAATATGGCCGGTTGGGATTGGCGACTGAAACAACCAGCGATACGCCGCGTTCGCCCTATCTCAGCGGCGTCACGGATCCAACAACCGGCGGGCTGTATAAAGACTATGATGTGGACAGCGTTAATGGTGGCGACTGGGGAAATTATACCCGGAACTATCCTGCCGGTGTATATAATATCTATATGCGTGCTGCCAATGGCAACAATGCCGTATCTGACAGTTCCAGCATCTCATTGGTAACCGGCGGGGAGACCACCAGCAGTCAAACCCTTTCACAATTAGGCACGTTTTCCGTTCCTGGCACGGGTGGCTGGGGGACTTTTACCTGGGTGCCCTTGTTGAACAGCGGTGGCGGCCTCGTCCGGTTCACTGGCGGTTCGCTGGCGACCTTGAGGGAAACCACTGTCAATGGCAGTTACAATGCAAACTATTACATGCTGGTGCCGGCCAACAACACTGTGAAAACCCTGCCGTTTGTTGATAATTTTGAACCGGACGGCACGGCTCTATTCCAATTTACAAATTTATTGAGTTTTACCGCCAATTCGGAACCGGGCTTCACCACCACCAACGATGTTGTGCTGAATTTGAACGGGGCAAATGTGTCCGGATTGATCTTCAACGGTTCGTCAACCGCTTGGAACGTCACCTATCCGGTGCAGCCAAACACATATTATACGGCGATCGTTACGTTGACGGATGCCAATGGAACCACCATTACCACCAATAGTTTCGGCACTTTCAATGCAACCAACTATCAATGGGAAGCTGAGGATTATGACTATACCAGCAGCGGGGTGAGCGGACAATTTTTCGACAACCCCCAGGTTGACAGCTATGCGGGTTTGCCCGGCTTGACGAACGTGGATCTTCTTGAATCGGATCTGGGCGCGTTTAGCAGAGGCTACAATTATCGTCCGGCCGGCTATGGTGGCTTTCCGGATACCGCCGCCAATGATTTGCCGAGGACTCAATTTACCTCGGTTGGAGCAACGGACTGGAGTATTGGATCTTTTGGTGGTGGATCGTGGGCCAATTATACCCGGCACTACCCGGCTGGAACCTATAATGTGGTGGGGCGATTTGCTGAAGGCGCAGGGACCTCGAAGGCCGGCCTGTCATTATTAACCGGCGGTTACGGCACTTCCATTCAGACATCAAATCTTTTGGGCACGTTCTCCATCCCAGTTGGTGGTTGGTCAACCTGGGAATGGGCGACCTTGGTGAATGGTAGTGGCAGTCCGGTCAATGTGACGCTGGACGGATCGCAAACCACGCTGCAATTGGAAGGCCAGAGCGGCAATGAGGCCAACGTGAACTTCCTGATGCTGGTTCCGGCAAACACCACGCTGCCGGTCATCAGCAGTCTTTATCCGAATGGCTCAAGCCTCTTTCAATACACAAACACCCTGAATTTTGACGTAAGTTCCAGCGCTGGAATCGCGACAAACAGTATTACGGTGACATTAAACGGAGTGGCGGTGACCAACCTGGTTTTTAGCGGCACTGCAACTAGTTGGAATGTCAGTTATCCGGATTTGCCGGAGAATGCCGCCTATACTTCCGTCATCACCGTGACAAGCCTTAATGAAGAGACGGTCTCGACAACCAACAGCTTTGACACTTTCAATGCGGCCAACTATCAATGGGAGGCTGCGGATTATGACTATACCACCAACGGGGTGGGCGGGCTATTCTTCGACAACCCCCAGGTTGACAGCTATGCGGGTTTGCCCGGACTGACGAACGTGGATCTTCTTGAATCAGATGTAAACGCGCCTGGCCGGGGCAACAGTTATCGTCCGGCCGGCTATGGCGACTTTCCGGATACCGCCGCCAATGATTTGCCAAGGATTCAATTTACCTCGGTCGGAGCAACTGATTGGAGCGTTGGATCTTTTGGCGGTGGCTCTTGGGCCAATTATACCCGGCACTATCCATTTGGAACTTATAATGTTATCGGGCGGTTTGCTGAAGGTGCCGGTGCTGCTGAGGCCAACCTGTCACAAGTGACCCGCGGTTATGCCACTACCAACCAGACTACCAGTCTGATCGGCACTTTCCTTATCCCGGAGGCCGGCTGGTCAAGTTGGGAATCGGTGGAGTTAACGGATGCTCATGGCAATCCGGCCAGCGTTACGCTGGACGGCTCGCAAGCCACGTTGCAATTGGAGGGGGTGGGTAACAATGAGGCCAACATTAACTTCTTTATGCTGGTTCCAACCACTCCAGCCCCCAAACTCGTGGCGGTGGTCGGCGGTGGAATCATCACGATTTCAGTTCCAGCTCAAAGCGGATATAGTTATCAGTTGCAATACAAAAACAATCTGACGGATGTAAATTGGACTTCCTTGGGCAGTCCATTCGCCGGCAATGATTCGGTTTACCCGTTCACTGACACAATCGTCAATGGCGCCGGGAACCGTTTCTATCGAGTGCAAATTGTGCCCAATCCGTGAGTCGTGAACAGATAATTGACATATATTCTCCGGCAGCCAGTGTAACTGGCTGCCGGACAGCGGTTTTAAATGTATATTTTGAGTATAGTATGTATTAATAATGCCAGGGTTTTTCCTGGTTGAGCGGGCATGCAGCTGCTGAAGCACCAGGAAAACTCAATATTAATCAAGATGAGCATGAAGCAAATTTCTCGTAAATTTATTAATGATTTACGTCAAGATTCCAGGTCAAGGTTTTCCGTCAGTAACGATGGTTTTACTTTGATTGAGCTGTTGGTGGTTATCGCGATCATCGCGATTCTTGCCGCCATGCTCCTGCCTGCCCTGGTGGCAGCCAAGGTAAGAGCGCAGGGTGCCTCATGTTTAAACAACATGAAACAACTGGAACTGGCCAACATTCTTTATTCAGGCGACAATAATGATTTTGTGCCAAATAATGGGGTTGAAAATGAACAAAGCGGCCTATTGTATGGCCTTGCTGTAACTGGCAGCGGTCCCAATTGGGTGTATGGGTCTTTTCACTCCGACAGTACTAGTGGTGACAATCCCGCCGGCATCGAAACCAATATTTGGGCGTTGGGCGTCCTCGGGGATAATGATCCCAGTGGAAGCGGTAATGTATTGCTTGGTTCCATTGGCGGCTATGTAAAAGCGGCCGGAGTGTACAAGTGTCCTGCGGATCAAAGTCTGACAGCCAATGCAGCACCGTATAATTCCATGTTGCCACGGGTGAGATCGTGTTCGGCCAATATGTATGTCGGGCCCACGCTGCAAGCCTACCAGCTGCATGACTACGACTTGACGCCGCCTTACAAGGCGTTTTTCAAAAACTCTGATTTTGGGGTTGGTGGATTGGGCAGCTCGGATTGTTTTGTCTATTTGGATGAAAACCCCAAGAGTATCAACGACGGCTATTTTGAATATATTGCGGCTGACACCGGCATTAATGACCGGCCAGCGGTCAATCATGGCAATTCCAGTTCATTCTCGTTTGCTGACGGTCACGTTGAACTGCACAGGTGGTTTGATACATTCTTGAATATAAATAATAATACATTGGGTAAAGACACCGCCTGGCTTAGTGCCCACGGTACTGTCTATTAATCCGATGAGACTGGCCAGAGCGCCAGCCAGGCGCAGTTTTTCATTTTTGCTTGCATCCGATAAATTTTCATTTTGATCGGCGTTCTATTCTCCCATGCGGGCAACGCTGTTGACGCGGTTGTTTTTTGAGTGTATGCCTGTTACAGGAGAGATTGAACCAATGAAACCGATTATCCGGCGCTTTTGCACTCTGATGGCTGCAGTTATGCTTTTGAGCATCGGGAACCGGGCTTGCGCCACCGTTGGAGCAACCACCCCATTCACAAGCGTGGAGGCTGAAAGTGGAAGTCTCGGCGGCGGCGCGGTGGTGGTCTCCCTCACCGCTCCACCAGCGACGGAATATTCAAGTCCAGAACTTGAAGCCTCGGGGCATGCTTTTGTCCAGCTTACCAACACAGGTCAATCCGTAACATGGACGAATATGACCAGCCAAAATTTTACAGCTATAAATGTCAGATCCTGCATTCCGGATGCTCCAACCGGTGGAGGAATTGTTTCCACGATAGACTTGTATGTTAATGGACTGTTTCGCCAGGCTTTTAGCGTCAATTCACAGCAAAATTATTGCTATGAAGGCACTAACTACAACGGTCAAGCCGATAAAAATCCCGCCGATGGCGATCCGCGCGGTTTCTGGAACGACACGCATGCATTCATTGCCGGTGCTGCCGTCGCGCCGGGAGATACGGTCACGCTCCAGAAAGATTCGACGAATTCAGCGGCGTTTTATTACATTGATGTGGTTGATTTTGAAAATCCGCCGCCGCCGTTGACCCAGCCGGCCAATTCCATTTCCATCATCAGTTACGGGGCGGTATCGAACAATCTGGCCGTGGATAATACGGCTGCCATCAATAGTTGCTTCAGCACCGCCCAATCTCAGGGAAAGATTGCCTGGATCCCTCCGGGCACATTTTATATCAGTGCCATCAACGGCGGACTCAATGCGTCAGGGATAACGATTGAAGGGGCGGGGCCGTGGTATAGCACGTTCTATCGTGTCACACCGGGGAACAATTCACAAGGTGTGGCTAACATAATAACCACCACTTCCTGCACGCTGGAAAACTTGTCCTTGGATTGCAACTCAACGTGCCGGGCCGGCAACAACAATAACGGCGCGATTGATTTCAGCGGCACGAATTGGCTGGTGAATAACGTGTGGATTCAACATGTGACTTCTTCTTTCTGGTGTGCGGGCGTCGGAGGCACAGCGCAGAATTGCCGGACTTTGAGCACTTGGGCTGATGGCGGCAACTTCAATAACGTGCAAAGCGCCAATGGTATCGGAATGAATCTCACCTATTCGAACAACTTTGTCAGGGGCACTGGCGATGACGGCATGGCGATCAATTCAGTCAATTACAACGTAAATGGTTTAACGACCAATTACTACACAATGATGAGCAACATTACGTATGTCAATAATACTGTCGTGGAGCCTTGGGGGGGCAAAGGAATAGGGATTTACGGCGGGATTGGTGATGTGGTGACAAATAATCTGCTTTGTGACACAGCGAGGTATCTTGGCCTGGGCGTGATGAGATTTGGTGTGAACGGTTCTGATCTCCTGTCCGCAACCGTGGCGGGAAATACCCTCTTGCGCTGCGGTGGCAATGGTTACAACCAGCAGCAGCAGGCCATGATGATTGGCAACGGCGGCGACGGCCAGAGTGTCGGCACGGTTGCAAACGCTTATTGCGCTTCAAATACCATAATTGATGCTTTGTATGATGCGGTTGGTTTTTCGACCAGCACAAACATCGTTTTTGAAAACAATACAATCATTAATCCGGGTCTTGATGGAATTGTGGCCGGCCCGCCGGACCTTGGTTCCGGCGTCACGGGATATGCCGCACTTAATTTTAACAGCGTGACTGGGCTGAACTCTGGCCAGTCTGCCTGTGTCAACACCACTGCTAACTATATAACCGGCGGGACTGGAAATATCGGTTTTTCCATTCCAGATCCCATGCCGGGTCCGTGGCTGAGTCAGGATATTGGCCCGGTGGTGACTGCGGGCGGAGACAGCTACGATAAAAACACCTTTACGCTCGTGGGTTCAGGTGCGGATATTGGAGGCATATCGGATGCGTTTCATTATGTGTATCAGCCCGCCAGCGGCAATTGCATCATCTCGACGCGGATTGTAACGGAAGAACTTGTTTATTCTTTGGCCAAGGCGGGAGTTATGATCCGCAACTCACTTGATCCTTCTGACTTGGAAGCGTCGGTGGTGTTAACGCCCGGCAATGGCATATCATTTCAATCCCGCAGCACCTGCGGAAGTGCCACATCGAACACGACCATCGCCAATTTGGCGGCCCCTTGCTGGGTGCAACTGGTGCGAAGTGGAAATATGTTCACGGCGTCGTATTCGACTGACGGACAGACTTGGACAACGATTGGCGCTCCGATAACAATCCCGATGACAACAAACGTGATCATGGGTTTGGCGGTTACAAGCCACTCGGACGGCAATGTCTGTTCGGCGATGATGGACAATATCTCAACGGTCGCGCCTGCTCCGCCTTTCGCCGCCGTGCATTGGGAGGGCGACCTGATTGCGAATCTTCAACCAAGTGATTTAAATGCCAGCAGCAAAGTTTGGACTAACCGAACCAGCAACGCCAGCACCGTTGGCAACTTCTCGACTGTCGGAGGCGGCAATCTCAATGTGACAAACCTGACTTGGAATTCGCAGGCCATTAACGCCCTGTTCATCAACCAGACCGTTGGAAATGCGGTGCAATCGGCAGGGCTGGCTCCGGTTGAAATTTTGACGAACAACCCGGTTTCCGCCGAAGCCTGGATTTATGCCACCGCCGTCAGCGAACAAAACAGTTGCGCCACTGGCTATGGGATTCAAGGCGGCAGTTCGTCTCCGGAAGAAGACCGGGAATTTAATTATAGTGTCCCCGGCAGCGGCGGCGGGGTCTCGGGTGATTTCGGCAATTACGATACACAGTGGGGCACGACACCTGCTCCTGGTGCGTGGCACTATCTGGCTTGGACCTATGACGGCGCTACCGTCAGACTCTATCTGGATGGCGTTCTAAATGCTATTAATAGTCCCGCCACCCCTCTCCAAACTCAGTCCACGGTCATCGGCATTGGCGCTGGCCTGTCAAGCGGCCCTGATCTCGCGGTCGATTCTTTTCAAGGATATATCGCGGCGGCCAGGGTTGAGAGTGGTGTGTTGACCTCTGCTGACATTGCCACGAACTACGCTTTAGGGCTTCTGGCCAGCGCAGCGGCTATTGTTCCGACGGGTCTGACCGCGATGACTGGTGACGGTGAAGTGACTTTGGCCTGGAATTCTTCTCCCAATGCCACCGGTTACAACGTGAAGCGTTCCAATACTTCAAATGGAACTTATGCCGTTATCGCCACAAACCTCACGGCCTTGAATTTCACCAACACCAGTCTCGAAAACGGAACAACCTATTACTTCGTCGTGTCCGCTGTCAATTCGGCTGGTGAAAGCGGTGACTCTGCTCCCATCAGCGCACAACTGGTGTCCCTGACTTCGCCTAAACTCAACTTCGGGGCTGCCGGCGGTCAGATGCAAATTGTCTGGCCGCAAGATCATTTGGGTTGGGAGCTGCAAGTGCAGACGAACTTGCCGGGGCTGGGTCTTGGGACGAATTGGGTGACATTGTCCGGTTCGAAGGCCACGAACCAGATGACCATGCCCATTAATACAGCCAATGGCAGCGTCTTCTTCCGGCTCACTTATCCGTAACAAGGCATTAAGTGCCGACTTTTTTGGCCAGGCTTTTTGTTGAACATTTTTGGCGACTAAATTTATGCCGGCACCAAATCAATTTTCACCTTGCGTCCCAAAGCGCAGGCCGCTTTGCCCAGCGTGTTCAGTGTGTCCTGTTTTCAATTTCCCGCATTCCTCAATGAATTGAACGAGCATGTCATTTTGGAGAACTTTTGTCTTCCCCCAAGCCGCATTCACGTCGGCATCAAACATTCGCGCGAATCGTTTCTGGCGTTTCTCTTGTAAAAACCCGCCGAAGGAAGCACATCTTTGTGCGCTTTCGGCGTGATGCCAAAAGGTGCGATGCTTTTCCACCTTTGAAATGTATAAAACGAAGTTTTTTTCATCCAGCCGCAGACGATGCGGGGGTTTTGTGAGGCGATTCCTCGTCGCCAGCCTGTTGCTTGTGATTACCTTCGGCGTCAAGGCGGCTGAGCTTGATTTGATTCCGTTGCCGGTCGAGATCGAGCAGCCGCCCGGACAATTTGCGCTGGATACGCAAACTGTTATTATCGTGGATGGGCCATTCACAAACGAAGCGTCGCTCCTGGCCGGGGAATTGCAGCTTGCCAGCGGAAACAGCGCGGATAAAAACCGGATTTTGCTGACCACACGCGGAGCGGATCAACTGGGCGACGAGGCTTATCGTCTGGAGGTGAATCAACAGGGTGTGACCATTCATGCGCTTTCACCCGCGGGCGCATTTTACGGCTGCCAGACGTTGCGGCAGTTGATTGAGCCGGGCACACGGAAAATTCCCTTCGTCAAAATTGCGGACGCACCGCGTTATGCGTGGCGTGGCCTGATGCTGGATGTCAGCCGCCATTTTTTTGACGAGCCGGCCATCCGGCAAATGATTGATTGGATGGCGGATTACAAATTGAACCGGCTGCACCTGCATTTGACGGACGATCAGGCGTGGCGGCTGCAGATTGCCAGGTATCCCAAACTGACGCAGGCTGGCGCGCGCGGGGATTATTCAGATACCAATGCGCCGCCGCGTTTCTTCACGCGGGCCCAGATGCAGGCCATCATCGCTTACGCGGCCCGGCGGCATATTGTCGTGGTGCCGGAAATCGACATGCCCGGTCACGCCGGTGCAGCCACGCGCGCGTTGCCACAACTTGATGGTGGCATGAATACTTTTAATCCGGCCCGCGCGGAGACTTACGATTTTCTGCAAAATGTGGTGCTGGAAACGATGGAGATTTTCCCATCGCCCTGGATTCACCTGGGTGGCGACGAAGTGGATCTCACCAGTTGGAATCAAAGCGCGGAAGTGGCAAGAAAATTGCAGGCCAGTGGCATGAAAGACACGCAACAGTTGGAGGGTGGTTTTGTGAACCGCATGGCCGGGTTCATCCGGGAGCATGGCCGCACGCCGGCGGGCTGGGATGAGATCGTCGCCACCAAACCGGAAGCGGACACGGTTATTTTTTGGTGGCGGCATAACAAGCCGGAAATGCTCATCCGGGCGCTGGCCGACGGACATCCGGTCGTGCTCACGCCGCGCTCGCCATGTTATTTTGATTATCCGCAGGACAGATCCTACCCGGAAATCGGCTGGAAACTGTTCAACACGCCGGAAGCCGTTTATCGTGGCCCGGCGCTGCCACCGGGCATTCCACCGGCGCAACTCAAGCAGATTCTCGGGGTCGAGGGGTGTGTCTGGACCGAGCGGATCGCCACGGTGCCGTATCTTGAATTCATGATCATGCCCCGCATGGCGGCGCTGGCGGAAATGGCCTGGACGCCGGGTGAGCGGCGGGATTTCGCGCAGTTTAGCACGCGGCTGAAACCATTCCAAGACCAGTGCCAGCAACTCGGCATCGGTTACTACGACGAAACCAACCCGGTTGGTTCACTGCGCAAAGCCCGACAGTTGCCCGCGGTTGTGCCCAAGTTGTCATTGTCTCAATATTGATTTTGAAAGCGCACAAACGTGCGCTAGATGGCCTGTGTTCCGTGAGATAAATTACCAGCATGGTGGTTGTGATTTTGTGGAAAAATAAAACCGATTGACTGATCCGCTCATGAAAATGAAAAAAAACCTTACTTTTATTTTCGCACTTGCGATTCTTTTGCTGGCCAACGGCAGCTATGCCCAAACCCTTTTTTGGGATGGCGGCACCGCCAGCATAGCCACCAACGGCGTCGGCGTCAGTCAGGGTGCCGCCGGCACGTGGGATAACGTCACCTCGAACTGGGATCAGGGTGCAGGAGTTCCTTTTACCGCCTGGGTCAGCGGGGCGAACGCCAGCTTCGGATTGTCGGGGATCGCCGTTGGCGCAGGGACGGTCACTTTGGCCGCACCGATCACGGCTAATTCAATCACGGTCACCACCACAAACTATATCTTCACCGACGGTGGCAACACGGTCAATACGTTGACCGTGAACAATATCACCAACAGCGCCGTAACAACCATTTCCAACAACCTTGTCAATTCAACCGGCTTCACCAAGGCTGGCAGCAGCACTTTGACTTTGCTGGCAGCGAGTTCGGGATTGACCGGTCCGGTCAATGTTGACGCTGGCTCTTTATATTTTGGAAATGCCTCCACGCTGACGGGGCCAACCAGTTTTGGCGATGTAACGGTTGCCGCCAACGCCACGTTCAAGGTTCAGGAAGCCAGCGCAACGACCTACTCTCAAAATATTTCCGGCGCGGGTGCGTTTTACGCTGATGCTAATACGGTCTCCACCGTCATCACGCTGACCGGCAGCAGCACCTTTACGGGGCCGGTGACTATCAACCAAGCGACCCTGGCCGTCATCTCAATCAATGACACCAACCCATGCGCCTTGGGCAATGGCACCAATGTGATCATTGCCGCCGGGGGTAGCGCCTCCACCTTGCTCTACGAGGGCTATGGTGACACGACCGCCCGCGCGCTTACCATCGGGGGAACCACCCCCAATGCCGCGCTCAACAACAACGGCTTTGGTCCGTTGGTTTGGGACGGCCCGTTGCTGTTTGCCACCACGAACCAGCATACACTTTCTCTGGGCGGCACGGCCTCCTATGCGAATATCTTTGGCGGAACGATTCCAGACAATGCCACCACCAATACCATCGTCAAACAGACCGGCACTTGGATGCTGGCCGGCACCAACACCTATTCCGGCGGCACGTTGCTTGGCGGCGGCACTTTGATTATTTCAAATGACTATGCCTTGGGTGCGGCGGCAGGTCCGGTGGCCTTCACCGGCAGCTACGCACTTAAATCCGCGAGCAACAACGTCACGCTGGGAGCCAGCCGCACGGTGACCGTCAGCAATGCTTTTACGGCCAACTTTGGGGTCACGGACACCAACAACTTTTATGTAGCGTCATTGATCACGGGTCCGGGCGGGGTGACCAAAGCGTCTGCCAGTTACACGCTGGGAACGGTACGTTTCAGCAACAACGCCAATAATTATACTGGTGATTTCACCGCCGGCTACGGCAATACGGAGTTCACCTCGGTATCCGGGCAGGGCACGGCCAGTTCGCTTGGCGTGGGGGCTTCGGGCACGGGTGGTAAAATTACCATTGCCAACAGCACCTCGTCGGGCGCTTTGACCTACGTGGGTACGGGCAATAGCGCAACGACTCGTCCCTTGAGTTGGACGGCGACGACGGGCGGGTATCAACTGGATTGCACCAATACCGGTACGATCGCCTACTTGAGCCCGGCGGCGCTGGTGAATGGCGCGGGCGCCAAAACGCTGACTCTGGCCGGTAGCAACACCGGCACCAACACGCTGGCGCAAGTTATCAATGACGACGGCGGCTCGACTACCTTGGTCAAAAGCGGCG
>Ga0206850_10119_pt1 | contig 15291 bp, 14 predicted proteins | sample Alteio_BWOrgCont_16_FD_152885 | JGI IMG/M metagenome (GOLD analysis project Ga0206850, IMG submission 152885) | Enriched cells from forest soil in Barre Woods Harvard Forest LTER site, Petersham, Massachusetts, United States -... | ecosystem: Environmental > Terrestrial > Soil > Temperate forest >...
ATCCGTATCCGATCTTCCGTATGCCCCCGACCTATTTCGGCTACAATCACGTGAGCGTAATGAATGGGATCGCCCGCTCCGCACTGGCGGCGCTTAAGGCGCTGGCGGCGACCAAAACATCAGCGATGCCACCTGGTGGATTGCGCGATGATCCTCAAGCTCAGTACGCCGTCGCCAAAGCCGAGGCGATGATCGACGCCAACCGCCTCGCCGTCAAAGATGCCTTTCGATTGTTCTGGGACCCTGTAGTCGCGAACGAGTCCGTCTCGATGGAGGCGCGGGCACGATTGCGTCGCGCGATCGCGCATGCAGCCGAGAACGCTGTAGAGTCGGTGCACCTTTGTTACCGTGCCGCTGGAGGGTCGGCCGTCTATGAATCGGCGCCGTTTGAACGAGCGCTGCGCGATGTCAACACCGCCGCGACGCATATGGCGGTCCGCCGAGTGATGATGGAGGAAGCCGGGCGCGTGGCCTTTGGTCTGCCTCCGAGGACGCCTCTATTTTAAACGCGTCGCACCCTCCGCCTACGTCGTCGACCATCCGTAATCGCCGCGATGCTGACGCAGAAGTTCGAGACGATCTGCCAGGTTGTCCACTCGTCCGCACAGAGCGCGTCGCAGGCTCTGCGCCACACGACGCTTTGCCGCAACTGGTCCCAATCCGGATTCAGGGTACCTGAGAAGCGCGACCTATGCTCGCCATGTTGGCCCCAAGGGCCCGGCCTCAAGCCCTTTATGCGATTCCCGATCAGCTAAGAACTTCGACGCAAATCCGGGTTCGCAACCTCGTGCGTTTCGCAACTTCGTGAGTGATGACTGACGCGCGAAAAGGGCTGGTTTTATTGATGAAGCTGAACGGCGGGCGAAGGCTGTGCCCTTATCGGCCTCGCGTTTCGCTATCCTTCAATCATGGTTAAAACGAGATGCGCTCCGTTAGGATGGCCGAATGATGATACGCGGCATGATCGGTGACAGCCACTTGATAGCCGAATCCCACTGTGAGCCGAATACGTTCATAAAGAGGTATCCTCCCGACTACAAGACCAGGCGTCAGAAACACCTGATTTTGGCCTTCTCGCTGTCCGTTGGGCCACCAGGTATAGTTTATTTCGAACTCCGGCCAGAAAAATCTGAAAATCTGATACTGGAACGCAGTATTCCAAGCCACTGGCATGCCTAGGCGCTGCAACCCACCGTCGGATAGGGATATTCCGCCAGTACTTTGAAAGTCAAAGTAGCCAAAACCTTTACCAATTGCGATTGTCGGCGTGAAGACGCCGTGATGATTGCTGTTACCGTCATCCCCCGTCGGCGCGCTGAAACCCATGAAAGCTGTGACTATATAATCTCCGTTCTTCTCATTTCTCGAGAAGAGTCGATACTTGAACAAAAAGGTTTGGTCGGCCCAGCCATCAGTCGTCGAGCTCTTTCCTTTTGTCGCCGGCCGAATGTGGCCGTTGTGTGCCTGCCAGGCAGGTACTCCCAGAATAATCCCGATGTTCTCGAATGGGATCAGTTCAAGACCCTTACCACCGTCGAAATTGTCCGTAGCCGAGCCATGTGGATTCGCGAGCCAAAGTTGATCGTAACGAAACTTTTCTTCTAGGCATGGCGTAACCGTGACTATCGGTGTTAGCCAATGGGGCTGTTCACTTTGTATTCGCGCCACACGTTGCGACCAATCTGCCAAGTAGTCAAATATTGCAGAAGAGATTGAGGCGTCGCTTGCTGATGTCGTCGAGGCTTGTGCTGAATATGCTCCAGTAACGATCAATACAATAGCAAACGACAACAGGAGTGCTTTAGCGGTTCGAAAGAACTTTTTATTCAGGTGTTCCACCACAGACATGGCTATTACCGCGACAAGCGGATTTAGACCGTATCTGTCAACGTAGAACGAGACAACTCCCTCCGAATGACTCCATTCAGAGGACTATCACCCTCGTGAGCAAGCGAGTCGGCGCCGAGACGCGGTAATCGCGTAAAGACCGCGAAGATCTGGCCGAGAGGGCCATATTCCACGAGCGGTGATTTCGCGACTGGCTTAAAACAACCGACCGCGGCCATTGATTGATAACTAAGAAGAAGTACGTTTTAAGGTTAGTCCGTAAAACGCTCTCGTTTGGCGAGTTCATCTTCGCCTTGTAAACCTACGCGCTGAGGCCAGGAAATGGCGATGCTTTACTTGCTTCCCGAGGCCTTCAGGAGTGCCGAAGAGCTTACCGCTCATCAGCTCAAGCCTGAGTAGCTTACGGCTCTAAGGACGATTAGCCTCTTGGCTCTGCACTCACCTCCTGCCGAACGTCCTGCCTGAATGAAACGGTTGTGACTTTTTTAAGCTGCACGATGTCTTTAGGCTCGTGGCTCCAGATACGCTCCCCTCACAGCACCGATCGAGAGAGCGTGGTTTTGGGGGTGCATACCACGAGGCGCGTCCACAGCACTCCACCTTACGTGTCGGCCATCTTGCGATCGTCCGCGAGTGCATTAGCAAACTCATTGCCGCGTCAGCGAGCCCGCTTCTGGCCTCAAAATGAGTACCGGGCATGGAGCTTCGCGAATCACGTGTTCGGCGACACTGCCAAGTATGAGATGCTTGAGCCCGCCGCGACCATGCGTGCCCATCACGATCAAGTCGATCGCCAAGCGGGTCGCTGTTCTAACGATGTCCAGGTCTGCCAGACCGCTAACGACGCAGATTTCATAGCGACCCTGGCGCGCCGTATTTCCGCTGATTAAGTCCTCTAAGAAAAGGCGCGCCTCCTTTTCCCAAAGTGGTTCCGCTTTAAATGGCAAAGGGACATCCATATCTCGAGTGGGTATGCGCGCCACGTGCAACACGTAGAGAGTCGCATCGCTCTCTTTTGCAAGAGCAGCAGCTACGGTCAAAAGTTGCGATGCGGCCTTGTCCAAATCCAAGGCGCAGAGAATTTTACTATAACCAAGCATAAGGTTCTCCTCAGGCCAACCAACAGTCAGTCCCCTCCGCCCTTATTGATTGTCTCGCGGCAAGAGAAGCCACTCTTTCAATCTTACTCGAATACTCCCTTCAATGAGCTTAATGCTTAAGTGGCGATCCTCCCTTCTTGCGCTCAGGAATTAGGCAGCGAGCGAGCCACAGCTTGATCGACTACCGCTTTGGCAAGGGAAAGATTATATATAGCGTTCGCGTATGCCGAATCGTCGTTGGTGTAGTGACGCTGCGCATCTTCCAACTCGACGATATCTGACAACCCAGCTTGGTAACGCTTCTCGGCAAGCTGCAGCTCAACGCTCGATGCAGCCAATGCCTTTCGTGCAAATTCTATTCGCTGCACGGAAGCCTGCCAATTGAGAAATGCGGTCTGTACTTGAAGGATAATCCGCTGGCGCAAGTCCGCAAATGCCTCTTCAAGTGATCGCCGGCGAAGCTTCGTCTCTGCAATCTGATCGGTCGTCAAGAAGCTGTTGAAGAGAGGCCAGCTTATCACAATTCCGGCATTAAAGTTGTTGACGGCCGGCGTTCCTGTACCCATCGCGGCGTATCCCGCCACTGCGTTCACCGTCGGATAATAATCGCTTTTGAATTCGTCGATCGTGGCTCCCATCGCGTTCGCCTGGTTTTGAATCGCCTTCAAATCCGGTCGTCGCTGCATTGCTGTTTGAATTAGGATACCAAGGCTGTCGTTGAGAGACGAATAGGTTGTTATCTCCGCAAGGTGATAGTTCGGGGCCCGATTACTTAGTCCAAGCGCGTTGTCCAGCGCAACTTTTGCGTCGGCATAAGCGTTGCGCGCATCCGTCAGGTCCAGTTGCGCCCGTTCGAGCTCAGCCTGCATCACATAAGTATCAATTTGTGGTCGCAGACCGGCATTTGCTTTGACTTCAGCTTCATGGAGGTGGTAGCGGCGCTGCTCGACCGCTTTCTCGTACACTCGAATAAGCTGTTGTCCTTGTAAGACATCGTAATAGCGACGTGAAACTCCGAATATCAAGTCAAGCTCGACGAGACGTTGGTTCGCCTCCGCCGACGCCGCTTCAAACTCGCGCTGTCTAACGAACCCGTGTCGCCGACCAAAATCAAACAGAAACTGCGAGAGTGCGAGACCTCCTGCGTAGTTGTTAGAGGTGTTCCAGCTTTGTGAGAAATCGTTGGGCGAAAGGTCATGATTTATGCCCGTCATTCGGGGGAAAGCTTCATCCGTATCGTAGTAGCTGGTATTGCCGATTCCGTTATCAGTGCTTCGCAGGTACTCACCCACACCGAATGCTTGCGGCCCCAAATATGATCGAGCTTCGCCGATGCGGTCGCGCGCGGCACCGGTATCAGCTGCAGCTTCTTTTTCGCGCGGATGGTACTTCAGTGCAATTCTGATTGCTTCGTCCAGCGTTAATTCCTCCCCGGGCACGATCGGACCGATGCTCGCGTCGAAGGAAGGCCCTGCGCTGACTGTTTCGGTATTGCCGGCGTCGTGCGCGCCTGGTTGGCTCGTTACTGAAAGTGAATCAGGCGACGAACTTTGAGCTTTCACAGGTTTGAGGGATATTGGAGCCGAATCGGAGGCAGCATTAGGGGCACAGGAAAAAAGCCAGATGATCTCCATAAGTCCATAAAGACAGATGTTTTTTTTAGTTAATCTCATCAGTTTTTCGATTTCAGCAGAGTTCCATTTGTGACAATTGATTCACTTCTCAGTCCAGGCCAGTAGCTGCCGCCTCATTTGGCTGATTGGTCTTCGACAAAGCGAAATTAACTTTCTCGCCACTGTTGAGAGCACCGCTGTAAGTAGTCACGACTAGATCGTTGTCGCTTAATCCGGAAACGATTTCGACGTAATTTCCGTTGTTGATTCCGGTTGATACCGGGGCATCAAGCAAACGTCCCCGCTCGACTACAAGAACGTGTGCGGCTTTGCCAATCCCGTTGACGGCCGCGACCGGCAGTCTCAACACACCGGGATGACTTACCAGATCGAGTGTCACGTGCGCATAACTCCTTGGGTAGAGGATGTGGTTGGGATTACGGATATCCACTTCGGTAAGCATGGTACGGGTGGCAAGATCCAACGCCGTCGCGTATCGCGCCACAGATCCTGTAAATATCCGTCCCGGAAATTCATCGAAGCGCAACTTTGCTGGAGTGCCGCGCTTGATAAAAGGATATGACCCCTCTGGCACATAAACGTAGACTCTCAGATAGTCAATATCGGCGAGCGTCAAGATTGGGCCACCGCCACTCCGATGACCACCGGCTCCTTCGGTTGCGGAAGGAGCAATAAGAGCAGAGGACTCACCGACACCAATATCGCCTCCGCCTGCGCGAATCAGCGCCCCAGGATCTGCAAAGCGCCCGGTGATTACTCCGTCGAAAGGTGCGATGACCTTTGTATATCCAACCATCGTAGTCAGTGCTTCAGCAGCGGCTTTAGCCTCTTGGTATTTGGCGCTGGCAATATCCACGTCTTCTTGGGAAACCAGGCGTGCATCACTTTGCTGAACACGTTTTAGGCGTTCGTATGTAACGCGCGCAATCGTTAAAGAAGCCTCGGCTTGGTTCAGATTTGAGCGAAGTTCCGGAACCTCTATTTCCGCCAATACTTGCCCAGCTTTCACCGTGTCGCCTTTATCGACACTGATAGTCTTCAGATAGCCAGTCACCTTCGCGTGCAGTGAGGCTTCATAGAATCCGACCAGATCGCCCGGTAACTCTATCGTCTCCACCATATCCGCTCGCTCAGGGTGACTAACGATTACTGTCGGCTCCGCCGACGTCGTCATCGGTTCGGCCGGTTTGGCGCAGCTATATAGCGCGAGAAGAGAGCCCAGCGACAAGACCGCACAAATCGATCTGGCCACACCCACCCAAAGATTTTTCATTATCACTTGCCTATTCGCGCGTAAAAGAACTCGTAGATACAGGGAACCAGCACGAGTGTCAGGACCGTTGATACCACCAGGCCGCCGACAGCTGCCCGTGCTAGTGGTGCCGATGCCTCGGCACCCTCGCCAAGTTTCAAGGCAATCGGCATAAGTCCAGCGACAGTGGCGAGGGCCGTCATCAGGATTGGGCGCATTCGAATTCGCGCGGAATCAATTACCGCCCTTCTCAGAGGTTGGCCGTCCCTGCGCCTTTCGTTGGCAAAATCCACCAAGAGAATCGAATTCGAGACCACAATTCCCACCATAACAATGATTCCCATGAAGGATTCGATGTTGAGCGTGGTGTTCGTTGCCCAAAGCGTCCACATCACGCCGATGAGTCCCATAGGAACAGCAAACATTATGATGAATGGATCCAGAAAGGAGCGGAATTGGGCAACCATTACCAGATAGAGCAGAACCACTGCGAGCGAGAGTCCAAACCCGAAACTCGCAAAGGACGACTGCATCGCAGCCACCGAACCGCGATAACGAACCGAAACCCCCGGTGGCAGTGCTACACGGCTCAGGACTTTCTGGATTGCGTCCTGCGTGCCACCGAGATTCTGAGTGCTTGGAGATACCAGTAGGTCCACCACGCGCTGAATATTAAAGTGGTCCGCTTCTGACGGGTGATATTCAGGCGCGATCGATGCGACATCGCGCAACAATAGGCTTTGAGCATGCCCGCTCTCACCGGCGAAACTATGCACGGGGATGTCGCGGAGCGTTTCCATCGAGGTGAATCCTGTGCTCGCTTGCTCATACTGAACGGTCAAGAAATAGTCGTCGCTATTGGCGCGGTCGATCCATATCGATGGCGCTATGTAGAGATTCGAATTGAGCGCCGTGATGACATCGGAAATCACATCCTTTTGGCTCAATCCAAGCCTCGCAGCTTTCACCCGATCGACATTTATATTGAAGGTCGGGTAATCGGGTTCTTGAAGCACAAAAGTCTGAGCGACTTGCGGCAGCCCGCGAATGAGTTCTTGGCCTTGCTTGGCCGCGTGGTAAAGACTGTCGAACTCATGACCTGCGAATTGCACATCAATCGGTGCCATCGCGCCAAAATTCAAGACAGCGTCGATGATGCTCCCTGACGAAAATAACGTGCGAGCTTCCGGTATCCTCTGCGGCAACTCCCTCATCAGGCGTTGTACATAGTAGGCCGTTGGCCGACGATGTCCGCTCCTGAGCTCAACTTGAATAAATCCTGAATCCTCTGATGCGTTCGGTGAATAGATCGCCGAGATGCTTGGAGCAAGCCCGATATTTGACACCACCGTGTCCATGTCGATGGGCGGAATGACTTGCCGAATGATTTTCTCGATCTCACGCGCCATCTCGGTAGTGCGCTCGATGCGGGTTCCCGCGGGGGCGCGAAAGTTGAGTGTAAATGTACCCGCATCGGTCTCAGGAAACAGTTCGGTACCGAGCAGCGGGTACAACGCCATGCTTGCAACAAATAGGATAGTCACTCCACCAACGACAATGAGCTTATGGTTCAAGGCCCATTCCAGATTCCGCTCGAACCAGCCGGCGAAGCGTTCATAGGAACGATTGAAGCCTGCGCGTAGGCCGCGACCCTCGGTATCTTCTGATGCAGTAGCATCAGCGGTGGTCAGGAACCGCGCACAGAAAATTGGAATTACGGTCATAGCTACGAGATACGAGGCGCCCATCGAAAGGACCACCGCCAGCGCCAGCGCTCCGAATAAATACTTAGCAACACCAAACAAGAACATGACTGGAAAAAACACGATACAGGTAGCACGGGCAGGGCAACTTGCTCAGCGCCGTCGCGCGCCGCTTCGAATGGCGGCTTACCTTCAGCCAGATGACGGTTGATGTTTTCGAGCACGACCACCGAGTCGTCAACCAATCGGCCTATGGCGAGCGCGAAGCCGCCGAGAGTCATGATGTTGATGGTCGATCCGTTCATGTATAAGCCGAACGCTCCGGCCAGAATTGAGAGCGGGATTGACAAAAAAATCGCTAACGTTGACCTGAAACTTCCCAGAAATACAAGGATCATCAGAGAAGCCAGGACTGAACCGGACACAGCTTCATGCTCAAGGCTTGTGACTGCCTGCCTGACGTAAGTTGATTGGTCGAAAAGAGTCTTAATTTTCATCCCGGGCGGGAGCCCGAAAACTGTCGGGATTAAGTTTTTGATGCCGTCCACAACAGCAATCGTATTAGCCCCAACCTGCCGCAGCACTGGAACATATACCGATGGCTGACCATTGATCAGCACCTTATTGTATTGCGTCTGCGAAGAATCCTTGACCTTCGCTACATCGTCGACCAGGACCGGCTCTTGACCTTCCCCAACTTTGACCGGCACCTTTCCAATGCCGCTAATGTCGGGAATCATGCTATTCGAGTAGATGTAATAGTCCTTATCGCCGAGTTTAACGTCTCCCGCTGGAAGAATCAGGTTCGAACTGTCAATGGCTCCAACCAGATCCATCAGCGTCAAGCCACGAACCTGTAACGCCTGTGCATTCGGATATACCATCACTTGACGAAATTTGCCCCCGAACGGTATCGGAACGGAGGCACCCGGCACGGTAGCGAGCTGGTTCCTGATGTTGTAGCGAGCTTGGTCCTCGAGCTGCGTTTCGTCGTAACCTTTACCCTCCAGGGTTACAAGAACTACGGGGAGCGATGACGCGTCGTACTGGAGAACCAGCGGCGGCAATGTGCCCGGTGGCATGATCCCGAGATCGGCCATGGCCAGCGTACCCATTTGCGCCGCTGCCGCCTCAATGTTGGTTCCAGGCTGAAAGAAGACCTTGATGATACTTACACCGGATAGCGAGCGCGATTCCACATGCTCTATATTGCTGCCGAGTGTGAAAAAGCGCTCGTACCGAAAGGTAATGTTGTCTTCCATGTCCAGCGGCGGCATGCCCTGATAAAAGGTCGCGACCACCACTGCGGGTATCTTGATGTTCGGGAAGACGTCAACCGGCATCCGGGTGAAGGCAGTCACACCCATAATCGCAATAATAAGGGCCGCGACTATAATCGTGTATGGGTTGCGCAGTGAAAAACTAGGCACAAAATGTCTCCGGAGTCGTTAAAGTCGAACAGTCATGTTTTGGCTTTCACCACCGCCGCGTCGGGACGACACCCGACTGACCAACCGCCTCGTCAAAGATGCTGCATCACACTCTGAGGCTGATGCTAGAGAACGATGTTCGAAATTGTATATCCCCAAAATGACGGTGTCTCATGATTTTGTCTCTACTGCATCTCGGGCACTCTCAATGCCTGTTGAATCTCTGACCAAGGCACGTTCACTCCAGCCTGCAATGCTTTTGAGACTGAATCTGCGCGCTCCCGTTGTTCTCTAAACGAATTCCATGTGAGCCAATCATTTCCCGGATCGTGATTTTGCTCGCCTAGCTCGTCCCGATTTTCCGCAATACTTAGTTCTTTGATTAGTTCGGTTCTTGCCTCCGGTGTGACCGATTCTGGCGGTACGTCGAGAGCGTCCTCGATCTCCGATTGTGTTACCGTCTGACCTTGTTGCAGTCTTATGATGACCCTTTGGGCTTGACTTGCTTGGTAAATAGAATCGTCAGCTTGGACATTGTCGCTTTTATCACCCCTCGCGTTTTCCTCATCCATTTGTTTAGCTGCCTCGAGCTTTCTCATCAGAAGTAAACGTTCTTCGGATGATTGTTGAACCGATGTACACGCGGAAATGCTCAGGATGAGAAAAACAAAAGTCATTCCAATGCGTCCCATACCCATGGTCTGCCGCCGCTAATTCAGCCCGCGGATGCGCGTAATTAGTCGTCAATACGGACTCTGAGGCACCTCGAGCGCTTCTTTTATCTTCGACCAATGAACACCTTCACCGATCTCAAGATCTTTGATCACACTCTGTGCAAGTGCTCTTTGCTGATCGAAAGTGACCGTATCGGCAGGTGCGGCGGAGTCAGACCAAGCCAGATCATTCAACATTGCTTGCTCATTTCGGTCGTCACTTCGGACGGCATCTTCAAGCTGATGAATAAGTGTAATTCTTAGCCCAGGTGAAATCGATTTGGGCGGGCTCCATAAGGCGTCTTCGATCTCGGATTGTGGAACTTCAAAACCGTGAGTGAGTTCTTTGATCGCTCTGTCAGCTTTGTTCATCTGGTCTAGGAAATCTTCCTGCGTGACTGGTGCGACGTTGGGGTCGAGAGCGTTCTCCCAGTCCGCACTTTTCGCGGTTTTCAACTCCTGTATTAGTTGATCGCTATTTTTTTGACGGGAATACGGAGTGACCGTTGCCGCCGATTGCGCGCAAACGAACAATAGAATTAGAAGGGCTAACTCCGGGACGGCCCACAGGTTCCTGAAAATTGATTTGCTGCTGCTTGTTAGCATTTTCACCGATCTCCAAATGCCGGTTAGCGACAAGACCAAGGACTCTCGTGCGCAACCTGCGAATCGTCGGTCCTGTTGGGTCCTTCAACACGACCAAAATCAGGACAGGCGAACTAGTTGATGTCGGCAGCGGTCGATTTATGGGTAAAGCGCAGTATTCGCTTTAGCTGAGCCTGGCCGCCCTGAGAGGCGTCGCAAGGATCCCACTTACCGGAGAAAATGATCCCGCGCTTAGCGCTCCAGCTGAGAGGACTCGCTGAAGCATCTTCGTGGGCCTGCGTGCCCTCGGTACTTCTCAGCGCCTGGACAAATTCGTCCGCCGCCGGCGCGAAACCCGCCGCTATTATGGAGTTCTACAGAAGTGGGTCTTGGTTGCCCGAACGGGACCAGCCAAGTTTCAGGCGCAAGAGTAGACGTGAGATTGGGATTTGAGTCGATATTTCTGAGTCGACGACAGGTTTGATCGCGTCCTCATCATCAACCGTCGCAAGAAGAGGCGCCAGCACATTTTGATGGGGAACGGACTCGGCCGGCCCAGCGTTCGTATGGGCTACGTAGGTGTGGCGTTCAACGGTTCTGCGTACTTCGGGAGTCCGGAAATGATTCGTGTATTGATGGCCCGATCGGATCGGCAATGTCAGCAGCATCAGCACGCTAAACGCACAGGCCACGAATCTAAGCAGATCCGCGTGCTTGAAAGCCCTTGAATTGATACCGATACGCATCGTCTGTTAAAAAACTAGCGCGCTTTTCACCGAAGCTCAAGGGGAGCACAAGGAGCGGGACTATTGATAGGAAGCTTCAATTTTCCCGCGAGTTGCTTTTGTCTGCAGTTTTGCTGACCGAATTCACTTCGAGACGGGGATCATCGGTCGCAACGCAGAGCGCCTCTCCAGCCGCTGCTACATTAGAACCTGGACCAGAATTCAGATTAGGCAAACTGATGGCTGATCTTGCTGACGTTTTCTGGAATTTGTTTCGATGTTTGTCGAGCTCTGTGTCGCAGGTTTTTCAAATGGCGGCGCCGCGGCGACGATATGGGAAGCTATCATGTCGATTTATCGTGAGACCACGGGCCGAGCTTAATAGCCCGCCCGTGGTCTCAGGGTGTTTATCAGATCAGTAGCTGAACTCGACGTTCAGGAAGATCGAGTGCGTATCAGTGGGCACCAAGTTCGGGATCGATCCCGTCTTTGGCAACAATTGACCGTTCAGTTTGCCACCCGGCACATAGTTGTACCTCGTCAACTGCGACACCGGCATCGACATCTGGTTGTGATAGAAGAGCATATTCTGGCTGTCCAACGCGAAGCGCAGAAACTCATTATACTGGTAACTCACACCGACGACGAAGCGCATGAAGTCCAACGGATCGACTGGCGTTACCTTGTCGTTCGGCAAGAACCACTGGAACATTCCGAATGGCGTCAACCTGGTGCCCGGGATGTGGTAGTGGCCAAACATGTCGTAGCCGATCTCCCGCGCTTGACCATTATTGAGTAATGCATTCCATGCGCCGGTCTGCGCACCGAATCCGCTGTTCGAGTTGTAGCAAGGTGTACCGACGGAACAGGAGTTACCGGAGATGGTACCACTCGTCACAGCCTTACCCGTGGGAAAGCCGAACTCGTCCCCAGGCCCGCTGCCTGAAAACAAATTGCCAGCGCTGAAGGCATTATTGCCGTAGTCGAACTCGCCGGCCAGTCCCCACTGATCGGCTGTGTAATGCATCAAGGCCGCTATCCTGCTGATTTTCGCATTGGGACCTTTGAGGACGGTCGGAATGCTTGCCGTGTCCGGCGTGGTATTACCATAGCCGTAGTTATAGAAGCCGGTTAGCCCCAGTCCCTGAAACCGCCAGCTATTGCCGAACGGATATACCGAGAAGCGGCCCATGACCTGCTTTTCGTCAGTTTGCTCAAATGCGTGAAAGCTCGAGTTGTCGAATACGCCTAGACCATAATCGGCATAGGTTAATCCGTCGCTGAAGGGCTTAATCGACCCCTCCATTGAAACCCCGACTTGAGTGGACGAAAGACTGAGATAATTCCACGGGGTCAGATTGACATATCGAAATCCATAAAGGTCCTCTTCCCAGGCCACGAGCGGGTTCGAAGTTTCACCAATTATTACCTTCCCATCAGCTAATGCCGGTACATTCAGCTTCTGCCACAGGCCGCTATATTGGAGGTTCGCGTATTTCATACGCACGCCCAGATTGCCGTCGAGATTGCTGCCGAATCCAGTATTTTGACCGACCTTGTCATTCGCGGATCCGATGGTCTTATACATATTCGGGGTCAACCGTACCGTCCAATCCTTGGTGGGGAAGAAATAGAAATTCAGATAGGTTCTGGTTATATCGAACGAATTCCAATTATCGTTATATGGGCCAGGATTCGTTAGTTGCGTTAGTTCCTGCGGCTGGAATCCGGTATGCGTGTAGAAGCGATAGTCGCCGAACACTAGAGTTCCGACGCGAAATTTGTCCTGGAAATTATCTGTGTAGTCCTTCCATGCAGGCTTGATATCAGTAACCTGCTTGGCCAAAACGTCGTTGTTGTTCTCGAGTTGTGCATTTTGTGCTGCTAACTCCGCGATCCGCGCCCGCTCCTGATCAAGCTTTCGCTCGGTCTGGTCCTGGCGCTCCTCCAGATTGCGAGTCGATAGCGCGGACGCTGGAACCTCCGTCAGCAATCTGCGGCCGCGGCCCGGGACGGTGTACACGATGTGAGTCGCCGGATCGACGTAAAGCCGGATTGTAGGATCCGAATCATCAGCGCTCTGAGCGAGTAGTCGTCCCGCCAATCCAAAAGATGCCAACAAAGATACAACTACCATCGCGATGCTGAATCTGATTTTTCTGTTTCTCATTTTTGTCTCCGGGTGTGCGTCACCAGGGTTGATTTGCGAGCGCTCAAGCGCCGTGCTCCTTCTCCCAGGCAAGCCGTAGCTTCAGGAGGTCAAAGCTCGTATAAACCTTTCCATCGCACGCATATTTAGTAGGTGAGCCGATACTTACGATCCCGCAGTTCTGAACCATTGGCGGGGGAACGTCGGCGGAGGCCACTTGTTGCGGGTGCCCGCCACCCGGCTGCATCCAGGCGCAGCCCGACACCGCGATCATCACGGTGACTATGCTGAGCCGCAAAAGCCTTCTACTTCTTTCGGTCATGACTGATTGACTCCTTTCTTAGTCGTGGTTCGATAAGGCCATTAGGTTTTGCGCCACTCACAACTCTCGCCCGGCTACGAATCAACAGATTGTCCAACCTCCATCGCGACAGACCGATCAGGGTGCGCGGCGCAGTTATCGGGAACGGAACTGTTGAATTCTTGCCGGAGCAATTCTTTCGGCATGATGCGATCACAGCGGCACAGAACAAGCTGCGACCAGTTATCTGTCCGGAAGTCCAATGCATTCTTTTCTGTATCCAGGGACTGCGTAGGAACAGAGGATGCAATCTGCGGGCGATGATCGTAGGGCTGACTGGATCCGGTTACCGGCTCTGAATTCGAAAGGTAACGCGAACCCGATGAGCCAATTGCTGATGTGTACTGCGCTTGCCAAGTCATGTTCTACAACTCGCCACAGTTCCCTGTGCGAAATATCCATTCCGCTGGGTTCAGTAATTGATCGCTGCCGGTGACCCTCATCGTTGAGAACGTCATCGTGGCGACGTTGGGCGTGTGTATAGTTTGTGGACTTCTCGCTCGTAGCTTCCGAAAACAACGGAGCATCGTACCTGAGCGAATCGCCAATCGAGTCCTTGCTCATCAATTCCAATGACGGCAATAGAGGAAAGAATGCCGAACATAAGCTGTCATTGCGGCTCGACCTTGGCCGCACAATTACAGGTTCGAACTCCATGTGTTTTTCGGCAAATCGCGGGGAGAGAATACGCACGTAAAAATTAACGCATGATTACGTCCGAGTAATTGTTAGATTAACTGGAAATGCTAAACAGCAGCGCGTTTGGCCAGTTGAAGCGCATCATCGCTAGGTAGTTCCGATCGACGTCGATTCCTCCGGATATCTGACTGCGGTGACGAAGGAGAGTTTGCCATGCCGCCTGAGACCTCGATCTGAAACCTGGCGCGAGAAGCTCAAGGCGGGGAGGCGTACTCACGATTTTAGACGCTGCATAAATGCCATAATACTTGTCTGATAGAGCTTAAAATGGCATAAGACGGATTATGAAATTCTCGACGATGCCCATTTTCAGGATGCAGATAGTTGCTTTGCTTACGGCGCTCGTTACGACGACTCTGTGCTTTGCAACGTCTAGTCACGCCCAGAGCAGCAATTCCACCACTTCGGCTAATGCATCTGTGTTTTCAGCGATTGAGGAGTATTTTGCGGACTGGTTTCCCCGAGTTACGCGCATTCAAAGTGAACAGCCGCACTGGGTGACCCCGCTCGTCACGGTCACTCCGCGCTTGGAGGAAGAGTTTCGCTACGATCAGTTTTGGGAGGGAAATCAGAAGGGTGTGGCCACGGACGTTTTTGGCGCTGGCAAGGGTCTGGAACTGATACCCTTTCAGAATACCGAAGTGATTCTAGGTGTACCCGCCTGGAACGCATACAACGGCGCAATCAAGCACGGCAAAAATGCAAAAACTGACGGTTGGGCCGATGAAACCTTCTTGGTCAAGTACCGCATACTGTCCGCGAATGAGGAAAACGGCAATTATATCTTAACCGCCTTCATGGGTTTTAGCGCGCCGACGGGAGATGATGGTAACAGCAATCGCCACGGAGTCTTCACACCAACGATTGCGGGTGGCAAGGGCTTCGGCGCATTCGATATTCAAACCACCGCAGGTATCTCATTACCGGACGGCGGCCTTCAGCGCTTGGGTATGCCGGTCGCATGGAACACTGCGTTCCAATATCGGATTTTCAAATATTTCTGGCCCGAGTTCGAAGTAAACTATACCTGGTGGCCAGCCCCTATGGTCAGCCCGACACGGTCGTGAATCGGGATCCTTCCGATTAATAGGC
>Ga0206850_10123_pt1 | contig 15237 bp, 14 predicted proteins | sample Alteio_BWOrgCont_16_FD_152885 | JGI IMG/M metagenome (GOLD analysis project Ga0206850, IMG submission 152885) | Enriched cells from forest soil in Barre Woods Harvard Forest LTER site, Petersham, Massachusetts, United States -... | ecosystem: Environmental > Terrestrial > Soil > Temperate forest >...
AGGAGGAACCGATCATCTTGCCGAAGGCCGATCCCAAGAACCCCGACCAGATCGTGAATATGACCTACGAAACAGCCGCGAAGTATGCACTCGCCGCAAAGGGGGACACGAAGAAGGGCGAAGCAATCTTCAAGTCCCAGTCGTGCGCTGCTTGCCACACGACGGCCGATGGCCAGACGCCCAAGGGTCCACACCTCGTCGAGATTGGTAAACGGTACAAGGTGGACGAGTTGGTAGAGTCGATCCTCAAGCCGAGCGCCAAGCTGGCCCAGGGGTACGAAACGTACCGGTTCGTGATGACCGACGACCGTGTGTTCCAGGGGTTCATCGTCAGTGAACGGGCGGACGCCACAATCATCCGCGAATCCAACGGGGTGCAGCGCGAGCTGAAGAAGTCCGAGATCGCGACGCGGCAGATGCAGAAACAGTCGGCAATGCCCGAAGGGCTGGCGGCGAACCTGACCCCCGAGCAGCTTGCGGATTTGCTCGCCTACTTACAATCGCTGAAATGAAGTCGTCGTCTCCGGGTTGCGCTGACATGGGCGCGACCCGCTCTTTCGCCTTGGCGATCGGGCATTTTGAAGGCACTTTTCGGAATATGCCGGCAAGGAGAGGGATCTCTTGAGAGGAAGGACTCAATCGGAGAGGTGGGTCGCTCCACGACGATCTGGCATATTGAGTCCCCGTCGTTCCTGAGCCTGACCGGAAGCCCCGGACTGGAGTTGGTTCCGGCTGGCGGGGGTGTGACGTGGCCAGGGTTCCTCAATGTCATGTTCGTCTGCGAACGAATCCCCCAATCCCACCAACGAACCATTTCCCACTTCACCGTATTCGATCTCAGAGACGTATTCTGTTCCGGCGTGTGGTCTATCAACCTCGCACTCGATGGGTGGTGCCGGAATTACCCTCGCCAAGACGATCACCGCGACCGCACCGAGATAAATAAGCAGGAAATGGACGAGGGGCTCGCAGAAGGGATCGGATAGTGTGTTGGCAAACATGGCAAGCCCTCCGAAGCTGTGAGATAGTTGGAACCAAGCGGGCGATACCGGAGGGTTACGCAAATCAGATACCAGACCGCTACATTCTTCGCAGTGTTGTCTAAACCACGTCAGAGCCATGACATCAAAAAAGTTTTTTAGTCATGGTGAAAGCGCCATCCTTCTTCCTGGATGGACAGAAGGCCTCCAACCCTGGGTCTTCTCCGCCCGTGGTGCCGGATGATCGCCCCATCTGATCAACAAATGTCGAATAATTAATGTTGGCTTGGGCACTTGCTTTGCAACATCCATCTCAAGCTCGCCTGCAACAGGGAAAAGCGGACGCCGTCCATTTACCGTCCTGATGGAAATGTTCCGCTTTTGGAGAAGAAGAAATGATTGCGCGAAACCAAAGCACAGGATGCGATCCTCAAGATGCGTGGGAAAATGCCGAATATACAAGCCGATTCCAGCCTTTAGTTCAATACGCGAACGGATTGGATCAGGAATGTCTGGAGGAGATTCCTCGCGATCACCGCCACGCAGTTACGGAACTGGTTGAATTCAGTTTGCTGGTACCGATTCTCTCAATGGCAATCGTCGCCTGGATGCTGTTGGCGGTATCGTGCATCGTCCGGTGATTGGTGTATGTTGAGGTGAGCAGGTGTGATCTACTGAAATGCCCTTCAGAGTTGTTTCGTCGATCGGTTGGTATCCTCTCCATTTCTGTTCTTGCCGTTCCAAATGCAGCTCGATCACCTTGGCATGAAAGAAAGTAGCAGGCACACCATGTGCCTGCTACTTTCTCGCCGCTTACCTTTCCGAATCACGGGCGGGCAACTGAGAGGGCATCGCGGGCCGCTCCCTGAATGGGTTCGAGATTGTCGCTTATTGTGCGCGCCAGGAGAGACGATAACTTCTCCCATTCGCCACCCTGACGATAATCCTCCTTCGCCTGATCGATCGCTCCGGTCGCCCAGCGCGCTGCCCCGAGGAAATACCACGCCATCGGGTCGGTTGGATCGGCCTTCGTCGAGTCGATCAGAGCCGTCACGGCATCGGTGTAGCGGCCGGCCTTGTAAGCGTTGATCCCCAGATCGAGGGATCGGGCCGCGATCTTCAAATCCCTCTTCGGTTTCTCGACTGGCAAGCGATACGGGGCAAGTGGATCAGTAACGGAAGCCAACCCAATGTCCACCGCCTTCACCCACTCTTTCCCGGCCGCTGTCTTGTAAGCGGGGCTCGATCGAGCCACCAGAAACAGTTCCTTGGCCTCGGACATGTTACCCTTGAGCAGCAGAGCCAAACCCGCCACAGTGTAAGCTTTCGCAGCGTCTTCAGAATCGGGGGCGGACGCCGCAAGTACCTTCTTGGTGTTTGCCAGGGCCGGATCAGCATCGGCAACCCGACGAAGTTCTGTGAGTTGCGACAACCACAGGTCGAGCGTCTGAGCCGGACTCACCGCATTCCCCATGTCGACCCGGAGTCTCGCGAGCATCGCCTCGCCAGCAGCCTTCTCCTTCACGACCGCTGCTTCCAGATCCTTGATTTTGCCCTCGAACCCATCCGCCAGTTTCTTCGCTGCCACTGCGTTATCGTCCGTCAGCTTCTTGAGATCGACCGCGAACTTGTCAGTCATCTTCTTCAATTCGGCAACCTGGTCTTCCTTGAGCTTCGCGGTACTCATGGCGTAGGTATCCATCAACTTCTTCATCTCGGTCGCATACCCATCGGTCAGCTTCTTGACATCGGCGGCATGCCCTTCCTTGAGTTTCTTCACCTCAGTTGCGTTTTCGGTCGTGAGTCGTTTGGTCTCCGTGGCAAGTTTTTCGGCGGCATTCTTGGCAGCGACTTCGGACTTCGCCAAGCGTTCCGCAATATCGATCAACTGGCCTGTGGAAAGTCCCGCTCCACCGATTGCCATCATGCCGGGTGAAAGGAGGCCGGTCAGAGTTGGACCAGTGGCCCGGAGGACAGCAGACTTTTGTGCAGCGAGCAGCGCGTCTGTGTCGTACTTCTCGGGTAGGAGTTTCGCTGCCTGCAACTCCTTCGCGAGCGAGGCGACCAAATCTTCGACATGTTTGCGACTGCGCTCCGCCTTCACGAAATTTTCTTCGGCTTTGACGAGTTCGTCCCTGGCCTTGGCTTCGTTGGCGATGCGTTCTTTATCCTTGAGGGCGAATTTGTCCTGGGCCTCCTTCAAAGCCGTCTCCGCCTTCGTGAGTGTGACGGTGGCCTCCTTGAGATCGGCCATCAGCTTGACAGCTTCAACGGCTTTTTTCTGTGCGGCGGCAAGCTCATTCAGCGCCTTCTCGGTCCCTTCTTTCTTGATGAGGTCGGCAATGTTCTTGTTGGCGTAAATAGCGGCCCGCAGTTCCCAGTACGCTTTGAGATCATCGCAGCAACGCGGAAAGATTTGCTCCAGTGGGTCGGAGAGTGGGTTCAGCCCACGTCCGACCAAGGCTTTGGCTTGCTTCACATGAACGGTTTTTGCCTTCTTGATCTCATCCACCGCCTCGCCATATTTTCCGGCTGTTGCCAGGTTGACGGCTTTCCAGAAGAAGACGCCGGCTTCTTCCTCTTCCTTGGCGGGTGCATCAGCCTGGAGCAGTAGCACGGCAAACAGGAGTTGCTCGGCATCGGCCGGAGGGAGGCGATGCGACATGCCATCTGTTGTTGGAGCAGTCGCGGCAAGTCGATCGAGTGCGGCCTGGAACGTGGTCTTAAACTTGGGGAACTCCACGATCGCCTTTTCGTAGACACCCTGAGCCTTGGTCCGATCCCCGGCCAGTTCGTATGTGAGCCCGAGGTGGATCGCGGCTTTGACGGCGGCCTTCTCCCCCTCGGGGGTCTTGACGGCCTCCGCATCATCGACCACCGCTTGAAGCTCTTCGCGAGCCTTTTTCAGTTCGGGATCATCTCCGGCCACGACGGCCGCGTTGCCAAGTCCCTTAACCTTTGCGAACAATCGGGCCTGCCCGGTCGCAGCCTTCGTTTCGACGGAGACCTTTTCGGGCGCGGCGGCCCTGAGGTCATCGAGAACCTTGAGCGCTCTTGCCGGGTCGCCTGAATCGAGAGCCGATTTCACATCCGCCACGGACAGCGGTGTCTGCGTTTCGGTTTGCGGAACATGCTGACCCTGCTGATTCCCAGGTTGGGGTGCCTTGCTGGTCTCGGTGGCATTCGGGATCACTCCTCCAAAGTAGAGTCCGGCACACGCTCCGCCCGCCACAACCATCCCCAGCAACGTGCCACCGATCCACGCGACACCGCCGCCTTTCTTCCCACTTGCTCCCTCAAATTCCCGAGCGGGACTCAGTCGCTTCTTGTCACGATTGGCCTCTTTCTTGTCCTTGTTCTTGCCCTTCTCCTTATCCTTGCTCGGTGTTTGCTGCTCGTAAAGCTCAGGTGTAATGATTGGCGCATCGGACGATGAACCGGCCATCCAGTCGATCTCGATCGAAGGGTCCGATCCTTCCGGTACGGGAGGTGCTGCTTTGGCCGAACTCCCCTTGGCCGGTTTCGCGGGACTGGATTTATCCTTGGTGGCCTCGGTGCGGGTCGGCTCCTCGTCCGGTTCCACGGCCTTCATGCCGCGCATCAGTATGCCCGATGGTGGTGCATCGAGCATCGCGTGAGGGAACCCGATGGTAGCTTCTTCATTATCCGCTACCCCTGGAGCACCCCAATCCACTCTTCCGCTGTCTTGAGCTTCATCCGCTAAGGTTGGGGATGGAGTTGTCTTCTTGGGGGTATCGGTATCGTCTTTCTCATCAGGTTGTCCTGGTTTTTGGATCGGACTCGGTGGCCCAATCAACGCAGCAATGGATGATTCCAAATCAGCCTCAGCCGGATGGTCGGAAAACTCGACCGCGGCATCCTCATCATCAAGGGGGCGGCCAATTCGCACACTATCCGATCCGGGACCGCCCCCAGACTTACTTCCGAGAGCATCCGGTATCTTCTCGCCCGAGAAGATGCTCGATGGAGAAGATGTCAACGATGGATCTTCGGGGGTCAGGTCGGAATCCGCGAGGTTGACTCGCTCGGAATCCGAACCGAGGTTGATCTCCGCTGAGGTTCGACCTTCCGCGAACAGGTCCGACCCGCTCTGTTCTCGCCAATCCGTCGCTTCCCCACTCACGGATTCCGCTGCTGCGTCGAGTTCGGGTATAACCGGATCATCGGAAATTGTCAGATCGAACTCGGTTCCCTCCCCTGGATCGTGGGTCAAGGTTCGCCCGACTCCCGGAGATTCCAATCGGACGGACGATGATTCATCGAACGTGATTTCACCTGGATCCGACAGGTCGGACAGGATACTGGAGGCATCCGGACTTATGATGGGCGTGGTACCGTAGTCAGATTCATCATCTTCCAGGGCTGGCTTGGGGTCGGGCAGAACGGGAGTGTCGGCAAGTCGGGCGGAGTCGAACAGGTTCCCCGAACTGTCGGGCAATTCATCGGCAACAGGCAAATCTCCACTTCCCCCCTCCTGATGGACGGTACTCCCGCCAGGTGGCTGGTCGAAAGACAGGGCAATCTCGGAAGGTCGATCGGGTTTGTCGGAGGGCGTTGGGGTCATCGGGCCGTAAGCCGTCGCCGCGATCACGTCTGATTGATCGGCTCCGGTAGCCCTAGGGATCGGGCCGGACGAAAAGATGTCGGAACTCTCGATTGCCGGTGGTGCATCCAGGAGATCTGCTTGATGCACTTCCAGCGGTGGCAACAGCCCGGCACGGCCATCCACCGGTTCGCTTGGGGCATCCGCGTCATCATCCAACCAACCAGACGCCGGTGCCACGGGGGCAACTGGTTCCAGGTTTCCGATTGCGTCGAGGTTCTCGGATGACAGGGCAATAGACGATCCCGAAGCGGCTTCGGGGTTAATCGAGACCGATGATGCGGGGTCTGGGGTTGTAACCATCATGTCGAAGGTTGAAGACGGATCGGTGGGCATCGGGATGTAGTCCGAAGACCCATCGGTGGGCATCGGGATGTAGTCCGAAGACGGATCGTTCGAAGGAATCTGCCCGGACAGTCCTGCCGTCTCAGGCCCAATGTTTGCCAGATCGTGCAGATCCTCTAGTGAGATCCCCATAGTCAAGGAACCAGGATCATCGCCGGGGATCGGTACATCAAACGACAAGGTATCGGTCGGAGCATGTAACTCAGCGCTTGGCGGATCCAATGGTTCGGCTTCCGCAAGTTGCTCGTCGAGTTCCGACAGATCAAATACCTCATCGTCTTTGTTGCCCTCCGGAGCCGGTGGAATCGGCGGAGGTGCGGGCTTGGGGTCGTGCTTGTTCGGGTCGTTCGACATGAGGAGAACGCTCCACAGTTGTTCTTCCCAGGGCTGGTACCCTGGAATCTGAAGCTGAAATGTTTACCACTTCCCGCATTCTGAAATGCTACTCGCTATTTTCGCAGACATCGATCCATGAGCAATATCTTTCCCGTATTTCCCGTTACTCTCAGCGGAATCGTCGGAATCAGCGGTACTTTCCTCGATAACCCAATTCTCCCGATCTTCTCAAACGACTCATCTGCCTATCCCATGCCTATGGCTGTGGCACTACCAGGAGTTTGGGGGCCATATCGCTCAGGCAAACATTTGATAAGGTCTCACTAATTGACCGCCTCAGATGCTTCACAGCGCAAAATTGCCCGAGTTTAGACAAGAGATGCAATTGTTTTGGGCTTCGGAGAGCGTCCCTCCTTTTGCTCTCGGCACGATTTACATTTTAACTTGAATAGAGATCGAGAGTTAGCAAAAACTCAATTGGGATGTGAATGGCTGGCACTCTTGTTGCGAAGAGAATAACTGCCCGAAATGCCATGCTCGCAACGAGGGTTATCTGACCAATTATTGGTCGGAACTCTCTTTTCTTGGGAAGTCGAAAGTATCCTCCACCGGCTCAAGTCATCGCGCCTGATGTTCCTTGGTTCTGTTGTAAAGTCGCAAGGAGATGTCTTTCGTCTGTAAATTGGCAAATTCAGATGAAAGAAGAACTTGGAAGAAGAACTCGAAAGACACCGGTTGATTGGGATACGCTTGCTTGCCAGAGTCGGCTGATTGGGATACGATGTCTCGCGCATGGGGCCAAAAAGGCCCCAAGGCCGGGATTCAGGAACTTTGGCCCGTGACTTCGGCGGTGGCTACCCATCGCCGCTCACGCCTTCCATGGCAGGTGACACCGTGCAACCGCTGTTCGATACCTTCTCATCCGATCTTGGTCGCCTCGACCAGGAAGTTATTGAACTCCCTCTTCTGCTTCCCCGCTGGCAAGCGATGGAACTGGAAGCGGCGGCAAGCCGCCAAGGCATGACAACCGGACAAATGATCCGGCGGGTGATTGGGCAGATGCTCGCAGCCCAGACAACTTCTGCTGCCAGGTCATAGGGCCGCGCTTACCTTTCTCGCGGTCGTTGCTTTCCCGTTCGGGGTTGCGCTTTTCGTTTTTCCTGCCTCCAATTCCCATTTCATCCACTTTCTCATTACCATCGCTCTCAGGCGTGCTATCGCCCATGAGTGTTCGGTTATGTTTCACCTTCTCAATTCTGGTTTTAAGCCTCGGATGAGTCTTTATTGCTTGAAACGATTGCTTACATATTCGCGGAACGGACGTTCCTGCTCTCCAAAACTACACTTCTGCTTGCGTTTATCCCCCCAACTCGGGTAATGAGCCCATCCGCACGGACTTCGGACGGAGACTTTGGCATGGCGCTGTTGGAAGTCGAAGGGTTAGTCAAGTATTTCGGTCGGCGGCGGGTGGTAAACGGGGTATCGTTTTCGGTGAACCCCGGAGAAGTGGTTGGCTTGCTTGGCCCGAACGGGGCCGGGAAGACCACGAGCTTCCGGATGGCCACCGGGCAGATCGAACCGAATGGTGGCAAGGTCATATTCAATGACGAAGATGTCACCCCCTTGCCCATGTACCAGCGCGCTCGTCGGGGTATGGGCTATCTGTCCCAGGAACCAAGCGTTTTTCGGAAGCTGACCGCGGAAAAGAATCTGCTCGCTATCCTCGAAGCCCTACCCAAAAGTCGCAGTCTGGGGCGTCCCTTAACCAGGGCCGAACGATGGGATCGAACGAACGCAGCGCTCGCCCGGTTCAAACTGGAACACGTGCGTAAGAATAGTGCTGCGCGATGTTCCGGTGGCGAAAAGAGACGATTGGAGATTGCCCGTTGCCTGGTGTGCGAACCATTACTGATTCTGCTCGATGAGCCCTTCGCAGCGGTGGACCCGATTACCACCGAGGATATTCGCCGAAACATCCGCGAACTGGCGGATTCCGGCATCGGCATCTTGGTTACCGACCACAATGTTCGCGAGGTATTCCGAACAGCCGACAGGGTTTATCTGATCACCGAAGGCCAGGTGGTCACAAAAGGAACGCCGCATGAGCTGGTGAACGATGAAATCGCCATCAAGGCTTATCTCGGCCGCAGTTTCGAGGAGGATGGGTTCACCCGACATTTCGCATCCCGAGTGACCCGTCAAGCAAGCGACGTTTTGGGAGGCGAAGGTTCACTTCCAACTCCCCCTGTGGCAACAACAGTTGCCTCGGCCGATGCAATTCCGGACCCGGCTGATACTCCACCACCGGTTGGAACGCTCTCGGGATCGCTGGGGGGAACCGCGGGAGCAATCCTGGAACTCGAACGTCTCAGGCATCTGGTCGAGAAACTGGCGGATGACCACACTCTGAAGACTGCGATGATCGAGTTGGTGGCACGGGGCGAGCCGGCAATCCCAGTTCTTCTAGAGGCTTTGGAGCGGCGAGAAGCAATCCTTCGTCGGCGGGCATTCGAGGTGTTGAAAGTGGTGGCGAAAGCGGCTGGTTCGCTCGATTTCGACTCCGATGCACCGGCCGATGTGCGCCTGCGCCAGGTCGCATACTTGAGAGCCAAGTTAGAGCGACGAAGCTGAACCTGAAGCAGATTCCCGGGCCGTTCCTCCATTCGGACAGTTTGAAGAGGAGAGCAATTATGCGACAAGTCGCGGTGATGCTGTGTACGCTTTTGGTCAGTGTTTCGGCTGCCAGCGCACAATCGGGTTTGACTGCTGTTCCGAGTCAACCAGACATGGCATTCCTCATCGATGCCACCGCGAAACCTCAAACAGGTTCAAAAGCGGTTCTTGACTTCGAGGCGTGGGAAAAGGCGATGAATAACGTGGCCAATGTGCGTGTCGCACTCTCGCTCACTCGAGAGGACTCTGTTTTCCAAAAGAAGCGTGAATACGATGGTGTTCTACTGTTCAGTAAGCCGAACTTCATGATCATGTGGCTTAGCTACTCCGCGGACGACACCAAACAAGACTATGAAGCATATATCTGTAATGGGAAGTCGGTATACCGATACATTGGCCTGGAAAAGTCAGTGACTGAATTGAAATTATCCACCAAAACAAAACATGACAACGTTGCGGAACACACTGATCCACCCGCAACTACCCAGGCGAACTCAGTAATCGACCCGGTTGAACAAAAATATGAGGCGATAGCGCGGCGTCTCTTCTTCATGTGGACCGTAGGATTTTTCCCCCGAGGGGAGCTTCTTGCTGGAACGAATCCGCAAGATCTCAGGCAACGCTTCGAGATCCATCTACTAAAGGAAGACGAAAACTACATCTATCTAAACATGAAGCCCATCCGCAAAGAAGACAAGCAAGACTATCAGCAGATCAATATGGCTCTGTATGGTCCAAAGACGAAATTCGCCTATCTCCCTGCTCGGATCATCATTCTCATGCCCAATGGGGATACGGAACAATGGAATATCACCAATCCCCAAACCAACCTCCCCCGAATTGACGAAAGTAAATTTCAGTATGTCCCAGTGGCAGGATTCACGCTCAGAAAGGCTCCAACAATACCCGAGCCAGAAGTCGCTCCAGACACTCCGGAAAAGTCAGAACCCACTCCGCTTACTCCCGACAACAAGACGCCTGATTCTCCGATTCTTCAAAGCAGTTATCCACCCTTCGTTGAATGCCCATGTGTTCCTTGCGTTCGTTTGAGGGATCGACTTCGCTGGCGAATGCTGAGGGATTGAAGTCCCGATTGCTAATGTCCGATCATCTTCGCCTGTTCCAGTCGTCCCGCGAATACTTCTCGGTCACGAGTTGCCGCACTGTCTCCCACGGGACAGGGGCATACTCCCCCATCGGTTGCCACTCGTTGATGAGCAACGCCTTGAGTTCCGCGGATTGCACTTTCAGGTTTGCGACAAAGTCTGCGTGTGGTCGATTGTACCGGTAAGGTGGCTGCCGCTCGGGCGCGTTCAGGTATTTGGGGATCAGCCCGAGATCAAATCCGCACAGCAGCGTTCCGTGATGGAGGAAATATCGCCGCTTGCGCTGTTGGGCATTCCCGGAAATCTTGACCGCTTCCGAATGCCCGAGAACAAGATCGCTTGTTCCCTCAATGGAGGCAGTTGGAGCGATCGGTTGAAGCGCCGTCAACACTCGACCAAGGACGTAACGGTTCGACAGTGGAATTTGATCGAGTCCGGGAGCGCGGTCGTAATCGAGAACCAGGCTAAAGCACAAGCAACCGGGACCGAGCAGCACCGTCCCACCGCCACTGGATCGCCGCAGTATTGGGATGCCATCCGTCTCACATGCCGGGACGTTCACATCGATCGCAACCGAACCACCAGCCCCGACGATGACGGCAGGCGTTGGCAGTTCACAGAACCGCAACACTTCTCCCCCGCTGCCTTCCTCCGCGACGATCAACAATGCCTCATCGAGCGCGAGATTGTCGGACGGAAGCGAAAGTGTGAGGTCGAGTAGACGCATCGGACGTTGACCGGCGGGTAACCGCGACGTATCCAATCCCCATCGCAGTTTTTACCAATCTCTCCAGAGATTGCGAACCCGAGGTTCCGACAATGACCACTCCACGACTCGCGCACAACGTCTTTTTCAAGCTCAAGGACAACAGCCCCACGAAGGTTCAGGAACTTGTTGATGCATGCAAGAAGTACCTGAACGTGCAACCGGGCATTGTGTTTTTTGCCGCGGGCAAGCTGTGCAAGGAACTGGATCGCGAGGTCAACGTCCTGGACTGGGATGTCGGATTGCACCTCGTCTTCACCGACAAGGCGGCCCACGATGGTTACCAGATCGACCCCATGCACATCAAATTTGTTGAGGAAAACAAGCCGAACTGGTCGGGCGTTCGCGTGTTCGACTCACTCGTGTGAAATCCTCACCGCAGGATCGAAGATTTCAAAAAGACAGTATTGATTCGCAGATTTTGCTGAGAACGCAGATTATAAATCAGGAGAGAGAATCAAAACTCCGTCTTTTAATCTGCGTTCTCCGCGAAATCTGCGAATCAATGAAACGTGAAGGCCCAAATGTTCTATCGGCTTCGCAAGCGACTGAACAACGCCCGCTTCAGGTTCAGCGCAAGAGGCGTTTACCACACTCCGCCGACTCCGTGCGACCCGGTCGCCGCGTGTACTATTCACACGATGCTCGGGCAGTCCGATTTGCTGATGTATCTTGTGGCGATCAAGTCATTCCTGCGGTTCCATCCTCTTGCCCGCGTGGCCGCGCACTCCGATGGTTCACTTACGCCGGATGATGAGGCGTTGCTCCGCGAGCATGTCCCCGGGATTCGGGTGGTCTCCACTGCCGAAGCCAACGAACGTGCGAAGAAAGAATTGAATCCCTTTCTTGCCGAGTGGCGGGCTCGCGATGCGAGCTGGCGGCGTGTGATTGACACCGAACTGTGGTGTGAGACTCCACGCCGCATGATTATCGATTCCGATATCCTCACCATCCGCCGACCGGATGCGGTTCTAGAGTGGATTGCGGGCGGAGGCGGAACGCGCCCCTTGATGTTTGGTGCAACCGATCCGTTGCCGGCGGGACCGATTCCCGAAGGAACGGGTAAACGGCCGATTCAGAACGTATTCCGGGAACGTCTTGCCCAGTTTGCCAGGGAGGCCAAAGGGCCTCCGGAGTTTTATCAGGGAGGCACATCCGGGTATTATGGTTGTACGCGAGAAGTATCGCTTGGGGAAATCGAACGGCTGATCCGGGCGGGACTGGCGTCCGGTGTGCCGATGGCCGAGTGGGGTGGGGAACAGTGCCTCGTTGTTTACGTGCTTTCGACCTCCGACCCCATCCGACTCGATGTGCGTAAATACTTCAACTTCGCACCCGAAGCGATGGACCGGTTGAAGGAAGTCGCGGTGGCTCACTTCTACGGCACGTTCCGGTTCTACGGTGGAATTTACACTAGGCTGGCGGCCGAGGTGGTTCGCGATCTGAAGCGTTTCGGTACGTGAGCTATTGGAAATCCAAAGGATTCACCATGTTCGAGCGACTTGGCCCGAACGACTTGCCCCGGTTCCTCCGGCAGTATCGGTTGGTTGGTGGCCGAATCCGTCGAGTGCGGATTGTGTATCCCCGCCCGAAGGAAATCGCCGTCGAGTTCCACCTGACAGTCCGCGAGGCAATCAAGGGTCTCGGCACCGAACCGGGGTCGGTTCGGTTGATATTGCGCTTGGAGGGTGTGGAAGAGTTCCGCTTCCAGATGCGGCCAAGCCTGGCGAAGGTGAAAATCGCCGATGCCCGAATTGGCTACTTGAACGGACTGTTTTACGTGAACTTCGATGCCTGGAGTTTGGAGCCGGGCGAGCAAGCGAAACTGCACGACTACCGGGCGAGCGAAACTTATGCCGGTGGCCGAGAGCTACTCTGGCGTGAAGTGCGTCCCGATAACAACCCCCCAGCAGCGAACGAACCTCCTCCCTGAACCATGCGTCCTTCCCCCACTTTTTGTCCGGGAGGGACATCCATGACGGATTGCGAACTGCTTCTGCGGGCGATTCTGACCGAACCTGCTGAGATCAGCACCCGGCTGGTCCTTGCGGACTGGCTTTGATGAGCGCGGGCTGGCTGTGGATGTCATTCGGGCTGAGTTTGCCCGGGTGCACTGTGCGGCCGCCCAACTCCCCGAGAAAGACACCGAGCGCGAGCGGCTCAATCGCAAGGCTGCCGCGCTGTTCCACGCATACGGCTGGTGGTGGTATGGTCGGGCCACTCAACCAGCTGGATGGAAAGCGGGATGGTACGATTTGTTCTGCCAGTTCAACCGTGGATTCCTCACAACTCTCCGAATCCCTGCTCGACTCGCTCACTTGATCGCAGACCTGCCAGCGATATTCGCCTTGGAGCCAATTGGTACGATCGCGTTTGAAGGTGTCGGAGTGCGTGCGGATCATCTGCGGGCAATTCGTCGATTAGCAGTTTCGCCACGGCAGGTTCGGCTCACATTCCATCGCAGAAGCCTTCAAGGTGACCCGGTTGGGTATCTGACGACCGCCCTTGATTCGCCGCTGGCGACTGCTGCGGTGGCTGTGGATGCAAGCGGTTACATGGCTGGCCCCGTTGTTGCGCACATCCTCGCACGATCGCCATTTGTGACGAATTTAAGGGAATTGATCCTTGATGCAAACGGACTGGATGGATCGGCAATGGCATCCCTTGCAAACAACCCACGACTCAGACAACTACAACTCCTGTCGGTGAAAGGAAACTTTCTGGCGAGTGCTGGCTTTGAACTACTCTCGTCGCGATTCGGCGACCGGCTGATAACGTGAATGAGTCTCGAAAATTCGCGACGTTAGCAGAAACATCCAACGAATATCGCGCGCCAACTCCCCTTCCGCAGTGGTGGCCGATCCGGTATGACAATCTCTCGACAGCCACCCCGAGGGCGATTGTATGCTTCGTCTCGTCAGTGCATCACTCATCATTGCTGCGATCGCCTCACCGAGGGATGCTTTTGCTTGCCCGGGCTGTAGCGGTGAAGTGCGATCGCGGCTGACTCTCCGCTTACAATTTACCCAGGCCAAGGCAGTCGTGCATGGCCAGCTCAAGAACCCACGATTCGATCCCAAGACGGATCAAGGGTTCACCGATCTGCAAATTGACACGATCCTGAAAGACGACCCTGCGCGCCGGGGGCAGGGAATCATCACGCTTCGCAGTTACCTGCCGGTGGTAGGAAACACACCGACGGACTATCTGGTTTTCTGTGGGGTCGTCGATGGGAAGCTCGATGCAACCTACGGCCTTTCATCCTCGGCAGCGATCGTCGAATACCTGAAGGCCGCGGCCAAACTCGATGACACCGACCCAGTCGCCAAGCTCGGCTTTTTCTTCAAGCACCTCGATTCGCCCGATGCTACTATTGCAGCCGATGCGTTCGTCGAGTTCGCCCGGGCTTCCGATGTGGAGGTCATCAAGGCCGCGAAGCAATTGGACCCGGCCAGGATTCGGAAGTTGATTACCAACCCCGCGACCCCAATCGAACGCCTGGGAGTGTTCGCGTTTCTGCTTGGTGTCTCGGGTGGTCTGACCGATGGTCCGTTCTTGGCGGGGATGCTCAAGGAAACCCCACTCTCGGAACGATCTTCCGCGGCGTTCGGTGGCCTGCTTGCAGGATATATTTTGCTCAATCCCAAGGATGGATGGCAATTCGCGGCGGCAACCCTGGGTGATACAAAGCAATCCTACGGGGTACGACTCTCCACGATCAGCACCGTGCGGTTCTTCCAGAGTACGCGCGGAAACGAATGCAAGGCCGATGTACTCCGGTGTTGTGCCGCTCTGCTCCCTCACGGCGACTTCGCGGATCAGGCAATCGAAGACCTGCGTCGATGGGGGTACTGGGATCTGACTACCGATGTGCTGGCCCAATTTGCGAAGCCAACGCACGCTGCACCCATCGTTCGTCGGTGCATCGTTCGCTATGCTCTCTGTTGTCCCGATGAGCAGGCCAAAGGGTTCGTGACCGCCATCCGACAGACGGACCCAAAGCTGGTCCAGACTGTCGCGGATATGCTGGACCTGTTCGCTCCCGCTTCCCCCACGCCGAAGAAGAATCCGTGATTACCATCCCGAAGACGACCCTCGATCTTACTTCCGACCCCATTAATCGCATCGTTGCCGACTGGTTGGTGGTCGGCGTCTGGGCGGATGAACTCTTCGGTGGCAGCACTGCGGAACTCGATAGCACTACCGGCGGTTTGCTCACGAAACTCCGCGAGTCCGGCGACCTGACTGCCAAGCATCTCGAACGTATTCCCATCCTGAACCCCACTGGGATTGCCGCGAAGCGTCTCCTCGTCGTCGGGCTTGGCAAGAGAGGGGAAGCCACCCGAGCAACGATTCACGATGCGGCTGCTGCCGCTGCCCGATATGCCACGGAAAAGAAGATTGGCA
>Ga0206850_10243_pt1 | contig 15185 bp, 12 predicted proteins | sample Alteio_BWOrgCont_16_FD_152885 | JGI IMG/M metagenome (GOLD analysis project Ga0206850, IMG submission 152885) | Enriched cells from forest soil in Barre Woods Harvard Forest LTER site, Petersham, Massachusetts, United States -... | ecosystem: Environmental > Terrestrial > Soil > Temperate forest >...
GCTGCCCACCCGACTGACCTGGATGTTCTGGTGATGTTCATCTCTCATTCTTGCCTTGCTTGTGCCCGGAAATAATCACACCTCTATCTCGGATGATGGCACGCCGGGTCGGGCTGGTTCTACAGTTTTGCAACCGGGCCGTTTTCGTTGCGGATATGATTGACGCGGGTTGGCCGCTTGCTCCGAACGACACCAACTGACGAGTCCAAGTAGCCCGCCCGATCCCTCTTCCGACTTGAGTCAGGAGATGTCCATGGAAGTGCAATCGCTGATCGCCATCGATACGGCGGCTCTGCCGTGGGAAGAACGGTTTAACGAGAAGTTGGGGCGCATACTATTTCGAAAGAATCTGATCATCGACCCCGACACTGGTATGGAAGTCCGGCTCGTCCGCTACCCTGTCGGCGTGATCAACGTCCGGCACACTCACCCCTGCGCCCACGGTATGTACGTCCTTGAGGGGACTCTGGTCACACACATGGGACGTTATGGACCCGGTTGCTTCGTCTGGTTTCCCCAAGGCACGATCATGGAACATGGTGCTTCGGCGGACGGCGACGTGACGGTTCTGTTCATCACGAACAAGCCGTTCGAGATCAACTACCTCTGATCGAGATCACTCGTAAAACTGCCAGATCACAGGTCGAGTTTGTCGAGATCATCGACGAGCTTGTCGAGGTCGTCCTTTGGTTCCTGGGGCTTGCCCTCCTGTCGTTTCGGAATGCCGATCGACATGCCGACCGCACTCCTGCCATCGTTCACAAGTTCACGATCGCGCTCCTGTACAGCCGCCGACAGCGCATCGCCAATCTCTCCGCCAAACAGCTTGCTCAGGTCGATCTTCAGTCCACCAACCACACCCGTATCGGCTCCCGCGATTGCAGGCGATTTGTACTCCGGGAAAATGATCGCTTGCTGCGGACAGACCCGGCTGCATGCCGGGCACCCCTTCTTGCACTGATCCTGATTCTCTACCAAAATCCGTTCGAGTGGATCGACTCCATATACTCCAAACAAGCAGAAATCGAGGCATTCCAGACAGTTCGTGCATCGGCTGTAGTCGATCACCGGATACCACCGGCGGCCTGCCGGAGCGAGCAGCGACTCGGGCGAGAACGCCTGCTGTTGAAGTGACACTTCGGCAGAAGGAGTGGTCAACGATAGCCCCAACTGAATGATCGCCGGGCTGTTCGCGGCCTTCTCCCGGCTCCTGGCCTCGCGGCGATCGCGACATTCGGCAACGATTCGTTTGATCTCCCCGAGATAGGGATCGGCCTTGTTGAAGTCCCGCAGGTCGATGCAGTAGATGTGCCGATCGGGAATCTCACCCACGGAACCAATCGGCTCCGGACGATCCACCGGCGTTTCGGTCTCGGCCTCGGCGTCCTCATCGTCTTCATCCGCAGGCGGCTTCAACTGGGTCTGACCGAACTTACCCTTGATCCCATCTCGATCGAGCAGCCAAAAGGCCGCTCGGGAATAAAGCCAACTCAACACCACCATGTCGCCGCTAACGGCTCCGAGGAAGAGGCGGCCGGTGTGATCGGGGCCAAGGTCGTAGAGGTTCGGAACCACCGAAACCTCAATGTCCGGCTCCATGATAAGCGCAGCAACGATACTTTCTTCCAGCGACCGTTTGGCCGGGTGTTTTCCCGGTGCCTGGGACAGTACGACGGTTAGGCGAGAACGCGGCATGACGACTCCGGGCGGCGTTGAAGGCGCGGCTTCGGGTGAAGAACGGGTAGGCTCATTACCAGAAAAGGGAATGACAGCAGGATGTCAAGGAGAATGCTATGAGAGTCAGTCGTCATCATCGGTCTTGTTCACCTGAGCCTTGAGTATCCGCTGCGTCGCCTCCCAGCCCGTTTCCAGATGGGCATAGTAGGCATCCACACCAAGTGTGTCAGTCAGGTCGCCAACCAGTTCAAACAGCCAACCGCGACCATAGTTATCCACATTGATCGTACTGGGATCTTCGAGCAGAGCAGCGTTGAACCGCAAAATCCGGCCAGCCAGCGGGGCGTAGAGTCCGGAAGTGGCCTTTTGCGTCTCAATGTAGCCGATTTCCTGCTTGAGAGTCACCAGTCCCGGATCGATTCGCCACTCCAGGAAATACACATCCTGCATCAGTCGAACGGCATAGGACGTGAACCCAAACTGGTGACTCCCCTCATAACCAGGCCGACACCACATGTGATTCTTGCAATATTGCAACTCACCCGGCAACGGTGCCGGGTGCTTGCCCATCAGGAAGGTAAGCGATTCGGGCATCTAGAGATTCACCGCCGAGAACAATAGACCCCCAGAGGGGTCGCAGCGATTAGCCGGTGGTTGAGTGAAGCGACACCACCGGACTCCTTAGGTGTAGCGCGAACTCACGTATTGCGGGTCGAAGAAGACAGGTAGATGGCGGTCGATCTGCATCAACCCATCCGGAGTGCAGTCGATGCTCTCGCCTGTCACGGTCAACCAGCCCTCGTCCGTGAGTTTGCTGAACCCGCTCCGGAACTCATTGCGGATGTCCACGCCGTATTTCTCCCGGAAGTATCCCACATCGAGGTGCCCAGTCTTCAGGAGCAACACGACCTCGCGAACCAGTCGATCGCGTTCGGTAGTCGGGAATGCCCGACCGAGCGGCAATTCGTTGTTGTTCAGCTTCTCGATGTACGCTTCCCAGGTATCGACGTTTTGAAGGTGGACTCCATTCACATGACCGAATGAAGCAACGCCGGTGCCGAACATGTCCGCACCGCGCCACAGTGCTTCGCGGTAGACGAACCGCGTTTTGGATTTGTCTTTTACCACGGTTGTGGCGCTGGAGACTGTGTATCCAGCCTTCTCCAGTTCATCGAAGGCGTATCGCACCCAGGCACGCTTGGTTGGCCAGTCGGCAATCGCCAGCCCAGGTTCATCCTGTCCGAGTACCTTCAACTCCTTGGAGAAAACTGTGTTATATGGCAGTTCCATCTGGTAGATGGTCACGCAGTCGGGGGCAAGTTCGATGGTCTTGGTGATACAGCGCTTCCAGTTATCCCAGTCTTCGCCAACCATACCCGCGATGAGATCGAGGTTGATTTGTGGGAAGCCGAGATCGCGCGCCCACCCAAACGCTCGGTAGATTTCTTCTTCCAGGTGTGCGCGGCCATTGAACTGGAGAATCTCGGGCTTGAAGTTTTCGACACCCAAACTGAGCCGGGTGACTCCATGCGCTCGAAGGGTTTCGAGTTTGTGCTTTTGCAGTGTTCCCGGTTCGCACTCGAACGTGATTTCACGCGCCTGATCCCAAGGCATGATTTCCCGCAGGCGAGTCATGAGGCTATCAAGTTGTCCTGCGCTCAGATACGAGGGTGTTCCACCGCCAAAGTAGACATAATCGAGCGGTCGCCCGCCGACACATGCGCTCTGAGCGAGTAGTTCAACTTCCTTGAGGAGCACATCCAGGTAGGTCTCGATATCCCGTGCGTTTTTGTCGGTGTAAACCCGAAAATAACAGAACTTGCACCGTTTCCGACAAAATGGGATGTGCAGATACAACCCCAGAGGCACACCGGGCACGGGTGGGCTATTCAGGGCGGATTCCGCTTCTGGCAGGTACGTCGGCTTCCAGAACGAGAACGGCGGATAGTTGGCAATGAAATAGTTGCCAAGCCCGGTCTTTTCCTGGTCTGTAGCAGTCGTTGTCATGCGTCACTCAGGGTCTGTGACAGAGGTTGTAATACCATTACTTCTTCCCAAGACAGTAGAGAGTACCCTTGTCGGAGCCGACCAGAATGCAGTCCGGGCCAACGCCAACAGAGCCGGTCACGGCTGAGTCCAGATTTAACTCCTGAATCTTCTTTCCGGTCTTGAGATCGAGAACATAGAAATTGCCATCGCCAGACAGACACCCAACGTAAACCCGATCGCTGATCACGACCGGCGAACTATCGACCTGTCCATCGGTCACGAAGTTCCAGACTTCCGCTCCTGTCTTTGCATTGATGGCGTAGATCTTCTTGTCCCGGCTTCCAGAGACGACCAGCCCATCGGCCACGGCAGCCGAGGAATAGAACGGCATCTGGCGTTTCGGTGCTTCAAAAGCCCAAACCTTTTTCATCGTCTTCCAATCAGCCGCAACTACCTGATTCGACACCATCGAGAGGTAGACCCGATCGCCGACCACAGCGGCAGTTGCTATTGCCTGCCCGCCCAGGTCAATCGTTCCGAGTTCTTTCCCATTCGTTGCATCGATCACATGCAGGATGCCATCGCTACAGCCCGTTGCGAACGTCCGATCTCCAACCACCGCAGCCGCAGCGTTGATCGGCCCATCCACTTTGGTATCCCACACTTTCTTGCCGTTCGGGTCGAGACAATAAAGCGTTGAATCGTGGGAGCCGAAAATGATGTTATTTCCGTGGAAGTTAGCCGATGCCTGGATTTCGCCTTCTGCCTCGAATGTCCAGATCACTTTACCATCGGCAGTGCTGACGCAGTAAAACTTGCCATCGAGATCACCGAGGTAAATGCGGTCCCCTTTCACGCTTGGGGATGATTTTGCTGGCCCCAGTTTGACCTTCCACTTCTGCTTCCCGGTACCGAGTTCGATTGCGTACAGATGTTTGTCGAGTGAGGCAACGTATACCACCCCGCCAACGACCATCGGGGCTCCTTCAATCGTATCTCCGGTCTTGAAGGTCCACCGTTCTTCGAGCTGGTCTGGCAGCTTGGCCGTACCAACGCCGGTCATCAGGGCATCGCCCCGAAATACCGGCCAGTCGGCCAACAAAGAGGGAGAAATCAAAACAATCGCCGTCAATGCGGCGAATGCTAACCGAGACATGCGGAAACTCCTGGTAGGGGTTACCAAGCAGCCTGGTAAAGTTTCAGTATTTCCGTTTCCGTGACTGGGCGTGGGTTAAACCGGGCGGTCCATTGCTGATTCGCTTCCTCGGCCAGCAAATGGAGGATAGTGTCGCTCACGCCACACTCTTTCAGAGAGTTGGGCAGTCCCGCCGCTGCGGTCAACGCTGCAATGCGATCCGCCAGCAACTCGGCTGCCGGTTGACCATTCGCTTGTCCACGTTCTTCTACCAACTCAGCATAAAGATGACCGACCGCCTGAGCGTTGAACCGGATGACATGCGGCAACATTACGCCAATAGCGATTCCGTGGGTGACTCCATAGTGAGCGGTGAGAGGGTTGGCACAGCTGTGGCACACTCCAAGCATGGCATTCTCAATTGCCATTCCGGCAAGGTGCGCCCCAACCTGCATCGCAGAGCGAGCAGCAAGATCGCTCGGCGAACGAAGAACCGTCTCGAAATTCTCCTCAAGATAGCGAAACGATGCGAGTGAACACATTGTCGAAAACGGGTTACGTTTCGTGCAGACAAACGATTCTATCGCGTGAGCGATCGCATCGATCCCGGTCATGGCAGTAACGGACTTCGGTTGCGAGATCGTCACTTCCGGGTCGAGAATGGCAACCCGAAACGCGGCCTTTTTATCGCCGCAGGCGAGTTTCAGGTGGGTTTTCTCATCGGTAATGAGAGCGTAACTCTGGGCCTCACTCCCGGTTCCGGCCGTGGTCGGAACACCCACCGAGGGCAGCATCGGCTGGGTGGCCTTCCCCTGACCCTTGTAGTCCGTCATCCTGCCGCCGTTGGTGAGGATGAAGTTGATCCCCTTGGCGCAGTCCATCGAACTGCCGCCGCCAACAGCCACGATGCAATCCACACCGTGTGTTCTGGCAAACACCACCCCGGCATCCACCTCACGCTCGGTCGGGTTCTCCTTGACTCCATCGAAGGTACAAACTTCCAGCCCGGCATCGAGCATGGCCTTGGTTGCTCGCTGGGGATGTCCGGCATGTCCGAGGCCAGGATCGGTCACCAGGAGAACCCGAGTTCCACCGATGGACCGAACGGCCTCACCCAGCCGACCCAAAGCCCCCGGCTCGGAAATGACCCGACCGAGTGGCTGGAAATCAAACGGTTGCAGCGGGTCGTGAGGCATGTGGGAGTGCCCGCTGCTTATGGAGGTGTGTAAAGAGGTTCCCTTCATGCGCCTGGTCCCGGATCAACCGATTGGTGGGCAGCGGCCCGACGTTCAGCCGCTCAATGTTGGAACAGGCCATACACGCTGCGATATACGCCGGATTGTCTGTCAGGGTGGCTGCCAGGGTGTATCCAATCCGTTTCAGCACGTCCTGTTAAGGACATTCTATCGCGCTGGCATAGGGGAACAAAAACTCTCAGGATCATTGGGAGAGGAGTTCTCATTTCTTCCGCTTCTTGGCATGCTTTTTCAGGAGTTCGTTCGCCCACTCGGCATCGAGCGAACCGAGGGGCGGCGTAGGTGGTTGGGAGTAATCGATCCGCATTGCGTAGCGGTTGGTATCGTAGATTTCAGTCACGCAACTCTGAAGATCGAGTTGTGTATCGCCGTGTTCTGGTTTGAGCGGAACCGGGATTGCGGGAATGGGATTGCGGATGGTGAACGGCCACACCTCGGCATGGGGATAGTTGCGACTGCGACAAACGAAGTGGTAGTAGTCCGAAATCTGGGGGGATGGTTTGCCAAACGGCATGTGAGCGCCATCCCTTAGAAGATCGATTTCGACAAGGTTCGTTCCTGTGCCAAGGTACTCATCCCGCTTGTCCAGGTATTTCTCTCTGTCCTCGCCTCTCTCCTTGTTCGATGGGCTCAGCACTTCGATCACCGTTACGACTCTTACGTGATCCGGCCCAACGATCTTGACGAAGCGGTGTTTCCGCTTTTTCGCTTTCGGGAGAGTCACTTGCACAGGTGGCGGCATGGTCGCGATTCCACCTTTGCCAGATGCAATCGTCGGGGGCGTCCCGTTCTTATCGGTTACGAACGTGTCAGGTTTTCCGAGAAGTTGCCGTTCCTCGGATTGGTCCTCCTGAAGCCAAACGTATTCATCAATGTCCGCGAAATAACCATTGGGCAACTGGCTATTTAAAGCTGTTTGGATGCGAGTATATAGGTTTGTATGAAACCCTCCCCACAAACGAGGGGGGGCCAAGTATGGGTCCATTCCGGGAAACGGCGATGGCATGGGATCACTTCTTCCGTTTTCTTGCGTGCTTCTTCAGAAGTTCGTTTGCCCACGCAGCGTCCTGCAACCTCAAAGGAGGACTGGGATTCTGTGAATAGTCGATCTGTGAAGCATAGCCCGCCCCATCATAAGCGCGATCCAGACAAGGACGAAGGTCAAGCTGGACAGCCCCGTGTTCTTTCTTGAGAGGCACCGGAAAAGGTGGGATCGGATCCCGCACTGTAAATGGCCAGACTGTCGCCTGGGGATATTCCTCAGCGCGGCAAACCAGGATGGAATAATCCGCGGCAGCCGGTGCTGGCTTGCCCATCGGCGGTCTTGCCCCACTGCGAAGCAAGTCGATCTCCACCAGATTCGCTCCCGATGCCAGGTACTCCGACCGCTTGGTCAAGTACATAACGCGACCATCACCCTCCTTGTTGGATGAGCTAAGTAACTCAAGGACGGTGATGACCTTGTTCTTGTGACTATCCACAATCGACACAAACCGGTTGCTTTTTCGTTTGCGTGTTGCTGGTAGGGTTACTGTGCAGCCGGGTGTGGAAGGCGGGTGTTGAACAGCTGCCACATGACGGGGGCCATTCGCCAGGAACACATCCGGCTTTCCGTGTCGGATCTGCTCGTCGTCCACATCCTGGAGCCAGACATACTGATCGATTTTCGCGGCATAGCCTGCGGGCAGAAACGGGGTGAGCGATTCTCGGATTAGCGGGATGAGAGTGGAATGCAAGTCGGACCAGAAGTCCGCAGCTTCAAGGTATGGATCCATTCCGGGAAACGGCGACGGCATCACAAACCCCTAGAGTTCTCAAGCAATAAGTGGCAAGGGGTAAGGGATGAATCCAAACAGAAGAAGAAATCATCTCTTAGTTTTCTTTCATCCCTCATCCCTTATCCCTTATCCCTCATCCCTCAAGCATTCACCGGCCCCTCAAACTGGAATGCCCGGGCGCGGAACAGGAAATCGACAATACTCCCCTCGTGCGGTTGGAGCCAGTTCAGCTTGATCGTCGGCATCGGCCCCAGGTTCAGGCGGTCGATGTGGGTTGCATCGATGAGCGCACGCTGGAACGTCTTGTCTTCCGTGACCGCCGAGCAAACCAGCGTTGGGCCGATTTTGGCGAGCATCTTGTCCTGTGGGCACTTTACCACCGTGCAGAAGGGGAACATGTACTCCTTCTTCGCCATCGCTGCATCGGGTGAGTCGCAGTGGATGACTGTCGGTCGCAGGTAGTCGCAGCGTTCCTTCTTCACCAGGCGATTGCCGTACTTCGCCGTCATGTCGGTAACGCCGGATTCCTTCAGCGCGGCCTCAATGTCGTTGTTGACGCCATCTGCCTGGTTGGACACGGTGAACGCGGCGATGCCCGAGTTCGGATCCTCCGGTGGCAATGGTTGGATGGGGCCAATCTTGGCAGCGATGGCCTCGGCGATCTTCTCGGTGTGCCGCGATGCCCAGATACCCGAGCAGTTGATGCAACCGCGACCGCTGTTGACGTAAACGCTGTCGGCCATGATGTCCACATACTTCTCCCACTGATCGACCTTGTCGTCGCCCAGCAGAATCTTGCTGAAGCCGGGGCCGTGGGCTTGCACGCGCGGGTTGCCCTTGTACTGCTCGACTGTGGCGGTGCCACCGAAAATCAGGCTGCGTGGGCACTCCTTCAACACCGCTGCGCCAATGTCGCCGAGACCCGGGTAAATGGACATCGCTTGTTTCGGCACACCGGCCTTTACGAACGCGTTGAACATCCGGTAAGGCGTCCACGGTTCCTGCGGACCGGGCTTCAATACGAGACCAACCTGCATCGGGATAATTGGCAGCCAGAGAGTGTGGACGCCCGGCGAGTTGCTCGGCAGCACCATGCCCAGCACGGGCGACTGGCACTGGTAACTGACGGGTACGCCGCGAGCTTCCATGCCGAAACCGCGCGATAGGATGTTCAAGTCCAGACCCCGCGTGAGCGAGTCGAGGATCTTGTCCATGTTGCCGAGGACGAAGTTATTCTTCTCCATGTTGAATTTGCACATGTGTTCGGGCAACCCGGTGGTTGCCGATTGCATGCGCGCGAATTGATCAGGAGTCTGCGTGCCATCGCCAAGCGGCAAGTCGGCCTTGGCATACAGTTCGCCCGCCTTCTTCATCATCTTCAACAACTCGGCGATGGGGATCTCTCGTAGCACGTCGCGTGCTCTCTGCGCGAACCGCATGTCGCGCTCGACCATCGCAGCGTTCGCACGGCCAACCTCTGCCAGCACCTCGCCGGAGATGAAATGGACGACTTTGTCCGTTTCCAGGCTCTCATAAGGCTCGCCCCAACGCAGAACTGGGATGTGGATCATGGCAGCTCCAGTAGTGAGTGTTCAGTGTTCAGTATACCCCAACGGTCGTCGTGGCTGCGATCTCGTGGAACGGTCGCACGCCGCTGACGCCATGCCAGGGGTATTTGGCGCTCGGTGCCTCGCGCTCGCCCTCATCGCGTTCCGCAAAACGCGGGACAAAGAATTCCTTGGTAAGCGTTGTCAACAGCACGCGGCCGGTGCTGCCGACAGGCACCAGTTTGTCGTAGTCCTTGAACTCAACGACCTCGGCGACGGCACGCGGTTGCGGGGCATAGTAAGCGATCTTGTACTTTGATGCCGCGGTCGGCATCTCTGCCGCAGCCAGACCCATGAGCGTGTTGCCGTAGGTCGGCGCGATGTAGACATCTGACCCCAGGTATTCTTCGATCGCAAAGCGAATCCACTGCGAGGTCATTTCCGTTCCGCCACAGAAAACCCCAGTGATACCTGCTTTACTGAGGCTCGAACCCTCCTGCTCCAATCGCTTGCACAAGGCATCGAGCAGTTTGGGTGTGGTGAACATGCACTTCACGTCGTGGCCGGCCGACAGGATTGTCATGGCCTGATCGATGCAGTGGTCCTGGTATGCCTTGAGGTGTTCCACCCAGCCTTTCTTGATGACTTTGACTACCCAGCGCGGATCGAGATCGATGCAGAAGCAGATGCCGCCGCGATACTGGCACAGGTGTTCGATCGCCAGGCGTAGTCGCCGTGGACCACTCGGACCGAGCATCAACCAGTTACTTCCCCGGGGAAAGAACTTCTCCGGCAGCGTGTCGGAGAACATTTCGTAGTCGATCTTGAAGTCATCGATCACGACCCGGGATTTTGGCACACCCGTCGTGCCACCAGTCTCAAACACGTAGACCCCGCGGTCGGCATAGGCGCGTGGCACCCACCGGCGAACCGGACCGCCGCGGAGCCAGTCGTCCTCGAAGAACGGGAACTTCTTGATATCGTCCCAGCCGTTCACGTCGGTCAGCGGGTTGAACTTGAACGTCTTCGCCTTCTCAAGCCAGAAAGGAGTGCCGGTATCCGGGCTGAAATGCCACCGGACGATCTCCCGGATGTGGGCATCGAGTTGGCTCCGCGCGTTTTTGATTTTCTCTTCGAGCGTTGCGCCGGTCACGGGCGCTGGCTTGCCTGGAGTATCTTTCATGTTAATGAACTCGCAAATGGTCGTGGTAGTCACAATAAAACGGGAAGGAGATTAGCCGCAAAAAAGCACAAATAAGCAGATAGATCAGTCGAAAGGATTTTGTTTTTTTGTGCTTTTTTGCGGCTAATTTCTTCCGTCTCTTTTAAAAGTTCTATTTCCCGCACTTGATGGCATACAGTGTTTTCTCAGTCTGCACATACAAAACGCCATTCGCAACCGCAGACGTGGCCCGAATGGGGGCATCAAACTCGGCCTTGGAAAGCAGGTACTTGTCGGCCACTTGCTTTCGCACGTCCGCTATCAACTTTCGAGCTTCTTGCTTGTTTTTGGCGTTCTTGGCTGCCTCAATCTCATCGTAGACCCTGTGTGTCTTCTCGTGCTTGAAGATGAACAGATCACCCTGATCGTTGGCGAGGAAGACCTTCCCATCCACATAGTAAGGCGAGGCCCAGATCGAAGCCTTGGTGTCGTACTGCCAGTAATGTTCGCCTGTCTTGGCGTTGAGGCAGTGGAGAAAGCCAGCCAGTTCGGCAATGTAGACGATGTCATCCACAATGGCGGCAGTGGACATCGTTCGCCCAAATTTGAAATCCCGCTGTGACCACTTCCCATTCTCGACTCCGCCGTAGCGCCAGACCTCGCATGAGTTCGGGTTTGGCTTTTCATCCAGAGGCTTGCCATCATTGTCGCGACCACTGATCGTCGTCTTCGAGATGTCGCCTTTCTTGGTCGGGGCGATGCAGAAGAAATTGGCCATTCCCGTGTTATGTTCGGGATCCTGACCCGTACCAATGTAGACCTTGTTGTCATAGACCACTGGCGTACCGATGAAGTCGCTCTTCATGCCGAGTCCGCCGAGTAAATTCTCGGCATCCTTGGGGTTGCAGTCGAATTTCCAGATGAGTTCGCCGGTTTCGGGAACGAAGCTATATAGCCACCCATCGCCACCAGGGAAGATAACCTGTCGAACGCCATTGATCTCCGCATACGTCGGGTTCGACCATTGCCCATGCAGGATGTCCTTGCCAGGTGCGTTGCTCTTCCAGAGTAATTTGCCAGTTCCCTTGTCGAGGGCGATAAAGCTCGGTGCCTCGGGCGATGGGATATTGATGTGTCCTTCATCCACGCCGTTGGCGGTGACGACAAAGATCATGTCCCCCACGATCAAGGGGGAACAGGCTGACATATTATGAGGGAACACGTTCAGTTCCTTCATCATGTCGTATTCCCAGATAAACTTGGCATCGGTTGGATCGTTGAAACCCTTTCGTTCGATTCCCGCTGGCTTTTTGCTAGCCTGCCCATTGGCATCGACACAGACCACTGTGCAGCGATTGCTAACGTAATAGACTCGGTCACCCTCAACCGTTGGCGTGGAACAAATCCCTTCCTTGGGCCAATCAGCTCTTTGTCCAAACGGCAACTTGGGATGAACGGCTTGCCAGAGGAACCTACCCGTCTTTTCATCCAGGCAGAGCAGAATACCCCGGTCGATCGGTTCGCCAGCCCGATCGATGTCTCGCTTATTGTGTGGAGAATCGTTGTTGGTTCCCACGAACACTTTGCTACCCGAAATAATCGGCCCAGCATAAGCGCGGCTACCAAGGTCTGCCTTCCAGAGAATTTGGCGACCATCCGGATCGATTTTGTCTGGGACATTCTTGTCGATCAGGTTGACCATGTTTCGGGAGACTGTTCCCCCAAAGATGGTGTGATCGCTTCTGACTGCTTGTGCTCCAGCAGGGACTGGTGCGTTTGGCGCGGCTTCGCCCGAGAGCATCATCGCAGCTCCAATCGCCGCGATGACACCACTTCCATACTGCAAAAGTTTGCGGATGGGAGAAGATGTTTTCATGGATGGTCGCGGCGTCGGGATACAAACACTCCCAGGGGCTTTACCTGTGGGACAAACCAATCTCATCACTTTCCGCATTTGATGGCATACAGTGTCTTCTCGGTCATCACATACAGCACGCCATTTGAAACCACCGGCGTGGACCGAATGGGAGCATCGAACTCGACCTTGGAAAGCAGATACTTGTCGGCAACCTGCTTTCGTACATCCACCATCAACTTGCGAGCATCCTTCATGTTATTGGCGTTCTTGGCTGCCTCAACTTCATCGTAAACCTGATGCGTCTTCTCATGCTTGAAGATAAACAGATCGCCCTGATCGTTGGCGAGGAAGATCTTCCCATCCACGTAGTAGGCCGAGCCCCAGATGGAAGCCTTGGTGTCGAATTGCCAGTAGTGTTCTCCCGTCTTGGCATTGATGCAGTGGAGGAACCCGGCCAGTTCGGCGATGTAGACGATGTCATCCACGATGCAGGCGCTGGACATTGTTCGCCCGAATTTGAAATCCCGCTGTGCCCACTTCCCATTTTCGGCCCCACCGTAGCGCCAGACCTCGCATGAGTTCGGGTTTGGCTTTTCATCCAGAGGCTTGCCAGCCTTGTCGCGCCCGCTGATCGTGGTTTTCGAGATGTCGCCTTTCTTGGTCGGGGCGATGCAGAAGAAATTCGCAATACCCGTGGTGTGTTCAGGGTCTTGTCCAACGCCGATGTACACCTTGTTGTCGTGAACGACGGGTGTGCCGATGAAATCGCTCCGGGTGCCTGTCCCGCCCAATTCGTAGACCGCATCTTTGGGGTTACAGTCAAATTTCCAGATCGGAACGCCGGTTTCGGGAACGAAGCTGTAGAGCCATCCATCGCCGCCGGGGAAGATGACCTGCTTAACCCCATTGATCTCGGCATACGCCGGGTTCGACCATTGCCCGTGCATGATGTTCTTGCCCGGAGCGTTGCTCTTCCAGAGCAGCTTGCCGCTTTTCTTGTCGAGAGCGATGAAACTCGGAGCTTCAGGCGATGGGATGTTGATGTGCCCTTCATCCACGCCGTTGGCGGTGATGACGAACATGATGTCTCCCACAATCAAGGGAGAGCAAGCCGACATATTGTGAGGGAACACATTCAGTTCCTTCATCATGTCGTATTCCCAAATGAACTTGGCATCCGTCGGGTCTGAGAATCCTTTTCGCTCGATTCCACCCTGTTGCTTATTGGCCGGGCCGTTCACATCCGCACAAACAACGGTGCAGCGATTGCTGACGTAGTACACCCGATCGCCTTCGACGTTCGGCGTGGAACAGAGACCTTCCTTCGGCCAGTCGTTGACTTGTCCGCTGGGCAACTTGGGGTGAACAGCCTGCCAGAGGAACTTGCCCGATTTCTCATCGAAGCAGAGAAGAACGCCGCGGTCGATCGGTTCGAGTTCACCATCCTTGGTCTTAATAAAATCCCGCTTGTTGCGGGGCTCAGCCGATTCGTTGTTCGTCCCAACGAAAATCTTGCCGCCCGAGATAATTGGTCCGCCATAAGCGCGGCTACCGAGACCAGCTTTCCAGATCGTGGCGGGACCATCCGGATCGATCTTGTCCGGGACATTCTTGTCGATCGGGTTCACCATGTTTCGGGAGATGGTCCCTCCAAACATAGTGTGATCGCTTGGGCCGGCCTTCAGTTCCCCGCTACCTAACTGGGCGGTTGATGTGGAATCGGCCGAAAACATGGCCGCGATTCCGAAAGCCGCAACGGCAATTCCACAAAGCAGAACTTTGTGTGTTGGGGAAAATGTTTTCATGGGTAAATCCTGAAATTCGGGTGGTGCTCTGGTTTAATGCTCGGTTTTGTAGGGTGGGTCGAGGCTTTGCGAGCCCCACCATTACCAGGAACACAGAAGATGGTGGGGCTCGCAAAGCCTCGACCCACCCTACAAAGACACAGAGCTTACTTCTTCGCGTTTGAGGTAATGACCACGTTGTCGTAAAGAATCTGCGATCCAGGCAGGACGGTTCCATCATCTAGGGTTGTGATGTTCGACACGTAACCGAACAGAGCCGCGGCCCCGTTGCGGTTCGGATTCGGATCCTCGAACTCGACCGTCCACTTTTCGGGTTCCTTGGTGCCTTTCTTCCAGACCTTGGCCTGAATCAGTGCCGACTTCTCCTTCGGCTCGACGGTCAGTTTCACCGTGTACCACACACTGGGTTCCCAATGCAGGTCGATCCCAACATCAACCCGCCGTTTACCATCCCACGATTGAATCCGGACTTGTCGCTTATCGGTCACGGGATCGATGGTTCCGGCCATGATGAGCGTGTAGCGACTGTTGACAACCCCCATGTCCGCCATCTTGCCGCGAACCTCGGTTCCCAGCAGGTCGGCCTGAATTGTGTAATCGCTCGCATCCGGCGCTGTGATGTAGGCGTTGGCCCGTGCCAGAGGAGGCCGCGAGTCGGTGTTCAGCTTGGAAAGGGCGATCTCCTCACTGCCCCCAATAGTAGCGGGGATTTTGGCAACCAGGAACTTGCCGTTGGTGTTCACCCATCCGCCGGGGACACCACCCGGTGGAATCTTGTCAAAGTCCTGCTTGTAGGGGATTTGCGGTATCGCGCGGACGCGGGCGCGAGCCTTGATGGGACCACTCGCGAACTCAACATATCCTTGCTGGCCTGGAAGTGCCGCAAGGGTGAGGGTGCCCTCTGCGATTTTCCCTTGAAGAGGCGGTGGCCCAGTGGTTGCACCTTTGGGAATCGGTGGGGCTGGGAGTGTCCACTGG
>Ga0206850_10245_pt1 | contig 14787 bp, 12 predicted proteins | sample Alteio_BWOrgCont_16_FD_152885 | JGI IMG/M metagenome (GOLD analysis project Ga0206850, IMG submission 152885) | Enriched cells from forest soil in Barre Woods Harvard Forest LTER site, Petersham, Massachusetts, United States -... | ecosystem: Environmental > Terrestrial > Soil > Temperate forest >...
AGGCGTACTGGTGGGCAACTCGCATGGAACCGAAAGCGATGGCTCTCGACCACGCCAATGATGCGTTGCTCGCGGAACTCGATCGTCCTCGTCCGGAGGCAGTGAAGGTGAAGATCGAAGGCGGCGATATGCACATGTGGATTCTCAAGCCGCCCGGATTCGATCCCAAGAAGAAGTGGCCGGTTGCCTTCCTGGTTCACGGTGGCCCGCAGGGAGCGTGGGAAGATACGTGGAGCAACCGCTGGAACCCGGAACTGTGGGCCGCTCAGGGATACATCGTTGCCCTTCCGAACCCACGAGGTTCAACAGGCTTTGGCCAGAAGTTCGTGGATGACATCAGCGGCGATTGGGGCGGCAAATGTTATCGCGATCTGGAAGCCGGTCTCGATTACGTCGAGAAGCTACCTTACGTGGACAAAAACCGCATTGGCGCGGCCGGAGCGAGCTTCGGCGGGTACATGATGGATTGGTTCGCGGTGAACGACATTGCCAAGCGGTTCAAATGTCTCATCAGCCACTGCTCGGTGTGGAACTTCGAGAGCATGTGGGGCACGACCGATGAGTTGTGGTTCGATGAATACGAACACGGTGGTTTGCCGTGGGAGATTCCGGGCAAGTATCGGGAGTTTTCGCCGCATACCAAGGCGGGTAATCTTGGGAAGTACAAAACCCCAATGCTCGTGATCCAAAACGACAACGATTTCCGATGCCCAATCGGTCAGGGACACGAGTTATTCTCGGCTCTTCAGCGGCAGGGCGTACCGAGCCGCTTTGTGAACTTCCCCGATGAAGGGCACTGGGTATTGAAGCCGAAAAACAGCGCTTACTGGCACAAGGAAGTGTTCACCTGGCTCACGAAATACGTGCCACCGGGGGGGAAGTGATCTTCCGTGTTCCGTGTTCAGTTAAAGAATGCAGACAACGTATACGTTGTTTCAATGTCTTCACTGAACACTGAACACTCACCTGCTCACTTGCTTCCAATTGCCCAGAGGTAGTTCCAGCCGCGGAGGTAAAGGCGGCCATCAGCAATGGCAGGGGAGGAGTAAAGCTTGTCCGGAAGAGTGTTCGAGGCAATGAGTTTGAACGTCTTACCAGCCTGCACAACATCGGTTGTGCCTTCCCTGCCAACAACGTAGATATTCCCATCCGCCGCCACCATGTGTGCCCGGTGAATCTGCTTGGCGAGTTGCTCACGGTAGATTTGCTTGCCTGTCTTGGCTTCAACAGCCGTGAGCGGCCCATCGCCCATCAGATAGACCACATCACCCACTCGAAGGGGTGAAACCACATCCGGGGTGAAGTTCACCCTCCAGAGTTCGGCTTTGTTATCTGGGTCAATGCTGCCCTTGGCTCCGATGGGATTTAACCCGACCGTGGGCCCATTCTTGCAGGAGGGAACCACGATCAAGTCCGGGGTCACAAGAGGTGATGAGACGAACCGCCAGGCACCATTGCTATTCGGGTTCAGCGAAGCGACACGCCATACTTCTGCGCCAGTGTCGAGTTTGTGGGCGGTGCAGTAGTCGTTGCCATGCGCGATGAGGAGTGGGCCACCTTCGCCTTCCCAGATGAAGGCAGAGGCGTACACATCCGGACTCTCGCCCTTGCTATATCCTGGCCGATTGACTTTCCACACTTCGCGCCCGGTTGCTGCATCCAGAGCGAGCAAGAGTTGAGCGTTCCGGTGCATCACCTGGAGATAGAGCTTGTTCTTGTAAAGAACCGGTGTCCAGTGACACCCGAACTGGATGCCAAACTTGCCATATTTTTGCAGATCGAGATCCCAAACAGGCTTTCCATCAAGGGTGTAGCAGACAAGCTTTCCACTGCCTGCGAAAGTCCAGACATGTTTGCCATCCGTGGAACACGATGCTGACGCTTCGTTTCCTTCATCGCCCCGCCCGGATTTTCCTCCACCGATTGGTGAGATTGCCTGCCTCCATTTCTCCTTGCCATTAGTGCCAATACACAACAGGACTACAGCCGTCTCTTCGACAGATGTAATGAAAATCTTGTCGCCCCAAACACACGGGGTAGATGCCCCCCGACCTGCCATCGGAACTTTCCACAGGATGTTTTGGTCCGGACCCCACTCGGTCGGGAGACCTTTTTCGGTGGAGTGCCCATCGTTCTTGGGGCCGCGCCATTGCGGCCAGTTGTCGGCGAAAGCGGGAACAGCAAGGATGGCAAGTAAGGAAAAGAGCAGCAAGATACGGGTCACGGGAGGAGTTCTCCGGCAGGCGAGAGAGGCGGGTGGGTATGAAATGAAGTTAGCGAAAACTCACCCGATACGCAACGATCTACTTGCTTCTGGCAGTTCTGGGTGTTCAGTCGAGAATGGAGAAATGCTGATTGTCCTGAAAACCCGATCCTTGGTTGTCTGCTTCCGTACCACCACATCAACTTTGTTTGAAGGTTCGCACTGCCGAAACAGGCTTTACTGGAAGTTGTGGTCTGCTATCGTTACACCAACTTCACTTGTCCATGTTTCGGTCGATAGCCGGGAGAATCCTCGTGGGGCTTGTGGTGCAGAAGTTTGGGGGATCGAGCCTGAAGGATGCCGAGCGTGTCATGGAGGCCGCTCGCAAGGCCATCCGGGCGAAACATGCTGGGAATCATGTCATCGTGATTGTCTCCGCACAAGGGAGTACAACTGATGACCTGATTGCGAAGGCTACCGAAATCACGGCAACTCCTTCCGCCCGCGAGATGGATATGCTTCTCGCGACTGGCGAGCAGGTTTCCATCGCTCTTGCCGCAATGGCGATTCAGGAACTCGGTGAGAAAGCGGTCAGCTTCACGGGACCACAGATCAGGATCGTCACCGATAGCACGCATCGCAAAGCCCGTATCAAATCGATCGACACCCGGCGACTTCGCGAGGCTCTCGATGGCGGGAGCATCGTTGTCCTTGCCGGGTTTCAGGGAATGGATGAGCAATACGACATCACGACCCTGGGGCGAGGCGGTTCCGATACCACAGCTGTCGCGATTGCCGCGGCGATGAAACTTGCTGGATATGAAGTGACGTGCGAGATTTTCACCGATGTGGATGGTGTCTACACGACCGATCCTCGCGTGGTCCCCAACGCCCGAAAGATGGATGCCATTAGCTACGATGAAATGCTGGAGATGGCGAGCATGGGTGCGGGTGTGATGCATTCCCGAAGTATTGAGTTTGCCAAGAAGTACAATGTGCCCCTGATGGTCCGGAATTCCAGGTCGGATGCGATCGGAACCTGGATTGTTCCTGAAGCGGAATGGATGAGTGAGTTTCCTGTCTGCGGGGCGGCTTTGGCGGTAGATGAGGCCCGACTTGTGCTGGAGGGGGTTCCAGATCGGCCAGGAGTGAGCCATCACATTTTTGCCGGGCTGGCCGAGGCAAATGTAGCTGTTGACATGATCGCTCAGAGCGTTGGAACGGGAGGTAGGGCAACCATTGGCTTCACCGTTCTGAACACGGACTTGGAGAAGACAAAGAAGACCCTTGCGCCGATCGTAGCCGAACTTGATGCCACATTGAGAGAGACGGGAAAAGTCAGCAAGGTCTCCGTAGTCGGGGCGGGGATGCGGACGATATCGGGTGTGGCTGAGCGAATGTTCCAAGCCCTCGCAACCGAGGGGGTGAACATGAAAATGATTACCACCGGGGACATCAAGATCAGCGTGTTGGTCGAGGAGGATTCGCCAAGTGAAGATGAGGTAAGTGGAGCAGGTCGGCAAGCCGATTTGCCAACTGGCGAACCGATCAAGAAAGTTCACCTGGAGAATCGGAGGGCAGTCCGTGGACGAAAAGCTCTCCGGGCTGTCCACATCGCCTTTGGCCTAGCGAACCCGCGCAAAGGAGCGGGTGTCCCAGCAGAGCAGGGCGGTGTGAATGCTTTCAAGCCACGCCCCAACCCATTTGTGGTGCCGGGTGCGAAGGATCGTGAAGTTGCCGTCTCTCGTTTAGATGGAATGGAGGACATCCTCGTCAGCGGCGTTCACCTGAATACGGAGCAGAGTCGGATTACCATTCACGATCTCCCGGATTTGCCAGGGAACTGCTCGAGGGTGTTCAACGCCGTTGCGACCGGTGGGATTGTTGTGGATATGATCGTTCAGAACCTGACTGGCCCGGCGAAGGCAGAGCTATCGTTCACTGTGCCTCGTGCAGACCTGACGCGGGCGCTGAAGCGGACGCAGGATGTCGTTCAACAGATCGATCCCGGCTGCCGAGTGGTTGGCGACGCGGATATAGCGGTTTTATTCGTGTTGGGAGTGGGGATGCGGACCCATACCGGGGTTGCACGGACGATGTTTGGAGCTCTGGCAGCCAGGGGGATTAACATCGGGATGATCAACACAAGCGAGGTTTGCGTTGGTGTGGTTGTTGAGAATGCCCGTGGTGAAGAAGCATTGGGATGTTTGAGAGAGGCATTCCGGCTCTGATGTGTTGAATCTCGACCACACGGGGAGAAGTGGTGGGCTTCCGACTTGCGAATGCCGCTATAGTACCGCGCGGACGATGAGTAATCCTTCGGGAGTGTCGCGGAGGTCAAGGCCGATTTTCTTTCCCAGGAAAATGATCCGGTGTGCCGGCATCCGGGTGATCGCAATCACCAGAATCGCGCACATACAGGCGAGCTGGGCGAAGCCCACCGGTTTGATGGATGGGAGCGGCTGAGTAGGTTCGGTCACTCGAAATCCTCCGCGGGCAGACTCGCCTCAGCGAAGGAGTAGTATAAACGAGTAATAAAACCGCTCCGTTAGAATCTCGATTCCGTCCACGGTTAGGTTCGGGAACAATACTTGAAGCGGATGTTGCGTTCTCGTTAGCAGTCTGTCACCGCTTTGCCATTAAACTGTTAAATCTCATGCGGGTGCTTCATCCTCAGGCGGTTTCGCCGATTCAGACAAAGGCATTGCTGACGGCAACGGCTTGTCGCTGGACAGTTCGTCGTGATGCCGGGACCCTCGATGTGGATGTAACACTGTTGTCTTTGTGCTTTCACGCGACTTGTGGATTACTCGGCGCACACCCCAAACTCCCAGCACCACTGCCGGCAACCACAATGGCGTCCATGGTGTCAGTGTGACCCCGACCAGAACCAGATTCTGGCCGAAGTCCACCAGTGCCTCCCACGATGTTGCGAAACTTTCTTGGATGCGAGAGCCGAAGGTTGGCGCAGTCGGCGGCTTATAGTCTTTGATCTCGCGGAGTGTCAGGTGGATCGTTGAAAGCTGTACGCGGTTTAGGAGGTAGTTCCGCCGTCCCTGCAAACGCTCAATGTCGCCTCGAACCGCGTAGATGCGGTCACTCACCTTGATGACATCTTCCAGTTTCTCCTCTTTCCGCTTCTCTATCATCAGCTCGTTGAGCTTGCGTTCTTGCTCCTGAAGGTTCTTGATTCGGGCTTCGACATCGACGAACTCCTCGGTTACGTCTTGCGTCTCGACCGCATTTCCTTCCACGTTTCCCAATGCCAGAAGCCCTTCCTTGAGTGGGATAAAGCCAGTAACTGGGACGCGCAGCGTGAACACCGCCACCCGGCGGGTTCCTGTATCGCCCTTCACTTCGGATTTCGACACGAATCCCTTGTGCCCGGCAACGAGTTTTTCCACCTCGTGCGCTGCGGCATCAAGGTCTTTCACCACCACATTGAGAGTTGACGTGTAGATGATCATCTGTGACTCAAGTGCCGTGCCCATTGCAACGGGCTCTGCACCTCCGGCAGCCTTCTTTGCGTTCTTATCCCCCTGTTGGTCATTTTCCGCGATTGAAGAATTAGCAGACTTCTGACTCGGTGCTCCACCGCAACCGCAGCCGAGCGGAACAAAGAAAAGAAACAACACCCGCACGGAACGATGTGACATGATAAGCACTCCACCCGATCTTTCGAAATGAACGCCTCTGGGCCAACAAATCGACTTCGAGGGCGAATTATACCCTCCCGTGAAGCGCTGCCAGCAATGATTATCCTGCCCGTATGCCTTTCGACCGTGTTCGTAGAGTACCAGAGTACCTGATATGAATAGCTTTAAGTCGGGCCGTGAATAACTGAGAGAATTGCTCGGCTGAAATGTAAAAGCCTGATTCAAGAAAGTCCGATATGGTCCGTTCCGCGAACAAGAAAGCGCCATCCAGGACTCGCATCGTAGCGAGCAAGTTATTGCGGATTGAGCGACACCAGCCGGATTGCCTCGGCAGGACAGATGAGTTCGCACAGGGTACACGAAACGCAATCCAGCGGTCTCGGAAGCCACGGAAGTGGACCAGACATCGCCAGACAGTCCGTCGGGCACAAGGTCGCGCAGTCACCACATCCAGTACATCGGGCCGCATCCACCACGGGCAGTGCTTCAGCAATCGCGTTCATGCTTCCGCACCTCCATCCGTCAGATCGATGATTCCTTCGCTACTGTGGGGAGGAAGAGCTGCTTCTCCAATAGCCTTCCGAATCGCCGCGGTCATCAAGCCGCTGATGACATCTTCCAACACGGGTTTCATGAGCGGTGGGAACAGAACGTATCGCACACCAAGATCAAGGAGTGCCGCCGTCCACGCGGCACGTTCGGCATCGGGTAACTTCACATCGGACACTGCCACAATCGGCACGTCCGGGGCCAGTCGATGAACCTCGGCGATCAGTTTGAGTGGTTCCGGCTTGTCCTCTCCGGGTTCGATCTGAACGATTAGCGTGGCAGGTCGTCGATTCCTTGCGAGCGACAACGCGGTGTCACATGACCGCGTCGGCTGTATCAGCCACCGGCTCTCGCCAGCCAGTTCGCGGAGTTGTTTGGCCAGCCAGCCATCCAATTCCAGGACAATCACCTGAGGAAGCTTCATGGGTTAAAATGTTCCCGAAGATAGCCCTCACGACAGTAAACATTCCAGAGTTGTTGTCTTGTCTTCCAAAATAAACTCAAGCGAACCGATTGGGTACGCCCAATTCTGTTCCGATTCTGTCTCGCTGGGTCAGAAGACAGTGTAGATGAAAGGTGCAATCGCAGTTGTGGAGAGCAGCATCAGGAGACTGAGCAAGATCAGGATGACGAGTATTGGGAGGAGCCACCATTTCTTGTTGTGCAGCAGGAAGTATCCAAAATCTTTCCACAGGGGGATGTTGGCCTCTTGCTGCGCAGCAGTCTTCAGATCGACCTCAGACTTGGTTTCGGGAACCGGCACGGGTGGGGTAACGGCGGGTTTGGCGTCTGAAATACCCGCGTCCTTTGTCTCCTCTTGAGGTTTGAGTTCCAAAGGTGTCTCCTGCTCGGTCTTGAAATCATGATTGGTGAAAGTAACCGCGCACGCCACCCGGTTGTGGTTTCGGCGACCAGTAAGAACTCGATCCTGCCTGAAGTCGTCGACTGAGTGGATCGCGTCCAATCAAACGGAAGAATAACCCCAGCGGAGTAAACAAACAATAAAAAACAAGTCCCAGTAACAGTCGTGAGATGAGCCAACCTAGAGGAAAAGTGAGTACAAGACTGCCGACGAATACGATCCGGATTGCGGAGGGGCGTATCAGACCGAGGGGGCCGACCAGGAGAGCGACTAGGATGAAGACGATCGCGGCCGATCCGTTATCGCGGAGGAACCACGCAGCGCTGCCAAGCCCAATGAACCAGATCAGCCAGATCGCGGCGAACCAGCGGAGCGTTGAAAGCGGGGGTCGCCAGGGAATTTCAGACCATAACATGAGAATTCTCGGGACTTGATGGGCGTCTTAATCGGACTCGAACTGAGCGCTGTACCGATCCCGGTCTGGGCTGGTAAGGTGGGCGACATCGACCTTCCGCAGCAACACGTCTTCCAGAACCAACGCATCCATGTCAGTCGCCAGGAAGCAGTTTAACGCTTCCTCAGGAGTGCAGACAATCGGTTCCCCCCGAATGTTGAAGCTCGTGTTCACCAATACCGGGCAGCCCGTTCGAGCTTGGAACGCTTGCAGTAACTCGTGAAAATGTGGGTTTCGCTCCCGATCCACTGTCTGGACCCGGGCACTGTAATCGATGTGCGTAATGGCCGGGAGTTGGGAGCGGGGAACCCCAAGCCGGACGTTCAGGTCCGGGTGAGCATTCATAACGCCGATTTGGTCGTCGGCGATATTTAAGCGATGTCTCGATTGGACTGGGGCAACAAGCAGCATGTATGGGCTATCCTGACCCCGCGGTAAGTCGAACCAATCCTGGGCCTTTTCGGCCAGTACCGCTGGAGCAAACGGCCGAAAGCTCTCTCGAAATTTGATCTTCTGATTCATGATGCTTTGCATTTTCAGTGAACGGGGATCGCCAAGGATACTTCGGTTCCCAAGTGCGCGCGGCCCATACTCCATTCGACCCTGAAACCAACCCACAACCGCGCCCCCATCGAGTAACTCGGCAACCTCTCGCACGAGATCCGCTTCCAACAAAGTGCGGTGGGGAACTCCACGGGCACTCAGGAATTTATGAATCTCATGGGGCGCGAATGATGGCCCTAGCAAGCTCCCTTTCTGTGAATCCTGTCTACTGGGCAAGCGGGGATTCTTCAGGAGTTGGTACCATGTGAACAGAGCAGCCCCGAGCGCTCCGCCGGCATCACCTGCTGCCGGTTGCACCCAGATCGACTCGAATGGGCCTTCACGCAGCAGGCGGCCATTGGCGACGCAGTTCAGAGCGACCCCCCCAGCCAGCACGAGTTTTTTCAGTCCCGTCTGCGCATGGACGTGTCGTCCGATTCGGAGAACGATCTCTTCGGTCACCGCCTGGATGCTCGCTGCAAGGTCCATGTGACGCTGATCCAGACGGGATTCGGGCCGGCGCGGTGGACCTCCAAACAAGTCATGAAACTTCCGACTCGTCATTGTCAGCCCCACGCAGTAATTGAAGTACCGCATGTCGAGGCGGAAACTGCCATCCAGCTTCAGGTCGATCAAATGCCGATAGATTGCATCCTGGTACACCGGCCGACCAAATGGCGCAAGGCCCATCAGCTTGTATTCGCCGCTGTTCACTTTGAAGCCACAGTAGTAGGTGAATGCGGAGTACAGAAGCCCAAGAGAATGTGGGAAGGTGAGGTGATCGTTCAGGTGGAATTCATTGCCGCTCCCGACACCCCAGGTCGTCGTACTCCATTCCCCGACCCCATCCAGAGTCAGGATGGCAGCATCAGAGAAGGGGCTAGGGAAAAACGCGCTGGCGGCATGACTCTGGTGATGATCCGTAAAGAGAAGTGGGGCGGTGGTACCCTCGGGTAACGCCCGTCGGAGATTGCGGCGAAGATGGATCTTGTCTTTCAGCCACACCGACATTGCCATGCAGAAGCTGCGGAATCCACGAGGGGCAAATGCAACATAGGTTTCGAGCAGTCGCTCGAATTTGGTGAGTGGCTTTTCGTAGTATGTGACGTAATCGAGTTGTCCCGGCGAAAGCCCTGCTTCCCGGAGGCAATAAGCGATGGCTTGGGTGGGAAAGTTGGGATCATGTTTGCGCCGAGTGAATCGTTCTTCCTGGGCAGCCGCGACGATATCGCCATCGACGATCAGGGCAGCCGCACTGTCGTGGTAGAAGGCAGAGATGCCGAGGATTGCTATCAAGGTGTTTGCCAGCCCGATGAGGTGAACGAGCGGATTCATTTCTTCAGGGGGACGACCGGTCCACCCTTGAGTTCAGCCAGGTGACTCTTGAGTTCTGGCCAGTCCGGCAAAATCCGCAATGCAGCCTCGTAGTGACTGATGGCCTCATCGCGATGGCCCAGCTTGAGGACGGTGTCCCCCAGGGAGGCATGAGCCAGCGGGTTGTTGGGCTTGAGCTGAATCGCCTCCATCAGCCGCTCCTTCGCGCTATCGAACCGGCTTGCCTTCATGAGATAAATACCCATATCCACGAGGAGACCCCCGCGATCTGAGGTTTTCGCCAGGTGATCTTCGTAAATCGCCAACCCCTCATCCACTTTGCCTCGGGCTCCAAGAACCGCAGCCAGACCAACGTGCGATTCTCCCCATTCGGGGATGAGCCCGATTGCCTCGCGGAAGTGTGCTTCGGCGGCGTCGATCCGGCGGGTCTGGAGCAAGATCTGGCCGAGTTTGCAGTGAGCTTGGAAACAGTGGCGAAACTTGCGGAGAACTGTCTTGTATTGCTCCTCGGCAAGTGAGAAATCGCCCACTTCGGTCAAAAGTGAGGCATAGTTCATGCGGATCATCCAGTCATTCTTGGCTGCCTCAACTGCTGCGCCGTGGACGTTGACAGCTCGTTGGAGTGAGTCCCGATCAAGCCGCCTGCGGAGTTCCCGCACCTTTTCCTGCCATCGAATGTTTCGTTCTTCGCGGTCCAACTGACTGGTGAACGGTGCTTGTTGGGCCAAGCTGCTTTGCACCTGGGTGATGATTCTGAGTTCGTTCCAATCGGTATAAGCCAACCGCTCTGCACACTGCTGTTCGGTAAGGGTGACAGTCTGCACCCTGCCGGGTAGACGAGCATCGAGGACGGGAGTAAGCGTCTGGAACACCGTGAGGGCCAGGAGATAATTCCCGGCGAAGTTCATGTGAACGTGTTCCAGAAACAAATCTTCGCCAGGCATGTGCAGTGGGCTTGCTTCCTCGAACGTCCGCTCGGCATCGGCAAGAAGGACGCCCCGGCTGGTTTGTTCGGCAACGACATTCCGAATTGCCTGGTTAATGGTTGTGTCGGAGCGGAATCGGAGAGTATCCAATTCCCTGGCACCAACGTACTTCTCGCGAGCTTCCACGTGTTGCCCCAGAGCCCACAAACACCGAGCTTGTCGAAACTCCAAATCCGCGAACTGATCATCGATCTTAGCTGCCTCCTGATACCGGGCGATGGCTTCCGCAAACAAGCACGCACTTTCCAGGCGGACCCCATCGGTGTAGATAGCCTCCCAGTTGGCGTTTTGCTCTGGGGTCAGAGTCGTGGCGTGTAATGACCCGAAAGGCGCGGAGTCTTTCAAATTGACAGGTATCGTGCAGACGAGCACAGGGACTTTGGCATCACTTCCAACTCGGCAAATGTCCCGAAGGTTCTCGCGGAAGTGATCGTAAGTCCGCGACAACCGCTGGTCGTCAGAGCGAACCTGACTATTAACGAACATTGTCATGCCATCCCACTTCCGGGGTCCGTCATCGCGTCCCTTGAGACTCGCGACGAGTGAGCCAAGCAGTTGGCCCGTTCGCGTCCGCCGAATAGCAAGATTGGCATGGATGGCTTGTCGGCTCAGCGAGTAAGAACCGAGAACACCGGCAGCGCCGTATGGCCCCACAACCTCGTTGTTCCCGAGGTGAACGACAAACAGGTCCGGCTCGTGATCGGCACACTCCCGGGCAATGGACAGGACGATGTGGGAATTGATCGCGACCATTGCCGCATTGACGACTTCAAAATTGGTATCTGGATAGTGAGCCCGAAGCATCGCCTCAAGAACCCTCCCGAAGCTGAATGATGGCTCCGGGAAGCCCATCGCCGCGGATTCACCGAGGACAAAGATGCGGTACGTCCCCGGCTTCTTATCATCATTGAGTATGAACGGAACGGGAGCGGGTGTTTGGTCGAGTCCCCGTGGAAAAACCCAACGCCCGAACTCGCGGTTATCGATTGAGACGCCTGGGGCTTCGAGTTTGGAGCCATCGAGGAAGAAGCGGGTACTCTTGCCGTAGCCGCCGATGCGAAGTCCGGCTTCGAGAATACCGAACAGAACCACCGGACCCAGTGTCATTGCGGCCAGGCGGTACAGCCACTTTCGCCGACCGATCGGTCGCCCGGGCTTACGGCTATTCTGCTCTGCCGTAGGGGCGAAGTTGCCTGGCTCAGCGTTGGGCTCGGACACTCTGGATTCCTCACCGAGAGGCACCGGATCGGATTGATTACAGGCGATGCCGATGTGCATCGGTTCGATTCGGTCAGTGCGTTGCGACTTCCTGCTCTATCACATATGAAGGTGGTTCGGAATACTTTATTACACAATGGCTGCGGGACGAGGTGCGAGCGTCGTCATATTCTTGTGTCCGGTTAAGGGACGATGGAGGTCACTTTTTCGGTGGAGTCGGTATCGATTCGCCTTTGAGTTGAGACACGTAATTGCTCAGTTGGAGCCAGTCCGGTCGCAACTGCAAAGCAGTTGCAAAATGGCCGAGGGCGTCTTCTCGCCGACCTTGTTTGATCGCGATGTCCCCAATCGCAGCATATGCCAGTGGGTTATCGGGGCTTGCTTGGAGCGATTCCTCAAATCGATGCTTGGCTTCATCCAAGCGGCCCGCCTTCTGAAGGTATATGCCGATGCTAAAGAGAATCCCCCCGCGATCCGTAGCCTTTGCCAACTGATTTTCGTAAACGGCCAACCCTTCATCCACCTTGCCCCGCGCACCCAACACTTCGGCCAGACCCAGATGCGCTTCCCCAAGTTCAGGAACCATTTGGAGGGCTTCACGGAAATGGTTTTCGGCTGCATCCACTCGTCCTGTTTGGAGCATAAGCTGACCCAGTTTGGAGTGCGCGTGGAAGCAGTGATGAAACCGGAGAAGAATTGCCTTGTACTGCTCCTCAGCCGAGGACAGATCGCCCACTTCGGTCAAGAGTGAGGCATAGTTCATGCGGATCATCCAGTCATTTTTGGCTGTTTCAATGGCCTCGCCGTGAATGTTAACAGCTCGTTGGAGTGCGTCTCGGTCAAGCCGCCTGCGGAGTTCCCGCACCTTTTCTTGCCATCGAATGTTTCGCTCTTTGAGGTCCATCTGACTGGTGAACGGAGCTTGATAGAGCATGCTGCTCCGAATCAGAGCTACGATTTTGAGTTCGTTCCAGTCGGTGTAAGCCAGCCGCTCCGCACACTGCTGTTCGGTAAGGGTGACAGCCAGCACCTTTCCAGTTAGACGAGCATCGAGGATGGGAGTAAGAGTCTGGAACACCGTGCGTGCCAGGAGATAATTCCCGGCGAAGTTCATGTGAACGTGTTCCAGAAACAAATCCTCCCCAGTCGTGTGCATGGGGCTTGTTTCCTCGAATGTTCGCTCGGCATCGGCGAGATGAATGCCCTTGTCTGCACGTTCCATAACTACTTCCCGAATAGTCCGGTTAATGGTCGAGTCAGATCGGAATCGGAGCGTATCCAGATCGCGAGCCCGAATGTACTTCTCGCGAGCTTCCGCGTGTTGTCCAAGAGCCCACAGACACCGAGCCTGTCGAAACTCCAGATCCGCGTACTGGTTGTCAATCTTCGCCGCCTCTTTAAACCGGGCGGCGGCCTCGGCAAATTTCTTCTCGCTTTCCAGACGGACCCCATCGGCGTAGATAGCGTCCCAGTTGGTGGTCTGCTCGGGCGAAAGAGTTGGGGCATGCAGCGATCCGAATGGGGCTGAGTCCTTCAGATTAACGGGAATAGTGCAGACAACCACCGGCACACCGGCATCCTCTCCAACCCGAAGTGATGGAAGAACCGCCTCTACCTTTCCATCCTTCCGAACTCGCTGCACTGCCTGCTTCGGTGGTGGCCCCGGAGGTGCCATCCGCCTCGCCCTTTCCGGCTCCGGTGGTCGCCGCGGAACCGCCCGCGAGTGTGGTGATACCGGTTGCGCCGACACATGCTTCTCTGGTCGAACTCTGGGATCAGGAACAACGAGCCGCACGCCGAAAGCTTGAGCCCGAAGGCGCACTAACTGGTGCAACACGCGAATTGCAGGCCGGGCTCGGTGCGTTTTTGACAACCTGCCACGAGCATGGGGTGAAGGTTGGACCCTGGCGACTCCAGCATGTGGTCCCGGAGTGGACGTTCGGAGAACATCCGACCTACGGTGCTGTCACAATCGCGCACTGGGCGTGCAAGGACGGCCAGCCGTGGAAACTCGGACTCGGGTTATTCCTCGCGCGGGGTGCTGGAAAACCGAAAGACCTGGAGATCAAGCTCAGCGTGATGGAAACCGCACCGGTAGTAGTTGATTACCTGATTCTGCTTCGTCCCGAGGATGATTTGACATTAACTGCCAAGAGCAAGTCACTCTGGCAGAAAGCCGAGCGGCGAGGCAAGCACGCCCGCCTGGAACCCGTGTCGCTCGATGGATTCGCTCAGCTTTATAGTTTCCCCCGATGGCTGGCAGCCGTCCACGAATCGCTTCCCGAGGGGACGCCGCTGCCGAACCTCGCCGAAGTGATTCAGGAGAAATGTGAGAAGTTACTCGAACAGGTTTGCATGCCCATGCAAGGATAAACCGAATTGTATTGCAGACTGAGCAATCACAAGCCCGCGGGTAGACCGCGGGCTTGTGTCGTGTGATACTGGTTTCACCAGTGTTCAGTTTTCAGTTTGAAACCTCAGACTACGCAAGCGTGGTTTCAATGTCTTCACTGAACACTGGCGAAGCCTGAACACCCTGTGAGGAATCCAGAGTGTCCGAACCCAATCCTGAGCAAGGCAACTCCGTTCTACCTGCAAAGCAAGAAAGCCCGAAACCAGGGCGACCGATCGGTCGGCGGAAGTGGCTGTACCGTCTGGCCGCAATGACACTGGTTCCGGTCGTGATGTTCGGTATTCTCGAAGCAGGACTTCGCATCGGCGGCTATGGCAAGAGTACCCGTTTCTTCCTCGATGGCTCCAAACTCGAATCTCCAGGCGTCTCGATCGATAACCGCGAGTTTGGATGGTGGGTTTTCCCTAGGGGACTCGATCAGACACCCGCTCCCATACCCTTCATACTCAAAGACGACAAGAAGCCGGGGACGTATCGCATCTTTATCCTCGGCGAATCCGCGGCGATGGGCTTCCCGGAGCCTTCGTTCAACTTTGGGAGGGTTCTTGAGGCGCTGCTCCAGGCTCGC
>Ga0206850_10247_pt1 | contig 14595 bp, 1 predicted proteins | sample Alteio_BWOrgCont_16_FD_152885 | JGI IMG/M metagenome (GOLD analysis project Ga0206850, IMG submission 152885) | Enriched cells from forest soil in Barre Woods Harvard Forest LTER site, Petersham, Massachusetts, United States -... | ecosystem: Environmental > Terrestrial > Soil > Temperate forest >...
GTGCCCAGCCCGCCGGTCTGCGTGCCGTTATCGAAGAAATTGAACTGCGTATTCGTCGGGCTGGTGAACGCGCCAGGGTTATAACTGATGGAAGCCGGGTTGGTGAATGTCTGCCAACTGGCGGACGGGAGGCTGGCCGTCCATTGCACCTGGAACAGGTCATTGCTCGGCGCGAACCACACCAGCATGAAGCCATTCGTGCCGTTGAGGCTGGCATAACTGATCCGCGAAATGGCGACGGTATGCGTCACCGCATTGGTCGGGGTCGTCAGCCGGAAATTCACCTCGAGGCTGAAAGTGACCGTGACGCCATTCGTATTCTGCACGCCGAGAAAATAAGTGCCACCGGGCACGATGTGCGCCGGCGTGGAATTGGTGGTCAATACACTGGAACCATTCGTCGCCTGCGGCAGCAAATCGACGTCGCCGGCCTGGGTGATCGTCGGCGGCACATTGGTGCTGAACCAGACGTTCACCGGCAAATTTGTCGCAAAGAGCAAAGTGTTGGTCGCCGCGACCGCATTGGCCGGCACTTTGACCGCAAGCCAGTTGATGGTGCCGCCGCCGGGAACGGTGTTCGTCTGTGGCTGGCCGCCTGTCAAAGCCGGCGGCACCACGGTGACATAAAAACTGTTTGTCGCGCTCAAAGACTGCGGGTTGACCACCGTCCACGGATTGGTATCCGTGACAATCGTGGTGAAGAGATAATTGGTGCCGGCCTGCGCCAGCGTGGGCGCCCAGGTGATGATGCCGTTCGTATCAATCATCGCGCTGGCCAGCGACGGCGAAACAGACAAGGTATAAGTCAACGGATAATCCGGGAGGTTCAGGTTCGTCGCCGTATTGGTCACGAGCAACGTACCCGGCATAATGACGACTTGATTCGGAATGTTCGTCGACAGGAATACCGGCGGCAGGTTGGTTCCCTCCACGATGATCGTGAAACTGTTCGTCACGCTGAAAGCGGTGTTCGACACGCTGACCAAAATCGTGTTGGTAGACCATCCGTTGGTGGTCGGCCCCTGCGTTTCAAGGGGCGTCCAACTGATCATCCCACCAGAGGTGACACTCATATTGGTCGGCCCGCTCACCAACGCGAACGTCAACGGCAACGGCGGCGTGTCCACATCCGTCGCCAGACAGGCAGTCGAGAACGGAAAGGTTTCAACGATATTGGTCACCGTCGTATTGGTCGGGTAAGCAAACTGGGGCGGCACGACGCCGAACAATTCGGTGGCCTTGACGGAGTACGTGACATTCGAGCCGGAAACATTGACCACCGCCAGATACCAGTCGCCATTGGTCAAGGCGACCGACGTGGAATTGGTCAGCACGACGATGTTCTCGCTGGTCGTCCAGGAATTGGTGCTGATGTAATCATAGCTGGACAACGACGGCAACGGCATGCCGTAACTCGCCAGCAATATGACCGGACCGCTGGCATTCGTCACATCGAACAGCGCCGCGATGGCATTGCTCCCGGTGCTGCTGTTGTTCGTAACGGTGAATTCATAAAAGTCCGAGCCGTCCGAATTAGCATTGGTATAAGCAACGGCGTTGGTCAAGGTGATGATATTCGGCGGCACTTCATTATTGGTGGCGATGGGAACCGCGCTGACCACGACGCTGACCGTCACCGGGCCAAAGTAGGCGATCGTGGCGTTGTTCGTGACATAGACATCAAACGACGCAAAGCCGCTGTAATTGGTCCCGGCGGACACGTTGTTCGCTGGCGTGAAGACGGCGATGCTATTGCTGAGGGCACTGGTGTTGGTGATCGAACCCAGGACATTGGTAAGATACACGGATCCATGGATGCCATTGGTCACGGTGAAACTCAAGTTGCCCGTCCAGCCGAACAGCTGCCGCAAATCCACACTGACCGGCGTGTTGGTGACGGTCAGCGCATGCGGTCCGGCAAGCCAGTTGTCATATTCTTCCAGATCAGTGTAGCCGTCACCGTTATTATCAAGCTGGTTGTTATTAGGCACGAACGGGTCGGTGCCGAAAGTGATCTCCCAGAAATCCGGGATGCCGTCCTGATCAGTGTCCAGATAGGGCGGCGTGCTGTAAGTGAGCCAGTACTTGCCCGCGCTGCCGGCGTCGTAGATGTCTTGGATTTCCGTTTGAGACAAGGCGCGCTTGTAAATACTCAATTCATCCAGCAAACCGTTCAAACAGGTTCCATACGTTATATCCCTGGGCAAATCACCCGGCCGATGACCCACCCAAAAATTATAGCTCGTCTGCAGCGTAAAACTGCCGAAATTCTGTTGCGCTATGATCGCTCCGTTTACATACAAGGTTCCAAGCCCCGATGCCTGATCATACGTCAAGGCCACATGCTGGAAGACATTGGTCACAATGGTTCCGGCCGGCGAGTCCAGGACATAGCTGTTGCCATTGGTATCCACCAGGACGCCTTGCAGCAGGCCGCTTTGAGTTCCCGGATAACGGCCCAGCCATAGCTGGACCCACTCCATTACCCGTGTCGCCAACGCCATTATTCCATTCGCAAATGGGATGAAAGAAATTAACGTTGGTCAGATTAATCCACCCTTCGATCGTCAATCCGCCGCTCAGACCAACGTTCAAACTTGAACTGGCAGGCACTTCCATATAGGCGTTGGTGTTATCGAACTGGAACGCCCGACCCACTTCGCCGGGCGCATAACTTGCGCCGCTTCCCAATGTCCCATTATTGTTGCCGGCGCTATCCAGCGCATTGTTTTCCGCCCGCCACCACGCCACGATGCCCAACGTCGGCGGCGTGGCGATGAGCCGCCCGGATTGGTTCCGGACGCCGGCGACAATGCCGCGATCTGCCCAATCGCGTTTGGCCTGGTCCACACCGGCGAAATCCATGACTTTTTCATACGCGAGATAAGCCTCGTCGGTCGGCACCGGGTCCAGCGGGAACGGCTGTTCAACCTCCGTGCATCGATTGGTGAACATGTTCCACTGGGTGTTCGCGCCGTCCAAAATGCCATTGGTGTTGCTGTCAATGAAGTTGTTGGTCTGGAAAATCCAGGTGTCGGTCGAGCCGCCCACGAACGCGATGTTGGTGATGGCGAGGTTCGTCGCAAAATTCGCCGTATCCGCGCCGGCGATGAGATAGTTGCAGGCATAGTTCAACTGGTTCGTGAAGCCGTTGGGATTGGCCGACAGGTCGTCATTGGAGCCGGAGAAACCGGACTGGATGCCCCAGTTGAAGATGACGTTATTGACGAAATCCAGGCTGAGATTGTCGCCGAGGCGCGGGCTGCCGTTGTAATTATTGGCGTAAAGATTGTGGTGGAAGCTCAAGGCGCCGGCCCCGTAGCGCAGCCGCGAGCCGAAGCCGTGCGGATCGTTAGTTTCATAAAGGCTGTCGGCCATGATGGACCATTGCACGGTGACGTTGGACGAATTCAAGACCGACACCAGATTATTTGAACTCCACGAAGCGGAGATATGATCGGCAATGACATTGGACACGTTCAGGAATCGGAGCACGTCGTCCTGGCTGGCCCCGGCGTTCACATCGGTGGTAAAACTGACCGCATCCAAAAACATCCCATAGGAGTCGCCGGAAGCATCCAATGAATGAAAAGCCAGATGCGTGAATGGCGACGTGGCGGTGAACACAAACGACGTCGGCTGCCAGTTGAGATTCGCCGCGGTATTGGGGATGTTTCCGACCACCGTGGCCAATGGATTGCCGTTGATCAAAACCTGCATGCTGGGCGTCGTGGAACGGTCTGGATTGGCAGAATAAACGAAATTTAACTGATAGGATTCGCCCGCCGTCGTGGCGATATTGGTGGAAATCCCTCCGGCCGTGTTGCCATCCAAATTCAAAATGTCAGCTCCGTCATAACCGTCATTGTAAAAATCCGTGCTGCTGGCGTTATACACATTTCCGAAATCAACCAGCCAGCCGCCGTCAAAATAAGTTCCCGCCGGAATGGCATAAGCTACGGGTCCGTTAAAAGTATTTGACCAAACAAGCGCATTGGTCGCTGCCATACCCGGACGGAAACGCACGTCGCGGATGATCACGTCATGCGTGTTCGTCACCGTCGTCATGTTCCCCACCACCGTGATACCGCCGCCCGGCGCGGTCTGGCCGGCGATGGTCAGGTAGGAATTCGTTATGACCAGCGGCGACAACAGATTGATCGTGCCGGAAATATCGAACACCACCGTACGATTGGTGGAATTGACGGCCGTCCGCAAAGTGCCGGGGCCGTAATCGCCGTTGGTGGTGACGTGATATACATCGCCAAAGCGTCCGCCGACCGCCCCACCACCGGCACCGGATGCGCCGGGAAACGACGGGAAATAACTGTTCGTCTCGATCACCGCGATGATCGTGTAGTTGATATTGGTCACCTCATTGTTCGGCACGCCAAGATACCAGTTCCCCGCGAGATTGGTCAGCGCGCTGTTTGTGTAGATGAGAATCTGTTCCGGCTCGCGCCCGGGATTCTGGCTGCTTTGGAAGAATGGCGGCGCCAATGGCAGCGCGTTGGTCTGCACGGTCAGATCACCGTTGCCGGTCAGGTTGTAAAGTTCAAAGCGGAGTCCCTGGACATAGTTCGTAGCCGTGCTGGTCACCGGGTTCGTGACGATGAAGTCGAAGAAGTTCGTCAGCGCCGCGCCCGGCCCGGCGGTCCAGTTAAACGGCACGCCATTGGTCAGATCAATGATCGAAACCGAATTGGTCAGCGAGTTGGTGATATCCAGTTCTTTCGCCAGGACGGTGTAGTTCACCACGCCGGGATCGCGTTTGATCACGCCAATATACCAAGTTCCCGCCGAGAGCGGCACAGGCTCAGAATTGGTCAGGACATAAATGCTCTCGTCCAGATTGCTCACATTGAAACTGCCGTAGTCGGAGTTGGTCAACGTCGGCAACGGCACGCCCTTGCTGACGACCAGGTCGGCGTTGCCGCTCAATTGCAGGAGCTGGAAGGTGGCCTCATAGGCATTCGACGAGACGTTATAGGCAAAATACCGGATCGTATCATTCGTGTTAAACACGCCGTTGGTGAAAGGAACGCTATTGGTCAGCGTCGTGATGTCATAGTCCACCTGCAGCACCACCGAGGCAGGGTTGGCCGTGTTATTTTGGACGCCGAGATAATAAGTCTGATCTGCCTGTAAAAGACTGGTGAACGGTGGGTTGGTATTCACCGTCAGCGCCGGAGAAACGCCGGCCGGGATGCCACCGGTTGAAGCCGTCAGCAAAATAACGTCGCCCGGATTGGATCCCGTCGGCAGATTGGTCGGGTTGAAGAGCAGGTTCACCGGCTCGGTTGACGAGACCAGGATGTTGGTGGCAAATTTCGCCCACGACGGCACCGTCACCGAGTAATAAACCGTCTGACCCGCTCCCACCGTGCTGGCGTCCGGCGTCTCTGGAACCAACGACGCGGCGAACGTCGCATTGGACTGCAGGACGAATGACAACTGCCAGCTCAACAATTGCGAGAGGTTGGTGACGGCGGCGCCGGTCAGATTATCCCAGACCTGCAACGACCAGTTGCCGTTGGCGGAGCTGCCGTTGAGTGCGTCCAATGATTGCTCCGGCAAATAATAGAGATTGGTCAGCGGCGCCTCGGAGACGTTGAAATCATCCAGCAAGATGCCCGGCTCCAACCCGGATATCTGCAACGGCATCGAATTGGACGTGGCGGTGAAAGTATAACTATTTAACTCCCACTGATTATTCACGCCAAAGATCAGATTGCTGGTGGCGCCAAACGTGACTTCCGCCTCGGCCAGGCCGTAAGCCGGCGTGACGGTCGGATCAAACTTGCCCACGGTGCGGTTGGTGGTATCCGCGGAAACCTGATAGATCGCGGCAATTTCCGCGCCAGACAAGGCCCGGTTGTAAATGCTCATCTCATCCATCAGGCCGCCATAATAATTATTGGTGTTCGGGCTCATGTCCCGGCCGAGCAGCACATCGCCGTCCGTCTTCGCCACGATCGGCGCAAATACGCCGAAGTTCGTGGAGGCCACATTGGTCCCGTTGAGATAGAGAATTGCCAGGCCGCTGTTGGTGTCATAGGTGAGCGCGACATGCTGAAAGACGTTGCTTTGGAGCAAGCCGGGCGCGGAATAAATCTCGTGCGATACAAAATTCGTATCCACGATGTTCGCGTAAAGACAGCCGTTGCTGCCGACAAACGCCAGATTCGTCGTGCCGGGCGTATTGGTGGCGGAAATCCAGAACTGCACGCCGTTCGTCTGGAGATTATCCACTTCCGCCACGCCATAAAATTGGTTGGTCACGGTCGGCGAGCTGCAGGTGAAACCCTGGTCATTGGCGAGCACCCACAGGCCGGACTGCGTGTTGGTTTCACCCAGCATGCCGGTATAATCCGCCGTGCTGCAAGCATTGTCCGGCTGGCCGGCGAGCCAGTTGGTGTAGGGAACATTCGTCAATCCGCTCGACCATTCAAATTTTAACGGCGTGCCGCCGTTGTTCGTGAGGCCAATCCATAGATTATGATTGAAGCCGCCATAGTTGGCGAAATTATCAAACACCCAGTTCTGCACGTTGGCGGTGTTGATCGTCGCCAGATGACCGCCAAGTTCGGTCGCCCACGATTCCGAGGTTATCCAATCCGTCGCGCCGAGCAGGTAGTAATAATGTCCGGTGGCGAGGTCCAGATACGGTCCGGCATCAATGACGAGGTTCGTGTCCGCCGTCACCGTGTTTGTCGGCACATGCGCCAGCCATTCAACGAGCGGCTGCGGCTGCGTCAGGTTCGTCGGGTTGACCCAGCCTTCGACGGTGAACCCGCCGCCCTTGCCCACGTCCAGCGAGGCGTTTTGCGGCACTTGAACATAGGAGTTCGTGCCGGCAAACTGGAATTCGTTGCCGCCATTTTCAAATTGAAACGCCTGGTCCACTTCGCCAGCCGGAAAATTGAACTGCCCCACCAGCCGGCCGTTATTGCCGTTGTTTTCCGGATCGGAACTGTCACTCGCGTTGCCCTCACCACGCCACCAGCCTGAAATGCCGGGGCCACGATACCAGAACGTGACGTTATATTGATTGCCCGGAATCGTCGGAATCGAGCGCGTGATCGTGCCATAAGCCAGCGCCAGAAAGTTACTGCCGACATTGTCGCCGACCGCGATGTCCGGATCCGTGACCACACTCACAAAATTGTTGGTCAGGTTCACCACGTTCGTGATCGCCTGCAACTGGTTGTTGGTCAATATGGTGGCATAAGTCACCAGATTGGTGGGCAACGTCCAGCCGCCATATTCATCAGGGATGTTGGTCGGCGCCTGGTAAATCCCGTTGGTCGCCAGTTCAAAATCAAAGTTGGTGGTGAACTGCAAGGCCGTGAGATCATAAGGCGGAACCGCGTACTTGATGGGCACGTCGGTCAGATTGGTGTCGTCGGTGAATACCAGATATTGGAAATTGGTCATCGGCGCCCCGGCCGTATACGTCCACGCATCGCCACCGGCGGCATCGGGATTGCCAAACTGGTTCATGATGATGGTGATGTTGGTATAGCCCGGCGGCACACTGACATCGAAGGTCACCGGCTGCGTGTTTTGCGCGCCACCACCGGGACCTGGAGGGTTGTTGGTCAGTCCGGTATTGGCCAGAAGATTGGGACTGGCCAGATAAAAAGTGGCCGGGTTGGTTCCGGCATAAACGGTCATTTGATCCGGAATCGTGTAGAAATTATAGGTGATCGGCACCATCTCGTTGGGTAAAACCCCGAGATAATTGGTGTTGGCCCCCGCCCCGCCGGCGGCTGTGGAATTCAGGACATTGGTATAGATAAACTCGCCGCCTGCGCCGTTGGTGGTGCTGCCGCCACGATTTTCCATCAGCAGAATGCGCTGGCCGGTCGGGCTGACGAGCGTGAAGGTCATGTCAGCGATCTGCGGGGAATTGACGACCAATCCGACATTGACTGATTCGACCAGTTGTGTGGCACCCACAAAAATGCTTGAACTGGTCGTCACCATGTCATCAAACAAAGCCTGCACGCCGTTCGTGGCGGTGTAGGTATAATCATCGCTGGCCGACGTATCAATGCCCAGCGAGGCCGAAAGGAACACGTTGGTTGCGTCCGTCAAACTCGGATTATAGATCCCGATGAAATAATTGCCGATATCCAGCGGCGGCCCGATGGAAATGGAATTGCCCGGATCCGTGCCGGTCGGGTAAGTGCCGAGAAGGCAGTTCGTCAGGCCGGCCTCAAAATCATAGTCCGTCAACGTCGGCTCGGTGTTGAAGGCGACATACATCTGCAACGGCGGCTGGACGGTCGGCGGGAAATTAGTCGCGTAAAAAGTCAGGTTCGTGTAGCCCGGCGGCACGGTCACATAATCTATGAACCAGCCACCGGCGGGAACATCGACGAAGATGCCGGGGAATTTAAGGTTGCGATGCGGCTGGATAAGCAGGCTGTACTGGCTCACCTGCCCGGTCATTTCAAGCGAATTATCCACCTCATTCAGAATCCACGGACCCAGCGCAGACTTGCCTCGGAAATTCGCCAGGCTGCCCGGCCCGTCGGCATGCCGCGAACCAGCGACCGGATCAGCGCTGTCGTCATACACCAGCGGGGTCGCAGTATTATAGGTGTTGCCGAGGCCGTCATGATTGTTCAACACGGCGAAAGAACCGTCGAAATTCAGCGTGCCCAACAGATCGCCAAAGTTCTGGTGTTGAGTCAAGTTCGTCACCACGACCTTTTCCACCGTCATCGGATTGATGGCGAGCGCAAAGACATTCGCCACGCCAGGATGCGCGGCGGAACCGTCGGGAATGTAGGTCGGCAGCAATAATCCATTGACGATCTGGTCGCCGTTCGGGTTCAACTGGCTGAAAGGTGTGTCGGTGAATACCGGCAGGAAATTATATTCGGACGCCATCTGATCCTCCGATATGACCCCGATGTAATAAACCTGTCCCGGCGTGGAGTTGGTGAAAAAGACAAACTCCGTCCCGTCCTGCCCCAGCGACGAGCCGCTGTTGTTCGCACCGGCGAGACAGTTTGAAATCGTGACCGGGCTGAGGTTCGTCAATCCCGGATCCGTCGTCGCATAAAGATCAATGTCCGCCTCCGGCCGCGTCGCGTTGGCCGGGTCATTTTCCTCATACACACCCATGCGCGGTACCGAGAGTTCTTCAGCATCGAACGTAATGAACGCGGCGTTCGTATAATCCGGCGTCAATCCGGTGTTGGTCACCACATAGAAATGCCATTGATTGGTCACGCCCACCGTCAGCGCGCCGCTGCTGCCCCAGACCGTATTGGTGCCCAGCGGCAATGTGTTCGTGCCAACGAACGGCGAGTTCGCCCCGACAAACTGGTTCATTAACGGCGAATTCGTCGTCGTCACAAACGTGATCTGCTGGTCGGAGACGGAATTGCTGGCGATGCCATCATCGGCCACCGAGGCGATCGCCTGCGGCACTTCACCTTCGCCGATGGAAACCACCAGCGCATAATCCTGCACCACGTTGTTCGTCTGCTCGGTCACGGCATTGACATTGACATCACGGCCAACGACGGTGACAGAGTAACTGTCCGCCAGCATCGGCGGCAGGATGATGTTCTCAACGTTATTGATCGTGTCAATGTTCGGCGGGCCATTGGTGTTCCACGGCAGGTTGTAGCCAAGCCCCCCCGCAATGTCGTTCCCATAAAACACGTCGCCAGTGTCCAGATTGGTGATGACCAAATCCAGGCCGTTGACGAGCTTGATGGCGGCAGCCGGATCGCCGGGCGGATCCGTCCATACCAGCGTCGCCTGCAATTGCAAATATTGCGCGAAATCGGCGGCATTGGTATCCACATTGATGATGTAAGTGTGGCTGTCACCCGTCGCCAGCGCATTGGTCGGGCTTTGATCCACAAAGAACATCGGCGAATTCAGATTGGTGGGCGTCAGCGAGGCCAGCGGCAGCGAGTCAACAATGCTGGGCAGTCCCCAGCCCTGAAAATTATTGCCATTAGTGAAGGCATAAGTGTAATCGCCGACGGAGCGCGAACCATTGATGAGCATCGCCTTGAGCAACGCCGGGCTGGGCGTTTCTTTCAGCGTGTTCGTGAAGAAATCCTGGAGCAAGGCCAGCACGCCGGAGACCGCCGGCGCCGACATGCTCGTGCCGGATTCATAGCGATACCACGGCCCCAGCGTATTATTCAAACCGGCCAACACCTGCTCATAGTTGCCCATATCATTGGTCGTGGCGATGGACACCATGAGATTATAATCCACCGTCACATTCGTACTGTCGCCCACTGCGAAGTCAAATCCGTTGTTCTGGATGGATTGAATGCTGGTGATATTGCCTCCGCTATTCGGCGGGATGGAAACCATGTTGTTCGACGTGGCAAAATCATAAGTCGTTGTGGTCGGATAAGCCAACTGTTGCACAAAAATGAACAGGTTCGTCGGGAAAGGGCTGGAGTATTGGTTGGCCGTGATGTTGATGGTCACACTGACGGCGTTCGGCGGCACGGTCACATTGTAATAAGTCAGATCATTAGTGGTGACAATCTGTTCCGTATATTCCGTTGTGTAAATATTCGTCGGGTTGTTGTAATACGCGTTCGTATCCCATTGCTCGGAACGCGTGGAGACGACGAACGATCCCGGCGCCACCACGTCCGGCTTGAACCGGCCAAAAGTGCCTTCCGTGTCCACCCCCACGTTGCCGCGCGAGGAATAATCCGCCACCTGCGAACTGGAATCCGACTCTAGATTCCATGTGTCTAACGTGCCACCGGCGAGCGTAAATGTGTCCACGGAATCGGAAAGATTCGTGAATGAATTCGTGATGTTGCGATACTGCTCCAAAGCGCCAACGGTGATAACGTTCTTGGCCGTACCCGGCGAAACAATCGTGTCCGGATCGCCGCCCGAACCGTCGCTGCTGCCGCCGCCGTCGTCGCCCGCCGCGAACACAAACAACACCGGCTGCGAACCAATTACCGTCGGCAACGCGTCGCGCGTCGCCGCATCGTAGCTCGCCGCCGCCAAATCATAGTCATAATCTCCGCCGTAACCCCAACTGTTGTTGGAAATCAACGCATTGGTCAACGCCGGCGCCTCCTGCAAATACATATCCGAATCCAGATAATTAACGGAATATAGATTTGCTAATGGCGCTTTGCCGCGAAAATCCGCGTTGGTAACCGAACCTTGCGCGACCGAGCCGACGTTGACAGGCTGCGGATCCCCTACTCCCAGACTTTTGGATCCGTTGCCCGCGATGATGCCCGCGACGTGCGTGCCGTGGCCGTTCGTGTCTGTCAAGCTTTGGTTGGCGTCGACGAATACACGGGTTGCCCCTGATGGACCGGCGGCGGCCGTTCCGGTTGCTGAAAAATCCGGGTGTTGCGCGTCAATGCCCGAATCGTTTACTTCCACCATCACATTATTGCCGGTCAACCCCAGATAATTTGTCGGTGTCAAGGTATCCGTCGAGATGCCCAGCGTCACGCGCGCCAGATCATTCGCCAGCTTGCGTTGATGCGCCGGTTCGATGACTTGCACGCCGGGCAATTGCGCCAACGGTGTCCAATCCATCGGGGCCAGCACCCGCACAATCGGTCCGAACGGCGATTCATCCGTGCCGATGGTTTTTGCGCCCAGCGCTTCAAGCTGCTGCTCCGTCGCCGGCGCGGTGGCCGCGAACAAACCCAGGGTTAACGCCGTGCCCGGCGGCAACGGTTGATTTTCCGCCGCCAGTGCAAGCAACGATGGTTGCAACTTGTAATACGGCTCATAAGGCAGCACCGCCTGCACCAGCGCATTGGCCGAAAGCCCGCCCGCCCCGCTCGCGGAAAGGCGCACCAGATACGCGTTGTTCGGGATGTAAGAAACAATCTGCGCGCCCGCCGCCAGCAGCATGGCGCGGAATGCCGGGCTGATCGGCCCGCGTGCCTGCACGATGTAAGCACCCGGATCGCCGGTGGATTTCAAGCTGTCAGGAATTTTCAACGCCGAAAGCAACCCGGCCGTATCAATGAAAGCATTCTGCAACAAGATCGCATGCTGATCGCCGATGAGTTCCGTGAGGGATTTTTTGGTATTCGTCAGACGGAAAGCAAAACGATTCGTGCTGGTGGACAGACTGCCGGATTTTTTGGCGACGGAAACATGGTTGGTCGCGCCCGGCGCGACGGCGGCAACCGACGAAGCGGTCACGACGGCCTTTTTTGCCGGCAACGCGCCACCCCTGTGCGACCCCAAAAGCCACACCCCTGCCACCGCCAGCAGACACAGCAAGGTCAGAATCCAAATTTTACGTCGCATAACTTTGTTTCAGTCAAAACCTATCACACTTTTCGCAATCTCTGCAAAAGTCGTTTTATTTGCAGCGGCGGTCTGTGACCGCCGTGATTTTCCGGCCAACCATCGTCCAACGGCGGTCACAGACCGCCGCTGCAACACTTTTGCAGAGGTTTCTTTTCATCAAAACGAGGATTGGAGATCCACGTCTCGACACTTGTCTGCCCACGACTGGTGGGGCGAGCGTCCTCGCGAGCCGTTTGGGAAATGGCATTTGTGCAGCAAGCCCCGGCTCGCGGGAGTCTCGCCCCACCAGATTGTGGCCGGTGTTTGCCATCTTCCATTTTCCACTCTCCATCTTCATTGTCAAAAGTCAATTCGGCGGCAGCACGTTATAGCTCTCCACCTTCGTCGTGTAATTCGTCACCGGCCCGGTGCTGGTCATGCTGACTTGCGGCTGCACGGACACGACCGCGCGCACCGCGCTCTCTGCTACGACCTGATAATTCGTCACCAGCCCGAAATTAGCGTTGCCCGTCACCAGTCCGTTCGGTGCCGGACGCAACGCCTGACCATAACAATAAACCACATAACGCGGCGCGCTACTCTCACGCACCAACCCCATCATCTGCTGCGGCAACCATTCATAAGTTGCATCGCTGATGCCATATTCTTGTTGCACATTGGTTGTATTCAAAAAGGGCGACTGTTCGGCCAGTGCTTTCGTTGAAAGAATGTCGCCTGCATGCTCAAACGAACCCACCAATCCATCCGCATTGGTGAAACCAGCCCGCGCATTGTTGATGTTGGTCACCAAATCTCCCAAAGTTGAATATAACCCATCCACGCCCGCTGGCTGAATGATCGTCCAACTGTTGGTCGGAATTCTAAAATAATTCAAAGGGATGTTCGGAACGACATTCGTCAAAGCCACCATGCCGCTGAACAAAGCCGACCACGCCGCCAGATGATTCTGGTTGACCGACAAAGTGCCACGTGCCGCGTTGTCATTGAAGCGTGTGGTGAACAGATCAAACAGCTTCCGATCTTGCAATGGCGCACTGTTCGCCGCATCAAAAAAATTGCCGTCTCCCATCCATGCCATCCAGGTATTTGTGCCAACATTATTGTCAATCGAAACACTTTTTAAAACATCACCTGCCTTGAGATACACCGTCTGCCACGGCGTGCCGCGATGCACCCGCCCCAGCCAGCCGACCGTGGGATAAATATTCGTCGGGAAATCCCAATTGTCTGAATAGGAAACCAGCGGGTCTTTATAAATCAGGTTGTAAGCATTAAGAAAATTGTAAGATGAAGTTTGCAACGCCGTCGGCGCAGCCATGCCCCATGGCTGGTAACGACCTTTGAGAATGTAGGTTCCGGTTGGTGGGATCGGCAATGCTGCATTAGCATTAGTCGAAGCCAGATTGTCGCTGTGAGACCAAACCCCGTTGGCTTCCGCCCCGTTGGCCCAGACTGCACCCGCACCCGCATTCAGATCGCTCGCCAGATAATGCACCAGCGGATCATTCACCTGATAAAGATACGAGCCATAAACAGTCCGGGTAGCCGTATAACCCGCCTGCACCACCGGTTCCGCATTGGTATAAATGACACCAAGGTAGGTGAAGGCGGATGACGGAGTGAACATCGCATGCAGGAAATCCTGCGCCGCAGTGATGGTATTCAAACCTGGCGGGAGGTTCGGAGGATTATTCCATTGGGCGGACGGCGGCGGCGCCACAGGCTGGCTTGAAATATTGATTTGATTAACATATCCCCAGCTTGGCGCTGTTCCACCGTTATAACCATTGGTGGACCATAAATAATACGGCGGGCCACTGCGATAATCCGGGTCGCTGAGAGGATTGTTCAAATTCGTGCTGTCAATCGGCCCGCGCAACTGGACATAATCGATCACATGGCCATTATCCAAAATATAAGCCTGCAAAAAGTTCGTTGTTAACAGGCCGAATTGAGGCAGCGGATCACACGAATGATTATTTGTTTCCCAGGGATCGGGATCGGTCAACGGATTGCTGAATATTTTTTGACCGGTTTTATAAACCTCATTCGTGAGAAAAGTGTTGGCCCAGTTGGTGGCAAGAAAAGAGCCGGCAACCGGCGCACCGCCGCCAGCTACGGACCATTGTGATCCCGGCCAGACGGTGGGTCTGAAAACAAAGTTGGTCGTGAATAAATAAGTGGAAAAAGTTCCCGGATGATCTGAATTTGTCAAGGTCATCTGAGCGGTGTCAAACACATAAGCCGCCAGATTAAGTGGTCCGGGATAATTCGTGGCATAATTGTTGGAATAAG
>Ga0206850_10248_pt1 | contig 14568 bp, 18 predicted proteins | sample Alteio_BWOrgCont_16_FD_152885 | JGI IMG/M metagenome (GOLD analysis project Ga0206850, IMG submission 152885) | Enriched cells from forest soil in Barre Woods Harvard Forest LTER site, Petersham, Massachusetts, United States -... | ecosystem: Environmental > Terrestrial > Soil > Temperate forest >...
ACATCGAAACGCTTTTCGAGTTCATCCTCCGGAGCCGTGCGGATTGAGGGAGTAGGTCCACGCCCCCACGCTGACACCGACTCGACGAGTCAAGGGCAGTCATATCGGAGAGATTGCTCGACAACGCCAGACTGAGGAAGCCTATCAACACCTTTCCCCGCCGATCGTAGAGTTGCGGGCGATCGGCCAGACGCTTCAGCAGATCGCCGACAGGCAAAACGCTGACGAATACATAACGGAAAGGCAAAGCAAGGAACCGTGTTGAAGTGATGCGATTGTTAGTCAGGCCAGTAAAATATTTTACTGCGAATTTTTTCGGTTGACGGCCCAGCCAGCATCATGTCATCGTTCAAGCACAGACCAGCCAACCGAGTCTCCCTCGCATCCAAACCTTCGGCCAGGCATTCCGGTCGCCCGTCCGCACCGAGGACAGTGTTTAAGTGCCGAAAAGTTTGGTCACTTCTTGCCACCCTTACCTGTCGGTTTCTTGGCCGCAGGCTTGCCGATACTCGTCTCCTCACCGGACACATCTTCACACTCGGAAAACGCCGTGCAGTCCACACCAAGGGCTTTGGCCAGCTTCACTGCCCCTGGGAACGATGGCAAACGTATTCCCTGCTCATAGTTCCGGACGTTCCCTACCGAGGTACCCGCTTTCTGGGCCAGCGATTCCTGCGTAAGTCCCGCTTTCTCGCGGAGTCGTTTCAGTTCATCACGGAAAAGCATGGTGTGATCACCTCCCGCAGAAATAGTACACCACAATTGGTACGTCAACAAGAGTAGAATCTACAAAATCCCATCACTACACCACTTGACATACTACACCAAGATGTGTACAATTAGGAGTGCACATCCAATCCACACTATCCCCAATTGAGGATGCAGTGTCAGACACCTTCACAGAAATCCTGCCTGCCCAGAAACGCAGTCAGCATAACGCCATCCAGTGGACGCCCGGCACAGGTCGCGGAACGGGAATCCTCGTCATTCACGTTCTCCGGGCCTCGACGACTTACAACGTCACCGAGTTCGGAACTCCGTGGGACGGTCGAGCCTTTCACTTGGTCAAGGTGGGTGCTGTCACTGACGGCGAGAAAGACAGCTACGACGTGTATTGCAGCCTCACGGGGCAAGATCATCAGTGTTCCTGCACGGGGTTCGCATATGGCCACGGCAAGCCCTGCAAGCACGTTCTTTCGGTTCAAGCCCTGATCGGAAACGGGTGGGTGGAACAAACACGGGAAGACGTGTCCAACCCAGACCAAGACGTGTCCACCACCGAACTGCCTTTTTGAGCAGTGCCTTGTTACCGGTGCGGCCGAGCATTTCAGCCGCAACCATTTTCACCTCTGTTTCAGGAGATTGTTATGTCCAACCTCATGCTTCATGCTGGCGGACGAGTCGCAAGTCTCGACGAAGTCCGAAACTGCCCGACACCCGCCTCGGTCGGTCGCTGGCATCCTACCCCGCACGCCACGGTTCTTGATGCGGTTAAGGAGACGCTCCTGGGAGCGGGCTACAGCGTCCGAGCCGAGAAGTATGCTCTCGCTCGCAGTGATGCCCGGTTCTTCGGTGTCCTCGACCTGGAGACACCACTGGTTCAAGGTGTCAGCCTGTCGGTCGGGGTTCGGAACAGCACAGACAAGAGTTTCCCGCTCGGGTTTGCCGCTGGGTCGAGAGTATTCGTATGTGACAATCTCGCGTTCTCCGCAGAGTTGATGGTTCGCCGGAAACACACCTTGAACGGCATGAAGATGTTCGGAATGGCCATCGGGCAAGCCGTGGCGTCGCTGGCCAGTTTCAAGGACATGGAAGCATCCCGCATTCAACGACTAGCGGAAACTGAGCTGACCCCGGCCTCGGCCTCCCATCTGATCTTGTCAGCCTTCCGCCGCGGGATCATCAACACTCACCAGATCGCCAACGTGTGCCAGGAATGGGAAGAACCTCGACATGAGGACTTCCGGCCTCGGACAGCATGGTCGTTATTTAACGCATTCACCGAGATTCTCAGAGATCGAGCGGTGAAGTCCCCTCAAACCTTTGTCGCATCCACAATTCGCCTGAACGGACTCATGTTGCCCGAGGCCAAGCTGGAGCTTGCTATCGCGGTGTAAGCCTGACCGAACTCAGACCGGCCTCGGCCGGGGGCCAGTCCTCTTCACCAACGACAGGAGCGAGTCATGAGAAGGGTCATCAGGATTCTGATCTTCGGGGTCTCGGTCGCGCTATTACTCACGGTTGCTGGTCTACCGTGGGTGTTGATTGCAGGAGTGGAATTGCGCTGGGCTCCACTGGTCGGGGCCGTGGCGGTGGCAATCTCACAATGAGCCGGAGGGTACTTCGATGACGACAAGCCAAAGCTGTAGCTGGTGCCATGCAATGAACGTCCTGAACCCGGGACAGGCAACCCACTGTTCACGCTGCGAACATCGGGCGGATGTGTGCCGGATGGATTGCGACTGCCCGAGGTGTCGGCGGTTCGAGTCGCCGCGGGATTTGGACGGGGCCGGGGTCGCTCCGGGCGATCTGGTCGAGTTCCTCGAACCTTACCACGGGTTCACGGGCGGCAAGATAACCGCCATCATTCGCGGGATCTCTGGACCAATCGCCTCGGTGCAAATCGAGCCCGGCCGGGCGGTGGATATGCTCTGCCGTCAACTGCGGAGGATGTGAACGAAAACCCGCCAGTGATCGGCACTGGTTCACGCGGAATCGAAACCGCGGCGGGTTCTGGCTGGCCAGCCTACTTCTGATGAGTTCCTGATTCACCAAATCGGAGAAGTCCCATGTCCAACAGACTCCATCTCACCCAAGCCACAACAAGTTTTCGCTGTGTCAGCCCCCACAGGAACAACATCCAGACCCGGACGAGAAGCCTACTGCGTGTGGTTGGTGTGGTGGTGAAACATTCTGGCATCACGAACCGGGCAACGATCCAGAGCTGTTCTGCCTGGAATGCGTCGCCTTCACACTGGCGGACGAGTAATCGTAGACCCGGCCAGCACGAGTTCGCTCACCACTTGGTGGGCCATATTGTTTCGGCAGCGAATCTTGTAACGGCATTCGCTGCTCCGTCCGACCAGTAAATTATTTTACTGAGAGAATTTCCGTTTGACGCTCATCGGCTTCACCATCAATGCATTCGGCGACTGAGTCCTGGCATGTCGAACCGGGTGAAGAACCGGAACTGGTCTGCCTGGAATGCGTCGTCTTCACGCTGGCGGATGGCCACTGAATAGCTGTGCATCACGTACTTTATGCACCATAAAGCAGAATGGGCGCAACTCATCCCCTTAATAGATGAATCAGTCTCAGAATTCTCTCGGCAGGATCGGTTAGTCAGGAAATGACAAAGAAATGTTACAGAAGGGTAAGAAAGCAGACGGCATAACCTTTACGTCTGAAACCGCGGCGGTCGGGCGGACCGTCGCGCCCCAGATTGCCTGAGTTCAGGACAGGGTCAGTTTATTCAACGGGGAAAACTATCCCCTTTAATCGTAGGGTTCAAAACTGGTTCAATCTGGCGCGTCACTTCCCGAGGCCGCAGGCTGGTTCGGGAGGGGGCAGCTGAGTGTCCCGGAACGGTCGGGAGTCCCATACCTTCACTGTTTTGTCATCACTGGCGGCGATAATCCGAGAGCCGTCCCCGCTGAACGACGCGGAATGCATGTATGACATCTTTCCCTTGAGTGTGAGAAGTTCGGCCCCTGTCTTCGCGTCCCAGACTTTCACTGTATTCCCGCTGGTAACAATCCGCGTGCCATCTGGGCTGAACGATGCGGACCCTACGAATTCCGAGTGTCCGTTCAGGGTCAGCAGTTCGGCCCCTGTCTTCGCGTCCCATACCTTAGCCGTGGCGTCCCCACTGCCTGTGACGATCCTTGACCCATCCGTACTAAACGAAGCGCAATTCACCCCTCTAGAGTCCCACTTGAGCGTGTGCCCCTTGAGTGTGAGGAGTTTTGCCCCGGTTTTCGCATCCCACACCTTTGCTGTGTTGTCCACGTGGCTGGTGACAATCTGCGACCCGTCCGAATTGAACGAAGCCGAATTCACCGACCCCTTGAAAAAATCCTGGAGTGTGAGCAGATCAGCCCCTGTATTTGCGTCCCACACCTTCACTTTGAAGTCTTGACTGGTGGTGACAATCCGCGACCCATCTGCACTGAATGACGCGGAGTTTACCCCTTTGGTGTGACCCTTGAGTGTGAGGAGTTTTGCCCCGGTTTTCGCATCCCACACCTTTGCTGTGTTGTCCGCACTACTCGTGACGATCCTGGAGCCGTCCGCACTGAATGACGCGGAAGACACATAGTCTGTGTGCCCCTTGAGCGTTAACAGATAGGTCGTCCCCGTCCATGCGTCCCACCTTTTTGCCGTGTACACCTTTCCCGTCCAGTCATTGACTGTGGTAACGATGCTCAAGCCGTCCGCGCTGAATGATCCCTTATCTCCCTCGAATGCAACCAGTTCGGGCCCTATTTTCGCATCCCACACCTTCGCTGTGGCGTCGGAACTGCCGGTGACGACCCGTGACCCATCCGCAGTGAATGATGCGGACCACACTCTATTCGTATGCCCTTTAAGGGTAAATAGTTCAGCCCCCGTTTTCGCATCCCATATCTTCGCTGTCTTGTCAAAACTGCCGGTGACGATCCGTGACCCATCCGCAGTGAACGCTGCGGACCATACACAATCCGAATGACCCTTGAGGGTGAGAAGTTCGGTCCCCGTTTTCGCGTCCCACACCTTTGCCGTCCCGTCCCCACTGCCAGTGACGATTTTTAACTCGTCCGTACTAAAGGACGCGGAAAGAACAGCGCTCGTATGGCCCTTGAGAATGAAGCACTCTTTCCCTGTCAGGAGGTTCCACACTTTCGCCGTCTTGTCCTCACTTCCGGTGACGACCCACGACCCGTCCGCACTGAACGATGCGGACCACACTCTATTCGTATGCCCTTTAAGGGTAAATAGTTCAGCCCCCGTTTTCGCATCCCACACTTTCGCCGTTTTATCGTCACTGCCAGTCACGACCCGCGACCTGTCCGCACTGAAGGATGCGGAATTTATCGTGCCTGCATGCGATCCCTGAGAAAAATGTTTCACGTCACCTGTCTCCGCGTCCCAAACTTTAACATACGGGCCGTGACCACCGGTGAGAATCTGCGACCCATCCGGACTGAAGGATGCCGGAAAATTGGGCTCCGCGTGTCCCTTGAGGGTCAACAGCTCCTTGCCCGTCCCAGCGTCCCATACCTTCGTTTGATTGTCGTTACCACCGCATGTGACGATCCGTGAGCCGTCCGAACTGAATGACGCGAAGAACATTACGCTAGGCTTCCCCTTGAGTGTGAGCAGCTCGGAGTGGCAGAGGCGATGTACGTAGTGCCATTCCCAACCGCGCAAGTCCGGTCGCGTGCTATCTAGAAGCGCTAAAGCAGAGACGAAGTTATTCTCTCGCCACTCCTGATGGGCGACCTCCATCGTCCGGCCGTACTCTACGACGGCGAGTTTCTCGCGCTCGCGCTCGACGGCCTTACGTGCCACGGCTTCGTTCGCCTGCGCCTTCTCGGCGATGCCCTTGAGGCTGAAAGCCTGGTCGCGAGCGTTGTCGGCGATGCCCCGTAAGTGACTTTCTTCGATACGCCCGGCTTCCGCGATGCCACTGAGCTTCAGTGCATCATCGCGGGCACTCTTGGCTTCGCGCCAAAGTGAGGCCAGCCCGGCCCCGAAGCCCACAAGGGCGAGTACCAAAAGTACAGAACCGGCCAGCACAAATTGAACCCGCCTTCGCTTACGCCGCTCCTCCGCGCGGACGTGATCCAGTTCCGCTTGTCGGGCACGATCCTCGACCGCCGCCAAGTGTGATGCCACTGCCTTTGCGACCTCACCTGCATCACACGGGCGGTCCTCACGCTCGCGCGCCAGGCACCGCTTGCACAACGCCACCAGTTCCGGGTCGGCGCCGCTGGCATCGAGCCGTGCGAAAGCGTCCGCCGTCTCGCACCGAATCGCCAGCAGACGTACCGAGTCCGTCTTCAGCCCCAAGTAAGGCGGTTTACCTGTCAGGATCGCGCACAGCACCGCTCCCAGGCCAAACACGTCCGAGCGCTCGTCAATCTTCTCCACTTCGCCGGCAGCCTGCTCCGGAGCCATGAATGATGGGGTGCCCATCACGCTACCGGCCTGCGTCATCATCTCGCCGTCCCGCTGCGTGCGGATCTCTGTCTCATTGTCCTCGGCTTCTGTGGCTTCAGGGCGATCGTTCTCAGGTCTAGTCAGCACCTTCGCGAGCCCCCAGTCCATCAGTTGCACTTCGCCAAAGCTGCCGACCATGATGTTGGCCGGCTTCATGTCGCGGTGAATGACCTTTCGGGAGTGCGCGTATGCAACCGCGTGACAGACTTGCGCAAACACCGCCACGAATCGCCCTAGGCTCGACGGTTGTGTTGCGAGCAAGTCTGCGAGGGTATCACCTTTGATGAGTTTCATTGCCAGAAACGGCCGACCATCAGGGAGCGTGCCGATGTGGTGGACTGGAGGAATTGCGGGGTGCTGCAACTGACCGGTGATCCGAGCCTCATCGAGGAACCGTCTCGCTGCGAGAGAATTTGAGGGGTAGCGTTCTTGAAGGAGCTTGACAGCGACGTCGCGGTCGAACGCGATTTCTCGGGCGCGGTAGACGCTACCCATTCCGCCTGCCCCGACCTCTTCAAGCAGTTCATACCCGGGTGCGACGGGAAGCGCGGATGCGGTCTCCGTAACCGCGACGACAAGGTCTACGGTTGGTGGATGTCCGTCGCGTGTGGCATCGGCGGACGCAGGCGGATCGGCAGTTAATTCGCCATCGGGGGGCAATGTTCGAGTAGGCTGGTCGGACATTCAGAGTTACCGGAGCAAGGATCGGTAAGCCGAATGCATGATCATAGCGTGGGACAAACGGTGTATCCAGTGCCTTTAACCGGGAACCGACAGAGAAATCTAAAGACGTTGTAAATAACGGCGAAAATTGCTCAATTGAAACGTCGATGCCTGATGCGAGAAAGTCCGATAAGGTCCGGTCTGTTCCGCGATGTGAACGAATGCCGGTAGACTTAGGTGGTTAGCTTGACACCAGCCATCTTGTTGGTCCGATACCATCCTCTGTCCACTCACTTCCACCGGGTCAAGAAACGGAGTTGATGTGTCTGAAATGCAGCGCTTACTTGTGTTGATGGTGATCGTAAACCTGCAAGCACGAAGTGGGATGGTATATTGATGTGTACTGAGAATCTGCGACGACATCTGTGGCTACAACATGCCAGTAAAATATTTTACTGAGAGAAATTTCGGTTGACAGAAATGATAGCTCACACCATCGGGCCGGTGGACAAACAGATTTCCGTTTGACACCTTGCATGGATAACAAGGTCGCCATCGTTTGAGCGAGCAAAACTGACACGACCTAGGGCTATTTCATCCCCTTTCGCGAACTCCTCAAATGGTAGCAGGAAACTCGGGGTGTGTCCAGATGCGGAATCTCAACCTATCCCGAAATGATCTGCAAACCACCGCCTCGGGAGGATGGCCGATCACTCTCGTTCTCCCCGCCAGGGGATCCCATCTCTCCTCCCAGCACCAACCCGTCGTTCCTTTCATTCCCCAGCCATGTTACACTCGTTCCGAGATTACTGCCCCCGAGCGGTAACGATCCGATGGCCGGGGAGATTGAGTAAACTCTGTGTTCAATCCGTTGGTGTCAGCCTCTGACGGACTGACACCGGAAGACCGATCAGGACGGTGAAGAAAACCCCGGGGTGGAGAGCAAGCGGAGTGCAATCCGGTTGCTTGGACCGTGGGGGTTCCGACCATGAATCCTACCAGTTCACCGATCGGACGGAAGAATTGGTTGTTCATTGGCGGCGACGGTGGACTTCCGAGTGCCGCGGTGCTGATGAGCCTGTGCGCGTCGGCGAAGAGGCATGCATTGAACTCGTGGGCGTACCTCACCGACGTGTTGACGCAACTGGCCGCGAACCCGACGGCCCTGACCCATCTGTTGCCCGACGCCTGGGCTAAACGGCACCTCCCCGCCAGCCTCTGAGTTCCCAACTCACCTCGCCACCCTAACTCAACGCACATGGTAGGTCCGTTCGAGTGTTCACTTCCGTTCGAAGGGCGGTTTCACAGCGCGGAGATCCCAAGCCAGGACGGTCGCGTCGAGGGATCCGGAGAACAGCTGCCCGTCAGGGCCAAATGCCAGAGCGGTCACCCGACCCGGCGAGCCCCGGAACGTATCGCGCACTTTTCCTGTCACCGCGTCCCGGAACTGGATTGTTGCATCGGGGGTCGCAACAGCGACCGTCTTTCCGTCCGGAGCGAAGGCCATCACCTCGACGTTGACCCAGTGGGGAGGCGGTTCATCGATCTCCTGCGCGCTCGCAACGTCCCAGAGTTTCGTCTCCAGTCGACCAACATTCCGCTCCTGGATATAGTACGTCACCGCCAAGACCTTCCCGTCCGGCGACAGGCGCGAACCCCAGACCTGCGTCCCCGGTTCCCCCGCCGCCGGGAACGACCGCTCGATCTTCCCCGTCGCCACCTCCCAAATCTTCACCCCAGCGTCTCGGCGACCATGATCGACCGTCACCAGCGTCTTGCCGCCCGCGGTGAAGAACAGGTCGTAGGCATCACCCTCGAACCCGCCGAATCGCTCGACGGGCATCCCGTCAGTCACGTCGATCATGCGGAGCCGACTGCCGGTGTGAGTGACACCCGGCCGGTCCGCGTCCTTGAACTGGATCGCCTTATCTCCTACCGGCCATACCAGGAACCTCCCGTCCGGACTGAGCGCGAAGCCGCGCTCCCAACTCCCACTCAGCCGGCGTTGGTGTTTGCCGGTCCGGGCGTCCCAGACATGCGCATCACCGCTCTGCCCGCGAGTGACGATCCGCTTACCGTCGGCCGTCACCGCGATCTGGACGACCAGACTGTCCCCGCCCTCTGGGATGAGTGACTTGCCTGTGGCCACATCCCAGCGGTAGATCGTGCCGGAAACCGCACCAACGAGCGTTGCCCCGTCTGGCAAGAAATGCAGCCCGATCGCCTTCCGATCGATCTTCACCCGTTCCTTGCATGTGGCGGGGTCGAACAGCCGAATGGTCGCGCCGCCCGACGCAGCGAGCGTCTTGCCGTCCGGCGAGAAGACGATTGAGAGAATGGTGGACGCATCGGGGAATGGAATTTTCAGCCGTTCCTTGCCTGTGGCGGCGTCGTAAAGCTTCACTGTGACCTGGTTGCCATCGGTGCTGCCGAGCGCGATTATTTTCCCATCTGCTGAGTAAGTGACAGACTGAATACTCCCCTTGCCCAACGGGAGTGGGGCCAGTTCCCGGCCCGTGCCCAACTCCCAGCGACGAGCGGCGAACACTTTTTCTTCGGAGAGATACGCACCGGTGACAAGGTTTTTACCGTCCGGGGAGATGGCTGCGGTATAGGCATGTGGGAACGTGCGGACCACTTCGCCCGTTGCCCGGTCCATCAGGAGGAGCGCCTTGCCATCCGCGGCCGCGACAACCACACGTTTTCCGTCCGGAGAAAAGAGGAGCAAGCCAGTACCGTGAAGCCGGGGTTGCTCAGGAGGGTACGGGATCCGATCCGTCTCTTCGCCGCTGTTCAGATCAAACATGAACACAATGTAAATCAGGTTCGCCGCCAGTGTTTTGCCATCGGGCGATACCGCAACGGCCCCGGCGTTTCTGCCGAGGTCGATGGTCCGAAGGACGCGGCCGGTCGCGAGATCGTAGGTGCGGAGGGCGGACTCTAAACGGCCTTCGCTGCTGGCGACGGCGATCTTCCCATCGGGTGATACGGCGAGGGTGTCGATCGTCGCCGGGTGTCGGTAGCGCGAAGTGCCAAATCGCACCGTAGCGCTGGCGGGTAGCGGGTCTTCGGGTATGGGGTTCGTAGCAGGGACCGGGGCGGTGACCGTGATCGTGGTTACAGGGGGTTGTCCCACGGGATTCGCTGGTGCGGACGCGACCACCAACCCGGCCAAGCCGGCGGCCAGAACGCAACCCGCGAGTACCATCCTCATGAGAAGGGCAGGCGGCGCGGCAGTCGAAGTGAGGTCAGTGACCGCGGCCGGGACCGTTTGTGACCACGGAGACGCGGACTGTTCCACGGTGCGAGCAATGAGGTCCGTCGGAACCGTGACGGCGGCGAGTGGGGCCAGGAGCAAGGCCGACGGGCTCAGGCCACGAACCGCCAGTCCGGCCGCCAGTCGCCGCCGACCACGGTCAAGTCGCCCTTTCACCACCCCGACCGAGCACCCCAGCCGATGGGCCACTTGTTCACGCGACATCCCCTGGACGTAGCACAGCAGCACCGGGACGCGGAGGTACTCGGGGAGCCGGGTGAGTTCTTCGTCGATGGCCTGAAGGAGTTCGCGAGCCGTGATTTCGGCGAGCGGATCGCCCCCGTCCCGCACACGGGGGAGCGCGGTGACGTCGAGTGCCTCGCAGCGGATAGCGCGAGCACGGGCATGCCGGAGGGCGACCGTGTAAAGCCAGTTCGCCAGGACGGGCCGCCCCCCAAGCTTTTCAGCCGATCGGGCCAGAGCGAGAAAAGTGGCCTGGAACACATCCTCGGCCCGGTGGTGATCGGCGATCTGCCGACGAGCAACCCCGAGTACCATTGGGCCGTATCGTCGGACGAGGGTCGCAAATGCCGCTTGATCATGCCCACGGGCATAGCTATCGAGTAACTCAGGGTCCCCCAAAACGTCCCTGGTTGGAACCCCGAGGTGGCGGATCACGTTCATCAGGTCCGCGGTGGGACTCATTCGACATTCTCCCGTGAAGGCCCAGTTTACCCAGGTACTTCCCGCCCGACACCGAACGGCACGCAAAATATCCACGTCGCCATCGGAAATACAACAGCCGTGCGAGCTTGTTTCTTTTGCCCAAATCGGACCGAATGTTTTCGATGCAATTCAGGCCGCTCCCAGCGTCCGCCGGATGCTTTCCGATCAAGAAATGCGAAGAGCGAATCCATTCTCCAACTTCGCATCATCAAGAGTATGACTCTCAACTGTAGCCAAACTGTAAGCCAATGGGCCGCACTCATCGGGAAGAGTAACAATCCACCGCCACGGTCTCGGAGCCAGTAAAATATTTTACTGGAAAAAATTTCGGTTGACGGGCGGCTGAGAAACGAGCGTTGATTGGTATCGACCATCGCCTTTCACAAAACCTTTCACACTGTCTTTCACAAAACCTTTCACACAATTCTGTGAACGGTTCACAAATCCAAGCGTTTTCACGCAACGAATGTTGACCCATGCAAAGCGGGTGGGTACACTCAAAACACTAGAAAACGTGGGCGTTCGGCGTGTTTCTACAGATCTTATATCGAGCCTTCCAAGCTAGCTGTTGTGGGTTCAAATCCCATCGCCCGCTCTCGACATGACCACTTTGTCCGAAGCGTTTTACGCTTACCTCGACGAGTGTAGGACCGGCGTATCAGCCAGGAAACGGCCAAGGTCATCGGCTGATCCTTCGCCGACGGGTATCGTCGTACTGGATCCTTCTCCAGGCATTTCAACAGCACCGTCTCCAGATCCCGTGAGATCTTCCGGGTAAGCATCCGGGGCTGAGGCGGATCGTTCTCCGCGATCTGTCGCAGGATAGTCGTCCTGTCTTGTCCAGCGAATGCCGGCTCCAGAGTGAGTAGTTCGTACAGGCTTGCCCCAAGGGAGTACACATCCGAACGATGGTCTACAAGGCCATGCTTGGCCGATGCCTGTTCGGGACTCATGTACCGCGGAGTCCCGAGCAGGTCCCCGGTCCCCGTCACACCAGCGTCAAGTCCTAGTTTCGCAAGGCCGAAGTCGGCCACGAATACCTCACCTCACGCGAGTCTGTTCAACGGGGCAGGAATCCCCGTCTGTTGCTCCGAAGGTCGCCAACTGATCGCCAAGCTTGACCGCGACGGAACGCAGGACGGACTTCTGCTTCTTCGTCACCTTCGCGGCAGTGCTGAACGCCTTGCGCCATGAGGCTGCGGGGATCAGGGCGTCGTGTTTCCCGTTAGGAGCGTTCGCCATCGCCGGGTGTTCGGGGTATTCTTGGACTGGCCCGACACAGGGCCAGTCACACGGACCAGAACCTTGGTGTCGGTGGATGCGGCCGTGAAAGTGTTGTCGCCATGCAACCGCAACTGGATGTTGCTCAGGGCAAAACGGCTCGTCGGATTCTTCTCGGTTTGATCGGCCAGACAAGCCAGGGTGGTGGGGGAGCAGGTGCATTGTTTCTCCAGGTAATGATTGGACCGGCAGGACTACTCGGTCTTATAGTCTGCCAATTGACATTTCGATATTGATAATCTAACACCTTGCCGACCGTATTCAATCTCGAAATAGAGAAATTGTGCCGATTTTTGGAATAAACGGAAGTGTTCAGATTGATGTGTGGAAACGAGAGACACCAGAGTGTGCATCCCGGGATCATTCTGACGTTTCTGTCGATCTAAACAAGAGAAACGAGCGCTCGATTAAACAGCGGCGGCCGGTCGTGCCGCTCGCCTGTTCGGGCGCCATATAGCTTGGCGTCCCGACCGTTGTCCCGGTCCAGGTGAGGCGGTCCTCCCCTTCCAGACGCCGGGCGAGTCCGAAATCGGTGATCTTGGGGGTGCCATCGGCGGTGAGAAGAATGTTGGCTGGCTTGAGGTCGCGGTGAACGATGCCAGCACTGTGGGCAACCGATACCGCTTCCGCCAACTGTGCAACCAGTTCCGCAGCCCTCCGAACCGGTTGTGGTTTGGAGGCGAGTTACCGGGACAGGTTGCCTCCATCGACCAGTTCCATTGCGAAGTACGGCTGACCCTCGTGTTCCCCCACTTCGTAGAGTTGGGCGATATTCGCGTGGCACAACCGGCTACTGCTTCCGCCTCGCGCTGGAACCGCGCCCGCTCGGGCGGTCCGGCGTAAGTACCGGCGATCAACATCTTCAGAGCGACGACGCGGTTGAGCTGCAAGTGCCGGGCTTTGAACACCACGCCCATCCCGCCCGCGCCGAGAACGGCCTCGACCTTGTAGCCCGGAATAGAGGGAAGGGGCGCTCCCCCCGGGCCGGATGCAGGAAGGCCCGAGTCCGAATCGGCTTCGGGCGGGAACAGGGCATCGAGTTCGGCCCGCATGTGGCACATCTGCCGCAAGTGAGCGCGGACCATGGGCAAGTCGAGGCCGGCGGCGTGTACTTCTGCGACCACTGCGGTGGGTTGGGGCGAGCGCTGCTCGGCGAAGTCGTGGCGCGGTTGGCTTCTGCGTTCGGGGCCGTCACCGTCGAGGAGTTGTAGCGCCGAACCCGCCGCTGCACATGGACCCGGCGACGTGATTGGTTTTGTACTGCATTCCAGGCTTCAGCCCTGGCTCAACAGATTACGGTTCTGCAATGCACCGGGGGGGTGCGGTTGACCGGACGGAAAGGCTGAAAATGAAAAGACCCCCGGGACTACCCCGAGGGCTGAATGGCAACTCAGACTGTTTGCTCAGACCGCCAGTCCCAGCACCGCCGATACTGCGCGCGGATGTAGCGAGTGCTCGCCGCGGTCTTCGACAGGCCGAGCACGGTCGCCGCTTCGGAGTTGCTGAGTTCCTCGAAGTGACGCAGCGCCAAGATTTCGCGGTCGAGTTGGTCCATACCGTTGAGCGCCTCTTGCAGTCGGAGCTGGCGCTCAGCGCGGATGGCGGCTTGCGTGGGGCTGGTGAGCCGGCCCAGGAGCAGGTTGGCGAGCGAGTGCGTACTCGCGGCGGGCGCGCCGCCGGGGCACAGCGACACCTCTTGCGCCGCGTCGCGCATTTGCGCGCCGAGGTGGTGCCGGTGGAGGATCAGCAGGCGCTCGGTGGTGACGAGACGCAGCCACAAGTACGCCGGCAGATCGGGCCGCGCCGCGAAGTCGGCGGCCTTGCGCTGCACGTCGAGAAACGCCTCCTGGAGCACGTCGGAGGCGTCGAGCCGGCCCTGCAAGCGCCGGTCCAGGCGCAGTTTCACCATCTTCTTGAGGCGGTCACGGCAGGCGGCGAACAGCTCCCCGGCTGCGGTCGCGACGCCGTCGCGGAGGCGGAGCGCGAGGGCATCGATGTCGGCGGTCGGATCGGTCATGGCGATTCTTGTCGCGGTCACGGCTTCAGCGGGTTGCCGTCGAACGTGTACGGCTCGCGGTATCTCGACACCGACGCGCGTTCGCGGCTGGGGATACCGGATGGAACTTGCGCCACCGAAAGGATACCGTCCCGGAACTCGATCCGATGTTCACCCCTCCCCCCACCCTCAGACCCAGCGGGGGCCGTCACCGCCCGCGGAAACCGTTCCGGGGGCTGGAGGGTGAACACCCGGCGGCCGGTCGTCACGTCCCAGACGTGAACGCGGGGAGCCCGCCGTGTCTCGGTCCCTTGGATGAATTCCACCGTGAAAGCCCGGGCCCCGTCCGGGGTCAGGCGGACGACCGCGACCGGCATTTCGTGGCCCCGCAAGGTCGCGAGGCCCCCGGTGTGGAGGTCGAAGACCCGGACTTCCCCGTCGGAGC
>Ga0206850_10178_pt1 | contig 14532 bp, 16 predicted proteins | sample Alteio_BWOrgCont_16_FD_152885 | JGI IMG/M metagenome (GOLD analysis project Ga0206850, IMG submission 152885) | Enriched cells from forest soil in Barre Woods Harvard Forest LTER site, Petersham, Massachusetts, United States -... | ecosystem: Environmental > Terrestrial > Soil > Temperate forest >...
CTGGGCTCGTAAAAGGGGAGTTCCCAGGGGTGGCGTTCTCGTTCTTCATCGCCAGTAACTGAGATGCCGAGGCAGAACACGGAACAGAGCGTGGTCAGCCCAAGCATCACCCAGAACAGCTTGGATGCGAGCGACTGACGGAAGGTATCTCGCACCATCCATCGAACTGTACGAATCGCGATCGGGAGCGAGTTCATGCGGCCACCCCTTTCTCGTAGAGTGGTTTCAGGGCGGTTTCGAGCGTCAGTTTGCCACCCGTTCCCGTGTCCCGGAGCAGTTCCGCCATTGCCCCGGTGTGGACAACTTGCCCGGCTACCAGAACCGTGAGTGTGTCGCACAACTCTTCGACTTCGGGCAGGACGTGGGAAACCAGAATCACCGTCTTGTGAGCAGACTTATATTCTCGTACCACCTGCCGGAGCAATTGCCGCCCAAACAGATCGAGTCCCTCGGTTGGCTCATCGAGAATGAGCAAGTCGGGGTCGTTGATCAGAGCCTGAGCAAGCCCCAGGCGCTGGACCATCCCCTTGCTGAAGCGGGCAATCGGTTCGCTGCGCCGGTCGGCCAGCCCGACCCGACCGAGGAGTTGTTCGACCTTCTCCGGCAACGCTTCGCCCGCGACTCCGGACAACCCGCCGTAAAACGCAAGGAGTTCGGCAGCCGACAGATAACGCGGGAACGCGTGATTCTCGTGCATGTAGCCAATCCGCCCAAGCGTCTTGCGGTTGCTCAGTGGCTCACCGAGCCGGGTGATCGTCCCTTCAGTTGGGGCGGACAGAGAGAGCAGAAGTTTCATCAGGGTTGTTTTGCCGGCTCGGTTGGGGCCGAGAAGCCCAAACACTCCACCGACTGGAACGGTCAGGGACACTCCACGCAGAGCGTGGATACCTTCTCCCCGTCCAAGAAGCCCAGTCGGATACGTCTTGACCACCTGGTCGAACACCGCAGCGGCTGTCACAAGGAAGCTCCTGGGGCGAATCGTGAATGGTCCATAGTCCTTGGATCAAGGACCACATCGGACTCTGGATCAAGCCGAAAAATGTTTTCGTGCAGAAGTGTAGCTCATGTCCGGCAAGAAACAAGAAACAGTAGGGGCTTCGAGTTAGGGGCAAGTAATCAGGGGCAAGGGGCAAGCAGAAAGAGGAAAACCAAGTCTCTTCCTCTTTCTGCTTGCCCCTTGCCCCTGATTACTTGCCCCTAACTCGAAGCCCCTTGCCCCTAATTACTTGCCCCTAGCTGAGTTGTCACTCGATCAGAGCAACGGTAACACCGCTCTGGAAGATGTCCTGGAAACAGGTCTGAAGCAAGTTGATCCGGGTGGTGTAATCGCCCGTGATGACCTGTCCACTCGGGGGTGAGGTGGCTCCCGATGTGCCCGTATTCCCGTAATAGGCGACATTCGCAAGGAACTGGAGGGCTGTTGGGCGGAATGTCGCGTTCGGGGCGAGGTTGGCGTCGAAGAGATCTCCGAAGGCAATGGGGTAGACGAGGGCCGGGGCATTGGGGAGGCTCAAACCACTGTTTGCCGTGCTTCCACTGCTATGCCCGACACTCGCTGTCGGCAAAACAATCTGCTGAACGACGTTGTACGCGTTCTGCATAACCGTGGAATCCCCGTTCCCGACATTCCCGCTGCTCCAATTCGAGGTCGGGTAATAGGTATCGTAACCGTACTTGGTGGGAACCATACCCGCCGAACCAGTCGTGCCACGATAGGTATTGGGCACTCCATCGGTTTCGAGGATCACCATCTTGCTGGCACCCCGTCGGGCTGTGCCATATGACGCGCTGGCGAGTTGCGAGGATCCGGAGAGCAAGTTGAAGGCGTAGGTCAGACCGGTATTCGGATCGGTGCTTCCGTTGGCGTTCGGGATTTCGTTCCCCAGCAAGGCGTTACCGAAGGAAGTCGTATACGGACACTCTTCGGTTGTCACATCCCCCCCGTTGATTTTTGATAGCAACGAGAATGGATAGAACAACGCATTCTGAAGAGCGGTATAGTTCTGCCCCTGGCCGACGCGGGGGCCGTTGTACGCGTTGGCCGAGAACATCACCATGCCGAGAGTATCGTTCGGGTGATTGTTCTGAACGTCCGCTATCACCGAGTTCATCGCGACTTTCAACTGCCAGCACTGGGCCTCGTGACAGGTTCCCGGATTCCAGTTCGCGCCCGTGGCGAGTCCGCTGACGAAATCGACCATGCTCAACGGACCGAACCAGAAGTGCAACCGGGGACGCAACGGGCTGTCGTTATAGTTCATGTAGGGTGCTGTTCCGCTTGACGGACTCGCTGGATCCCAGGAGTACCTGATCGCTGATGGAGCGCTATTGTTGATGGTGACGGTCGCCGACGACCAGTTATCGGCCTGTCCATAAAGATAGCTCGCGCTGGTGTAGCTATACCCCAGGACGTAGTTGATGTACTTCTGCCAGAACACCTTATCCAGTTGCGCCTGGCCGCTTACGGTTGCGGTGTTCACATCATCCGGAATGGATGAGTAATAAACGACCCGTCCGGCACGAAGATTCGGCGGCAACACCTGCGGTCCACTCTTGATCCACTTGAGAACCGCTGGATAGTTGATCTGGTAGTTCCCCGTGGAACTTGAGAGCGTTTGACCCGAGCCTGTACTGAACAAGGTGCTGTTGATGTTGGTCGTTTGGGGGTTAAACGCTGCTCCGCTGCTGTTCAGGAAGAAGTGCCGCCGCCAGTCGCACATGGCGTTTCCACTCGTATCGAACGCCGGACAATACTTGTTCGGGCTGGTGAGGTTAGCGCTTGTGTTGAACCGTGGATCGGGCGGCCAGATAAAGAACGTCTTGCCCCAGTATCCCGGCCCCATCGAGTAGCCCTTGAACTGGTTCGCGGAGGCACCGCTGGGGTTTGCACTCGCGCTTCCCTGTGGCCAGGCACCGGTTGGGGGCCATGTGGTGCTTGGCTTCGCCCACGTCATATTTGCTATTTGAGTCGTAGTGAGAGTTGTGGGATTCATGGGCGTGCCACTCGCACCCCGCAACGTGCGATAAGATCCCGTCGAACTACCCCCAGTACCCCCAGTACCCCCCATGTTGAGGTCGTAGCCATAGGCTTCCCAGACCGGATCGCGGAAGTTGGTCCAGTTCGTAGCGTATGAAGCCGAACTCCCGGATGGTGCAGTCGGTGGGGTTGAACTGCTCATCCCGAGGTAACTGTGATCATTTAACGCGGACCCACTCGTGCCATCGTTCCACGCTGGCGTGGGATTGGTTAGTGGGTAAGGATACCCGTTTGTATTGGTGGTGGAACTCGTCGGGGTGGTCCAGACCTTACCATCCAGGCGAGGGTATCGGTCCCCGACGTAAGGGATACTAGTCGCGTCGAACTGGTCGATGAAGCTATCGGGCGCTGGAGTCGGTCCCGAGGTGTTGGTCGTGTCGAATGCATTGTAACCGGCGAAGTTGTAGACCGGCCCCTCGTAGGCCAGCGTATCCGCCCCGGATTCGGGCGGGCTCCAACGGTGGAATGCGTTCAGCAGGCTGCTCGTGTTACTGGTAATCGGGTATGCCGAGGTGGCTGGATTTGCAACGTTCGTTGGGTCGTAGACGAAGTCCCGGATGATGGGAAGGCCGTCTGGAGTGTAGATGCAGTAGTTGTTCTGCGAAGCGGCTTCGCCGGTAGCAAATGTTTGGTTCGTCGATTGAATGCTGTTAGTACGGGTGCTGTAGTAGTGGCCGAACCGAGGCACAAGCGTGTCCGGGTTATTCGATTGGTTGTTGAAATTGAACTGGCTGGCGTAGGCCATCGACCCCGTCATATCGAGAACGAACGCCGTGTCGCGGGGTCGGTAGACAGCTGCCGCCACGGCCCCGGTCGGCATACTGGTAACTCCAAATATCGTTAGAAAATACATGGGCTGGGAGTAGCTCATCGTCACTTGCATCCCCGTCCACGAACCGCTCGGTGGGGTGGCTGTCTGGCTGTTGGTTACGTTCGTCCAACTGGAAACAGCGAATGTCTGGGTCGATGTGTTGTAGAGGTATTGCCCGGCATCAATTTCCGCAACCGAGGTGTAATTCGCACCCATGTCGGTGTTGGATGTCGCCACGGCTTTCGCTTTTGCCACGGCAGCCACGAGGTTGCTGTTCGTGTTCGTGCTGTTGTTATTCAGTGTCCGACATCCGATGAGTGCAGCCGCATCGGCAGCGTTCTGGCACTCCGTTCGGGAAACAGCCAGCATTCCCAAATCCACCGCCAGAGCGGTAAACGCGAACAAACCCGTGAGGCAAACCGCGAGCATCGGCAGCACAGTACCGCCGCGGTGCGAAGAACCATTCGGACGTGCGATTCGCATGATTTGATGCTCCCGGACCACAATCGGACGGGGACGTAGTGGTCCACAAACGAGACTTTCCAGACTGTCACAACCCTAGTTCACAGTTGGGGTGGTGGTGGGAAAATGTGCAGGGAAGTGGAGATTGTCGCGTGGATGTTATGCGTTGTTAATTGACCGTGCGCGAGGCGCTAACCTTTGGATTCAGTTAAGAGGCTTCGCTTCGCGAAATAGGGGCAAGTAATTAGGGGCAAGGGGCAAAGACAAGAGTTCATCTGGCTTGCCCCTTGCCCCTAATCACTTGCCCCTATTTCGTGGGTGCATCCCGTTCGGCGAGGACAGCGAGTTCGGTCAGCTTGGCGGCAGTGACCCCGATTCGCTCGAAACACTCGGCCACGATGCTGTTCGGGGTGGTGAAGAGAGTGATCAGCAGATCCATCGGTGTGACGTGATTGCGGCCATAATCGCTGGCTCGCCCCTGGGCATCGCGCAGCAGCCGGATGACATTATCAGACAGGAATTCGCGGTTGAGCAGAAGGGGGGGGACGGGTTCGGCGTTTTGCTGGTGGAAAAGTTCGCGGAACTGGTCGAGTAGGCCCGGTAAATCCGCCCCCAGCTTGGAAGCCCACTTGAATACGCCCGAATCGGGGGCAGCGAGCAACCCCATGAATAAGTGGGGCGTCCGGACACTATCCCAGTTGGTAGCGCGCGTGTGAGTGAGAGCTTCACGCAGCACGCGGGTTGTGGCTTCATCCAGCAGGTCTGGACGGAGTCGGCCACTGGGCAAAAAGATGTCGTCCACGTTTCGACCTGTTTCCGTCGCGGAGTCTGAGGAAATCATGTACGGTCCTGGAACTGTTCGCGGTTTTCAATCTTGAGTCGGTTCCAAGTTCCAGGTTTAAGACAGTTCCCTCATGTACTCGGTCGGTTTCAAGGCTATTCTTTTTAACCCACTCGGGAGTAATCGAACCATATGCTCGATCTCTCCCGATCAGTTTGAGCTTTGGAAGCGGAATTCCGAACCACTCCAACTCTGGCATGATTATGTCGCGCCCGCGGCAACCCTGCAAGGCGGCGTCTTGATACTCTTGACACTTTTTCCTTGCCCGGTCTCTTGTTACGCTAGACCATTAATTAGCCATTCCCCCCAGCGATTGACCTTTTACGTGCCGGATACTGGGCCAACGAGTGGGTTTCTTGCCTGCCCAAAACTTCCATAATCCTTGGTCAATAGAACGGAGCGCACGGAGCGCCTCAATCGCAACGCTGGGAAGAGTTTACTGCTCCACATCAAAAAAGGAAAATCAGACTTCACGACTACTGACGATGGACCAAACCGGAGGACAACAATGCGATGCGGCGGGCGCTTCCTGATTCTGGTGTTGGCTGCTGGGTTGGCTGGGGCATTCGCACGGGGAGACGATCCACTTCCAGATGGATCGGCCGTGGTCGTTGATGTGGAAGGAAAGGAAGTCACACTCACCGGGGTGAAGTTTACGACAGGAATACGTCGGCTGGCATGGCTGGCCGATCCGAACGGCTCCACCGAAGACGCGAAGAAGGGGCCGCTGGCTGTGGAAGTTCGAGAAACGCACTCGACAATCTTCACAAAAGGCGTCGTCACCTTAGTCCAGGTCTCGCACCTGGAAGCCGTGAAGTACGATTACGAGAAGAAGGTTGTCAACGTGAGCGTAAAAGGACTCAAGGAACCGTTGACGGGAACTCTTGAGTACAAAGGGTTTAACGTCCTGGGATTCGGTGGGTCGGTCGATGGCAAGGCCACGACATTCAGCGGCGGCGTGTTTGGCAAATCAACCATGAAAACCGTGAAGGCTGCGACCTTTTCCGGGGCCAAAGCGTTGCCCGAACCCAGGCTCACGGGCACAACCTGGGCGATTCAGATCGTGCAGCCGGCGGCAAAAGACCCAACCTTGACCGTCCGGAATCTCAAGGTGCTGTATCAGTTTCCCGGTGGAGTCGAGCGTGTTGAGGATGGTATTCCCGTTCGGAAGGGGGCATTATTGCCGCTGAATGGAACTGTGAAGCGGTTGGAGATTCTGGCAACCGACACGAACACGAACATGACTGCCGCGGAAGTGGAAACAACGACTGGCCCGGAGCGGATTATTATCGTTCCGCTGACTCAGGAGTTGGACAAGAAGACGGGAACTCTGATCGGCTTTGTCGGCGAAGTTGATGCCGGTTGGAAATTGTTCCCACTTCACACCATCAAGGTGGCCACCCTCACGGATGTCAAAAAGAAAGTGGACTGAGCCGAACGGCGTCCCGGTTCTGGTCAGTCCGTCGCTCACGCTTCCGGCTCGCAAAACCGCCCCATTTCTCCCGGTTTTTACGAGAAGCGTGAGCGACGGGGCTTTGCGAACCAGAACCGTCTGGGAGTAACTCCAGCCAGCTTCCTCTTGGGATTGTGCGGCCAAAGCCGAGTGCGGGGTTCGCCACGAACGGTTTGAAATCGCGGGATGCCCTTGCGTGGCATCCCGCGCAACCAATGCACTCAAGCCTTTGCCAGATATTCGGTAAGCTGGTCGAGGGTTCCCTTCCAACCCTGCTGCATGGAACTGCGTCCGTTCTCGAAGGTCTTCCGCTCCGTCTCCGTTGCGTTCACGGGGATACCCCGTAGCGTGACCGTCGTTCGCCCATCACGTTCCTCGAACGTCACCGTCGAAAGCACTTCCAGCGGCCAGTCCGCACTGAAGGGAGCCCGGGCGGTGTTTCCCTCGGCATCCGAGAAGGAATTGACGAAGACGAGCCGCTCCGGTCGAACGATCTCGCGATAGACCCATTTACCCCACATCTCGCGGCCATCACCGGATCGCATACAGAAGTGGAAGAGACCACCCGGACGTAGCTCGTTCTTGCTGGAAAGTGTCGTGAAGCCCACTGGGCCGAACCAGCGCGTCAAATGCTCGGACTCCGTCCAGGCCCGGAACACCAGATCCCGTGGAGCATCGAAGACTCGCGTGACGCTGAACTCCTGCTGGGTGGGTGCCATGCTGGCCACGAACTCCCCAAGGCGGCTAATCGTCTGCGTCAGCCCCTCATCGGCTTTGTATTCCTTGATCACTCGGGCGAGTGCTTCGGCCGATGGGAAGATCATTCGCATGGTGAGTCGGGTTTTGCCATTCTCTTCGGCGAACGTCACGGTGACATGAAACCGCACGGGCTCGACAGCATCGTCTCCAACATGCCGGTACACAATGCGTTCGGGCTTCACCACCTCTTCGTAGGCGATCCTGCTCGGGTAATCGCGGCCATCGGGGCCGTGCATGATGAACCGCCAATCGCCGCCTGGGCGCACATCCATCGAGTGGGTTGTGGTTGTGAAGCCAATCGGCCCCCACCACCGCGCGATGTGAGCCGGGTCGGTCCAGGCATCGAACACCAGTTGACGAGGCGCATCAAAAAGTCGGGTGATAGCGAGTTCCCGATCTGACGCTGCGGCGGTTTCACTTTTTGCTGTCATCTGTTTTCTCCTTTTGGAGTTCTTTCAGGTATTCATCCAGGCGATCGAAGCTCTCGTTCCAGAACTGCTCGAACGTCTTGACCCAGTCGTGGATGGGCTTGAGCTTTTCGGCATTCAGCTTGTACAGCCGCTGCTGCCCCGCACCCCGCACACTGACGAGCCCAACCTCGCGCAACACCCGCAGGTGCTTGGAAATCTGCGGCTGGGTCAAACCCAGGGTCGCGACAATGTCGTTCACGGGCTGCTCGCCCTTGGCAAGCAGGTCAAGTATCTGTCGCCGCCGCTGTTCTGCGACGGCGTTGAAGGCGTCGGCAGTGGTCGGTGACCGGCTCATGAGGAGAGTATATTCCCATATGGGAATATATCAAGCTCGGTAAGGTTCGTTTTCCGCGAAAAGCCTGGCACGGCACGCCTCAGGAAGGCCATCATAAATTCGTGAGTTTATCTATGATTGAAGTGATCATTGTCGATCACTTGTCGTGTCAGAGGTGGCTGTGACACATGACAAATTGTGACAGCCACCGATGTTTGAGTCTGTGATTGGGATGAAAAATGCCTTGATAAAGTGCCAAAATACATCATCGGAATCTTGTTTGATTAGTGACAGCCCTGACAACGCTGACAGACTCCAGGCACCCTCAACTCTCGCCCACGCGTGGGCAGACTGTCTCGGCGATCCGACCAAATCGTTGGGAATCTTGCTGCACTGCCACGTTAGGGATAAACCTCCCGTGTTGATCGCCACCGCGTTAAGTTCCATCTGCGACTCTTGCTCGTTCGGAACGGACCATGAAGCGCATTCACGTCATCGATTCCCACACGGGCGGCGAGCCCACGCGGATTGTCGTTGCAGGCATGCCAGACCTCGGAGCCGGTTCACTGGTTGAGCGCGCCCGGGTGTTTCGCGAGCGCTTTGACAACTTCCGTTCGTGTGTCGTGAACGAACCCCGGGGGTCGGATGTGCTGGTTGGTGCGCTCCTCTGCGAACCTCATGCTCCGAACTGCTCCGCCGGAGTCATCTTCTTCAATAACGTCGGCACGATCGGAATGTGCGGGCATGGCACGATCGGACTCGCGGTCACACTGGCCTACCTCGGCAAGATCGGCCCTGGCGATCACCGAATCGATACACCGGTTGGCATCGTAACCGCCACGCTGCACGATGCCCATCGGGTAACCGTGCGGAACGTGCCCAGTTATCGCTATCGCAAGGGAGTCAGCGTTGATGTGCCGGGCTACGGTCTCATCCGCGGCGATATTGCCTGGGGCGGCAACTGGTTCTTCCTGGTCGGAACGCATCGGGAATCCATCGCGGTGCAAAACACCGAACGCCTGACGGACGTTACCTGGAAGATCCGGCAAGCTCTGGAAGCGAACGGCATCACGGGAGCCAATGGCGGAGTGATCGACCACATTGAGCTGTTCGGTCCTCCACTCGATCCCGCGAACCACAGCCGGAATTTCGTACTCTGCCCCGGGAAAGCCTACGACCGCTCTCCGTGCGGAACGGGGACGAGCGCCAAATTGGCTTGTCTGTTCGCTGAAGCTCAGTTGAAGCCCAACGAAGTGTGGCGTCAGGAGAGCATCACCGGTAGTGTCTTTGAAGGAACCGCGGAGTTGACAGAAGAGACCGGCGTTGTGATCCCGCACATCACAGGCGAGGCGTTTGTCACCGCTGATGTAACGCTCCTCATCGATCCCGCCGACCCGCTCAAGGATGGCATTCGCGGATAATGGGAGAGAAGACAGTATTTATCCGCAGATTACGCAGAGAACGCAGATTTTAAGACAAAAGATAGATCAAAAAATTCTGTCTTAAAATCTGCGTTCTCTGCGTAATCTGCGGATAAATACTGTCTTGTTGAAATCTGCGGATCAATCTCGTTACCCTTCGTAGAGCCACACCTCGAGCGTTTCGCCCCGGGCCAGTTGTTCGCGATCTCGTTCCACCAAGAGGAACCCATCCGCGATCACTGTGGAACTCAGGTTGGATGCCCCACCCGTCGCCAGCGGAACCACTTGATCGCCTTCCACCTTCACGCGCACGTAATCCACTCGCCCCACCACGGAGGTAATCTTGGCCGCGAGTGTGCGCGACACCTTGCGATAGGGCAACTCCCAGCTTCGTCCTCCCAGTCGCCGAACAACCCGACCTGAAAAAAGGTCGTAGGCACACAGACACGACACGGGGTTGCCGGGAAGAAGAAAGAGTGGGATTGAAGGTAAGTGAGATGGCGGTCGCGGCAGAAACGCTACTCCTGTTGGACCGGCAGGGCGCATCGCAATACCGTGGATAGCGAGTTCGCCCAGTTCAGCGACCACTCTCGGTGCGTGATCCTCAGCTCCGACTGAAGAACCACCGGATACCAGGATCACATCGGCCGTTTCGCTCGCACCCCGTATCGCGTTCTGAAGGATCGCTTCATCATCGGGAAGGTATTGCACCGGCAGGCATGCGGCACCATCCCGAACCGCCAGTGCAGCAAGCATGGGAGAGTTACTATCGACAATCCTGTATCCTTCGGGCACGGAACCGGGTGGTAGGAGTTCGTTGCCGGTCACCAATATGGCAACCCGTGGCCTGCGGATCACCGGAACAGTTCCCACTCCGATTGAAGCCAGCAAACCAAGATCCTGGGGACGGAGACAACGACCCGCTGACAGCACCTCTCGCCCCTGCTCCACATCCTCACCCACCCGGGCAATGTGCCGCCCCGCAGCCACCTGCTCCTGGGCCAGCACCCGGCCATCCGCTTCCATCCGGGCCGCTTCAACCACAAGGATGGCATCTGCACCGGCTGGAACTGGGGCACCAGTCATGATTCGCACGACTTGTCCGGGTGCGAGGGTGTCGCGGAATGGCCGCGCGGGCCAGGCTTCTCCCACCACAACGAGAACGTGTGGGTTGTCCGCTGTAGCCCCGAACGTATCCGTAGCGCGAACGGCAAACCCATCCATTGCGGCACGGATGAATCCGGGCACATTCACCGGAGAATAAATCGCGCTCGACAACACACGCTCGGCAGCCAACGCAAGGGAGATGGATTCGCTGGAGAGTGTGTCAGTGCGCGTATCGAGCAGTCGCAGGACGGCATCGACTTCAGCGCGAGTCGGGAATCCCCGGCCGCGGACATCGAAGAACGGTGGTGGAAGTGGGTTCATGGATGCGCAATCCGCATAATCCGCAATCCTTCTCTCCGTTCGCAAATCCGTTACTTCGGCGGGATCGTTACAACCGACCATCTGGCGTGAGATTCGCCAGAGTTTCATTCAAGTTCCGCACACCCGGAACACAAGACGACCCTACAGTTGTATGTCCAGGGGACACACCGTATCGACCGTGTCAAATTTGCGACTTGGTTCCAAGGGTAAGAGTTCAAAGTGAAATGAAATTGTGGTGTTTCCCAGCGGGCTTTTATATTCGGTGATTTCAACTTGGATTTTTGAATCACATAACGCTCCAGGATGGCAACAACGAGACGGAGCAACATCATGCGTACCCGACGTCTATTTCTACCTCTGTTGGCGTTGATTGCTCTGCTCCCCGTTTCGGGGTGTGGGTGCAATCGGTGCTGTAGCTCGAACTCCAATAGTTACGCACCACCATCATCGTGTCCCCGGCCACCAGTTCCCCCACCGGTCTATCCGCCGGCGGGTCCCCCGCCATTTCTGCCTCAGTGATGCGAACGATGGTGGTATAATCGTTTCCCTCACGCGATCCGGTGGAAGCGACGGATCGCGTGAGGGCGTTTGCATTGATGCAACCCTATCCCTTTGCCCTTCTTTGCCAGTCCGACGGGTTTAGCCCGTCGCGCTAACTCCTCTCAATTCCGCGTTCTGCCGACAGAATCCACTCCACAGCCGTTTGATCCCCCGGCCAAACAGCGCATTATCCCAAAGTACCGGCAGAGGAACAGCCGCCACCAGGGAGCAGGTGTGCTCCCGCCCTAATTCGGAATGGATTCCGACGACCTCCGACGGATCGGACGAGGGCTGCTCCGTGCCCTTGCCAACCCCAGGAGAGGAGGTTCCGTTCAGATGAAATTACATTCACGCGCGTTCCTGTTCGGGCTGATCGCCGCCGTGTCCATGACATCTGGTTGCGCATGCTGCGATAACCCTTGTTGGGGTTTCCGTCTGCATCCGTTTCACTCAGGTTGTGGCGGTTGTGGTTGCCCAGCGTATTCGTCCCCGGTCTCCGCACCGGTTGTCTATCGCCCGCCAACGGTAATGTCTGGTGGTCCGGATTGCCCAAGCTGCGGTGGTGGTGGGCCGGTGTTTCATCAACCCGCTGGATATCCAGCCCCGGGTGGATACCCGACGATGGGTTACCCGCCGATCATCGGCAACCCGATGCCTCTTCCCGGGGCACCTGGCTTTCCCGGCCACGACAGCGTGATACCGAATCCGATGCCGCCTGTGACTGGGAAATCCCAATGAGGATTGGGAGTTGGATGTGGGGAGCTGGATATCGAATGATTCGGAGAGTTGCTTCTTCGAGGCAAACTCCCCACTCCCCACAACCAAATCCGCTATGCTGATGGTGCTGCCAGGAGGCACCATATGAACCTGTATCCTCTGCGATTTGAACCCATCTTCAAGAGCATGTTGTGGGGTGGGCGGCGATTGCCTCCGTTTCTGAATCGCGAGGCACCCCATACCGACCCAATCGGAGAAGCCTGGGTCATAAGCGATGTTGAAGGGCACCCCAGTCGGGTGAGCGATGGGCCACTTGCCGGAGTCACACTCCGCGAATTGCTCGTCCGCGATGCAAGCCGCATTCTCGGTCCAACTCCAGCTCCCCAAGGTCGATTTCCACTCCTGCTCAAGTTCATCGATTCGCGACAGGAACTCTCCGTCCAGGTTCATCCAAACGATGAACAAGCGGCAAAGCTCGGCCCAGGAATGTTCGGCAAAACAGAGGCTTGGGTGATTCTGGAGACGTGTCCCGAGACGAGCAAAATCTACGCCGGGGTTCGCGATGGCGTAACCGCCGACCACTTCCGAACAGCCTTGCGCGAAAAGACGACTCCGAGCCTTCTTCACAGCTTCACTCCGCAGCCGGGCGATTGCGTTTTTTTGGAAGCAGGCACAGTTCACGCTATCGGAGCGGATGTTCTGCTCTTTGAGGTGCAGCAGACCAGCGACATCACTTACCGGCTCTACGACTGGGATCGTGTGGATGCGAAGACCGGCAAGCCGCGGCAGTTGCACATTGAGGAGGGGCTTGCCTGTGCGGACTTCGCACGCGGTCCATGTCCTCCAGTTCAACCGAAATCGGCCATGAACGAAGGCGTGTACCAGGAAGGACTGGTGGATTGCCGATACTTCTCTCTCCAGCGGCGAACGAGTCGAGTGTCGTTCCGGGTCGGGTTGCCGGGACGATGTCGGGTGGTGGTGTGTATAGCTGGTTCGGGAGAACTCGAATCCCGTGGGCAACGGTATCCCATTTCCAGAGGCGATGCGATTTTACTCCCGGCCGAGGTGGGTCAATGCCTGTGTCTCCCGAACGGTGAAATCGCGGTACTGGAGTGTGGGTTGCCGGAGTGAGGAATAGTGTTCGGTGTATAGAGCCGCGCACGTAGTAAGCGGGTGTTCCAGTTCCAGAACAGAACCCGCTTACTACGTGCGCGGCTCTAAAACTGTTGATGGTGCCTGATGGAACTCGACCTGAACGCCGACCTGGGCGAGGGCGCGGGGTTCGACGTTGACCTGATGCCCCTCATCACCTCCGCGAATGTGTGTTGTGGGTTGCACGCGGGCAGCCCAACCGAGATCGCCGCGACTCTCGAACTGGCAAAGATGTATGGCGTCGTGGTCGGTGCTCACCCCGGCTACGCGGATCGAGCAAACTTCGGTCGAGTGGAATACGACCTTCCTGACAAGGACATCGCCGCGGCAGTTTTGTTCCAGCTTGCGGCCATTGACGCACTGGCCAACACAATCGGGCTCCGTGTGAAGTATGTGAAGCCACACGGTGCCCTGTACAACCAGGCATGTCGCGATCGCCGGCTCGCCGATGCAATTATCGGCGCGGCCCTCCGCTTTCAATTACCAGTTGTCGGGCTGCCCGGTTCGCAACTCGAAGCGGCGTGTCGCGATCGTTTGCCTTTCGTGGCGGAAGGCTTCGCGGATCGCCGCTATCGGGCGGATGGCTCGCTCGTATCGCGGAATGAACCCAATGCGTTCGTCCACGATCCCGATGAGGCGGTGAAGCAAGTCGAATGGCTTATACGCGAGAAAGGAATCCGGACAGTCTGCGTCCACGGCGATAACCCAGACGCAGTGGCGTTCGCGAAAGCAGTTCGCGAAGCTCTGCTTTTGAAGGGAGTGACTCTCAAACCATTTACTGGTTAGTGTTCAGGCTTCACCAGTGTTCAGTGTTCAGTAAAGACATTGAAACCATACGTATGTTGCCCGAAGGATTTAACTGAACACTATCCACTAAACTTTGGCTGGCGGTTCCGGCACTTGCCATGAGATATCGATGCGGGCGTGTGCTGGGTGGTCGGCGGTCATCAGTTGATATGCTTCACGGGCGAAATCCCCCAGCTGCGGCAAATCGGCGAGGTCGAGTTGCGGATATTCCCGGTAGAAGCAAATGTCGTCCGGGAGGGGTGCCGCCGTCAGTTCGCCATTCGGCAACGCCATGCTCGCCAACTCCCGAAACCGATCGCCTGCTGGTCCCGGTGGGAGACCCAGTACGTTGATTTCGTAAGGCTTCGTCCCGCTCAGGGT